>VOFI01001026.1_pt1 | contig 110000 bp, 113 predicted proteins | sample 5384131 | NCBI WGS metagenome assembly VOFI01 (sample SAMN12384728, study PRJNA508395) | human gut metagenome | isolation source: healthy gut H | host: Homo sapiens | reverse complement strand
ATCATGACGGCATCCTCATCCAGCTCGCCATCCTCATTGTCGATGACAATGACACCCTTGCGGTCGAAGGACCAGGATACGCAGCCCTGAGCGCCCATGCCCTTGCCGAACTTATCGAAGTAATGGCGGATCTCCGGGGCGGTGCGCTGACGATTATCGGTCAGGGCCTCCACGATCACGGCCACACCACAGGGGCCGTAGCCCTCATAGGTGACGGACTCGTAGTTATCGGTGTTTCCGGCGCCCAGCGCCTTGTCGATGGTACGCTTGATGTTGTCATTGGGCATATTGGCGGCCTTGGCCTTGGCCACCACCGTAGCCAGACGGGAGTTGTTGGCGGGATCGCCGCTGCCGCCCTGCTTGACGGCCACGATGATCTCCTTGGCGATCTTGGTGAAGGTGGCGGAGCGCTTGGCGTCAGCCGCACCCTTGGTCTTTTGGATATTGTGCCACTTGGAATGTCCGGACATAGTATCGTTCTCTCCTTATCTCATGTAAAATTTAACTGCGTCGCCATGTACGGCGGACTTTGTGACCTCCAGCTCCGGGAACGTCTCCCGCAGCCGGCGGACGATCTCCTGACACACCACATCCTCCGTGGGGAAGTGTCCTGCATCGATGAGATTCAGCCCCTGCGTATCCAGAAAGTCATTGTACCGCAGGTCGGATGTCACAAAGGTGTCGCAGCCCTGAGCGATGGCCTGAGGGATGTATTCCCCACACGCTCCGCCGCCCACGGCCACCCTGTGAACGGGCCGGCCGCCGTCTCTGTATCGCAGTCCATTGCAACTTAATAATTCTACCACATCTGATAGGAACTGTTCAAGGGGTTTTTCACAAGAAAGTGTGCCGATCCGCCCGATTTTTTCCTCATTCAGCGGTTTTGTATCCTGCAGACCCAGTGTGCAGGCCAGACAGTCGTTTGGTATACCCGATCGTTAGTATATCCCATGTTTCCGTCTTTTTCAACAGGAAAATCATGAACAGCCTGTGAAAATCACAGAAAATGCAGAGTCCGTATCGGGCTGGGCATATAAAATGCGGGAGCCGCCGCATAGGCAGCTCCCGCATCATATGTCAGTCTGGCTGATCAGCCGTTCTCACGCATCTTAGCGAAGCAATCGCTGCAATACACGGGACGGTCGGTCTTGGGTTCGAAGGGAACCTTCGCCTCGCCGCCGCAGGCTGCACAGGTAGCGGTGAAGTACTCACGGGGGCCACGGGCGGCGTTCTTGCGAGCGTCACGGCAGGCCTTGCAGCGCTGAGGCTCGTTCTGGAAACCACGCTCTTGAACTCCTTCGTACATGATGTTACCCCAAAAAAATATATTGCGTTCAGCGCTTGCTGATATCGCCTGATGAAAGTTGCCGAGCCACCTTGCGCCGGATGCGCTGCACGGCGTTGTCCACCGACTTGGGGGACCGGCCGACGGCCGCAGCGATCTCACGGCAGGTAAGACCGTCCAGATAAAACCCTAAAATCATGACCTCGAATTCGGACAGCTGCTTGCGGACATTCTCCAGCAGGCTGACAGCCTTCTCCCTGTCGATCAGCAGATCCTCGGGACCGGGCTGTGCAAAGGAAACATTTGCTTCAAAGAGTGAGGGATTCAAGGGAACCGATTGATTCAATGGGGCGTGCTTCCCCCCCCGCCGCAGCCTTCACAACGGAATAGAGCCGGTGGCGGATACACGTTTCGGCAAAGGTTCGGAAGGAGGCATCCCGATCCGGGTCATACTCCCGCATGGCCTTGATGAGACCGAACATCCCCTCCTGCATCAGGTCCTCGCTGTCTCCGCCCGCCAGAAAATAGGGCCGGGCGCAGGAACGAACCACCCGATGGTAACGGGCGGCCAGAACCTCCTCCGCCGGACGGTCCTGCTCCCTGATAAGGCGGCACAACACCTCGTCCGGCAGCTGTTCCAGAGGGGCGCCGCCGGATTCCTGATCCTTTGTCATAGTCTATTATACCTTTTCACTAAAGAATTTGTCAAGTCATCCACGTCGATTTGTCAAAACTGTATTTTTTCAGACAGAATTTTTATGAGATCAGCTAAATCTTCCGCCACTTTTCGGGCAACCTCGGTGGTTTTCGCCTCCACCATGACCCGAATCAGGGCCTCCGTACCGGAGGGACGGATCAGAACACGTCCCTTTCCGGCCAACTCCTGCTCCATCTGAGCGATAGCGTGCCGGAGGGCGGGATCCTGCATGATCGCATCCTTGACGCCGGGAACGTGGGATACGGCCACATTGATAAGCTCCTGTGGATACTGGGGGCAGCAGGATGCCAGTTCGGAGGCCTGCTTTCCGGAGCGCCGCAGGGCCTGCAGGAATTGCAGGGCCGTCAGTTCACCGTCGCCGGTGGTGGCGTATTCCCGGAAGATCGTGTGGCCCGACTGCTCACCGCCGATGGCGTAGCCGCACTCCAGCATCTTCTCCAGCACATGGCGGTCGCCTACGGCGGTGCATACCAGCTCGATACCCTCCTTGCGGCAGTACTCGTGCAGGCCGAGATTGGACATCACCGTGGCCACGATGGCGTTGCCGGATAGCTTTCCATGACGCCGCAGATCGGCACCGCAGACGGCCATCACCTTGTCGCCGTCAATGGTATGGCCCGTTTCGTCCACCAGTAGGCAGCGGTCGGCGTCGCCGTCGAAGGCGATGCCCAAGTCGTAGCCGCCGGCCACCACGCCCTCGGACAGGGATTTCAGGTGGGTGGAGCCGCAGCCGTCGTTGATGTTCACGCCGTCCGGCTCTCGGTGGATGAAATCTGCGTGCAGGGGCAGGCCGTCAAACAGATCCGGCGCTGTGGCAGAGGCCGCGCCGTTGGCGCAGTCCACCAGCACCCGCAGGCCCGACAGGTCGCAGTCGATGCTGGAAATCAGATGGTCGATGTAATCCCGCTTCATCTGCCGCATCCCGTGAAGGCGCTTGCCGATCTCGCCGTGGGTCTTGACGTCCATGGGAGCGCCGCTGAGGATCAGCTCCTCCACACGGGCCTCACTCTCGTCGGAAAGCTTATAGCCCCGAGCGTTGAACACCTTGATGCCGTTGTGCTCATAGGGGTTGTGGGATGCCGAGATGACGATGCCCGCATCCGCCTGCTCCAGCACCGTCAGATACGCCACCGCCGGTGTGGGAATGGTGCCAAGGGGCATCACGTCACCGCCCACAGAGCAGATGCCCGCCATCAGCGCCGCCTCCAGCATATCCGAGGAGATACGGGTGTCCTTGCCGATGGTAATGGTGGGCTTACTTCCCTTCTCCTCCGTCAGGACGGCAGCCACTGCCTGCCCCACATGAAAAGCCAGTTCTACGGTGAGATTTTCACCAACGATACCACGGATGCCATCCGTGCCAAACAGTTTGCCCATAAGAGGTTCCTCCTACTCCTTATATCTCCAGCTGTTCCTGTCCTAAAAACGCTATGTGCAGGTGTTCATACGCCTTCCGGGTGACACAACGGCCACGGGGTGTCCGGGTCAGGAATCCCAACTGCATCAGGTACGGCTCATACACATCCTCCAGCGTCACGGACTCCTCGCCGATGGTAGCGGCCAGCGTTTCCAGCCCCACCGGGCCGCCGCCGTAGTTTTCGATGATGGCCCGCAGCATCCGCCGGTCCACTGGATCCAGCCCCAGATAGTCGATCTCCAGCGCCTGCAGGGCGTGATCCGCTACGGCCTTGGTAATAACACCGTCCGCCCGCACCTGAGCAAAGTCCCTCACCCGCCGCAGCATCCGGTTGGCGATACGGGGCGTTCCACGGGAACGCCGTGCGATCTCCATGGCGCCCTCCGGTTGAATGGGGACATTCAGTATTCCGGCGCTGCGGGTGACGATCAGGGCCAGCTCTTCCGGGGTATAGAGCTCCAGCCGCAGCGTCACGCCGAACCGATCCCGCAGCGGAGCGGACAGCTGTCCGGCCCGTGTGGTGGCGCCGATGAGGGTGAACTTGGGCAGATCCAGCCGAATGGAGTTGGCGGAGGGGCCCTTGCCGATGATGATGTCGATGGCATAGTCCTCCATGGCCGGGTACAGGATCTCCTCCACGGACCGGTTCAGCCGGTGGATCTCGTCCACAAAGAGGATGTCGTTCTCGCTGAGATTCGTCAGCAGCGCCGCCAGATCGCCGGGCTTTTCAATGGCCGGGCCGGAGGTGATGCGGATGTTGACCCCCATCTCGTGGGCGATGATGCCCGCCAGCGTGGTCTTGCCCAGACCCGGAGGGCCGTGGAGCAGCACATGATCCAGCGGCTCCGTCCGCCGCCGGGCCGCCTCGATAAAGACGGAGAGATTCTCCTTGGCCTTGGTCTGGCCGATGTACTCCGCCAGTGTATGGGGGCGCAGGCTCACCTCCGCATTGTCCTCCGGCAGCAGCGTCTTGGCTACCAGCGGCTCCTCGTAGATATCGGTGCCGAAATCAATGCTCATACGTCTCCCCCCTTCTCCTGCTTTTCATGTCACTTTACCATTTTCTTCAGTGCCTGCCGGATGATCTCCTCCAGCGGCAGAGCGTCCATATCGATGCCCTTCAGGGCCGTACTGATCTCCTGAGAGCCGTAGCCCAGCACTGCCAGCGCTGCCGCCGCCTCGCCGGACTTGCTGCCGCCCAAGGGCATGGGGGCGCTGCCGCCGCCGCTCGGTACCGTGAAGCTGCTCTGTTCCTTGGCCAGCTTATCCTTCAGTTCCAGAATGATGCGCTGAGCAATCTTCTTGCCGATACCCTGAGCCGCCGTCAGCGCCTTCTCGTCCTCCGTCACGATGGACAGGGCCAGATTCTGGGGTGTGGTGGCCGACAGAATGGCCAGCGCCGCCTTAGGGCCAACACCGGACACGCCGATGAGCATCTTGAAGCTGTTGAGCTCCTGCTGACTGGCAAAGCCGTACAGCTCGAAGATATCCTCCCGCACATGGAGGTAGGTGTAGAGCCTGGCCCTCTCCCTTTTTCAGCTGAGACAGGGTATAGTTTGTGGTGGCGCAGGCATAGCCCACGCCGCCGCAGTCGATGACGGCCAGACCGGCAGCGATCTCCGCCACGGTGCCGTTGAGATAGTAAAACATATTCAGACCGTCTCCTTTACATCGGGGTCCTTTCGCCGCAGCAGGGACGTGGCGCTGCGGGCGTGGCAGATGGCGATGGCCAGCGCATCGGCGGCATCGTCAGGCCGTGGGACGGCCTTCAGTTTCAGCAGCCGACGGGTCATATCCATGACCTGCCGCTTCTCCGCCAGACCGTAACCTACCACTGCCTGCTTGATCTGCATGGGAGTGTATTCATATACCGGCAGGTGCAGCTTCTCCGCCGTGTACAGCAGCACCCCCCGCCCGTGGGCCACGGCAATGCCGGTGGTGATGTTCTTGCTGAAAAACAGCTCCTCGATGGACATCTCATCCGGCTGGAATTGCCGGATCAGCTGCTCCAGATCGTCCCCGATCTGCACCAGCCGGGCTGCCAGCGGCATACCCGCCGGGGTGGTAATGGCGCCGTACTGGACCATCCGCTGCCGCCCGCCCTCGGAATCGATGACGCCGAAGCCCACGGTGGCCACTCCCGGATCAATGCCCAAAATACGCATAGCCGCTCCTTCCCGTTCACCCGCAGAGGATATAAAATCAGTTTATTATAGCAAATTCCCAGCGAAAAGGCAACAGGGAAAAACATTTCTCCCGCAGGCGGGCGCTGCCTGAGTGCAGAGGAAGCCGTCCCGGAGGGCGGCTTCCTCTGTGAAATAATAATACTTTACAGTTCTTTGCTCGCAGCGCTCACAGAGCACGCAAGTACTCCGACTCGCTCCAGCATGGCGTCCCGGTCCTGATTCAGCGTCCCCTTCAGCGTCAGGTAGTTGGAGGCGTGGTTCATCCGGAAAACGCTGCCCTCGCTGTCGATGTGCTGGAGCAGCAGCTCCGTCTCCCGCAGGATATCCTCCGGGCCAAGAACGGTGAAGCTACCCTCACGCACCCATTTCTCCAGCGGCGTACCCGGCTCCACCATCAGCGTCAGCAGACCGATGTACTCCGGCTTCATGGCGCTGAATGCCTCCGCCGTACCGATGGCGTGCTCCCGCATCAGCTCCCGGCTCCCAAGTCCTGAGATGGCCGTTACCGACAGGGCCAGTCCACAGCGCCGGGCCTTCTGCCCCGCCGCCACGATGGCCGCCGCCGTGTGGCCCTTGTTCATCCGGCGCAGCACCTCATCACAGCCGGACTCCAGCCCCATATACACCATGTTCAGGCCCCGAGACCGCAGCAGGCGCAAGTCCTCCTCGCTTTTGATCTGGAGACTGGTGGGCGAGGCGTAGCACGTCACCCGCTGGCACTCCGGGAACAGACCGTAGATCAGGCCCAGGATTTGGCTCAGTTCCTCCGTTTTCCGCATCAGGGCGTCGCCGTCCGCCAGAAAGACCCGCTCTACCTTTTTATAGGCCCGGCGGGCCATCTCGAAGTCCTCCCGGACCTCCTCCATGGGTCGGATGGCGAAGTGCTTGTCGTCGTACATATCGCAAAAGGCGCAGCCGTTGTGGCTGCATCCGTAGGTCACCTGCACGATGAGGCTGTAAGCCTCACTGGGCGGACGGTATACCTTTCCCTTATAACGCATGGTCTCACGCTCCTTTGGTCGTTTGCTCCATTGTAGCAGATTTCTTTCCGTTTGAAAAGCACATATTCTCCGTAGGCGGTACATATAGTGTGCTGACTTCAACCAACGAGGTGACCGAATATGGAACAGAACTTCAACCACGTTCTTCTGTGCGGACAGGTTCTCACCCAGCCGCAGCCGTCCCACGTCAACCACAGCCAGAGCTTCTCCCGGTTCCTGCTGTCCGTCCCCCGGCTCTCCGGGCAGGAGGACTGTCTGCCGGTGATCGTCCCCCAGCCGCTGCTGGAGCTGTGTCCCCTGTCCCCCGGCGCAGCCGTCACCGTCACCGGCCAGCTTCGCTCCTTCAACAACCGCAGCGGACAGGGGCCACGGCTGGTGGTGTCGGTCTTTGCCCAGACCCTCCAGCCCGGTGGAGAGGGGCCGGTGAATCGCATTCGGCTGTCCGGCGTGCTCTGTAAGCCCCCTACCCTGCGCTGCACGCCCTTGGGACGGGAGATCTGCGATATCATTCTGGCGGTGAACCGGCGCTACGGCCGAGCGGACTACCTCCCCCTTATCGCATGGGGTACCGTTGCCCGTCAGACGTCCATTCTGGCGGTGGGTGCCCGTCTGACGGTGGAGGGCCGCATCCAGAGCCGCACCTACATCAAGAATCTGGAGACCGGGCCGCAGGAGCGAGTGGCCTATGAGGTGTCTGTCATGCGTCCGGCAGAGCTGTCGGAATTTGTAGAGTAGGCACAGGATTTTGCAGCAGCGCCTATTGAACCGCCATCCAAACCGTGATATGCTTATACCGATACGAAAATCATGTAAAGGAACGCAAGACTATGCACCATATCCAGCACCCTCATCCGACCCACTCCGGCGTGGATATGACCGAAGGCAATATCACCGGCCATCTGATTCGCTTTGCGCTGCCGCTGCTGGCGGGCAACATCTTCCAGCAGCTGTACAACATGGTGGATACATGGGTGGTGGGCAATTTCGTCTCCAACGAGGCCTTCTCCGCCGTAGGCACAGTGGGCCCCATCGTCAATATGCTCATCGGCTGCTTTCTGGGCTTTTCCAGCGGCGCCGGCGTGGTCATCAGCCAGTACTACGGCGCACGACGCACGGAGAGGGTCCACGACGCCGTCCACACGGCGCTGGTGCTGACGGTGATCCTGTGTGCAGTATTCACGGCGCTGGGCATCGGCTTTACGCCCCTGATGCTGCGTTTGATGAACACCCCTGCCGAGGTGTTTCCGGAGTCCTCCGCCTATCTGACCATCTATTTCGGCGGCATCAGCGGCCTACTGATCTACAACATGGGCTCCGGCATCCTCCGGGCCGTGGGGGATTCCCGCCGCCCCTTCTATTTTCTGGTGGTCTCCGCCGTACTGAACACGGCGCTGGACCTGCTGTTCGTGTTGCGGTTCGGTATGGGCGTGGAGGGCGTAGCCTGGGCTACGGTCATTGCACAGGCCGTCTCGGCGCTGCTGGTGATCGTTGTTCTGCTGCGAACGGAGCAGACAGTGCGGCTGATCCCCCGTGACCTTCGCATCCAGCTTCCTGTGCTGCGGCAGATCATCCGGGTGGGCGTCCCCTCCGCTCTGCAAATGGCCATCACCGCCTTCTCCAATGTCTTTGTCCAGTCCTACATCAACTCCTTCGGCGCCGACTGCATGGGCGGCTGGACGGCCTATACCAAGATCGACCAGCTGATGCTGCTGCCGATGCAGTCCCTGGCCCTGTCCGCCACTACCTTTGTGGCAGAATCTGGGCCGCGGCAACGAGCCCCGTGCTCGGCAGGGCGTGCGCCGTGCGCTGGCCATTGCCATGGCCGCCACGGTGCTGGTGATGATTCCGGTGCTGGTCTTTGCCCCGCAGATGACGGCCTTTTTCAACCGGAAGCCGGAGGTGGTGGCCTACGGCGCTCTGCTGCTGCGGTGTATCTCCCCCTTCTATGTGCTGTGCTGCTTTAATCAGGTCTACGCAGCTGCCCTGCGGGGCGCCGGAAACAGTAAGGCCACCATGATCATCATGCTGTGCTCCTTTGTGCTGTTCCGACAGGTCTACCTGTTCATTATGTCCCACTACATCTCCCATGAGCTGATCCCGCTGGTCATGGGCTATCCCGCCGGATGGCTGGTATGCAGCGCCGCCACGCTGATCTACTATCGCCGTACCTCCTTCCTGTCCACCCGGCTGGTGGCGGAGGACGGCAGCAAGGAGGACATCCAATGACCAAGTGTGAGAGCTGTGTGTTCTATCAGTACGATGAGAACTACGACGATTATGTCTGCGACATGGACTTGGACGAGGACGAGATGGTGCGCTTCCTCTCCTCCCAGACAGACAGCTGTCCCTACTGGCGGCCCGGCGATGACTATCTCACCGCCCGCAGGCAGTAGATGAAGTACGGAAGGAATTTATTATGAACATCCGAGAAGCCACAAAAAATGACTGTGTGCATATGGATGCCCTCCTGACGAAGCTGATCCGTTATGAGGCCCGATTTGATCCTAATTTGAGTCCAGAGGTCGTCATAGAGGACAATTACGCCGGGCAAATAGCCGCAGAAGGCTGTAAGGCTTATGTCGCAGAGGACCATGGGATCATCGTTGGATATCTCTATGGATTTACATACCGGATCCCGCAGGTGCTCTTGCAGCCCATCGCCATCGTCGATGCCCTGTATGTCGAAGAGGGCTACCGTGGGAAGGGAATCGCCAAAGATCTATTCCGCAAGTTTCAGGAGTTTGCGTCGGGCTGCGGCGCTGCCAGCATTGAGTTGAAGGTGATGTCCCGTAACAGAGATGCGCTGCGCCTGTATGCGTCGCTGGGGTTTTGCGAGACAAAAAAATATATGGCGCTGCCGCTGCCGCAGAATGGAAACAAATGACATTTTCCTTTAATAATAACGAAACAGGAACCGGCTTGACCCGTAAAGGTCACGCCGGTTCCTGTTTTGTGTATTTATTTGCACTTTACGCCAGATAGACGGCCTTGCAGCCCAGATAGTTCATGTAGCAATCCAGCTTGCCCACCGTCTCGAAGGGAGCGTGCATACTCAGCACCGGCACACCGGCATCAATGGTGGTGATGTTGCGGTTGGCCATGTACTGGGCCACCGTACCGCCGCCGCCGGCGTCGATCTTGCCCATCTCACCGATCTGCCACACCACGCCGGCCTCGTCCATCACCCGGCGGACATAAGCCACCGTCTCGGCGTCGGCATCGGAGGAGCCGCCCTTGCCACGGGCGCCCGTGTACTTGCACAGCCCCAGACCGTGGTTCACCTGAGCATCGTTGCGCTTCTCATACACCTCGGCGAAGTTGGGGTCATAGGCCGCCGTCACGTCGGACCTTCAGGGCTACCACACCCCGCAGCTGCAAGGGGATCGCCACCCACTGGTACTTGCGGATGCCGCCGTAGTAATGAGTCTTGCCGTAGGCCAGCTCGCTGTCCTCATAAATGGGATGAGGCTTCAGATCCAGACGGGGAGAGTCGATGTGGCAGGCCACGATCTGTGCGCCCTCGGACAGGCTCTCCCGGCCGATCACGGCCAGCATCACGCTCTTCTTCCGGTTCACCCGGTACACCCGGTCGCCGGGCTGCAGGGCCATGCCCCGCTCATAGGGGATGAAGCCCGCCGCCTCCGCCAGCGCCACGGTGTGGGCCGTGCACTCCCGCTCGGTCTTGCTGTGGTCCAAAAAGCTCTTGTAGTCCCGGCAATAGGCCTCCATGGCGTCCAGCGTCTGCTGGTCCACCCGATCATAGCCGTTCTTGCTACCGGAAAACAGCAGCTCTCTCTTGGCCTTCATTTCATCGGTCATTGTTCATGTCCTCCTTCGGTGATATGGTGGAGCTGCCGCAGCAGATCCCGGAAAAAAATCTCCGCCTTCTCCCGGAACGCCTCCGGCGTCTCCTCCTGATTTTCCAGCACATCTGTGCAGTGCTCACGATAATAGCTGTCCGGCTTCTGGGCCTGAATACGCAGCCGTGCGTACTCCTCCGGGATATGGTCCCGCTGCATGATCCGCTGAACCCGCTGCTCGCCGGGGGCCAGCACCGCCACCGTCCGGCAGCACAACTCCCCCAGGCCGCTCTCTATGAGGTTGATGGCATCCAACCCCACCAGAACCCTTCCCTCCATCTTCCTCCGCAGCACGCCGGGGAGATAGTCGAAAATGATGCCGTTGAGCCGCTCCAGCGCCTGCGGATCGGAAAAGACGAGACTCCCCAGCTTCTGTCGGTCCAGTTCCGTCCCCCGGAATACCTCGCCAAAGGCGTCCCGGATGCGGCGGCGCAGGGTCTCGTCCTCCCGCAGGGCCTGATGATACACGGCGTCGCAGTCCAATACCGTGCCGCCCAGCGCCTCCAGCGCCTGCAGGGCGCTGGTCTTTCCGGACCCGGTGCCGCCGGTGATGCCGATGACCACTGGGGCATCTCCGTCAATGAGGTGGAAGCCCGCCGCTTTTTTCAGCCGATTCCCTACCGCCAGACCCAGCCCCGCATCATCGGGACACTGGGCGAAGATCTCCGTCACGTCCGTTCCGTCGAAGGTACGCAGAGCGTCGAACACCCGCTGGGCCTGCGCCAGCTTGTCCGTGAACGGCCCCAGCCGATGAACGATATGACCTTCAAAATACCCGGCGAACTCGTCAAAGCAGATGACCCCCGCCTTTTCCCGCAGCAAGCCCCGGATCACCAGAGCGCTGTGGGCCGGGTCTCCGGTCACTGCCGTCACCGGTGCCTTGGGTGCGTAGTGACGGTACTTCATCCCCGGCGCACGGGGCTTTTCCCCGTCCTTCAGAAGCCCGGTGACGGCCTTATCTACCGCCACCGTGCCCAGCACCTCCTCCAGCGCCTCCAACGGCAGTCCGCCGGGGCGCAGCAGCCGGGGCGGCGTCACCGTCAGGTCGATGATGGTGGACTCCACCCCCACCGCACACGGCCCGCCGTCCACGATACCGTCGATCTTGCCGTCCATGTCCTCCGCCATGTGGCCCGCCGTGGTGGGGCTGGGCCGTCCGGAGGTGTTGCCACTGGGGGCCGCCACCGGCACACCGGCAGCCTCGATGATGGCCCGTGTCACCGGATGGTCCGGGCAGCGCACGCCCACCGTCTCCAGCCCGCCGGTGGTTTGCAGGGGCACGTTCTCCCGCCGGGGCAGGATCATGGTCAGCGGCCCCGGCCAGAACCGCTCCGCCAGACGGTAGGCCGTCTCCGGTACCTCCCGGCAGTACCGCTCCAGCCACGATGCATCCGGCACATGGATGATGAGGGGATTATCCTGCGGACGGCCCTTGGCCTCGAAAATATGGCGCACCGCCGTCTCGTTGAGGGCATCCGCCCCCAGACCGTATACCGTCTCCGTGGGGATGCCCAGCAGCCCGCCCCGCCGCAGGATAGCGGCGGCCTGCGGGATGGCATCTGCATCCCTCTCCGGATGGAATAGAATGGTTTTCACTGCGATCCTTCCCTTTTGCGGCGTATTTCTCAGAAACCCAGCTCCTCGCCCACCAGCACCACCTTGATGCGGCCTGCCGGGCGACAGATGCGGGTGGTGACGATCTGGCAGCAGATGCTGTCAGGCCCCGTACAGTCGGCGCACAGGCCGGTGACGGAACATGGAGTCTTGAGCCCGGCAAACCGCTGGGCGTTGACGGCAGCGGCGACCTCTCTGGCCCGGCGCATGGCTCCCTCCAGATCTCCGGCCACCTTGTTCATGCCCGCCACCACAATGACCTGCTCCGGTCCGAAGCACAGAGCTGCCACACGGTTGCCGGTGCCGTCAATGTTCACCAACTGACCGTCGGCGGAGATGGCGTTGCTGCTCATCAGGAAGGTGCCGCAGGTCAGAGCCTTCTTCAGCATCTCCTGCCGCTCCTGCGGCGTCTGGGCCGTATCCCGGTCAATGAGGGCGATGCCCTCTTGCGCCAGCCGCTGCTTGATCCCCAGTGCGTCCACCGTAGCGGTTCCGCCCCAGGACACCGTGTGCTCCTTGGGGATCAGCTCCACCACTTTCTCCACAGCCTCTGCCGCCGTGGAGACGTAGTAGGCCTCGAAGTGGCGCTTTTCCAGCGCCTTCACCACCTGCGGACCAGCCTTGTCGTACCGCTTCTTCGTGTTTGCATCCATGGCTCATTCTCCTTTCTCATAACCCTCCTGCAGCCGCCGGGTCTGATCGGCCAGCGTCAGCGCATCGATGAGGGCATCCAAGTCGCCGTTGATGACGGCGGCGAGGTTGAAATTTTTACTGTCCCCTGTGAGGCGGTGGTCCGTCACACGGTTCTGGGGAAAATTATAGGTGCGTATCTTGCCGCTGCGGTCACCGGTCCCCACCTGACTACGCCGGGTGGCAGCGATCTCGGCGTTCTGCCGAGCCTGCTCCGCCTCGTAGAGCTTGCTTCGCAGGATCTTCATGGCCCGATCCTTGTTCTTATACTGGCTCCGCTCGTCCTGACACTCCACCACCGTGCCGGAGGGCAGATGTGTAATGCGGATGGCGGACTCTGTCTTGTTGACGTGCTGCCCGCCTGCACCGCTGGAGCGGAAGGTGTCGATCTGCAGATCCTTGGGGTCGATGGAGAGCTCCGTCTCCTCCGCCTCCGGCATCACCGCCACCGTGGCGGCGGAGGTCTGGATGCGTCCGCCGGATTCCGTCTCCGGCACCCGCTGCACCCGGTGGGTACCGGCCTCGAATTTCAGCCGGGACCACGCTCCGTCGCCCTCCACCGTGGCACAGACCTCCTTCACGCCGCCCAGCTCCGTGACGTTCTGACTGACGATCTCCAGCTGCCAGCCCCGGCGCTCGGCGTACATGGTGTACATCCGCAGCAGGTCCGCCGCAAACAGAGCGCCCTCCTCGCCGCCGACACCGCCCCGAATCTCCAGAACCACACTTTTTTCATCGTTGGGGTCTCTGGGCAGCAGCAGGCGCTTCAGCTCCTCGGCCAGCCGCTCCCGCTGCTCCTTGGTCCGTGTCAGCTCCTCTTGGGCCAGCTCCCTCAGCTCCGGGTCCGACAGCATCTCCCGTGCCTCTGCGATGGCTTGCTCCGTCTGCTGTAAAGCAGTAAAGGTTTCCACCACAGGCGTCAGCTCCTTCTGCTCCCTGCTCAGGTTCTTCAGCCGCTGCTGGTCGCTGTACACCGCCGGATCGGCCAGCTCACGCTCCACCTGCCGCAGCCGCTCCGCAATTTGATTCAGCCGATCTTCCATGGGGCCTCCTTACGTCTGCTCCGCCAGATAGCACTGCACGTCCTGAATGAATTTATCCCGCCAGAACACATAGCCCACGGAGCCAGGCCGCAGGGATGCCTCCAGCAGATGGGGCTGGGCGGTGTAGCTGTCCATCTGCCGATAGACCTCCTCATACCGCTTATCGCCGCCTCGGGTCAGCACATAGGCCACCCGACTCAGCTCCTGCCCCCGGCGCTTTAGCAGCCCACGCACGGGGCTGGCACACCGTCCGGCCCACACGGGGCTGCCCAAAATTACCAGTCGGTATTCCTCCAAGGGCTTAGCCGTCTCGAATTTCTCCAGCGGATGGGTGGAGCGCCGCATGGCATCCAGCCCGGAGCGGAAATATCCCTTCCGCCCCTGCCGGTCCACGCCGTCGGTGAACTCCACCAGCTCGGCTTCCAGCGCCTCGGCGATCTCCGCCATAGTCTGACGGGTATTGCCGCTGCGGGAATAGTATAAACACAAAATGTCGCTCATCTATGGTGCCTCCTGATGGCCTGCCGGAGCAGGCCAGAGTAGAATTTCCTTGCTATTAAAATATCTGTAAAGTGATAATACTTCTCAGCTTTTTCAAGGCGTGTTACTCCTCAATCTGCAGAGAAAGCTCCTCCCAGCGGGCCATTTCCTGCTCCAGCCGGGCCTCTACCTCCTGCTTCTCCTGATAGAGCCGGTTCAGTTCCCCGGCATCGCAGGCGTGGGCCGCCATCTCCTCGTCCAGCCGGCGGCACTCCGCCTCCAGCTTGCTGATCCCTGTTTCGCAGATGGTCAGCTGCCGTCGGGCGGCCTGCTGGCTGCGGTTGCCGCGGGGCGGTCGGGTGTCCCCCTTTTTCTCCGGCGCCTTCACCGGCTGGGGAGCCTTCTCCTGCGCCTTCACCGCCCGGTACTGGGCAAAGCCCATGGGGTAGTCGGTGATGGTGCCGTCCGCCAGCTCCCAGATACGGGTGGCAAACCGCTGGATGAAGTAGCGGTCGTGGGAGACGAACAGCAGCGTGCCGTCAAAGGCCTCCACCGCCTCCTCGATCCACTCCCGTGCAGCAATGTCCAAGTGGTTGGTCGGCTCGTCCAAAATGAGGAGGTTGATCTCCTCGTCCATCAGCATACACAGTCGCAGACGGCTCAACTCGCCGCCGGACAGCACCGACACCGGCTTAAACACATCCTCCCCCTGAAACTGGTAGGCGGCCAGCCGGTTCCGGGCGCTTTGGGCCGTCATACCCTTTTTCTCGTACAGCATAGTATCCAAAATGCTACGCTCCGGGTGGTCAAAGTGAATGATCTGTGGCAAGTATGCTGCCTTTACAGACGGCCCCAGCTTAAAGATGCCGCTGTCCGTAGGTTCCAAACCCAGCAGCATATTCAGCAGCGTCGTCTTTCCGGTGCCGTTTTCGCCGATCAGGGCGATGCGCTCACCGTCCTCCACCCGCAAATAGATGTCGGAGAACAGTGTCCGTCCGTCGAAGGCCTTGGAAACCCCCTTCACCTGCAGCACCTCGTCGCCCTTGAACTGGCGGCTGGCAAAGCGGGCATCCATTTTTTTGGCCTTGGTGGGCTTCTCCGTAGTACGCATCCGCTGGATGCGCTTTTCCATGGAGAAGGCCCGCTTATGGAGGGCGTCATTGCCCATGAAGGCCCACAGGTGCATCTGCTCGGCAGCCTTTTCCAGCTGCTGGATCTTGGCCTGCTCCTTGAGATACTGCTTCAGGCGCTCCTGGTAGCGGCGCTCCTTCTCCACGGCGTAGAAGCTGTAATTCCCGCTGTAAAACTCCGCCTTTCCGTCCAGCACCTCGATGATGCGGGTAACGGTGCGGTCCAGAAAATACCGGTCGTGGGAGATGGTCACCACCGTGCCGCGGAAGGTGCGGATGTATTCCTCCAGCCACTCCGTGGCCTGAAGGTCCAGATGGTTGGTGGGCTCGTCCAGTAGCAGGATATCCGTGTCCTCTAAGATCAGACGGCCCAAATTCACCCGTGTCTTTTCCCCGCCGGAGAGTTGGTCAAAGAGCCGCTGGCGCATCTCGGTATCGATGGAGAGGCCGTTGGCCACCTTGTTGACGGCGGTATCCGTGTCGTAGCCGCCCAGCCCCTCGAACCGGGCCGTCAGCTCACCGTACCGCTTCAGGGTCTGGGAAGAGCTGTCTCCCGCCGCCATCTGCTCGGTAAGGCGGTCCATCTCCTCCTTCATCCGGAACATCCGTTCAAAGGCAGAGCGCAGCACATCCTCCACGGTGTATCCGTCGGGATACACCGGGATCTGGGAGATCAGGCCCACCCGGCGGTCGGGGGCCACCATTACCTGTCCCTCATCGTAGTCCAGTTCTCCGGTGAGGATACGAAATAAGGTGGTCTTACCGGCGCCGTTTTTCCCCAGCAGGCCCACCCGCTCCCCGGTGTCGATCTGGAAGGTGATGCCATCCAATATTTTCTTTTCCAGGTCAAAGGACTTGACCAGCCGGTTCACGCTGATATCGATCATGGATATTTCGTCCGTTTCGTTGTTTTCAGATGTATACTATGCTTCCTGAGTAAGGGCCTCCACGATGCGGTGGAATTCCATAGCATGGGACGCCTTCACCAGCATGGCTGTGCCGGGGGTCAGGGCCTCCCGGACGGCGGGCATTGCCTGCTCCACCGTGTCAAAGTGCAGGGCGATATTCCCCGCTCCCTGCGCCATAAGCCGGGCCTTTTCACCGATGGCGATGACCTGATCCAGCCCCAGCCGGGCCGCCAGCGCACCGGCCTCTCGGTGGGCGTCGCTGCTGAGCCGTCCCAGCTCGCCCATGTCTCCCATCACCGCCACCCGGCGTCGGCAGTCGGTGTCCGCCAGAATGGTCAGCGCCGCCGCCATGGCCTGAGGATTGGCGTTATAGCAGTCGTCGATGATGAGCCGCTCCTCCGGCAGGCGGATGCGCCGCATCCGGGAGCCTGTGGAGACATAATTCGCCACGCCCTCCCGGATCTGCTGCGCCGTCAGTCCCAGCCGCTCGCCAATGGCCACCGCCATGGACGCCGGATAGATCATGTAGTCTCCCGGTGACGGAATGTGCAGCGGATAGACGCCGCAGGGCGTGGTCACGGTGCAGGACAGGCCCTCCACTCCGTGGGTGACAATGTCCGTAACACGGACGGTGCAGTTTTCCCCCCGGCCACAGAGGATGGTCTCGAAGGGCAGCTCCAGCCCCGCCAGCAGGGCATCGTCGCCGTTGAGTACTGCCAGCCCGCCGGGCTGCAGATGCTCGAAGATCTCACTCTTGGCCCGCAGGGTCCCCTGACGGGTGTTGCCGAGATTTTCAATGTGGGCATCCCCGATGTTGGTGATGACCGCCACCGTGGGACGCACCATCTCCCCCAGATAGCGGATCTGGCCGAAGTGATCCATGCCCGTCTCGATGACCGCCGCCTGATGCTCCGGCATCAGGCGCAGCAGGGTCTGTGGTGTACCGATCTCGTTGTTGTAGTTGGCCTCGGTCTTGAGGGTAAGGAAATGCCGGCTCAGCACCGAGGCGATCATCTCCTTGGTGGTGGTCTTTCCGGCGGAGCCGGTGATCTGCACCACGGGGATGGGGAATTTCTCCCGATACCACCCCGCCAGCTGTCCCAGCGCCCGGAGGGTATCCTCCACCTGCACATAGAACTTCCCCGGCACCAGCGCCTCCGGCAGGCGGCTGCACAGGCAGCCCGCAGCGCCGTTCTCCAGCGCCTGCGTCAGATAGGTGTAGCCGTCAAAGCGCTCACCCACCAGTGGGATGAACAGGCAGCCCTGCTCGACCCTGCGGCTGTCGGTGCTGACGCAGGAAAAGCCCTCGCCGTCCTGCACCAGCGTGCCGCCGGTGGCCGCACACAGCTCCTTTGCCGTACAGGTCATCATGTCCGCTGCACTCCTCTCGCCTTCAGAGACTCCTCCACGATCCTCTCACAGAGGTCGGCATAGCTCAAACCCACCTGCGCCGCCTCCTGCGGAACCAGACTGGTGGGGGTCATGCCCGGCAGTGTGTTGATCTCCAGGCACCACGCCTTTCCCTCCTCATCCAGCAGGAAGTCAGAGCGGGAATACACCGACAGGCCCAGCCCCCGGTGGAGCTTCAGCGCCATCTCACCGATCTGGTGCCACTCCTCCTCTGTGATGGGGGCGGGGCAGATCTCCTGAGCACCGCCCTTCTGATATTTGGAAACGTAGTCGAAATATTCGCCACGGGGGATGATCTCCACCGCAGGCAGATAGGTGTCCCCCAGCACGGCAATCTGGATCTCACGGCCCTTGATCTTCTTCTCCACCACCACGTGGTCGCCATAGGTCAGCAGCTTGGCCAGGGCTTCCCGCAGCTGCTCCTTGGTATCCGGCAGCTCCACACCGATGGAACTGCCGCCGTTGACGATCTTCACGGCGCAGGGGACCTCCAACTCCTCCACCAGACGGGGGATATCGGAGGCCGTGTAATGGACGTCACGCCACGGTGCCGTGCGAATACCCTCAGACTCCAGAAACCGCTTGGTAACGGATTTGTCCATGGCCATGCCGCTGCCCAGATAGCCAGAGCCGGTGTAGGGTACCCCCAGCAGGTCCAGCGTGGCCTGAATACGACCGTCCTCGCCGCAGGAGCCGTGGAGCGCCAGAAACACGATATCCGCCATGGCGCACACCGCCAGCACGTCCTTGCCCAGCAGGGACGGAACATATCCACCAGAATAGCCTGATGTCCCCGCTCCCGCAGCGCCCGGCACACACCGGTGCCGGAGGTCAGAGCCACCTGACGCTCCGTGCTGAGTCCACCGGCCAAAACAACGATCTTCATAAGCTATGCCTCGCTTTCGCTTGAATCACAGGGCGGCCCGCCGACAGCAAGCCACCTATTATATCAGTATGTCAGTATAGCATATCCCTTCGGCGATTACAACCGGGCAGGGAAATTTTCAACGACAAAAGAACCGCCCCATGGGGCGGTTCTTGGAAAAGCTCTATGCAGCTAACGCAGCCAGTCCGGCAGGGAGCGCTTCTGGATGCCGGAAACCATGCCCATGGCGATGAACAGCGTCACCACCGACGAGCCGCCATAGCTGATGAAGGGCAGCGTCAGGCCCACCACCGGCAGCACAAACAGGCACATCCCCACGTTGGAGACGATCTGGAACACCAGCATCCCCGCTACGCCCACGCAGATGTATGCGTCCAGCTGGCTCTTGGCGTTGCGGGCCACTACGATACAGCGGATAACGATGGCCGCCAGCATCACCAGCGTCAGCACACAGCCCAGCATCCCCAGCTCCTCCCCGATGACGGCGAAGATGAAGTCCGTGTGCCGGAAGGGCAGGTTCACAGAGGAGGTACTCTGGGTCTGAGCCCCGTGGAGCAGCCCTTGTCCCGTCAGGCGACCGCCGCCGATGGCCATCAGGCTCCGGGTCTGCTGCCATCCGGCCCCCAGCGGATAGAGACTGTGATCCACCAGTACCTGAAAGCGCTCCTTCATATAGGGTGGGATCTTGTCCAGCTCCCACAGTAGGTAAAAGCCAGCCCCGGCGCCAAAGATGCCCAGAGCGAACCACCGGAGGGCTACCCCGGCGGCAAAGGCCATGCAGGCGAAGATACACACATACACCAGTGCGCTGCCCATGTCGGAGGAGATCACGTAGTAAAGGCCGATGGTCACCAGCAGATTCCCCGCCAACAAACCCACAGCGGGGATGGACTTCATGTCGCCCCGGCCCTTCATCCACACCAGCTGGCGGGCCAGCAGCAGGATAAAGGTGAGCTTCACCACCTCCGCCGGCTGCACCTGAATGGGGATGCCCCGGACGCCCAGCCACGCCAGATTGCCGTTGGCCGACACACCCAGCGGAGTTTTCAGCAGCAGGAAGAAGCCAAGGTTAAAGGCCAGCAGCCACTGCCACTTTTTGCTGATCTCCGTCAGGTCCACCATGGACACCACGAAATACAGCACAATGCCCAGCGCCAAGCCGCACAGCTGGATGATGACGCACTTGAGTCCCCCCTGATACCGGGTGGCGCTGTAGATCATCACCACGCCGAAGAGGGACGTCACGGTACACAGGGCCAGCAGTAGAAGATCTGCTTGACGGATAATATCTAATATGGTATTTTTCACACTTTTCAGCATGGATGTTTCCTCGAATGATCTATTATAGAGCTTATATTGATTTAGTGTACCACGTTTTCCTGTCGGTGTAAACCGAAGTTTTTGTGAACGTGGGATTGACAGGCGTCTCTGTCGGTGGTATATTGTACCAAAAGTAAGAAAAGTTATACTTTTCATATTAGGAGGGATCGTTGTGGGAAAGAAGGACGACCGGTACTATATGTCCTCGGTAAAGCTCGGCCCCAAGGGCCAGATCGTCATCCCCAAGGAGGCACGGGCCATGTTCGGCCTGGAGCCGGGGGACACGCTGGTGCTGCTGGCAGACACCAAAAAGGGCATCGCCCTACAGACGGCGGATAAGCTGAATCCCCTGCTGCGGCGGGTGTTTCAGCAGCTGCCGGGAGATGAGGAGGCAGAGGAATGAACGCACTGGCGGTCAAGGGGCTGTGCAAGCGCTATCCGGCCTTTTCGCTGGAGAACGTCAGTTTTTCCGTGCCGGAGGGAGCCGTCATGGGCTTCATCGGACGCAACGGAGCGGGCAAATCCACCACGCTGAAGGCTCTTCTGGGGCTGGTACACCCGGATGCCGGGGAGGTAACGGTGCTGGGCAAGTCCTTCCGGGAGGAGGAACGATATATTAAAGAGCGCATCGGCGTGGTGCTGGGCGGCATCGACTTCTATCCCAAGAAGAAGGTACGGCTCCTCAGCGACGTGACCCGCCGGTTCTACGGCAACTGGCAGGAGGAGAAGTACCGTCACTACCTGAATCTGTTCGGCATTGACCAGGAGAAGCGGGTGGATCAGCTGTCTACCGGCATGAGGGTAAAGTACATGATCGCTCTGGCCCTGAGCCACGATGCCCGGCTGCTGATCCTGGATGAGCCCACCAGTGGGCTGGACCCGGTATCCCGTGACGAGCTGACGGAGCTGCTGCGGCGCATCGCCGCCGACGGGCAGCGCAGCGTGCTGTTCTCCACCCACATCACCTCGGATCTGGAGAAGTGCGCCAGCCACATCACCTTCATCAAGGACGGTGCCATCCAGCACACCGGCACGCTGGCGGACTTCCGGCAGCACTACGACTACCTCCGCCAGCCGGGACAGGAGCTGACGCTGGAGGACATCATCGTTTCCGTGGAGAGGAGGCCCTTGGATGAAAACGCTATTATATAAGCAGCTGCGGCTGGTGTGCCAGCCTATGACGCTGGTATTCTGCCTGTTCGGAGCCATGCTGCTGATTCCGGCCTACCCTTATACCGTCATGTGGTTCTATGTGATGCTGGGACTGTTCTTCTCCTTCCTCAACGGGCGGGAGCAGAAGGACGTGTACTACTCCGCCCTGCTGCCCATCCGGAAGCGGGATACCGTCAAGGCCAACTGCCTGTTCGTGGGGCTCGTCGAGCTGCTGGCGCTGGTCATCGCCGTCCCCTTCGCCCTGCTGCGGGCGAAGCTGGGTATCGGGGACAATCCCGTGGGCCTCAACGCCAATGTGACGCTGTTCGCCTGCGGACTGATGCTGTTCGCCGTGTTCAACGCCGTGTTCCTGCTGTCCTTCTACCGGACGGCCTATAAGGTGGGCGTATCCTTCGTGAAGGCGTGTATCGTCATGGCGGTGGCGGCGATCATCATGGAGGCCGCCGTCCACTTCCCGGCACTGAGCCGCTTCAACGGCTATGACCTGGCCTGTCAGCTGCCGCTGCTGGCGGCGGGACTGGTGATCTGGTGCGGCAGCTGGCCCCTGATCTTCCGGGGTGCCGCCGCCCGATACGAGAAGGTTGACCTGTAAGCGAGTGACCCTCAGCATCATCTGCGGACGGCAAGGACACCCTCTGAACAAAAGAGGACAGGGCTGCGCCCTGTCCTCTTTCGCTCTCTCAGTCCGCCAGACCTTTCCCGGCGGAAAACTGATCGTATTTCGCCTGAAGCCACTGCTTCAGCTCCTCCACACCGGCCTCGTCCCATGGGAAATCTCTCTCCTGCCTGTCCTGCGCTGCCTCGTAGCAGTACACGGAATAAACCGCCGTGTGCAGTATGCCCTTTTCCTTCCCCATGTCAAAGCGGTAGCGGAAGTCTCCGATGCTGCCGGTATAGACAAAGGCCCGCTTGAACCAACGGGGCGTCAGCTCTGCAAATTGTGGATGCATCCTGTCCCCTCCCCTTTTGTTTTTTATCAGTATACCACAGCCTGCCGAAAAAGGACAGTCAAAAATAGACACCCGGCGGCAAAATCAGGAAAAAGCGCTTGAAAATCTCCTCCGACCGTGGTATCATGTATGTAACGTTTGGAACATTTAAGCTTCGGCTGAGAAAAGGGGTATCCGAATATGGAAAGTGCAGTGAAACGCATCGGCGTGCTGACCAGCGGCGGCGACGCCCCCGGCATGAACGCCGCCATCCGTGCGGTGGTGCGGACGGCAATGAAGAACAGCATCGAGTGCGTGGGCATCCGCCGGGGCTGGGCGGGCCTTATCGCCGGGGATATATGTTGCACTTATCAAAGAATATGCACAGGAACTCAGTCAAAAAGAACACAGAGATGATGTTGAATCCGGGGAATTGATCGGCTATACTGAGGCTCTTAGTGTACTTCAGGATGCGTGTTCGCCAGATATGCGCCGTGAAATCGGTCTTGATTTCGATATCGACGCAGCATACCTGAATAGTACGAAAAAAGGAGAGACTTGCTGTTATGACCTATGGAAAAGAAATTGACTGAAAACCGATTAACCGAAGTGAAAGCTGCCCTCTCTGCAAAATACCGCACGGTTGATTTTGGCGGGGAAAAATTTTTCGTTGCCACAGATGGAGCGTTTTTCCGAGTTGGTGCATTTCCCGGTGCGATGGCGCTAGTGATTGAATATGCTGATACGGAACAGGAAGCAAGGCAGAACGCACTGGAGGACGGAGACCGTTTCTATCTGGATGAAACAACTCTGGATGAGATGCTTCGCCTCATGATAGCCGAAATTGAGAGGTGCTAACCAATCCGCATCCGTCAGGCTCCGGCTCTCGGAGTTTTTCGCCATTTGGGCGGCGATCCGCAGCACGTCCCGGTCGGAAAGCGTCGAACTGCGAATTTGTGCTTGACTTTCCGTCTGGCTCTGTGCTATAATGTCCCCAGTGGTGGATGTGTCCGACTTAACGGACTGCCCCACCTTTTTTATTGGATCAATATCATACAGATACTTCATACCGTTTGCGGATTCCGCCACGTTCAGCGTGGCCTTCCAGACGGTGTTATTTTTATCCTGAATGTACGTTGTCCAATACTGCCAGTCGTTCTTGCCGTTGTGCATTGATGCGGGCCAGCTCCTGTACGCCGACCTCGGACACCAGCTGCTGGAGCGCTCCGTTGCCGAACTTGCTGAACTCCTTCGGCTGGCGCACCGGCTCCAGCGCTCCACGCAGATTGGCCGCTGTCATATTGTGCAGTGCCAGAAGATCACGGGTTTCCTCCACCGGCTCCCGGATAGAGAACTGATCCTTTACTCCCCGCTGATTCTCCGAGCTTCGTTCAGCAGCTCCGCTCCCGTCGCTTCCCGATGATCCACCATGTAATCCATCATTTTGTACTGCTGTTCTTCCGTTTCCATCCGTAGAGCGATTTCCATTGCGGCTCCCTTTCGCACGCCGAATGCTTTCAATCCACGAATCAACAGCTCCTCTGCCTCCGTCAGTTTTCTCATACGCATCCTCCATCATCCGCAAATCATCTGCAATCTGTTTTGCCCGCTTCCCGCCCACCGCATACAGCGGCGTGGCATCTGTTCCGTCTCCTATGCCATATAAAGCGAACACCTGTACGCCTTTTTCATCAGCATACACCCACACGGACAGCTTGGCCGCCTCACGCAGCTGCTCCTCCGGCACACCGATGGCATTGGGCATCCGGCCGCCGTGGTCGTTGATCATCTTCACGTACTCCTGCGGCACGGAGGAAGAGCCGTGCAGCACGATGGGGAAGCCGGGCAGACGGCGGGAGACCTCTTCCAGCACGTCGAAACGCAGGGGAGGGGGAACCAGAATGCCCTTTTCATTGCGGGTGCACTGCTCGGGCTTGAACTTATAAGCGCCGTGGCAGGTACCGATGGCGATGGCCAGAGAGTCGCAGCCGGTCTTGGACACGAACTCCTCCACCTCCTCCGGACGGGTATAGGATGCCTCATGAGCGGCCACCTTCACCTCATCCTCAATGCCGGCCAGCGTACCAAGCTCGGCCTCCACCACCACGCCGTGGTCGTGGGCATACTCCACCACACGCTTGGTGATCTCGATGTTCTCGGCAAAGGGCTTGGAGGATGCGTCGATCATCACAGAGGTAAAGCCGCCGTCAATGCAGCTCTTGCAGGTCTCGAAGTCCGGACCGTGGTCCAGATGCAGCACGATGGGGATATCGGGGCAGCACTCCACAGCGGCCTCCACCAGCTTCACCAGATAGGTGTGGTTGGCATAGGCACGGGCGCCCTTGCTGACCTGAAGGATCACGGGGGCGTGCTCCTCCTGGCAGGCCTCGGTGATGCCCTGTACGATCTCCATGTTGTTGACGTTGAAAGCGCCGATGGCGTAGCCGCCGTTATAGGCCTTTTCAAACATTTCCTTGGAAGTGACCAGTGGCATAAAAATCGCTCCTTTAGCAAAATAGTTCTTGACTTGTACGGAATGATTGGAATAATATATCCATGGCTTATTGTATCACACTTTTTCTTTTTTGCAACCCCCAGTCATTTACTTTATGGCATTTCCGTGCTAAACTGATAGAGCTTGATTAAAAATTCTTCTGTGGAGGTATAGATCATGAAAGAATTAAAGGGTGCCTGCATCATCGGACAGTCCGGCGGGCCTACATCGGTCATCAACGCCAGTGCCTACGGTGTCATCGACACGGCGCTGAAGTCCCCCTGCATCACGCAGGTGCTGGGCGCCGAGCACGGCATCAAGGGCGTGCTGAATGACCGTCTGTTCGACATGGGGCTGGAGGACCCGGAGGAGCTGCGGCTGCTGAAATACACTCCCTCCTCTGCTCTGGGCTCCTGCCGCTATAAGATCGCAGACCCGGAAAAGGACGATACCGACTATCGCCGGATCCTGGAGGTGTTCAAGAAGCATAACGTCCGCTACTTCTTCTATAACGGCGGCAACGACTCCATGGATACCTGCAACAAAATCAACACCTATATGCAATCCGTGGGCTACGAGTGCCGGGTCATGGGCGTACCCAAGACCATCGATAACGACCTCTTCGGTACCGACCACTGCCCCGGCTACGCCTCGGCGGCCAAGTACATCGCCACGTCCATGATGGAGGTCTATCACGACGCCCATGTCTATGACACCGGCATGATCGTGGTCATGGAGATCATGGGCCGCCACGCCGGCTGGCTGGCCGCCTCTGCGGCGCTGGCATCGGAGTACGGCGCAGGTCCCGACCTCATTTATCTGCCGGAAACGGATTTCAGTATGCCCAAGTTCATCGAGGACGTGAAGCGGGTCTATGCTGAAAAGGGCAGCTGCATCATCGCCGTCTCCGAGGGCATCCACTATGAAGACGGCGGCTTTGTCTCCGAGGCCAAGGTAGCCGCCAATGACGGCTTCGGCCATGCTCAGCTGGGCGGTCTGGCCGCCATTCTGGCGCAGGTGCTGAAGGAGGAGACCGGCGCCAAGGTCCGTGGCATCGAGCTGAATCTGCTGCAGCGCTGCGGCGCACATCTGGCCTCCGAGACGGATATCGAGGAGTCCTTTATGGCGGGCAAGGCCGCCGTGGAAAACGCCGTCAACGGCATCAACGGCCGCATGATTGGTTTTGAGCGCGGCGTCCGGGACGGCCGCTATGCCTGCAAAACCAAGCTGATCCCTCTGATGGAGGTGGCCAATGTGGAGAAGAAAATCCCCCGTGAGTGGATCAATGCCGAGGGCAACGGCGTGAACCACCAGTTCATCGAATACGCCCTGCCTCTGATTCAGGGTGAGCCGGATCTGCCCAAGGTGGACTCCCTCCCCCGCTTCGCCAAGCTGAAGAAAATTCTGGCAAAATAATCGCAGCCATAAAGAATGTCCGGCCATAGGGCCGGACATTTTTTGTAGTTCTCCTACTGATCGAAGGAGGGGTTGACGAAGTAGAGATTCTTCTGATCCATCTTCTCCTTTGCCAGCCGCAGCCCCTCACCGAAGCGCTGGAAATGGACGATCTCACGGGCCCGCAGGAACTTGATGACATCGTTGACGTCGGGGTCATCCGACAACCGCAGGATGTTGTCATAGGTCACACGGGCCTTCTGCTCTGCTGCAAGGTCCTCTGTCAGATCTGCAATCAGGTCCCCCTTCACCGCCATGGAGGCGGCGTTCCACGGGAAGCCGGAGGCGGCAGTGGGATAGACCCCGGCGGTATGATCCACGAAGTACGCTTCATAGCCGGCGTCCTTCACCTCCTGCTCCGTCATGCTCCTGGTCAGCTGGTGAACGATGGTTCCCACCATCTCCAGATGCCCCAGCTCCTCCACACCAATATCCGTCAGCAGCGCCTTCAGCTCCGGGTATGGCATGGTGTAGCGCTGGCTGAGATACCGCAGGGAGGCTCCCAGCTCTCCGTCCGGCCCGCCGTACTGACTGATGATGAAGGCCGCCAGTTTGGGATTGGGGTTGGCGATGCGTACCGGGTATTGCAGCTTCTTCTCATAGACAAACATCAGTCCGAACCTCCTTCATCCCAGGGCCACGGGTCCTTGAGCCACCGGTAGCCGCCCTCGGTAACGGTGGTCTGGGTCAAGGGGCCGTACTGCGCCTCATAGCGGGCTCTCCCCTCCTGCGCCAACCGGATATATTCCCAGTAGAGGGCCAGCACCTCCTGATCCTCGGCATGGGTCACCAGATACAGCCCCAGCTCGTCGATGGCGAAATCCAGTGCCATCAGCTCTGACAGCGCCGTGTTGGCCGCCGGGAACCGGCTTTTCAGCTCCTTATGAAACGGCAGGTCCAGTCCGGGGAACAGCGTCCCCTGCTGCAAGGCCTCCCGCTGATCGTAGCGCTTGGGGTCCTGCCCCTGCATGGCCACAAAGGGAAACGCCATAGCGGCGCACCGTCCCGGCAGCTGCCCCTTCCCCTCCGGGCACTTATTCTCCGCCGCAGCGTTGGTAATTTCTGTGTACAAGAGTCCTTCCTCCTCACAGGTCATGTGTGAGCCAAGCGGCTCATCCCATTCTATGCCACCGCCGTGAAACTGGGGACTTCCCTTTTCGGAAACTTATGGTATAATGTCTCTAACGTATCTTTATCATAGGAGGAATCAGATATGGCAAACCAGATCATCCCCCAGCGCAGTGAGGTTCCGGAGGAATACACATGGAACCTGAAGGACCTGTATGAAAGCGATCAGGCGTGGAATGAGGAATATAAGGCCCTGAAGACCCTCCCGGAGCAGATCACTGCCTTCCGTGGCACGCTGGGCCGCAGTGCCGAGGATCTGCTGGCATGGTTCCGGCTCCAGGATCAGGTAGAGGAGCGGCTGAGCCGCCTGTATGGCTACGCCAGCTGCAAGGGTGACGAGGACACCGGCAACAGCTTCTATCAGGATATGCGCGGCAAAGCCATGAGCACGCTGGTGACCATCTCCAGCGCTGCTGCCTTTGCCACCCCGGAGATCATGGAGATCCCGGAGGATACCCTGAATCTGTTCTACACCGCCCAGCCGGAGCTGGAGACCTACCGCCGCAGCCTGTATCAGATCCGCCGCCGCAAGGCCCATATCCTCTCCCCTGCCGAGGAGAAGCTGCTGGCCTCCGCCGGCGAGATGGCCAACGCCTCTGAGAACGTAGCCAGCGTGTTCCGCAACGCCGATATGGTCTATCCCGACGTGGTGGACGAGGCCGGCAATGCCCATCAGCTGACGGACGCCACCTTCGTCCCCATGCTGATGAGCCCCGACCGGGAGCTGCGCCGCCGTGCCTTCGAGACCTACTACAAGGCGCTGGGCCAGTATAAGAACACCGTGGCCGCCACGCTGGACGGCCAGTTCAAGCAGCTGTGCTTCTTCGCCAACGCCCGCCACTACGACAGCACCCTTCAGGCATCTCTGGACGCCACTGAGGTGCCGGTGCCGGTGTATCTGAACCTCATTGAGGCAGTCCACGGCAATCTGGATAAGATGTACCGCTATGTGGCCCTGCGAAAAAAGGTCATGGGCGTGGACGAGCTGCATATGTACGATGTCTATACCCCCATTGTGGCGGACGCCGACAAGGAGATCACCTATGAGCAGGCCAAGGAGACCGTGCTGGAGGCCCTCCATGTGCTGGGCGATGACTATGTGGCTCTGCTGAAGGAGGGCTTCAACAATCAGCACCAGCGACTATGTCATCTTCGTGGCCGAGGTGGCCTCCACCTGCAACGAGGTACTGCTGATGCGCCACCTGCTGAGCAAGACCACCGACAAGAAGCAGCGTGCCTATCTCATCAACCACTTCCTGGATCAGTTTAAGGGCACCGTGTACCGTCAGACCATGTTTGCCGAGTTCGAACTGGCCATGGGCAAGATGGCCGAAAACGGCGAGGCCCTGACGGCGGATGCCCTATGCAAGAAGTACCATGAGCTCAACAAGCTCTACTTCGGCCCGGATATGGTCTCCGACGACCAGATCGCTCTGGAGTGGGCCAGGATCCCTCACTTCTTCTATAACTACTATGTCTTCCAGTACGCCACCGGTTTCTCCGCCGCCGTTGCCATCGCCAACCGCATCCTCAAGGAAGGTGCTCCCGCCGTGGCGGACTATAAGAAGTTCCTCTCCGGCGGCTGCAGCACCGACCCCATCAGCCTGCTGAAGATCGCCGGCGTGGATATGAGCTCTCCGGAGCCCGTCAACAGCGCTCTGGCCCTGTTCGGTGAGCTGGTAGACGAGCTGGCAGAGCTGCTGTAAAGCAGTTTTCCTGCACAGCTATCCCGACCTATGACCATCCCCCATTCCGCCGCCCCGGCAGAATGGGGGATGCCTTTCGGAATGATCTCATCCAAACCTCATACTAAAACTCCCCCTGCGCCATATGGCGCAGGGGGAGTTTCACACGATTTGACGGGATGTGCCTTCCCTTTAGTCTACAATATCCACCGAAGCCTTCACGCCGGTGCGCTGTGCGTAGGAGCGGATCAGGGTACGGATCTCCTTGGCGATGCGGCCCTGACGGCCGATGACCCGGCCCATATCCTCCGGGGCCACACGCAGCTCCCAGCGTCAGCTCATCGCCGGTTTCCACCTCCGTCACAGTGACCTGATCGGGATGCTGAACAAGGCTTCTGGCGATGTAGAGCAGCAGCTCCTTCATGCCTCTGCCTCCGCTTTACTGAACGTCGACTTTCTTCAGCAGAGCACGAACGGTCTCAGTGGGCTGAGCGCCGGTCTTGATCCACTCACGGGCCCGGTCAGCGTCGATCTTGATCTCGGCGGGAGACACGCAGGGGTTGTAGGTGCCGATCTCCTCGATGAAACGGCCGTCACGGGGATAGCGGGAATCCGCCACTACCACACGATAGTAAGGAGCCTTCTTAGCGCCCATTCTTCTCAGTCTGATCTTAACCATGATGTTTTTCCTCCAATAATGTAAAATAGAATTGTATTTGATAAATGCTCCTGCACTTATTTACAGTCTTTGCGCCGGTCACTTCAGCCGCTTTTTACGCCCGAAGCCCTGCATTTTTCCACGGCCCCCCATGCCGGGCATCCCGCCCATACCGGGGATCCCCCGGAAGCGTCCCTTGCTCATGGACTTGGTGAGCTGCTGGAGCATCTCGAAGGACTTCAGCAGCCGGTTCACATCCACCACCTGCAAGCCGCAGCCTGCGGCGATGCGCCGTTTGCGGCTGGCGTTGAGGATCTGGGGATTCTCCCGCTCCAGCGGCGTCATGGAGAGGATGATGGCCTTGGTGTGGGCCATCTGCTTTTCATCGATCTGACTGGCATCCAGCTGCTTGCCCAGATTCCCCGGCAGCATCCCGGCGATCTGGCTCAGGTCGCCCATGTTCTGCAGCTGCTCCATCTGATCCAGATAGTCCGTCAACGTCAGTCGGTTCTTGCGGAGCTTCTCCTCCAGCTTCTTGGCCTGCTTCTCGTCGTACTGCTGCTCCGCCTTCTCGATGAAGGTCAGCATATCGCCCATACCCAGGATCCGGGAGGCCATGCGCTCCGGATGGAACAGCTCGATCATGTCCAGCTTCTCGCCGGTACCCACGAACTTGATGGGCTTGCCGGTGGCCGCCCGGATGGAGAGCGCTGCACCGCCACGGGCGTCGCCGTCCAGCTTGGTGAGCAGCACACCGTCGATACCCAGCGCTTCGTCAAAGGCGGAGGCGGCATTCACCGCATCCTGACCGGTCATGGCGTCCACCACCAGCAGGATCTCCGTGGGCTTCACCGCCGCCTTGATGGCCTTCAGCTCGTCCATCAGGGCCTCGTCGATGTGCAGCCGTCCTGCGGTATCCAGAAAGACCATATCGTTGCCGTGGTCCTTGGCGTACTTGACGGCCTCCTCGGCAATGTGTACCGGGTCCGCCTGACCCATTTCAAATACCGGGATATCCAACTGCTTGCCCACCACCTGCAGCTGGTTGATGGCGGCCGGACGGTACACGTCGCAGGCCACCAGCAACGGCCGCTTGCCGAACTGTCGGCGCATCAGGCCCGCCAGCTTGGCGCCGTTGGTGGTTTTACCGGCGCCCTGCAGACCCACCATCATCACAATGGTGGGGCCCTTGGAGGCAAAGGTCAACCGAGCATTGGAGCCGCCCATCAGGGCCGTCAGCTCCTCATTGACGATCTTGACGATCTGCTGACCGGGGGTCAGGCTGTCCAGCACATCTGCGCCTACACAGCGATCTGTGACCTGCGCCACAAAATCCTTGACCACCTTATAGCTAACGTCCGCCTCCAGCAGCGCCAGCCGCACCTCACGCATCCCCTCCCGGACATCCGCCTCGGTGAGACGGCCCTTGCCACGGAGCTTTTTGAATGCGGCGTTGAGTTTTTCGGAAAGTCCTTCAAATGCCATAGCTTACTCCCTCAGAGCGGCGGCATATTCGCAGATCTGCGCCGTCAGCCGTTCCAGCTCCGGATTCTCATACTGCCGGTAGTTGATAGTTCTGATCTCCTTGGCGGCGTCCTCAATGCCCTGCACCTTCTTCTGCATCTGCATGAAGCGCCGGATGAGGCCCGTCTTATCCTCCAGCTCCGTCATGGCGGCCTCCGCCCGGACAATGACGTCCCGGACGCCCTGCCGGGAGATGCCGTAGTTCTCAGCGATCTCCGCCAGTGACAGATCCTCATTGTAGTAAAGATCAAAGAACTCCTTCTGCCGGTCCGTGAGGATCTCCCCATAAAAATCGAACAGCATCGTCATGCGATAGGTCTGGTTTTTCACGAAGATCCCTCCTATGTAAAGTCGATTTGCTTTACAAGCATGACTATCATACCCTATTCTTCCCCTCTTGTCAAGGTGAATTTTGCGGCAAACGAAAGTTTTTCCTCTACTGCTGCTGGTATTTTTCATGGAATAATTCTGCATTTTGCTTGCACAATTCCGTTGGTTTGGCTATAATAGACTGGATGCTAATGTGAAATATGAAGGAATGAACCCATGAGTACTGTTATCACCTCTGTGGATCACCGCAGCCCGGCCCAGCGGGCGGGGATCCGGCCCGGCGAGAAGCTGCTGACCATCAACGGCCACGAGATCGTGGACGTGCTGGACTACCGCTTCTACGGCTATGATGCCAAGTGCCGGCTGGAGCTGCTGGAGCCCAACGGTTCCGTGCGGAATGTACAGATCAAAAAGGAAGAGGGCCTGGATCTTGGGCTGAATTTCGACACCTATCTGATGGACGAAATGCGCTGCTGCGCCAACCACTGTGTGTTCTGCTTTGTGGACCAGATGCCCCCCGGTATGCGCCAGACCCTCTATTTTAAGGACGACGATGCCCGGCTGAGCTTTCTGCAGGGCAACTATATCACCCTCACCAATCTGACGGAGCGGGAGGCTCAGCGCATCATTGATCTGCGCATCAGCCCCATCAACGTCTCCGTCCACACCACGGACCCCCAGCTCCACTGCACCATGCTGGGCAACAAGAACGCCGTGCGCTCTCTGGAGTATATGCGCCGGTTCTGTGAGGCCGGCATCGTCATGAACGGGCAGATCGTCATCTGCCCCGGCTGGAACGACGGCGACCAGCTGCGCCGCACCCTGCGGGACCTGACGGAGATGGAGTTCTCCAGCTGCTCGCTGGTGCCGGTGGGCATCACCAAGTACCGCAAGGGCCTTGCCAAGCTGCGCCCCGTGGACGCCGCCACCGCCGCCGAGATCATCGACATCGCAGACGAATTCGGCCGGGAGAATCTGGAGCGCTTCGGCACCCGGCGCTTTTTCTGCGCCGACGAGCTGTTCCTGCGGGCGGGCCGCCCCCTGCCGGAGGAGGACTACTACGAGGGCTACCGCCAGCTGGAAAACGGCGTGGGGATGCTGCGCTCGCTGGGGGACGATTTTCTGGCAGCGCTGGATACGGTGGATGTACCGGAGGAATTTTCCTCCTTCACCATCGCCACCGGCACAGCGGCGGCCCCCTTCCTGACGGGACTGGTGCAGCAGGCACAGGCCCGCTTTCCCGACCTCCGGGGCGAGGTGGTGGCCATCGACAACGACTTCTTCGGCCACACCATCGACGTGGCGGGCCTGCTGACGGGACAGGACATCTCCGCCCAGCTGCAAAAGCGGCCGCTGGGAGACCGGGTGCTGATCCCGCTGCATATGCTGCGGCACGGTGAAACGGTATTTCTGGATGATTATACAGTAGAGCGTCTGTCTCAGGAGCTGGGCCGCCCCGTACAGGTGGTGGGTCTGGACGGCTTTGATCTGGCCGACGCCCTCTTTGCCCCGGCGGAAAGCCGGCAGGACAACGGAAGGAGCTGATACCCATGTCCAAACCATTGATCGCTATCGTCGGACGGCCCAATGTGGGCAAGTCCATGCTGTTCAACAAGATCATCGGTCGGCGTCTGTCCATCGTGGAGGACACTCCCGGTGTCACCCGTGACCGCATTTATGGGGAGTCCGATTGGAACGGCCGCAAGTTCCGCCTGGTGGATACCGGCGGTATCGAACCCAATACCGACAACCAGATCCTTGCCTTCATGCGGGAGCAGGCTCAGATCGCCATCGACAACGCCAACGTCATCATCTTCGTCACCGATATCAAGACCGGTATGACCGCCGCCGACCAGGAGGTGGCCGGGATGCTCCAGCGCTCTAAGAAGCCCATTGTGCTGGCGGTGAACAAGATGGACTCCACCGGCGCCGTGGACCCGGACTTCTATGAGTTCTACAATCTGGGTCTGGGCGACCCCATCGCCGTGTCCGCCGTCCACGGCCACGGCACCGGCGACCTGCTGGATGCCTGCCTGCAATACTTCCCCCCGGAGGACGAGGAGGAAGAGGACAGCGATGTCATTCAGGTGGCCATCATCGGCAAGCCCAATGTGGGCAAGTCCTCCCTCACCAACCGCATTCTGGGCCAGCAGCGGGTCATCGTCAGCAACGTGGCCGGCACCACACGGGACGCCATCGACAGCTACTTTGAAAATGAGACCGGCAAGTATAACTTCATTGACACCGCCGGTATGCGGAAAAAGTCCAAAGTGGACGACAACATCGAAAAATACAGTGTCCTGCGGGCCACCATGGCCATTGAGCGCAGCGACGTGTGCCTCATCATGATCGACGCACAGGACGGTGTCACGGAGCAGGATACCAAGGTGGCGGGTCTGGCCCACGAGGCCGGCAAGGCCTGTATCATCGTGGTGAACAAGTGGGATCTGGTGGAAAAGGACGACAAGACCATGGACCGGATGCGGGAGGATATCCGCCGGGACCTGAGCTATATGACCTACGCCCCCATCGTGTTCATCTCCGCCCTGACCGGCCAGCGTGTCACCCGGCTCTTCGAGCTCATCAACTACGTCCGGGAGCAGTCCTCCATGCGGATCACCACCGGTATGCTCAACTCCGTTCTGGCGGATGCACAGACCCGTGTCCAGCCCCCCACGGATAAGGGCCGCCGCCTGAAGATCTATTATATGACGCAGGTGGGCATCCGCCCGCCCCACTTTGTGGTGTTCTGCAACGATAAAAAGCTCTTCCACTTCTCCTACCGCCGATATCTGGAAAATCAGATCCGCAGCGTGTTCGGGCTGGAGGGTACGCCCATCATCATGAGCATCCGTCAGAAGGGGGAAGAAGATGCATAACGTGACTGTAGCCTTCGCCGTACTGCTGGTGATGCTGCTGTCCTACTTCTTCGGCTGCTTCAACGGCTCTTTCATGGTATCCCACTTCATCATCCGGGACGACGTCCGCAAGCACGGCAGCGGCAACGCCGGTCTCACCAACTTCTACCGCACCTACGGTGCCAAATACGCCCTGCTGGTCATCGCCTGCGACATGGGCAAGACCGTGGCGGCGTGCCTGCTGGGCAGCTTCTTCTTCCGCTGTCTTGGCTGGGACGGCACCTTGGGGACGCTTCTGGCGGGCCTCGGCTGTGAGCTGGGCCACATCTTTCCGGTGTTCTACGGTCTCCGAGGCGGCAAGGGCATCCTCTCCGGCGGCACGCTGGTGCTGCTGCTGAACTGGCGGGTGGCCGCCGTGGCTTGGGCGCTGTTCCTGCTGCTGTGGCTCACCACCCGATATGTCTCACTGGCCTCCATCACCGCCACTTGCAGCGCCCCCATTACCGTGTACTTCGTCTATGGCCACAACTGGCTCTACACCGGTCTATGTCTGGCGGTGGCGGCTCTGGTGGTCTGGTGTCATCGGGAAAATATCCAGCGCCTTCTCCACGGAACGGAGAAAAAATTCAAGTGGCACGTCAACCCCACGGAGGGCAAGGATCCGCCTAAATAAGAGAGAGAATAAACAGAAAGGAACCAAGCACATGCAACACAACCAAATGCGTCAGGTGGTATTCCCCATTCTGGCGGCCTTTATCTGGGGTACTTCCTTCGTGTCGCAGGATATCTGCGCCGACTCCATGGGGGCCTTCACCTTCAACGGCACCCGTTACTTCATCGCCGTACTGTCTCTGCTGGTGGTGATCGCCGTCATGAACACCACTCGGAAGGACCGGCCCCAGCCCACGGCGGAGGAAAAGAAGGCCTCCCGCAAGCAGCTGTGGCTGGGCGGCCTCTGCTGCGGCACCGCTCTGGCCGTCGCCTCCAACTTCCAGCAGGCGGGTCTGGTGGCCGGCACCGACGCCGGCAAGGCGGGCTTCATCACGGCGCTGTATGTGGTGCTGGTTCCCCTGTTCGGCCTGTTCTTCCGCCGGAAGGTCAGCGGCCCGGTGTGGATCGCCGTGGTGCTGAGCGTGGTATCCCTGTACCTGCTGTGCATCAAGGGCGGCTTCTCTCTGGCCCCTGGCGACCTGCTGGTGCTGGTGTGTGCCGTGTGCTTTGCCGTACACATTCTCCTCATTGACCACTTCACCGCCCGCTGCGACGGCGTGAAGCTCTCCTGCCTGCAGTTCCTGTTCGCCGCTATCTGGTCCACCATTCTGGCCCTGATCTTCGACACCATTGACTTCCACGTCCTTTGGGAGTGCATCCTGCCCCTGCTGTACGTGGGCGTGTTCTCCTGCGGCGTGGGCTACACCCTGCAAATTCTGGCCCAGAAGGATTCCAACCCCACGGTGGTCACCATCCTGCTGAGTCTGGAGAGCGTGTTCGCCGTCATCGCCGGTGCCATCATCCTGCACCAGCAGATGTCCCTGCGGGAGTATATCGGCTGTGCTCTGATGTTCATTGCCGTGGTGCTGGCGCAGGTCCAGTTCCCCGCCAAAAAGGCCAAGCAGCTCCAGTAAGCCCTTTACAAATCAACAAAAGACGCCCTCCGGCATGGCCGGAGGGCGTTTCTCTATTCACTTCTTCCCTTTCAGGGCTTCATGCGGCGCAGCAGCTCCACCAGCATCTTCCAGACCCGCTGCACGGAGGAGATGGACATTTTCTCCCGGAAGGTGTGGATCTCCTTCAGATCCGGTCCGAAGGACACGCAATCCAGCCCCGGCAGCTTGGCGGAGAACAGCCCACACTCCAGACCGGCATGGATGGCCTCCACCTTGGGTTCATAGCCGTACTGATCGGTGAACACCTCCACCATCAGATCCCGCAGCGGAGAATCCGGCAGATAGGCCCAGCCGGGGTACTCCCCACGGGTGGAGGTCTCCCCGCCCAGCTCCGCCGTCAGGCAGGCGATGCGCTGGAGCAGCATCTGCTTCTGGCTCTCCACGCTGCTGCGAACGCTGCTGGACAGATGCACCGCCGTCTCGCCGGTGGTGAGGATGCCCATGTTCAGGGAGGTCTGCACCAGACCGGGGATGTCGGCGCTCATGACCTGTACGCCGTTGGGGTGGCACACCAGCAGGCACACCGCCCGGTGGGTGGACACTGCGTCCATAGGCAGCATGGCCGTCTCGGCAGGCTCCACCATTACCTCTACGCCGGGATCCGTCACCCGGTACTCCTCCCGCAGGGACTGCGTCATGCGGCGGCAGACCTCGGCGGTGACCTCGGCGTTGGCGGAAATCAGCACCTGTGCGCCGGTGGGAATGGCGTTGTCCTTCAGACCGCCGCAGACCTCCACCAGCCGCAGCTCCGTCTCCTCCGCCACAGAGGCCAGCACACGGCCCATCAGCTGAACGCCGTTGCCCCGGCCCTTGTCGATCTCCGTGCCGGAGTGGCCGCCCACCAGCCCCTGAACGGTAATGCGCTGCACAGGAGCCGCAAAGGCCTCCCGCCGCACCGGCAGCACGCAGTCCATCCGAGCGCCTCCGGCGCAGCTGACGGTGAACACGCCCTCGTCCTCAGAGTCAATGTTCAGCATCCGGCGTCCCTTCAGGCCGGACACGTCAATGCCCATGGCCCCGTCCATGCCCGTCTCCTCGTCCACGGTGATGACCGCCTCAATGGGGGGATGGGGCAGGCTCTCGTCGTCCAGCACCGCCAGCGCCATGGCCACGGCGATGCCGTCGTCACCGCCCAGCGTAGTCCCCTTGGCATAGACAAAATCCCCGTCGATGGCCAGATCCAGCCCCTCACGGGTCATGTCCTTGCCACAGTCCGGCGCTTTCTCGCACACCATGTCCATGTGACCCTGCAAAATCACCGGCTCCGCCCCCTCGTACCCGGCGGAGGCGTCCTTAAAGATGATGATGTTGTTCAGCGCATCCTGCTGATACCGCAGGCCCCTCTCCCTGGCAAACTCCGCCAGCCAGTCGCTGACGGCCTTGGTGTTGCCCGAACCACGGGGAATAGCGCTCATCTGCTCAAAAAAGTGAAATACCCGTCCCGGCTCCAGATGCTCCAGAACTGCCATATACATCGCTCCTTTTCTCTGTATGGGATATCGCCTTTAGTATACCCCCTGCCGCCGGATTTGACAAGAGAAAAACTGCCGGGACTCTCCTCCCGGCAGCTTTCACGCTGAAGCATCCATTTTTTTTGCTGCGGGACTCCCGCAGGCGGCACGTCTCTGCGCCGCTTGATCGGAGATTGCCCCGCGCCGCCTCTTATTCGTCGGCGTTGATGTGGTACAGCCCCGCCACATCCTCCAGCGCCACCGAGAAGGTCACGGCCTGCGCCTCGGTATGCGCCCCCGCTTGGGCCATGATGGCTTGCATCACGGTGTTCTTGTCGCCGGTAGGCACCACCATGAGGATGATCTCCCGCTCCTCGGCAATGGACATTCCAAAGAACTTCCCGGCATCCTCGGCGCCGGTGCTCTTGGCGTGCAGAATGGTGCCGCCGTGGGCTCCTGCGCTGCGAGCGGCCCCCATCACTGTGTCGGTGTAGCCCTGATTGGCAATGGCCACGATCAGCTGATACGCTGCATCCTTCATGCTCTCATCCTCCTTCACTTCCACATCCGGCTCCGCCTCCGGGTTGCCGGTAATCAAATAGTTCATGGCCGTCCGCCCGCCGATGCTGCTCAAAGGCAGGCACATGGCAATGCCGGTGCCGGGGTTGGTCAGGTGCATGGTGCTGACCAATTCCTTCATCAGCACCTCCTTGCACGCCGGCGTCACCACCGACAGCATCACGGACTTCTCCGTGGCCTCCAGACCCAGATAGCTCAGCACCTCATCGCTGGCAGTCCCACGGCCCAGCGCCGTAAACACCACCGGTGCGCCGAAGGCCCGGTAAAAATCCACAAATCGCTTGGAGCCCATCACCCGGTTGGTAATGGTGATCATCAAATACAGTCGCTTCATATGCCCTCCTATGCCAGCTCGATGATCTCCTCCACCTGCCCAACGGCCGGTACAGGAGTGCGCTTGCTGAGCTTACGCTGATAACTGACGCCCAGCAGCTGGATGGTCACCAGCGGCGTCATAGCCACCATGGCCACTACGCCGAAGGCATCCGTCACCACATTGCCCCCCAGCGCATCGCAGGCCCCCATGGCAAAGGGCAGCAGGAACGTGGCCGTCATCGGACCGGAGGCCACGCCGCCGGAGTCGAAAGCGATGGAGGTAAAGATCTTCGGCACCACAAAGGACAGCGCCAGACTCAGCACATAGCCGGGGATCAAAAACCACATGATGGAGATACCCGTCAGCACCCGGATCATGGCCAGCGCCAGCGACACCGACACGCCGATGGAGAGTGCCGCATTCATGGCGCTGGCGGGAATGGCTCCGGCGGTGATCTCCTCCACCTGCCGGTTCAGCACATGGACCGCCGGTTCCGCCGACACGATGAAGTATCCGATGAGCATGGCAATGGGGATCAGCAGCCAGCTGTAGCTCTCATGGGCGGCGATGCTCTCCCCCAGAAAGCTGCCCACGGGCATGAAGCCCACGTTGACACCGGTAAGGAACAGCACCAGCCCGATATAGGTGTACAGCAGGCCAAAGAGCATACTCATGACCTCCCGCCGGTGCATCCGCCGGGTGACCAGCTGGAACAGGACGAAAAACGCCAGAATGGGCGCCAGAGAAAGGAAGATCTCCTTGAAATACTCCGGCAGCGCATGGGTATACGACCGGAACATCTCCGCCGTGTCCTTGGCATCTGGCACGCTCACCGGGGTATAGGAGCTGCCGTCTGGCTGATACAGCAGGCCCAGCAGCAGCACCGTGATGATGGGGCCGATGGAACACAGGGCCACCAGACCGAAGCTGTCGCCCCCGGCGTCCTTATCGTTACGCACAGCACTGACGCCCACGCCCAGCGCCATGATAAAGGGTACCGTCATGGGGCCGGTAGTGACGCCGCCGGAGTCGAAGGCGACGGCCCAGAAGTCCGGGGACACGAAGCCCGCCAGCACGAACACGATGGCATAAAACCCGATCAGCAGATACGACAGCTGGATGGCAAACAGGATACGCAGCAGGGCGATCACCAGAAAAACCCCCACACCCAGCGCCACAGACCAGATGATGACCCGATCCGGGATAGACGGCACCTGCCCTGCCAGCACCTGCAGATCCGGCTCCGCCACGGTGATGATGACGCCGATCAAAAAGCTGATGGCCACAATGACCCACACCTTTTTGGACTTGGTGATCTCCTTACCTACCGCCTCACCCAGCGGGATCATGGACATCTCTGAGCCCAAGGTGAACAACCCCATGCCCACGATCAGCAGCAGACTCCCCAGCAAAAACGCCATCATGGCGTTGTTGGAGATAGGGGTAATAGTAAAGCACAGCACCAGCACAATGGCGGTGATGGGCAGCACCGAGGTCAGCGATTCCTTCAGGGGCTTGCGGAAAATGGTCAGCACCTCTCCGGCCTCCCGCCGCTTGCGCCGCAGGCGATCCTGCTGCGCCTGTACGCTCAATGGCTTACGAGACAAATATCTTCCTCCTTTTCCAATTTTCTCCTGACAAAACGAGAGCGCACCTGTCCGCACATTGGGCAGATGCGCCTCGCATCTCTACTTACAATATCATTTTATCATGAAAAGCCCCCTCAGGGCAAGGGGTTTTCCGTAAAGAATCCGTGAACAAATGGCAAGGCTTACTCCTTGTCAGTGTCCGCCACATCCTGCTTCTTGGCTTTCTCCTCCCGTTCCTTGCGGATGTGATCCACCAGCAGCAGCACGCCCATCAGCAAGCAGGCAATGCCCAGCACCAGATAGATGGCGCCGCCCCGCTCCAGGATCCCCACCAGCGCAAACAGCACGCCGAGGATAAAGACGATGACCGTGATCTGCTGCCGCTTGCGCCGGTCCCGCTGGCGCTTGATCTCCTGGATCTGTTCGTCGGTGTATTCCGTGTACTTCATTCCTTCTTCTCCTTTTCCGTTATAACTCCTCCCGTGGGCCGGGCCGGTAGCTCTCCTCCATCAGCACCAAGGTCAGCCCTCCGGCGGACAGCTCCGTCAGCCGCCCCTGCAGGGTCTCCCGCCTCTCCGACGGCAGAGATACCGTCAGCGTCACATCAGCGCCGTAGTCCATATCGTCCAGAATACCGTCCGCAGCGGCGATCTCCAGCTTCACCCGCTCAAACAGCGGATAGGGGCAGCTGAGCCGCACACGGGCCCACAGACCCATGGTGGCCACGCCCGCCGCCGCCAAGGCGTCCCGTGCGCCCTTGGAGTAGGCACGGGTCAGCCCTCCGGCCCCCAGCAGGATACCGCCGAAATACCGGGTCACCACGCACACCGCTCCGGTGACGTTCTCCCGCTGGAATACGTTCAGCATGGGCTGTCCCGCCGTTCCCTGAGGCTCTCCGTCGTCGGAGTAGCGCACCAGATTCGGCCCCAGCAGATAGCACCAGCAGTTGTGCCGTGCGTCATAATACTTCTTCTTCGTCTCCTGGATCCGGGCTTGGGCCTCCTCCTCCGTCTCCACCCGCCACACGTGGCTGATGAACCGGGAGCGCTTCTCCACAAACTCGCTCTCCGCCTCCTGAAAGGGGATACGAAAGCCGTCAGCCATGGCGCACCTCCCACTCCTGCCTCGTAATGGCCTGACACACGCCGGGACGCTCCGTTCCGTCGGGCCACGGCGACGGCGGCGTATCGCAGACGTGTCGGAAGCCGCACTTCTCCTGCACCCTTGCCCTCTCCGATGAAGCTGTGGGGATCCGGCTTCTCCCTGCTCTGCAAAATGGTGCCGACGGCTTGCCCTCCGGCGGTCTCTACCAGAGCCGCCAGCTCCGCCAGACTCTCCTCGTCTGCGTTATCCTCCCGCAGCACCGGGGAGCGCAGCCCCACCAGCACCGCATAGTCTCTCTTATTTTCTCTGTTTTCTTCCAAAGTTCTGCGTTCCATGTGCATCCTCGCTTCCGGTTTTCACCTAATAATATAGTATACCCGGCGGCAAAAGTAAAGGACCCGCAGCCAAAAAGCTGCGGGTCCTGTAAAAAGTGTCTTTACTTGTCCAGACCGAAGCGCTTGTTGAACTTCGCCACACGTCCGCCGGTATCCACCAGCTTCTGCTTGCCGGTGAAGAAGGGGTGACACTTAGAGCAGACTTCTACGCGAATATCCTTCTTCGTAGAACCTGTCTCAATTACATTACCGCAGGCGCATTTGATAGTAGTCTGCTGATAATTGGGATGGATTCCTTCCTTCATTGCTCTGGTTCACCTCTTTCTGGTACAATAGTCCTCTTTCACAAAGGCAACTGTGATGATACCACATCTCATGGCAAAATGCAAGCACTTTTTGCAAATTTACAAATTTATTGTGGCGCCCGTGGAGAAAAAGTACAATACCTTGCGGCAGACCTTCTCCTCCATCACCCGCTCCAGCGCCTGAGCATAGGCCTCCAGCTGGGGCCGGTACTCCTCCGCCCGCTGCGGCTCCTCGCCGGGAGCCAGACGGTCGGTCTTGAAGTCCACCACCACAAGCCCCTCCTCCGTGCGGAAGGCGCAGTCCACCACGCCCTGAAGCATCAGCTCCTCTCCCTCCGCCGCCGGGTCGTACAGCGCCGCCGGCATCAGCAGGGCAAAGCGATACTCCCGCCAGACCTGCCGGGCCTGCCGGATCTCCTGCGCCAGCGGCGTCGCCAGAAACGCCCGGATGCGCTCCATATCCACCGCCTCCGCCTGCTGGGGTGTCAGAAGCCGCCGATCCGTGAGCTGCCGCACCTGCTCCTCCGGGTCCGGGCCGTCCAGCTCCAGATACTGCATCACCAGATGCATGGCCGTCCCCCGCTCCGCAGCGGTGAGCCTGCGCTCCTGCTGCAAAAAGAGGGGCCTCTGGAAGTCCAGCCGCCGTGGCCGGGCAGATGCCGCCCCCTCTGCGATCTCCTCATCCAGCACACGGCCCTTCAGCTGGGTAGCCGTCACCTTGGTGGGGATGGTGCAGGCCGCCGTGTGGCCATAGCGCAGCTCCATGGCAGAGAGATCATACCGTCGCTCCTGCACCGCAGCCTCCTCCGGGGCCGCAGCCGCAGACCCACATTCAAACACCGGGTTCTCCCACAGCCGCACCTGCCAGCCACCATCGGAGAGGGCCGGCTGCTCCGGCTCCATGTCCGCCCACTGCCGCAGCACCGCCGCCTCCGGCGTACACAGCAGCGGCAGCAGGATCCAGTCCCCCGGCGCCTTGGCGCTCCCCACGGCCTCCGGCGCCGCCGGGCAGCCCGCCACACTGAGCAGGCCCCGGACCCGATTGCGTGCAAAGCGCATACAGTCCACGCAGATCAGCTTCTCCTTGGCACGGGTCATGGCCACGTACAGGATCCGCATCTCCTCCGCCAGACTCTCCCGTGACAGGGCCAGCTGAATGGCCTGCTTGGAGACGGTATCGTACCGGATACGCCTCCTCCGATCCACCCGCTCCGTCCCCAGTCCCAGCCGGGGATGCACCAGCACGGGCCGCTGGAAATCGTCCCGGTTGAAGCCCTTCTGCAGATCCGCCAGGATCACCACCGGGAACTCCAATCCCTTGGACTTGTGGATGGTCATCAGCTGCACACCGCCGCTCTCCTGCCTTGCGCTGATATCCGGCAGGTCGCCGCTCTCCATCAAGTCATGCAGATAGCTGACAAAATCGAACAGATTCCCCCGTCCCGCAGCCGCCAGCTGCCCGGCGTAGGCGTACAGCGCCAGCAGATTGCTGCGCCGCTGCACACCACCCTCCATGGCCCCGAACACCGCCAGTGCCTGCCAGTCCGTATACAGCTTCCACAGCAGCCGGTCCGCCGTCAGCTCCCCGGCCGCCGCCCGCAGCTGCGCCAGCCGCTCCAGAAAGACACGGCTATCCTCACCATTGTCGGCACACAGAGCGCCGTAGTAGTCTCCCGCCGGATGCCCGCCCCGGATCTGGGCCAGCCGATCCGGCGAAAAGCCCAGCAGCGGCGACCGCAGCACCGCCAGCAGCGGCACATCCTGCCGTGGATTGTCCACGATCTGCAAAAACGACACCATCACGGCGATCTCCATGGTCTCGAAGAAGGACTGCTCCTCCCCCCCGGCGCAGGGGATATCCTCCCGCTGCAGGGCCGCCGTGAAGACCTTCCGCCTTGCTGCTGGAGAGCGCATCAGGATCACGATATCCTCCGGCTGAACAGGGCGCTGCTGCCCGTCCTCCCCCTGCACGGGGAAGCCCTCGTCCAGCAGCTGCCGGATGCGATGGGCCACGAACCGGGCCTCCACCTCCGTCCGGTCGAAGCGCTCCTCCTCGGTATCCGCCACGCTGATCAGATGGAACTCCGTATCCGTGTCGCTGCGCTCCGGATAGCCTGCGGCCCCGTAGTTCAGTCGTTCCTCCGGCCCGTAGTCCATCTCTCCCATCTGCCGGGACATGATGCTGCCAAACACAAAGTTGGCAGCCGAAAGCACCTGCCGCCGGGAGCGGAAGTTCTGGCTCAGCAGCACCTTTCGTGGCTGCCCCTCCTCCGCCTCCTCTGCCGGTCGGTAGGCCAGATATTTCTCCAGAAAAATGGTGGGGTCCGCCAGCCGGAACCGATAAATGCTCTGCTTCACATCCCCCACGGTGAACAGGTTCTGCCCGTCCCGTGAAATGGCCCGGAAGATGCAGTTCTGCACCTCGTTGGTGTCCTGATACTCGTCCACCATGATCTCCCGGTATCGCCCGGACAGCTGCCGCCCCAGCGGCGTCGGCGCACCGTCGTCACCCTGCAAAAGCCGGATGGCATAGTGTTCCTGATCGCTGAAATCCATGCAGTTGCGCCGTACCTTCTCCGCCTGATAGGCGGCGGTGAAGTCCTCCGTCAGCCGCACCAGCGCCAGCATGGCCGGGGCCATGGCCTCCAGATCCTCCCGCTGCTCGCTCTCGCTGACCGCCAGCAGCGCACCGATCTCATCCAGCTCGTCCTTGCACCGCTTGCGTACCGCCTGCGCCTGCTCCTTGGCCCCCCGTCGCAGCCCTTGACGACGCCCATCCGCCGGAAGGCGGGCTTCAGCCGGGCCATGGCGTCCCAGCCCTCCTGCGCCGCCGCCTCATAGCCCTGCAGCTGCTCCGCCATCTCCAGAAACCGGTCGCCGTAGCCCCGGTACAGATCCGGATACTGTTCCATCCACGCTGCCGTCTCCGTCAGCTTCCTCGCCCAGAACCGGGTCCGCCGCAGGATGCTGTCCGTCAGCACCTCCCGGTAAGGCCCCACGGACTCCGGCACCTGCTGCCACTGCTCCCGCAGCCGCCCCAGCCACCGCATGGGGTAGGCGTGGCTCTGGATCTTCCCGTGGATGTCCAGCACCAGCCGCTCCAGCGCCCGGTCGTCCCGCCCGGCACCCAGCGTCTCCGCCAGCTGTTGGGCCTGGGTATCCCCCCGGCCGATGCGCTGGTAAAACTCCTCCAATACCTGCTCCAGCACCTGCATCCGCAGCAGCTCCGCCTCCTGCTGATCCAGCACCCGGAAATCCGGGGTCAGGCTCCTTTGCCCCTCCGGTGGCAGCAGGTGGATATTCTCCCGCAGCAGGCTCCCGCAAAAGGCATCCACCGTTTTGATGTCCGCCTGATACACCCGCATCATCTGGCGGCGCAGGTGCATATTCTCCGGCTGACGGGCCACTCTCTGGCTCAACTCTGCGGCGATCCAGTTCCCGATCCATGGCCTTGCGGAGGGCCTCCGGTGTGATGTCCCGGTCGGCCTTCAGGATCAGATCCCGTGCCGGGTGATACAGCACCCCCGCCGGAACGATGGGGTATCCGAAGCAGGACTGTCCCTCCTTCTCCAGCGTGAACAGATACAGCAGCATCTGGATCCCCAGCCCGTACCGCACATCCGACAGATCGAAGGACTTACGCCCCGTCTTATAGTCCACCACCCGCAAATACAGCTTCCCGTCGTGGAGCCAGCCGTCCACCCGGTCCACTTTTCCGCTGACGGAGAGGGTGGCGTCCCCCTCCTGAATGGTGATGGCCGGCAGTGTGCTGTCCCGTCCGCCGAAGCCCAGCTCAAAGGCCACGGGCTTGAAATCCGATTCCGCCAGTTCCTCCGCCATGCGATCCACGATATCCTCCGCCGTGGTGCGCAGCCGCCCGAACAGATAGCGGAACCGGGCGCTCTTTTCCTCGTAACCCGGTATTTCATCCCGGATGTAAAGGTCAATGTATTTACGGACCATAGCGTGCAGCTGCGGCGTTTTCACCGCCGCCCAGCCGCCGCTGCCTGCCACCTCACGGGCGGTGTTCTCCAGCAGATAGTGCAGAAACGTCCCGATCTCCGGGGCCTCGAAGCCCGCCGGACGCCGCTCCTTGGCCCGCAGTCCGTACTGCATAAAGTAGCCGAAGTGGCACTGCCGCACCCGGTCCATCCGGGATGCGGACATCCCCATCCGGGTGCCGTACAGGGACTGCACCGCCGCCGGGGACAGCCGTCCCCGCCGCAGCTGTCTGGCCCGCTCCATGGCCGCCAGCGTCCCGGCGTATTCCTCTCTCTCGGCAAAGTACCGCCACAGAGGGCCGCCCATCTCCTGACCGGCCTCCTCCAGCGCCACCGCCGGGGTCAGCAGACGCACCGTCTCCCGCTCCGGCATCAAGCCCGGAAACAACCGCTCCAGCCGCCGCACCACAAAGGAGGGCCGCAGCTGTCCGCCGTTGTGATCCGTCACCGGATAGCTCACCGTCAGATGCTCCGACGGCTGGGCCAGACAGGCATAGATGTTCTGTAATTCGTTGTCCAGCGGGTCAAAGGCCGCATCCGACAGCAGAATGTCCCGCTGCTGCAAAACCTCCCGCTCCTCCGGCTCCAGCAGGCCGTGGCCCGACGGCGGCTGGGGCAGCACATGGTCGTTGGCCCCCAGCAGAAACAGCCGCTTCACCGAGTGCCGGTCGTTGCGGGTCAGCTCGCTGACCTTCACCTGATCCAGCGTTGCCGGAATGGTCCCCACGCTGTATTGGGTCAGCACCAGCCGCAGAAGCCGGGCAAATTCCTCGCCGGAGAGCTCCATCTCCCCCAGGATCTCCGCCATCTGATCCAGTACGCCGCACAGGATCCTCCACAGCTGGCTGTATTCCTCCGCCAGCTGGGCCTGTCCCTGCCGCAGCAGCTCCTCTGCCGTCTCCTTCAGGCGCTGCGGCACGCCGGACTCCTCGGCAAATATGTAAAGCATCTCCGCTTTATCCCTGGCCTTCGGCCTATCCTTCAGTCCATCGCTCAGGGGCAGCAGCGTAGAGCGCACCTTCTGCCTTATGCGGTTGATCTCCACCAGCCGCTGCTGCCGCTCCGGGGTCATCTCCTGCCCGTATCCGTCGGGGTTGGCCGTCCACTCCGTATCCCGCAGCCACATATTTCCCCGGATGCTCCACAGGATCACATAGTTCTCCAGCAGGTCATATTCCTCCGCCGTGATGCCCGCCATCCCCGTCTTGAGATAGCGGAACATATCCTCCCGCCGGAAGCCGCCGGTAACGGCATCCACCGCCCCCAGCAGCATGGTCAGGGGCGGCTTTGCCAGAATATCGCTGCGGCGGCTGATGTACGCCGGGATGCCATCCCGCTGAAAAACGCTCTCGATGACCGGGCCGTATACCTCCATGTTTCGGGCGGTAACGGCAATGTCCCGCCAGCGGCAGGCCCGGGAGGCCACCAGCTTCCGGATCTGCGCCACAGCGCCACCTGCTGCCGGCAGTCGTCCCCCTCATAGGGCATATCCTCCCCCAGCAGGTGCTTCTCCAGATGGGCCAGCGGCCCCTTCCCGGAGCCTGTGAGCCACACGATCTCGCACTCCGTCCCCAGCTGCCGGGCCATCCGCTCCAGCCGCTGCCGCTGACGCAGGGCATTCTGAAACAGCGTCCCCTCCGCCCGGTCGCCCAGCAGCGTCACCGTCACGCTCTCCGCCTGACGCATCACCTGCTCCAGCACGCTCTCCTCCAGCTTGTTCAGGTAGGAGAATCCGTCCAGATACACGTCCTTGCCCCGGAGATAGTCGCTCTCCGCCAGCCGGTCCCGCAGCTTCTGGAGCCGGGACCGGGCGTCCACGCCCTCGGCATGGAGCTTCCCGTCATAGGCGGCATACAGCAGCGCCAGATCCCGGAGCTTATCGCCCATGGCGCCCTCCATATCCTCCACCTGTTGCCACAGATCCTGCGGCGTGATCTCGTAGGCGTAGAACTCCTCCGTCAGATCCGTCAGCTGCCGCAGAAACGCCGCCCGCTGGGAGGGCCGTCCGAACACCTTCAGTCGGCTGTGCAGTTCCTGCAGCGCCAGCCGCATGGTCAGCAGCTTACCGCCGCCGTCCAGCGTAAACTCCGCCAGACCGCCGGTCCGGGCCAGCACCCGGCTGCCGAGGCTCTGGAAGCTCAGCACCTCCGCATCACGGGAGGCCGTAGGCCCCAGCGCCCGGCACAGATCCACCTCCGCCTCATGGGAGATATGCTCCGGCACCAGCAGCACCTGCGGCCTCTGGCTGCGCTGCCGGGCCATGGTCTCCAGCACCCGGCGGGACTTTCCGGCCCCTGCCCGTCCGATCCATATGGAAAGCATGGCTTCCCTCCTTCACCTTACTCCGTCACGCCGGGGATATCCCCCACGTCGTCCAGCACCAGCCGGGGCCGGTACGGGAACTTCTTGATGTCCGACCGGCCGGTGATGCCCGACAGCACCAGCACCGTATCAAGACCCGACTCGATGCCCGCCACCATATCCGTATCCATCCGGTCGCCGATCATGGCCGCCTCCTCGGAGTGTACCCCAAGGATCCGCAGGCCCGTCCGCATCATCAGGGGATTGGGCTTGCCCACAAAGTAGGCGTTCTGACCGGTGGCCATCTCGATGGGTGCGATCATGGCCCGGCAGGCGGGGATGATGCCGTCCTCGGCAGGCCCCGTCAGATCGCTGTTGGTGCCGATGAGCTTGGCCCCCTTCAGCACCAGCCGAACCGCCTTGAGGATGTTCTCATAGTTATACGTATTGCCCTCGCCGATGATGACGTAGTCCGGGTCCACATCGTTCATGGTGATGCCCTCGTCGTGGAGAGCCATAATCAGTCCCGCCCCGCCGATGACGTAGGCGCTGCATCCCGGTGCCTGACTGCTGATAAACCGGGCCGTTGCCAGTGCGCTGGTATAAAAGTGGCTCTCGTCCACATCCAGCCCCATGCGGTGCAGCTTCTGCTGCAGCTCCTTAGGGGATCGCTCGGAGGAGTTGGTGAGGAACAGGAAATTTTTCTGCTCCCGATACAGCCACTCCACAAATTCCTTTACCCCCGGCAGCAGACGGTTCCCGTGATAGATCACACCGTCCATGTCGCAGATAAAGCCCTTTTTTCTTCTCAGTTCCTCCATGGATCATGCTCCTTTCTGAATTGGCCTTTTTCAACACTCATATTATACCTTGCCGTGGGACATAATCCAAGCACGCTTTTGTAAAATCCGCTGTTTTCCAGAATTTTTAGCAATTTCCTACGGGAAGTACATATTCTGCTTGCTTTTCCCTGAAAATCGGGTATAATATTAGGGCGTCTGCTCTCCGGCAGACAAAAAATCGACTTTTGGAGGAACCTATGAAAAAAATCGTATCTCTGGCGCTGGCCATGCTGCTGGTGCTCTCTCTGGCCGCCTGCGGCAGCAAGAACAGCGGCGCCGGCGATGTGTCCGATGCCCTGACCCTGCTGAACACCGTCTGGGCCACCTACAGCGAGGAGGAAAAGTTCCCCGTCAGCGGCGGCGACTATGACCACCCCGTGGACGACGCTCCCGGTGCCTTCGACATCTCCAACGCCGACAATATGGACTATATGCTGGGCTTCCCCGGCCCCTCTGTGGCCAATCTGGTGGACGCAGCGTCCCTGATGCACATGATGAACGCCAACACCTTCACCTGCGGCGCCTACCACCTCAGCGATGACGTCAGCGCCGCCGACGTGGCCTCCTCCCTGCGGGATAATATCATGAACCGCCAGTGGATGTGCGGCTTCCCCGACAAGCTGGTGGTCATCACCATGGGCCAGTTTGTGGTGTCCGTCTACGGTGCCGAGGATCTGGTGGATACCTTCCGGGATAAGCTCCAGAACTGCTTCTCCTCCGCCGCTGTAGTCTACGACGAGCCCATCGCCTGATGCTCTTTTCCAGTATTCCCTTTCTCTTTTACTTCCTGCCGCCGGTGCTGCTGCTCTACTTCCTGACGCCGGACCGCTGGAAGAATCTGACTCTGCTGCTGAGCAGCCTCGTGTTCTACGGCTGGGGCGAGCCCCGGTTCCTGCTGTTCATGCTGGCCTCCATCGCTCAGGGCTACGCCTTCGGTCGGCTCATGGAGCGGTATCCCCGTCATAAGCGGCTCTTTCTCATTCTCTCGGCGGTGCTGAGTCTGGGGCTGCTGGGCTATTGCAAATACGCCGGCTTTTTCCTCCGCACCTTGGGTGCGCTGACGGGCCTTTCCCTGCCGACTCTGCAGATCGCCCTGCCCATCGGCATCAGCTTCTACACCTTTCAGGTGCTCAGCTACGTCATCGATGTCTACCGTGGCACGGTGCCGCCCCAGCGAAACCTGCTGCAGCTGGCCACCTATGTGGCCATGTTCCCCCAGCTCATCGCCGGGCCCATCGTCCGCTATGCAGACATTGCCCCGGAGCTGACCTTCTCCCTCTGGGCGTACCTGAAGCCCGACGACGCCTTTTCCCAGAGTGAGCGCCGCAAGCTGACCCAGAAGCCAAGCTGTACAGTAGAAAGCATTTACAGCGGGCGCTATATGTCGGATTTCGAGACATACGCCCCGGATCAATTCCCCCTGCGGGAGCAGTTCCGGACCCTGAAATCCCTGACCAGCCTCTACCTGCTGCGCCAGCGGGACACCAACGGCGTATATCTGGCGGAGGGCTATGTCTCCCGATTGGAGTACCCCATGCAGGAGGACTCCATCGCCCACGCCGCCCGGCGCTTTGACTACCTGTACGACACCTATCTCTCCGGCACGAACTGCCAGCTGTATCTTTCGGTGATTCCGGACAAGAACGCCTTTCTGGCCTCCTCCCACAGTTATCCGGCGCTGGACTACGGGGCCTTCACCCAAAGCCTGCGGGAAAAGGCCCCCTACCTCACCTATCTGCCGGTAGACGATCTGCTGTCGCTGGAGGACTACTACCGCACCGACCTCCCAAGATCACGCTGGTAGACATCCGATACCTTTCCAGCACAACGCTTGAAAAGTATCTTACCTTTACAGATCAGGATGTGCTGTTTCTGTACAGCGTCCCCGTCCTGAACCACAGCGACACCCTGAAATGACCCCGTCATCCCTGACGTGGCCGCAGCATTCCCCCTGTCTGGCAGCGGTACTCTTGACCCCTTGCTAACCCCGACGCATCCACAGTATGGCTGGCAGCGGTATACCTGACCGCCTTCATCCCTGCAAACATCACGCATCCGCAGTATGACCCTCCCCGGCAAACGCCGGGGAGGGCCATGTCAGCGTGTCGAAAAAGTCTTTTCGACACGCTGAGGCATTTTTCAGACCTTCAAAAAGCTCTGAAAAATGCGGATCATCATCGTGCAGGACACCCTTCCCGGGTTTCCCGCACACACGATTCAACATTCCATATGGAATCTTCTCACCAACCCATCCGACCGGCCGCCCTCTCCGCTCAGTGCTTTCCCAGCCACTGGCGCAGGCCCTCCCAAAGCTCCACCGCCCGGAACCGCAGGACGTAGCCGCCGTCCTCCTCGGTGATGAGGGACAGATCCTCCTCCCCCAAGCCGCCGGAGACGGCCGTCTCCTGAAAGTCGCAGGCGGCAGTGGTACACAGGGGTGGGAACACCACGCACCACCAGTTTTTCCCGGCTCCCTCCCCGATGACCACCCGCAGAGCCAGATACTCCCCGGAGGGTAATGCAAAGCCGTCATACTCCCGATCCGCCTCGCTGTCGGAATTGGCGATGACGTGGAGTCGGATGACCTTGGCGCAGGATGCCCACCAGCAGCCCGCACCCGCATCCTCCGCCGCTGGGAATTGGCGATGACGTGGAGTCCCCCCCCAGCGCATCCTGCCGCTGGAGGGTGCAAAGCCGCCGCCACTGCCAGCAGCAGCGCCGCCTCCCATGTATGTAATTTATTTCCAGTTTTCTTCCGCATAGGAAACACCTCTCCGTGTCGTTGATTTTTGCACGGAAGGATGAAAGCACCGTCCCATGCAGCTTATCTGCATTGTGGACGGTGCTTTTGCGTTTTATACCGGTACGGAAAAATTTTGGACGATCACAGGACAAAGCCGGGACAAAATCACGACCTCTTTTTTTCTTCCTTTTTGTCCTCTGGACGTCCGATAAATGTCCAGAGAAATGTCCAGAGAAATGCCTAAAAGGATATCAGGCCGCCGTCGGGCAAATTACCCCCGTCCCACGCAGCGGACAAAGGGGACCTCGGTCATGGCCGCTGCGGATGACCGGGCAGCTTCCTCCTGAGAAAAAATTCCCACCACGGCGGATCCGGAGCCGCTCATGCAGGCCGTTCCCGCCCCCAAGGTCAGAAGTCTGTCCCGGATGGCAAAAATCTCACTCCCCGGCGACAGCACCTGCTCAAAGACGTTGCCGATCCGGGAGAAGATCTCCGCCAGATCCCGGCGTTGTAAGGCATCCATCATCCGGCGGGTGTCCGGGTGGACCGCCATCCCCGCCTCATCCAGCCGCCGGTACATCTCCGCCGTGGAGAAGGATACCTGCGGCTTGCACACAACGAACCAGCACTCCGGCAGCGCCCGCAGCGACAGCAGCTGCTCTCCCTTCCCCTGCACCAGCGCCGTGCCGCCCCGGACACAGTAGGGGACGTCACTGCCCAACTCCATGCCCATGCGTTCCAGTGCCTCCACAGGCAGCTCCGGGGCGTACAGCTTCCGCAGGCCACGCAGCACAGCGGCAGCGTCACTGCTGCCGCCGCCCAACCCCGCCTGAGAGGGGATACTCTTTTCCAAGGTGATATGCAGGCCATCGCAGGCCACGCCTGTGGTGCGAAAGAACACCTCCGCCGCCCGCCACGCCAGATTGCTCCCGTCGGCGGGGATCGCCGCATCGTCGCAGGTCAGGGAGATTCCCTCCCCCATGCCGCTCTCCAGCGTTACCGTATCGTACAGCGCCACGCTCTGCATCACCGAGACTACCTCGTGATAGCCGTCGGGGCGTCTGGCCCCCACATCCAGCGTCAGGTTCACCTTGGCGGGCGCCAATTCTTGCCGCTTCATGCCGCTCCCTCACTCTCCTTGTTCTCCCGAGGATTATATCACAAGTCATGCGGAAATTCCATAGTGAGAAGGAAATTCGTGAAAAATGGTCAAGACTCCGATCCAAAAGGGTCGGAGTCTTGTGGTATGACCGTCGAAATGCCGGGCCTTTCTTAAAAGTCTTCGCCTTTCCCGCTTCCGGAGGTGAGGGCATTCCCCTTATGGTTCCCCGCTTTTTGTGGGATGGCGCACACATTGCCGCCCTTCGGCAGCGGGCAGACCGGTGTCTTTCAGGACGCTGGCCCCCGGTTTACGGTATTTCGCTCTCTGGGAGATCAGACCAGTACGACCCTGTGGAACACCTTCTTACCCTTGCGGATGATGACGCCATCGCCGGTGAACTGCTCACAGCCCAAGGCTTCGTCAATGGACTCCACCTTCCGGTCGTTGACGCTGACGCCGCCCTGCTGCACCAGACGGCGGGCCTCGCCCTTGCTGGCGCACAGGCCGCAGCGGACCATCAGGTTCAGAATATTGATCTGCCCGCCTCCCAGATCGTCGTTGGTCAGCTCCGTGGTGGGCATATGGGCGGCGTCGCCGGCACCGGAGAACAGGGCCTTGGAGGCCTGACGGGCCTTGTCGGCCTCCTCGTCGCCGTGGACCAGCTTCGTCAGCTCATAGGCCAGAATGTCCTTGGCCTCGTTGAGCTTTGCACCCTCCCAGCCGGCCATCTCGTTGATCTGCTCCAGGGGCAGGAAGGTCAGCATCCGGATGCACTTGAGCACATCGGCATCCGCCACGTTGCGCCAGTACTGATAGAACTCAAAGGGACTGGTCTTGTTGGGATCCAGCCACACGGCGTTGCCGGCGGTCTTGCCCATCTTGTTGCCCTGAGAGTCCGTCAGCAGGGTGATGGTCATGGCGTGGGCATCCTTGCCCAGCTTGCGGCGGATCAGCTCCGTGCCGCCCAGCATATTGCTCCACTGGTCGTTGCCGCCGAACTGCATATTGCAGCCGTTGTGCTGGAACATATAGTAGAAATCGTAGCTCTGCATGATCATGTAGTTGAACTCCAGGAAGCTCAGGCCCTTCTCCATGCGCTGCTTATAGCACTCGGCCCGCAGCATATTGTTGACGGAGAAGCAGGCACCTACCTCACGCAGCAGATCCACGTAATTCAGCTTCAGCAGCCAGTCGGCGTTGTTGAGCATGACGGCCTTGCCCTCGCCGAACTCGATAAAGCGCTCCATCTGGCGTTTGAAGCACTCGGCGTTGTGGTCGATGTCCTCCTTGGTGAGCATCTTCCGCATATCGGTACGGCCGGAGGGGTCCCCGATCATGGTGGTGCCGCCGCCGATGAGGGCGATGGGCTTGTTGCCCGCCATTTGCAGGCGCTTCATCAGGGTCAGGGCCATGAAATGACCCGCCGTCAGAGAGTCCGCCGTGCAGTCAAAGCCGATGTAAAAGGTAGCCTTGCCGTTGTTGATCATTTCACGGATCTCTTCCTCGTTGGTGACCTGTGCGATCAGGCCACGGGCCACCAGCTCTTCATAAATTCCCATAGTTGTTCTTTCCTTTCTCCTTTATGTGGGATGTGATCGGGCGCAGGGGGAAAAGAAAACGCCCCCTGTCCGCAGACAGAGGGCGATGTATCATCGCTGTACCACCTCAGCTTCGCCGCTCCCTCACGGAAGGCGGCCTCATGGAGTGCCATCACACTCCGCCGCTGTAACGGGCGGACCCGACCGTGCCTACTGGCCCCTGAAGGGCGTTGGGACGGCTGCTCCGGGATGTATTCGCAGCGGCGCTCCTCTCCTCTTTTCACCGGACAGAGGCTCTCTGGGCAGGCAGCAGGCGCTGTTACTTGTTCCCTTCCTTGCAGTAGCTTTTGTAGTTGCTGTGAGGACATTATAGGGGGTATCGGCGGGTTTGTCAAGCCCTATTCCAGCGTGCGCTTAAATTCCTCCGCCGCAGATAACAGCTCCTCCGCCCCCTCCAGCATGGTGGGGGTGATATGGGCGCCGCCGGTGAGACGGGCCAGCTCCTGCCGCCGCTGGGCCCGATCCAGCCGCCGCACATGGGTAAAGGTGCGGCCGTCAGTGACGCCCTTCTCCACGGAGAAATGGGTATCGGCCATGGCGGCCAGCTGGGGCAGATGGGTGACGCACAGCACCTGCTTGGTGCGGCTGATGCGGGCCATCTTCTCCGCCACCTTCTGAGCGGCCCGGCCGGAGACACCGGTATCCACCTCGTCAAAGACCATGGTGCCTACCCGATCCTGCTCCGACAGAACGTTCTTCATGGCCAGCATGATGCGGGCCAGCTCGCCGCCGGAGGCGATCTTCTGGATGGGACGCAGTTCCTCGCCCACGTTGGCGGACATGAGGAAGCGCACGGCGTCCATACCGGACTCCGACAGGGGCTGGGGCTGGAAGTCGATGGCGAAGCGGATGCGACCCATATCCAGCTGGCGAAGCTCCGTGAGGATCTGCTCCTCCAGCCGCTCGGCCGCCTGATGGCGGGCCTTGGACAGCTCCTCCGCCGCAGACTGGGCGGCGGTCAGGGCCTTCTTCTCCAGCTGCTGCAGGTGCAGCAGGGTGTCGCCGGCGTCCTCGATGGCGTCCAGCTCCTTGGTGCTGCGGTCCAGATAGGCCAGCATACTCTCTACATCCGGGCCATACTTCTTTTTCAGCCGGTACAGCTGATCCAGACGGCCCTCCACCTCGTCCAGCTCCTGCGGGGAGAAGTCGAAGGCGTCCCGCTTGTCCTGCACGGTGTAGGCCAGATCGTAAACCTCGCTGTACACTGCCTCCAGCCGCTGGTACAACTCCTCGAAGCTGTCGTCCAGACGGCGGATGGGTTCCAGAGCGCTCTGGGCCTGCCGCAGCAGGGCCAGTGCGCCGCTGGTGCTGTCGTCGCCGCTGAGACAGAAGTCCGCCTCGAAGACGGCGGACATGAATTTTTCGCCGTTACGCAGCAGGTTGCGGCGGGAGGTCAGCTCCTCCTCCTCACCGGGCCTCAGCTTGGCCCGCTGAAGCTCCTGGATCTGGTAGCGCAGAGTATCCATGCGGCGGGCCTTCTCCGCCTCGTCCATTTGCAGGGTGTGCATCTGGCGACGGATATCCGTCAGCTTGGCGTATTTCTCCCGATAGGCGGTCAGCAGCGGCTCGGTGCGGCCGAAGCTGTCCAGATACAGCAGGTGCTGCTCCTCGTCCAGCAGCTGCTGGCCGTCGTGCTGCCCGTGGATGTTCAGCAGGCGGCTGCCCAAGGTGCGTAGCTGCGTCACCGTGACGGGGCGGCTGCCCACCCGGCAGACGTTTTTACCGTCGGCGTGGATCTCCCGCTGCAGCAGCAGCTCCTCATCCCATGTGATGCCCAAGTCCTCCCCTACCTCCGGCGGGATGCCGGTGAAGCAGGCGCTGACGTAGGCCTTGTCGGCCCCGGTGCGGATCAGGTCACGGGAGGTGCGCTGACCCAGCACGGCGCTCAGCGAGTCAATGACGATGGATTTACCGGCGCCGGTCTCGCCGGTGAGGGCGTTGAAGCCCGGCTCAAAGGTGATATCCGCCCGGTCGATGATGGCGATATTTTCGATATGGAGCAATTCCAGCATCTGTCATCCCTCCGTACAGGCGCTGTTTCAGCGCAGCATCTCCTTGATCTCGTCGGCAAACTCCGCCGCTGCGGCGTTATCACGCAGCACCAGCCGGTGGGTGTGCTGGCGATAATGCCGTCGCCGCCGACCTTGGTGAGCTGGCCCTCCTCTGTAAAGATATTCAGCCTTACAACCCTTGCAATGGAGCCCTTGGAGATGACGGCGTCGTTGAGAGCGATGTTGTTATACACGGACTTTCCGCCCCGGAGGACGGACACGTCCAGCATCATCCGGGACTCCACGTCGAAGCTCCAGTCCGCCAGATCCCGCAGGCGGTCCAGCTCGTCCACCTCCAGCTCCGACATGAATCCGAGGCTTCCCAGATTCACTCCCAGCACCGGGACGCTGTGCAGCGCCACCGTCCGGGCCAGATGCAGAATGGTGCCGTCGCCGCCGAAGGCGATGAGCAGGTCCGCCGAGCGGATCTCCTGATGCAGCGGGGTGATTCGCAGGCCCAGCTCCGCACCATAGCCCTCCCGCTGGAAGGGCAGGCACACCACCGTCTGAAAATGCAGGGCATCCAGCAGCTTTTTGGCCTCCTTGCACACCCGCAGCTCGCTATCCCGATAGGGATTGGGGCAGAGGATCACTTTTTTCATATCTACTCCTCCTCAGTCCTTCAGCTGACTGTGCGACTCCGCCACCAGCGCCGGCAGGTCAAAGCTGCCGTCCGGCTCATCGCACTTTTTCAAATAGCCAAGATATTCGATGTTCCCCTCCGGTCCACGGATGGGAGAATAGGTGATTCCAAGCACTGTAAAGTGGTTTTCCTTGGCATGGGTCAGGAAGTGCTCCAGCACCTCCTGATGCACGGCGGGATCCCGCACCACGCCTTTTTTACCCACCTTTTCCCGGCCGGCCTCGAACTGGGGCTTGATGAGGCAGGCGATCTCACCCCCCTGCCGCAGCAGGCCGTACAGCGCCGGGAAGATCAACTTCAGGGAGATGAAGGACACGTCGATGCTGGCAAAATCCAGCGGATCGGGGATCTGCTCCGGAGTCAGATACCGGGCGTTGGTGCGCTCCATGCACACCACACGTGGGTCGCTGCGGAGCTTCCAGTCCAGCTGGCCGTAGCCCACGTCCACGGAATAGACCTTCCGGGCGCCATTTTGCAGCATACAGTCCGTAAAGCCCCCGGTGGAGGCGCCGATGTCGGCGCAGATCTTATCGGTCAGGGTGATGGGAAAGGTCTTCATGGCCTTTTCCAGCTTCAATCCGCCCCGGCTCACATAGGGCAGGGTGTGGCCACGAACCTCGATGGGGGCATCACTCAGCACCGCCGTGCCGGGCTTATCCACCCGCTGGCCCGCCACGAACACGTGGCCCGCCATGATGACGGCCTGTGCCTTCTGGCGGCTCTCCGCCAGACCACGTTCCGTCAGGAGCACGTCCAGCCTTGTTTTATTGCTCATGCACAGCCTCCTCTGCCGCAGCGGCGACGCCCTCAGCGTCCAGTCCGCAGAGATGACGCAGCTCCGCTACACTGCCCTGTGGGATAAAGCGGTCGCCTGTATTTTTCAGCACCAGCCGCCGGGGGGCCATGCCCAGCTGGGCCATGACAGCCGCCACCCGCTGGCCCACGCAGCCGGTCTCCACGCAGTCCTCCAGCACCAGCAGGCGCTTCGTGCCGGTCAAAGCCCTGCGGACGGTCTCCGGGTCCAGAGGGGCAATGGTGCTGAGCTTCAGCACCTGAGCGGAGATACCCCGCTGTGCCAGCAGATCGGCGGCGGACAGGGCTTCGTTGATGAGGGTGCCGTAGGTCAGGAGGGTGATATCCGTCCCCGGGCGCAGGCAGGCGATGGCCTCATCGCTGCGGTCCTCCTGATAGGCCCCCTCCCCGCCACGGGGATAGCGCACCGCCACGGGGCCGGTCTCCTCCTGCACCGCACGGCGCAGCATGGTCCGCAGTTCGGCAAAGCTGGCGGGGCAGAACACCTTCATGTCCGGCACCTGCGACAGGTACATCACGTCGAAGCAGCCGTGGTGGGTCTCGCCGTCGGCCCCCACCAGTCCGGCCCGGTCCACCCCCAGCACCACATGGAGCCCGCTGAGGGCCACATCATGCAGCAGCATATCATAGCCACGCTGCAGAAAGCTGGAGTACACCGCCAGCACCGGCACAAGGCCCTGCTTGGCCATGCCCGCCGCCGTGGCCACGGCGTGACCCTCGGCAATTCCCACGTCGAAAAAGCGGCTGGGGTAGGTCTTGGAGAATTTCGTCAGCCCCGTACCGTCCACCATGGCGGCAGTCAGGGCGCAGATGCGGCGGTCCTCCCCCGCCAGTCGGGTCAGTGTCTCACCGAACACGGAGGAAAAACTGGGTGCGGCGGGCTTGCCGCTGCCGGTACGGACATCGAAGGGTCCGATGCCGTGGAACCGGCCGGGATCCGCCTCGGCGGGGCCGTAGCCCTGCCCCTTCACGGTATGGACATGAAGCAGCACCGGACAGCGGAGATCTTTCGCCTCCCGCAGCATCCGGGTCAGCCGGACCACATCGTGGCCGTCCACCGGCCCCATATAGGTAAAGCCCATGTTCTCAAACAGGGTGCTGCCGGGAAGCAGGGACTTTTTCAGCGCCGTTTTCACGTCGTGGCTGACGGAATAGAGCCTCTGTCCCGTCTGGGAGGACTCCAGCACCTGACGATAGCGCTTTTTAAAGGCGTAGTAGCCGGGCTTGCTGCGCAGGCGTGACAAATGCCGGGACATCCCGCCCACGTTGGGGTCGATGGACATCCCGTTATCGTTCAGGATCACGATCATAGGCTCGTGAGAGGCCCCGGCGTCATTCAGTCCCTCGAAACTCAGGCCACCGCCCAAGGCTCCGTCACCGATCAGTGCCAGCACCTGATAGTGCTGATGCAGCAGCGTCCGGGCCCGTGCCATGCCCAAGGCCACGGACACGGAGTTGGAGGCGTGACCGGCGATGAAGGCATCGTGGGGGCTTTCCCACGGCTTGGGGAATCCGGAGAGGCCGCCCAGCTGGCGCAGGGTGCCAAACAGCTCCCGCCGCCCGGTGAGGGCCTTGTGGACGTAGCACTGGTGGCCCACGTCGAACATGCCCGCCTGTCCGTGACACCTGCTCCAGCAGGAAGGTGCGCAGCTCACGGCACAGCAGGCGGGCCTGTTCATCGTTCAGTTTCCTCACATCGGAGGGGTCATGTATCTGTTCCAACAGCAAGTTGATCGCTCCATTTCATCGGTAAAGATGCAGGGTATGCATGAGCCGGGCCACCCGGTACACCACGCCGGTACACTCGTTGATGGCCACCGTCTTTCCCAGCGCCTTGCCGCCGATGGTGATACCGGAGATCAGCGCCGTCACGGCGATGGAGATAAGAATGGAGGTAGTGCTCAGGTCCCTCTGCAGCTCCACCACGATGACAGCCGCCGTGGAGCCGCTGACGATGCCGCAGATGTCGCCCACCACGTCGTTGCAGAAGGAGCTGACCTGATTGGCGTTTTTCAGCAGACGGATGGCCTCCTTGGCGCCCTTTTCCTTGTGGGCCGCCATGGAGTGGAAGGGCTTGGGATCGGCGGCGGTGACGGCCACGCCGATCATATCAAACACGATGCCGAGGGCGATGAACACCGCCAGCACGATGATAGCCACGGCGTAGCCGGTCCCCTCCAGCGCAGTGGAGGAGAAAAAGCTCAGCAGCGCCGACAGCGCCACCGCCAGCAGAAAGACCCGCAGCGCCCAGCTGCAGCCGCTTCTCTTCTTGTTCTTACTCTTGCTCTTTCCCTTATTTCTATCGGTTTTATCGCTTTCGCTCAAAGGAATATCCCTCTCTTTGCTTTGCAAAAATATAGATGCTTCATAATTCTTAGAAGACGGCAGATCTGACTAGGATACTGCGCCGCTGTTCAGTGATTCAATATATTATCATACTTCCGCCGAATTTACAACTGATTTATGCAAGATATTCCGTATATTTTAAGTCATCCGGGGAAAAATCGGCCGTTAAGAAATTTGCAAGCCCCGGAGGAAGGGCCTCCGGGGGCTTCAGCGTGTCGAAAAAGTCTTTTCGCCACGCTGTAGCATTTTTCAGAGCTTCAAAAAGCTCTGAAAAATGGGGATCATCATCGTGCAGGACACCCTTCCGGGTTTCCCGCACACACCCTTCCGCCCCGTTGACGAAAGGTTTCTTCTTTTTGACAGGCTCAAGCCCCGGAGGAAGGGCCTCCGGGGCTTGTCTTATTTCACCGACAGGCGGCGGGCCAGCGCCTCGTCCGGTACAGCGTAGATCGTCTGATAGGTGGTATAGACTACCATGCCGGGCTTCCCCCCGGCGGGCTTTTTCACGAATTTCACCGGGGTATAATCCACCGGCACCTTGCCGCCCTCCCGGCCCTGAGAATAGTAGGCGGCCAGCGAAGCGGCCTCCTCAATGCTCCGGCGGTCCGGTTCTATGCCGCCGGTGCAGAGGATCACGTGGGAGCCGTGGATCTTTTGGGTGTGGAACCAGATATCCCGGCGGTCGGCGTCCTTGCACGTCAGCTTGTCGTTCTGACGGTTGCTGCGGCCCACCAGAATCCGCAGGCCCGCCGTGGAGCGGAACTCCCGTGGGCGGGAGGCCCGCTGGAAGCCGGGCTGCTTTTTGCCCCGGCCTCGGAGGTAGCCGCCCTCCGTCAGCTCGGTACGGATGTCGTTGAAGTCCTGCTCCAGCTCCGCCTGCTGCAGCTCCTGCACCACGCTCTCCAGATAGGAGAGCTCCTGCCGGCCCTTTTCCAGCTGCTCCGTCAGGATGCGCTCCGCCGTCTTGGCCTTGGCATACTGCTTGAAATAGCGGGCGGCGTTCTGCTGAGGCGTCAGCAGCGGGTCCAGACGGATATCCAGCTGGGGGCAGCCCTCCTCATAGTAGTTCTCCGCCGTCAGGCAGGTCATGCCCCGCTCCAAGCGGTAGAGGTTGGCGGTGATGAGCTCACCGGCCAGTCGCAAAGGCTCCCGGTCCTGTGCGGCGGCGTACTCCTTCTCCTGAAGGGCCAGCTTCCGGCGGACACGATCCCGTGCGGCGGTGGCGGCCTTCATCAGATCCTGCCCCTTCTGGCGAACACGGTCCGCCTGTTCCCGGCCCTGATAGAAGTCATCCAGCAGTTGGGCGAAGGTGTCGTAGGTGCGGCAGGTGACCGAGGGTCCGTACTGGGTCACGGGGAAATAGGAAAAGTCCGCCGGTCGGCCCTCACGCTCCAGCAGCTGCGGGAGAAAGCGACCCTCCTGCACCTGCTGCTGCCATGTGTGGAGGGCCTGCCACAGGGTGTCGGGGTCGGTGCTGCGGGCGTCCGTCTCGCCGCAGGTGCGGCAGACCAACTCCCGTGCCAGCAGGGGCGGAATGGCGGTGAAGGTGTCCATGAGCCAGCGGTCCAGCGGACTGTCCTCCGGGCGCCGGGCCAGCAGGCGGCGGAAGGCATCCTCCTCCGTCGTCAGCGGGTCGCACTTGTCCTGACGGGGCGGCAGGCGGTAGTAGAGCCCCGGCAGCACCTGACGCTGCTGGGACATCTCGAAGTCCACCCGGCGCAGGCAGTCCACGATGCGGCCCTCCCGATCCACCAGAATGAGGTTGGCGTGGCGGGGCATGGCCTCCAGGATCAGGCGGTAGTCGCTCTGCTCCCCCAGCTCGTCCACCGCCCGGATGGTCAGTGTCACCACACGCTCCAGCGGCTCCTGCTCCAGACGCAGCAGCCGTCCCCCGGCCAGATGCTTCCGCAGCAGCATACAGAACATGGGGGGCTGGGCGGGATTATCCCGCAGCTGCCATGTCAGATGCAGCCGGGGCTGGCTGGCTCCGGCGTTGAGCAGGAGCCGCCGTCCGCCCCGCAGCAGCAGGATCACCTGATCCCGTGCCGGCTGCTGGATCTTCTCAATGCGGGTATTCTCTATCTGGGCGGCGGTCTCACGGACCACGGCCTGCATACAAATGGCGTCCAGCGGCATATTATTCCTCCTCCATCATCACGGCGAACAGCTGCTCCACCCGGTCGTGACGGCCGCTGAGGTGCAGCCAGCCCAGCAGCGCTTCCAGTGCCGTGGCCTGCTGGTACTGCGCACGGCTGGCATGGGTGGGAATGGAGTGGACGTTAGCGTTGCGGCCCCGGCGGAACACCGCCTGCTCCTCCTCTGTCAGCAGGGGCAGGATGCGCTGGGCCAGCTCCGCCTGCTTGGGGGCGCACACCAGCGCCACCGTGGCCCGGTGCAGGCCCTTGCCGGTGGCTTTGCCGTGGGCGCAGAGCCATGTCCGCACCAGCAGCTCATACACGGCGTCCCCCATATGGGCCAGACCGATGCTGCTGATGCCCCGGATCTGATCCGGCGGCAGCTGTATGTGAAGGTAGTCGGTCATATGCGTTATCTCCTGAATCTATATATGTGCTTCAGTGTATCACAAAGCAGGGTGAGATGCAAGCGCACCGGCGGAGAGGGCTTTTTCTACCAAAATTTTCAATACCCCTTGACTTGGTAGGTTAATCCTGCTATACTACTAACATACCAAAATGGTAGGTAAATCTTTTCAGGAGGAATCCCTATGATATACGCAGATAATGCCGCTACCACCAAGATGAGTCCTGTGGCACTGGCCGCCATGCTGCCGGCGCTGGAGGACAACTACGGAAACCCCTCCAGCCTGCACAGTGTGGGCCAGCACGCCGCCGAGCTGCTGCAGAGCGCCCGTGAGGTCATGGCCCGGTGCCTGAACTGCAAGCCCCGTGAGATCCTCTTCACCTCCGGTGGCAGTGAGGCCGACAATCAGGCTCTGCTGTCCGCTTCGGAGTTGGGACGGCTGAAGGGCAAGAAGCACATCATCTCCACCACCTTTGAGCACCACGCCGTCCTCCACTCCCTGAAGCGTCTGGAGAAGCAGGGCTTCGAGGTGACGCTGCTGCCGGTAGGCCCCACCGGCACCGTTACCGCCCAGCAGGTGAAGGAGGCCATCCGGCCGGATACCTGTCTGGTAACGGTGATGTACGCCAACAACGAGATCGGCAGCATCCTCCCCATCGAGGAGATCGGCGCCGTATGCCGGGAGGCGGGCGTGCTGTTCCACACCGACGCCGTACAGGCGGCGGGACATCTGCCCATTGACGTCAAGGCCCAGCACATCGATATGCTGAGTCTCTCCGGCCACAAGTTCCACGGCCCCAAGGGCGTAGGTGCTCTGTATGTCCGGCAGGGCGTACCCATCACCAGTCTCATCGAGGGCGGCGCACAGGAGCGGGGCAAGCGAGCCGGTACGGAGAACGTCCCCGGCATCGCCGCCATGGCCGCTGCGCTGGAGGATGCCTGCGCCCACATGGAGGAGAACCGGGCCAAGGTGACGGCTCTGCGGGACAAGCTCATTGCGGGGCTGTCCCAGATCCCCCACAGCGCTCTCAACGGCGACCCGGTGAACCGGCTGCCCGGCAACGTCAACTTCTGCTTTGAGGGCATTGAGGGCGAGTCTCTCCTGCTGCTGCTGGATGATGCAGGCATCTGCGCCTCCTCCGGCTCCGCCTGCACCTCCGGCTCGCTGGATCCCAGCCATGTGCTGTTGGCCATCGGGCGGCCCCATGAGGTGGCCCATGGCTCCCTGCGGCTGAGTCTCAGCGAGTGGAACCAGCCGTGGGAGATCGACCACATCCTGCGGGAGGTTCCCCGTGTGGTGGCGTATCTGCGGTCCATGTCCCCGGTATGGAAGGATCTGGAATCCGGCAAGAAGCAATTCATGCTGTAAGCGTTGATTTAGTGAAAGGAGTACTATCATGGCACTGTATACCGATACTGTAATGGATCATTTCATGCACCCCCGGAATGTGGGTGAGATCCCCGATGCCGACGGCGTGGGGCAGGTGGGCAACGCCAAGTGCGGCGACATTATGAAGATGTACCTGAAAATCAAGGACGGCGTGATCGAGGATGTGAAATTCGAGACCTTTGGCTGCGGCAGCGCCATCGCCTCCTCCTCCATGGCTACGGAGATGATTAAGGGGAAGACCATCGATGAGGCGCTGGCCGTCACCAACCGGCAGGTGGTGGAGGCGCTGGGTGGTCTGCCGGCCCACAAGCTGCACTGTTCCGTGCTGGCGGAGGAGTCCATCAAGTCCGCCATCAAGAACTACTATGACCGCAACGGCATCGAGTACGACCACAGTAGGTTCCCGGATGACTGCGGCGAGGTGGAGTCCTGCCGCATGGTGTAAGGGTGAAATAGTTTACAGGTCAAAAGTCCCTCAGCTGTATCTGACAGCTGAGGGACTCAGCGTGTCGAAAAGTTTTTTTCGACACGCTGCAATCATTTTTCAGAACTTCAAAAAAGTTCTAAAAAATGGTGATTATTATCGTGCAGGACACCCCTTCCGGGTTTCCCGCACACACCCTTCCGCCCCGTTGACGAAAGTGTCTCCCCTTTTTGACAGCCAAGAGGCTTTCTCTATTCTCCGTCGAATGTGCGGGCTTTTTGTCACGCCGTATAAGCCGCCTATCTGCGGGAAATACTGTCATCATCCAAGTGGTGGAGGCGGCGTATGCAGGGGAAGGTGGAAATCTGCGGGATCAATACAGCCCGGCTGGAGATCCTGAAAAACGACGAGATGATGGAGCTTCTCCGGCGCACCAAGCAGGGGGATATGGCGGCCCGTGAGCGGCTGATCCGGGGCAATCTCCGGCTGGTGCTGTCGGTGATCCAGCGGTTCAGCAGCCGGGGCGAGAACGCCGACGATCTGTTTCAGGTGGGGTGCATCGGTCTTATCAAGGCCATCGACAACTTTGACATCCGTCAGCCGGTGCGGTTCTCCACCTATGGCGTTCCCATGATCGTGGGGGAGATCCGCCGCTATCTCCGGGACAACAGCACCCTGCGGGTCAGCCGGAGTATGCGGGACACTGCCTATAAGGTCCTGCAGGCCCGCGAGCGGCTCCTGCGCCAGCAGCAGCGGGAGCCTACGGTGGAGCAGATCGCCCAGGAGCTGGAGCTGCCCCGTGAGGAGGTGGTGTTCGCCATGGACGCCATGTCAGCCCCGGTGTCTCTGTATGAGCCGGTGTACGCCGACGGCGGGGACGCCGTGTGCGTCATGGATCAGATCCGGGATGACCACAGCAGCGATGAGGGCTGGCTGCAGCAGCTGGCGCTGAAGGACGCCATCTCCCACTTGCAGCCCCGTGAGCGGAACATTCTGGCCCTGCGGTTCTGCCAGGGCAAGACCCAGATGGAGGTGTCCTCCGAGATCGGCATCTCGCAGGCGCAGGTGAGCCGGTTGGAGAAAAATGCCATACGCTCCATCAAGCAGGAGCTGTGAAAAAGGGGGTGTGACCCACAGGTCACACCCCTTCGGTCATTCTTCAGTTGCTCCACGGGGCGTTGCTCTCAGGTGACAATGGCCATGAGATATTCTGCCAGTCCGTTCGGTCGGTGTAGTAGGAGTAGGTGGTGCCATCCAGCGATACAAAGGAAACGAACACACCCTCCCAGCGGCCGGAGCTGCTGCGCTTCAGCGGATAGCGCCACAGGCGCATCACCGAGGTGTCACTGTAATAGAGGGTGGCATCCGGCTCCCCCTCCGGCAGCCGGTCGGTGAAGTGGCCCACGCCCAAAGCGGCCAGACTGCTGTATATGGAGCGGGCGTTACTCTCCCGCAGGCGCAGCTCCTGTCCGTCCACCAGCGCCCGGACGCCCCGGTGGCGCTTGGCATAGATGGTGCTGGCGGAGACGGCGTCCATGCAGGCCTCGTAGCGGTTCTTGATGTGCTGGGGTCGGCTGATGAACAGGCCGATGCAGGTCAGCACTACCAGAGCGATCGCCAGAATGACCGCCCACCACGGGAAGGTTTTTTGCCGGGGGCTGCGCTGCACCCGGTCATAGAGTCCCGACATTTTGCCGCCCCCTTTCCCTTTGTGTTCTTACACAGGATACCACACATCCGGTGATCTGTAAAGGCCTACCGGCCGCCGCTGATCTGCTGGCACAGCCACTGGGCAAACAGCGCTGCATCCTTGGCGTAGGGATGGACGCCGTCGCTGGTGTACTCCTCCTTCATGTAGCCTTCGTCATCGCAGTAGAGGTGGGCGGCATCCAGACAGTGAACCTTCTTGCCGTCGGCCAGACCGGCGATGCCGTCGTTGATCTCCTGTAGGCGCTGGGGGCTGAAGTAGCTGGTACCCTCCGCCACGGAGCGGGACACGCCGTAGACCTTCAGCAGGTAGATGGTGGCATCCGGCTGGAGACTTTTCAAGGTGTCGATGTCCTCCTGATAGGCGCTCAGCAGGCTGCTCATGGGGTAGCCACACTCGTTGATGCCCAGCATGATGAAGATCTTCTTATAGGTACGGTTTTGCAGCAGGGTCGTCAGGTCCGTGGCATCGAAGTTATCGTCCGAGGCGGTAACGGAGAACATCTGGAAAACGTTCATGCCAACGTCTGTGAAGTAATCCGCCTTGCCAAGCCTTGCATAGTAGGCGGAGCTGACCATGCGGGAATCTCCGATGAACAGGGCATCGTCGAAAAAGCTCTCGTCCTCGCCGTACTTGGCCCCCGGCACCACGGTGGGAAGCTCCGTAGGCACTCCCGGCACCTGCGGTTTCTCCGGTTCGTCGGGTTTTTCCGGTTCAGTGGGCTGCTCCGGCTCGGCAGGCTTTTCCGGTTCAGTGGGCTGCTCCGGCTGCTTTGGCTCATCCTGACTACGCTGCTTGGCCTGCTCCATGCGGCGGAGGTCCGTGTTGTCATGCAGCAGCATGAATGGCACGGCGATGGCCAAACGGTCCTCCCAGCCCCCTACATACTTTTGCAGCTGGGCCTTCAGCACAAGGCCCGTTACGGTGGCTGCCAGGGAGGTGGCCACCAGCAGGATGGCCAGCACGGCCAGTCCTCTCTGTTTTGGTTCTAATCTCTTCATGGCTGCTCGTCCTCAAAAGCTAAAATACATAAAGGGGTCGTTGGTGGCCACCGCCATACAGTAAACGCATACCCAGAACAGCACCAGCAGGAGCACCGTTCCCAGCGGGGAGGTGCGGATGCGGCGCCAGAGCTTCTCCGGTAAGGGCGTGGACACCAGCAGACCGATGACCAACACCACGGCGTACTGCCGTCCGTAGACCAGAAAGTCCCGTGCATGGACCGCCGTGCCGCCGGAGAAGGCAAAGAGCCGCCCGATATAGCTGCCGATGTCCTTCAGGGAGGGGATGGCGAAGAGCATCCAACTTAGGGGGATCACCAGGAGCATATAGAGCCGGGAGATCACCTGACTGCGCCGGAGCACCTTGCCCCAGCCCAGACGTTCCAGAGAGATGAGGGCAAAGAGGAACAGTCCCCACAGCAGGAAGTTCAGCGTACTGCCGTGCCACAGGCCCGTAAACAGCCACACCACCAGCAGGTTCAGGTAGGTACGGCCCTCAACCAAGAGCTGAGACTGATGTGCCAGCGGCGCCAGAAGTCCCGCATGGAGCGGGCGGCGTAGGGATGCTCGAAGTTCCGGGGCAGCCGGAAGCCCAGCATCTCCCCCACGCCGATGGCCATCCACGAATAGCCGCAGAAGTCCAGATACAGCTGCAGGGAGTAGGCCACAAGGCCCAGCCACGCCATAGGGGTGGAGACGCTCTCGAAGCCGATGGTCTTGACCTGACGCCACAGGCCGCCGATCTGGTTGGCCAGCAGCACCTTCATGGAAAGGCCGATGATGAAGTCCCGCAGGCCCGCATCCAGCTCCCGCAGGGTGCAGGTGCGGCGGTACATCTGCGCTTTCAGATCCGCCGGATCCATGAGAGGGCCGGAGAGGAGCTTGGGGAACATCAGGATCTCAGCGGCGTAGGACACCGGACACTCCTCCGGCTCCATGCGGCCACGGTACACGTCGATGACGTAGGCGGCCATCTGGAAGGAGTAAAAGCTCAGGCCCAGCGGCAGGGCGATGCCACTGCCCAGCAGGCCGGCATATTTGAAGCCGAAAAGGCACAGGCCCAGCACCAGCAGGTTCCCCACCAGCAGGGGCTTGCTCCCCGCCAGCTTCCGGCCGGAGAGCCACGTCAGAGCCATGAGCCCCATCAGCAGCGCCAGACACCACGGCCGCTTCCATGTGCCGAGCAGGTAAAAGACAAGACTCCCTAATGCCAGAACGCCGTTTCGCAGTCGCTCCGGCATCAGGTAATATACTGCCAGAAACACCGGCAGAAAGATGAAAATAAAGGGTAGTGTGTTAAAGCCCATGCGATTCTCCTATGGTATTGAACGTGACCGATGCTGTCTATCCAGAAAGACAGCCCGCAGATCACTCTGCAGGCTGTCCCGTAAGCTGCGTGAAACTGTATTCTATTATGGTCTATCCCCATGGGAATTGCAATTACAAAATATGCACAAAATGGTTACAATTTGTCTTTTATCTCCGGACAGGGAGAGGCCCACGGCCATGCCGTGGGCCTCTCGTTCATCGACTTCAGTTTTGGTGTTCCTCCGCCCAGCAGCCGGTGCAGTGCATATTGCAGGCGGAGGTGGGATCCATGAGGATCAGCCACGGCACGTTGATATCGTACTTTTCCGCCGTCTCCTGGGCCGCATGATAGCCCCGGATGCCGCCCTCATAGACGGCGGCAGAAGCGTCCTATTGGGGACATTTCTGCCGGTTTATCCAAAAATTCAGTTCGCCGGCTCCGCCATGGCGCTGCGGACAAAGGCGGTCATCAGCTCCCCCCAGCCGGTCCACGCTGCGGTCGATGTCCGCCTCCATACGGTTCCACAGGAATTGCATGAAAAAGCCCACATAGGCATAGCGACAGAAGGCGGCGATCTCCTCCACCCGCTCCTGCGGCAGGCCGCTGTCTGCCGTCTGCTGCTGCACCAGCCGGAAGAAGGTGTCGTCCGTCAGGGAGAACACATACTGCTCCATCCGGTCCCGTGACAGGGCGTTGAACACATGGTAGATCTTGGCGGGATGGGCCTGACACTCCCGCATGACGGCCTTGGTGGACGTATGCCAGTCGGTACCCTCTCCGGTGAAGCGGCCCAACTCCAGATGGAACCACGCATCCAACAGATCATAGATGTCCCGGTAGTGGTAATAAAAGGTGTTGGAGCTGATATCGCACCGCTTTACAAGGGCCGTCACGGTGATCTTGTCGAAGGGCATCTCCTCCAGCATCTCCCCAAAGGCCCGCATGATGGCCTTTTGTGTGTATAGCGCCATGAACGCACCTCCTGTTCTTCACCGTATTATAACAGGAGACGCCCTCCGGCGCAAGGGGTGCCTTCCGGCGGTGGAAATATGCCAAAAACCGGCACGATTTCCTATGCTGCGGGCTGGAACTTTCCGGGTTTCCCGGCGGCTTTCCTTCATTTTTTCGCATTGTGAAACCGGTTTTTATTGACTTGTGCTTTCTAACCATGGTACAATGAATTTTGCGTGCAACTTTGGACGTTTATCCCCGGAACGAGGCGGCGGGTGCTATGCCCGGCGTGAACCGGCTCCATGCCGCCGCCATCGCCGACACGCTGGCGCTGGGGCTGGTGCTGCTGGGCGTCATGGTGGCGGTGGGCTTCCGGGCCGTGCTGTGGAAGCTGGTGCTGGTGCTGGTGATCCAGTGGTATACCGCTCCCCTGTCCAGCCATATGCTGGCGCAATTCGAGTACCGGGCCGGGCAGGAGGAGGACCTGGCCCGCTATCTGGAGCTGCCGGAGGAGACGGAGGAGGTGAGCGCCCCATGAGCACCGTATTCCGTCTATTGCTGCTGGCGGGTCTGCTGGTGTGCGCCGTGGCCACGGCGCTGGTGAAAAAGCCCCTGCGGGCGGTCATCATCTACATGGCCTACTCCATCATCATGTCCGTCATTTGGATCCTGCTGGAGGCGCCCGATCTGGCCCTGACCGAGGCCGCCGTAGGCGCAGGCATCACCGGCATTCTGTTCTTCCTGACGCTGCGGCGCATCGACCGCATCGACCGGGATGCCGACGTGGAGGAGACGCAAGGAGAGGAGGAACCCCATGAAGAGAACGAAGCGACCCACTGAGCAGGAACTGCTGCACCAGTGGCTGGAGGGCGATCTGGACCTGACTCAGCAGCTGTATGTGGAGAAGGACGAGCCTCAGCCGGAGGCTGTGGAGCCCTATCAGCCCAAGCGGGATCGGGACACCTTCCTACGCTCCCTGCGGCGCTCCCTGCGGCTTTATAATGTGCTGGCCTTCCTGCTGTGCGCCGTATTTGCGGCGCTGATGCTGATGACGGTGGCCAACCTCCCCCGCTACGGCTCGGCGGATGCACCCACCGTCAATGAGGTGGCCCAGCGCTATGTGGAGCAGGGCACGAAGGAGACCGGGGCCGTCAACACCGTGGCGGGTATGATTCTGGACTACCGTGCCTTCGATACGCTGGGTGAGTCCTTTGTGCTGTTCACCGCCGTGTGCGCCGTGACCATTCTCATGAACCTCTCCCCCAAAAAGCGCCGCCCCCTGCCCAAGGAGGTGGTGAACTACGCCGCCGATCCCATTGTGGCCGGGGTGTGCCGGGGGCTGATCCCGGTGATCCTGCTGTTCGGCGTCTACATCCTTCTCAACGGCCATCTCTCCCCCGGCGGAGGCTTCTCCGGCGGGGCGGTGCTGGCGGCGGGTCTGATGATCTATGCGCTGGTATGGGGCGACGAGGCCGCCTCCCGCACCTTCCGGGCCTCCATTCTCCGGGCGGTGGTGGTGTGCTCTCTGGGCTTTTACTGTCTGGCCAAGAGCTACTCCTTCTTCACCGGCGCCAACCATCTGCACTCCATCATCTCGCCCGGCACGCCGGGGAACATTCTCTCCGGCGGTCTGATCCTGCCGCTGAACGTGGCGGTGGGGCTGGTGGTGTGCTGCACCATGTATAGCTTTTATATGTACTTCCGAAGGGGGGAACTGTAAAAAATGCATCTGGAAAATCTCCCCTTTAACTATGAGGAGGCCGTGGCGGTGCTGCTGTTCGTCATCGGCTTTTGCATGCTGCTGTTCTCCCGGAATCTCATCAAGAAGGTCATCGGACTGGACATCATGGACAGCGGTGTTTTTCTGCTGCTGGCAGATCGGGGCTACATCGCCGGACGCACCGCTCCCATCATTGTGGACGGCGTCACGGACATGAGCCGGTATGTCAATCCCATTCCCGCCGGTCTGGTGCTGACGGGCATTGTCGGTGCTGAACGTGCTCTACTTCCTCTACACCGCCATGCTGATCTGGGTGCCGGAGGAGACGGAGCACGCCCAGCGTCCCAAACGCTTCTCTCCCCTGCCTACGGCGGGGCTGGCGGCCATGAATCTGGCCGTGGGCCTCGGCTCCGCCGCCGTGACGGAGCTGTTCGCCATGGGCATGGGGCTATTCTGCGGCTGACCGGAAAGGAACAGGTGACCATCTATGCTGATTCTCTTGATCGCACTGCCCCTGCTGACCGGTCTGGCGGCAGCGCTCCCCTTCCCCAGCCGCCGGGGGCGGCTCACATTTCTGCTGACTATGCAGGTCATCGAAACGGCGCTGGTGGTCTGGACGCTGGTGTCCGGACGCAGCTATACCACCAACATCTGGCATCTGACGGAGTCCCTGACCATCGCCATGAAGCTGGACGGCGTGGCCGCCGTGTTTTCCGCCCTGACGGCGGTGGCTTGGCTGCTGGCCCTCATCTACTCCGTGGAGTACATGAGTCACTCCCAAAATGAGGCACGGTTTTATGTGTTCCTCTTTCTGTCGGAGGGGATGCTGTTGGGAACGGCCCTGTCGGCAGACTTCGTATCTATGTACGTCTTTTACGAGCTCACCAGTCTCTGCTCCATGCCGCTGGTGCTCCATGAGCTGACCCACGACGCCGTTACCGGCGCTATGAAGTACCTCTACTACTCCATCGGCGGCGCCTTCTTCGTGCTGTTCGGCATCGTGGTGCTCTACACCAATACCTCCACCCTGGACTTTGCCCCAGGCGGCACCCTCATTGCCGGGCAGCACACGGGGCTGGAGCTGCTGGCGGTATTCTTCGTGGTGCTGGGTTTCGGTACAAAGGCGGGCCTGTTCCCCATGCACAACTGGCTCCCCTCAGCCCACCCGGTGGCTCCCGCTCCTGCCAGCGCCCTGCTGTCGGGTATCATCACCAAGGCGGGTGTTATCGGCATCATCCGGGTACTGTACTTCATCGCCGGCCCCTCTGCGCTGCGGGGTACATGGGTCCAGACAGCCTGTCTGGTGCTGGCGCTGGGGACGGTGTTCATAGGCTCCATGCTGGCCTACGGCGAGCGGGACTTCAAGAAGCGGCTGGCCTACTCCAGTATCTCCCAGATCTCCTATGTGCTGACGGCACTGTTCCTGCTAACGGAGGACGGCCTCACCGGCGGTCTTTTGCAGGTATTCTTCCACGCATGGGCCAAGATCGGTCTCTTCCTCATTGCCGGTGTCATCATCCATCTGGCGGGGCTGCGAAATGTGGAGGACTTCCGAGGGCTGGGACGCCGCCTGCCGGTGACGTTTTTGTGTCTGGTGTTCGTCTCTCTATCGCTGGTAGGTATCCCGCCCTTCGGGGGCTTTGTCAGCAAGTGGGCCATCTCTCTGGCGGCACTGGACGGACTCGGCGGCCCTCTGGCCTATCTGGTCCCGGCGGTGCTGCTGGTATCGGCGTTGCTGACGGCGGGATACCTGTTTGCTCCCATCGTCAGCGGCTTCTTCCCCGGCGAGGGCTTCGCCGGGGAGCCACGGCTCCGGGAGCCTCCGGCCATGACCCTGCCGCTGGTGGTGCTGGCGGCGGTGTGTCTGGTGCTGGGTCTGTTCCCCGACCGGCTGACGGCGCTGTTCCAGTCTCTGGCAGCGCAGGTGCTTTAAGGAGGTGCGGGTAAATGAACGGACTTTATCTGACGCTTCCCATTTTCCTTCCGCTGGTGGGCGGGCTTGTCTCGTACCTGATCCGCTTCCCCGGCACTCGCAGCCGCCACCTGTTCTATGGGGTGCTGATCTGCCTGACCTCGGCGGTAACGTGGCTCTCCATTCTCCGCTGCGGCAGCGAGAGCTTCCAGCTGCTGCGCTTCACGGAGGAGCTGACCCTCACCCTGCGGATGGACGGCGCCTCCCGGCTCTTTGCGGGGCTGGCCGCTACCCTGTGGCCCTTTACCATGCTGTACGCCTTCGACTACATGAGCCACGAGAAGCATCTGTCCATGTTCTGGTCGTTTTTCACTGTCTCCTTCGGCGTAACGCTGGGAGTGGCCTTCGCCGGAAACATGATGACCATGTATCTGTTCTATGAGCTGCTGACGCTGGCCACTCTTCCGCTGGTGATGCAGCCCATGTCCACCACCGCCCGGAAGGCCGGCGTCAAGTACGCCGTCTACTCCATGAGCGGGGCGGCGCTGGCCTTCATCGGTCTTGTATTCCTCATTGTCAACGGCGCACAGGACTTCACGCTGGGGGGCCATCTGGCGGGCTACACCGGCGATCGGCAGCTGCTGCTGGCGGTATTCGTGCTGGCCTTTGTAGGCTTCGGCGTCAAGGCGGCCATCTGGCCCCTGCACGCATGGCTGCCCGCTGCGGCGGTGGCCCCCACGCCGGTGACGGCGCTCCTGCATGCGGTGGCCGTGGTGAAATCCGGTGCCTTCGCCTGCATCCGCCTGATCTACTATGCCTTCGGCACGGAGATCCTGGTGGGGACGTGGGCGCAGCAGGCGGTGATGACGCCGCCACCATTATGACCCTCCCGGCGCTGACGGCGGCCTTTCTGCACCTCATCATCCACTCCGTGGTGAAGATCCTGGCCTTCTTCACTGCCGGAGCCGTACTGCATTACAGTCACCGGGAGTACGTCCATCAGCTGGAGGGGCTGGGCAAGCGGATGCCCGTGACCTTCGTGTGCTACACGGTGGCGGCCTGCGCCCTGACGGGCGTCCCCCCCTTCACCGGCTTTGTCAGCAAGTGGTACATGGCTCTGGCGGCGGTGGACACCTATCAGCCCCTGCCCATCATCGGCTTCGGCGTACTGCTGGTGTCGGCGCTGCTGACGGCTATCTATATGTTCCAGATCGCAGTCCGGGCATGGTTCCCCCGGCACAGCGCTCCGGCCATTCCGGAGGGCTCCGTCCATGAGGCGGGGTGGCAGATGCTGGTACCCATGGTGGTGCTGGCGGCGGCCTGCCTGCTGATGGGCCTGATGCCCCAGGGACTGCTGGATCTGATCCGAGAGGCGGTGACACTGTGACCACGTTCTATCTGCTGATTTTGTTTGTGCTGCCCGCCGTCATAGCTGTCGGCATCGCCATCCCACGGCGGAGGGAGCCGTCCTCCCAATGGACAGGCGAGCTTGTCATTCTGACAGTCCTGCTGGCGCTGGGGGCCATGCTGGCCCTGTGCCGTCTGCCGATAGGGACAGTCATCGTCTCCCCCGTAGTGGGTCTATCCTTCACCTTTGGCGGCTTCCAGCGGCTCTATGGGCTGGTGGTGTGCTTCATGTGGCTCATCTGCGCCATGCTGTCGCCCCAGTATTTCCGGGGCTATCACCACCTGCGGCGGTACTATTTCTTCTTCCTCATTTGCCTGAGCTTTACGCTGGGCGTGTTCCTGTCGGCGGATCTCAAGACCACCTTCCTGTTCTTCGAGCTTATGAGCCTCGGTTCCTATGTATGGGTGGTGCAGGAGGAGACGCCGGAGGCGCTGGACGCCGGAAAGACCTATCTGACCATCGCTGTTCTGGGCGGTCTTGTGACGCTGATGGGGCTGTTCCTGCTCCAGCATCTGACGGGGACACTGGTGCTGTCGGAGCTGAAGGCGGCCTGCGCCGCCGTAACGGACCGCACGGCCCTGTGGTGGGCGGCTCTGTGCGTGTTCTTCGGCTTCGCCGCCAAGGCAGGTGTGTTCCCGCTGCACATCTGGCTGCCCAAGGCACACCCGGTGGCCCCAGCCCCCGCCAGCGCTCTGCTGTCGGGTGTGCTGACCAAGGCGGGGATCTTCGGTATTCTGGTCGTCACCGTCTACCTGCTGCCGGGCAGCCGCAGCTGGGGCGTTCTGGTGTTGGTGCTGGGCTGCATCACCATGGTGCTGGGCGCTGTGATGGCGGTGTTCTCCACCAACCTCAAATACATTCTGGCCTGCTCCTCCCTGTCCCAGATCGGGTTCATTCTGGTGGGTGTGGCCATGCTGACCCTGCTGGGGGAGCACAACGCGCTGGCCGCCCACGGTACGGTGCTGTATATGCTGAACCACTCGCTGGTGAAGCTGACCCTCTTTCTCTTTGCCGGTGTGGTGTATTACAACACCCACCAGCTGGATCTGAACCGCATCCGTGGCTTCGGGCGGGGTAAGCCCCTGCTCCACGGGCTGTTTCTGTGCGGAGCCTGCTCCCTGGCCGGTATCCCCGGCTTTCTGGGCTACATCAGCAAGACGCTGGTCCACGAGGCGGTGGTGGAGCTGGCGGTGGAGACCGGCAGCGCCGCCATTACGGCGGTAGAGTGGCTGTTCCTGCTATCCGGCGGATTGACGGCGGCCTATCTCACCAAAATCTATGTGGCGGTATTCTGGCAGAAGGCCCCGGCAGATGCCCACGCCGCCTCCCGGCGCTGGGGAACGCCCCTCTCCGTGGCGGCGCTGATGCTGGCAGCGATACCGCTGCCGATGCTGGGTCTGCTGCCCCATGGGCTGTCGGAGAAAATCGCCGCCGCTACCCTCTCCTTCACCGGCGGTCATGACTTCTCCCATGCTGTCCACTATCTGGCTTGGGAGAACCTCAAGGGCGTGGTCATCTCCCTGTCCATCGGTATGCTGGTATACTTCCTGCTGATCCGGCCCCTTCTCATGGAGCGTCGGGACGGCGAGATTCGCTACCGCTCCCTGTGGCCGGCGTGGCTCAGCTTGGAGGAGAGCGTCTACAAGCCCTTCTTCCGGTGGCTCATCCGGGTACTGATGACCCTGTGCCGGGTGGCATGCGACCTGCTGGATCTGCTGGTGCTGGTGATGCGCCGCACCCTGCTGCGGGATACCCGTGACCACGTCCGCCGCTCGCCCCATAGCTCTGTGGTGCGGGCCATGTCCCACAACAGCAAGTACTCCCAAGAGGAGACGGCAGATCACGTGGGTACCGTACTGGACACCTTCCAGCGGATGGAGGGAAGTCTCTCCTTTGCACTACTGATGGCGTGTCTGGGCCTGTGCCTGATCCTGCTGTGCGTCATCCTCCACGTGTTCGGATAAGCAAAAAGCCCCCGCAGGAAACGGAAGCGTTTCCTGCGGGGCTTTTGTATGCTCACTTACTTTTCGTGAAAGCGGACGGCAGCCAGTACGGCGGTCTTGCCGTCGGGTTTCCGCACCGCCATGCGACAGATGCTGCCCTCCCGGCGGCAAAAAACCGACAACTCCTCCCCCTCGAGGCAGGGAGCGGCATAGTGGACCTCCATGGAGCCGATTTCCCCGCCTGCCAGCACGCTGGCCGGGAAGCAGTCCAGCAACAGCCGCACATAGGCCACATTGTTCATGTGGCGGCCCATGTCGATGTCCGTGGAGCGCACCGTATGCCGCTGCACCAGCTCCTCCGGCAGCAGGTCGTCCCGGAACCGGGCGGGGGCCTCCGTGATGCCCTCCCGCTCCACAAAGGGGAAATCCTCCGGGAAGCCAGACTGGGCAAAGGGAATGAGCCGTCCCTTCTCCCCCAGCACCGCCCACTGGGTGCGGCCCAGCGCCAGCAGCTGATCTCCCTGCCGCAGGCTGTAGCTGCGGAAGCAGCGCAGGGATCTCCCCTCGCAGTGCTCCGGCCATGTGGCCGCCGTCACCTCCTGCGCCAGAGCAGGCCATTGAAAAAAGTCCACCCGGCTGTGGAGAGTCAGCCAGAAGGCGCCACGTTGCGCCATGGCTGCGCCGCCTACGCCGATACGCTCGGCGTGCTCTGCGGCAATGGCCTGAAACATGGTGAAGGCCGCCAGCGGCGACATCCGGGCCGATGCCCCGCAGTAGTCCGGGGACAGGGTGAAGTTCTTCTCAAAAAAGCCTTGCAGTTGGGTCATAACGCACCTCCGGGGAAAATGTTTTTTAGTATCATACCACATTTTCCCATTTCCGGCAACCCGCCGAAAAAACAGCCTCCTCCGCCTCTAAGGCGGAGGGGGCTATTTTCAGGTTATATGGCTATTTGGGAAGAAGATCGATCCTCACGCTTCTTGGCGGAGAGCACCAGCACAGCGGCCACAGACAGGGTCGCTGCCATGACCCACACGGTAACGGTCATGCCGTCGCCGGTCTCCGGAGACTGGGTATCCTTGCCGGTATCGGGCTTGGTATCCGGGTTGGGGGTGGGCTCAGGGGTCTCGTCGGACTCCACGGTGAAGTCGGTACCCAGGAGCTTACTGTAAATGGCGTTGGTAGCCAGGGCGTGGCCCTTCAGGCCCGCCTCAGGATCGTCGATGCCGTTCCACCAGCCGGCCTTGTAGAAGTTGTCCTCGCTGCTGGCCCGCATGAGTACGGTGGCCTCCTCCGGATAAGCGGAAATGATGGAGCCGCCCTTGGTGTAGGTGGTAGAATATCTGAGCGACGAAGATGCCTTTGCCGAACTGCTGGCCAGAAAGAGCGACAAGGAACTTTTAAGGGAACAAAAGCGCTGTGAGGAGGAACTGCAAAAGGCGATGACCCGGAACGACACCGTTTCCCGGCTCTATGAAAAACTCTATGAGGACAACGCCACGAAAGGTCAGTGATGAGTGGTTTATGCAGCTGTCCCATAAATATGAGGTGGAGCGAATGGCGCTGAAAAGTAAGATCACCGCCCTTCGCAAGAAGCTGTCCGAATCCGGAAAGCAGCAACAGCAGCGGGAGAGCTTCATCCTTGCTGTGCGGCGGTTTATGCAGATGGATTACCTGACAGCGCCGCTGCTGCGAGAGCTGATCGACCACATTGATGTGTTTGAAACGGAGGGGATCGGCAAGAATCGTACCCAGCGGATCGTGATCTACTACCGCTTTGTTGGCTATGTGGAGATCCCGGCAGTGCCGAGGCATCCGCATTACAAAGCGGATACCCGCCAAGGAGTCGCTGTCGAATACCTCACAGAGCCGAAAACAGCATAACGAAAAGGAGCAGACCACTTGCCTGCTCCCTGCATCAAATCGTATCAGAATAGAAAAATCGAGTGGTCATAAGTGAAATCCCTTATGACCACTCGATATGGTGCGCGAGGCGGGACTTGAACCCGCACGCCCGTAATGAGCACTAGAACCTGAATCTAGCGAGTCTGCCAATTCCACCACTCGCGCATATCCATATGAAGTTTGAAAAAAAGAATGGTGCGCGAGGCGGGACTTGAACCCGCACGCCCGTAATGAGCACTAGAACCTGAATCTAGCGAGTCTGCCAATTCCACCACTCGCGCATATCCGTTCTTCTTTTTTTCACCGCAGGAGAGGGATGGTGCGAGTGATGGGACTTGAACCCACACGTCCAATCGAACACAAGCACCTCAAGCTTGCCTGTCTGCCTATTCCAGCACACTCGCAAATGAGTCCCTCAACCGGCGACTTGTTTATTATATCATTTTGTTCGATTTTGTCAAGAGCTTTTCCCAACTTTTTTATTTTGGCAAGTTGTAATATGTATTTTGACAGGTGGAAACTGCCGAAATACAGGGCTCGGATCAAGGCCCAGAAGATATGGAGGTACATCCAATGGAAGAAAAGGTATTTGTATCGGCACCTCTTAACTGCCTCCGATGTCTGCCGTGTAGTCCCCTCCTGCGGCAGTCAAGCTGCCGTCAGGCGTGCTATTATCCTGAATAACGAGCCAATCTGTATTCATCTTCTGTACCCACAGCATTTGGTTTTCCGCTTTGATCGCTTCCGTTACGCCTTCCTTTTCGGCGAGTTCTTTTACCAGCCGAGGGAACATTTCCTCTGCCTGCCGGTCAATGTCGGCAAGATAACTGTTCAGCTTGCCGCTTGTCAGCAGAATGTAGTAACATACCCTGTGATACTAGATACCGCAAATGCCGCTTTCCCCATATGCCGATATGCCTTGATTCTTCTTCGGGCAGTTTCAGGCAGGGAAGATAGCGATCGCCCTGCAATTCATACCAAAGTCCGTTTTTCTCGTCATAAATGTACTTATCCATTTTGTAATCCTCCAATAGGATTGATTTTACCTACGATCCAATCATTCCGGCTGATTACAAAAGCCAAAGGGAGAGGACTTCCTTACGAAGCCTCTCCCTTGGGACCGTCCTTGCTTTTTATGTAAACTCTCGCTTACTTGTTGCTCAGATACTCGTCGATGGACTTGGCGCCCAGCTTACCGGCACCCATAGCCAGAATGACGGTGGCAGCACCGGTAACGGCATCGCCGCCGGCATACACGCCCTGACGGGAGGTCAGGCCATCCTCGTTGACGATGATACCGCCCTTCTTGTTGACCTCCAGGCCCTTGGTGGTGGACTTGATCAGGGGGTTGGGGGTGGTACCCAGAGACATGATGACAGCGTCCACATCCAGCTCGAACTCGCTGCCCTTCTTCTCCACGGGACGACGGCGGCCGGAGGCATCGGGCTCACCCAGCTCCATCTCCACGCAGGTCATGGACTTGACGCAGTCCTGCTCGTCGCCGTTGATCTGAACGGGGTTATTGAGGGTCTTGAAGATCACGCCCTCCTCGATGGCGTGCTCCACCTCCTCGTGACGGGCGGGCAGCTCCTCCATGCCACGGCGATACACCACATACACGTCAGCGCCCAGGCGCTTGGAGCAGCGGGCGGCGTCCATAGCCACGTTGCCGCCGCCTACCACGGCCACCTTCTTGCCCTTCAGATCCATGATGGGGGTATCGGAATCCTCACGATAGGCTTTCATCAGGTTGATACGGGTCAGGAACTCGTTGGCGGAATACACACCCTTCAGGTTCTCACCGGGAATGTGCATGAACATGGGCAGACCGGCGCCGGAGCCAACGAACACGGCCTCGAAGCCGTTCTCCTCCATCAACTCGTCGATGGTGATGGTGCGGCCTACCACGATGTTGGTCTCCACCTTCACGCCCATGGCCTTCAGGCCGTCCACTTCCTTCTGCACGATGCTCTTGGGCAGACGGAACTCGGGGATGCCGTACACCAGCACGCCGCCGGCCAGATGCAGAGCCTCATACACGGTGACCTCATAGCCTTTCTTGGCCAGATCGCCGGCGCAGGTCAGGCCCGCAGGGCCGGAGCCAACCACGGCCACCTTGTGACCGTTGGACTGGGGCTTTTCAGGAGCCTCGGTGCAGTGGGCGTTGTGCCAGTCGGCCACAAAGCGCTCCAGACGGCCGATGCCCACGGGATCGCCCTTCTTGCCACGGACGCAGTGCATCTCGCACTGGCTCTCCTGCGGACAGACACGGCCGCAGACAGCAGGAAGGGAGCTGGTCTGATGGATCACCTGATAGGCGCCCTCATAGTCCCGCTCCACGATCTTGGCGATGAACTCCGGGATGCGGACGTTGACGGGGCATCCGTTGACGCAGGGATGGTTCTTGCAGTTCAGGCAGCGGGCCGCCTCGTCCAGAGCCTGCTCCTCGGTGTAGCCCAGAGCCACCTCGAGGAAATTCTTATTCCGGACATTGGGGTCCTGAGAGGGCATTTCGTTCTTATCCAAACGCATATTGATCTTTGCAGCCATCTTACTTTACCTCCTGCTTGAACAGATTGCAGACTTCCTCGTGCTTATGCACCTCGAAATCATGATACATCTGGTTGCGCTTGACAGCCAGATCCCAGTCCACCAGCTGACCGTCGAAGTCGGGGCCATCCACGCAGGCGAACTTGGTCTCGCCGCCCACGGTCAGACGGCAGCCGCCGCACATACCGGTACCGTCGATCATGATGGGGCTCATGGAGACGGTGGTGGGTACGCCGTAGGGGGCCGTGGTCTTGCAGACGAACTTCATCATGACCATGGGGCCGATGGCAAAGATCTCATCATACTGATTGCCGGCGTCCAGCAGCTCCTTCAGTGCCTCGGTCACAAGACCCTTCTGGCCATAGGAGCCGTCGTCGGTGCAGACCTTCATCACGGAGGATACGGCCTTGAACTTATCCTCCAAGATCACCACGTCCTTGCTCTTGAAGCCCACTACCGCGTGGACCTCAGCGCCGCAGTCGTGGAACTTCTTCAGAACGGGGTAGGCAATGGCGCAGCCCACGCCGCCGCCGACAACGCAGACCTTTTTCTTACCCTCGGTCTCGGTGGGCTTGCCCAGAGGACCCACAAAGTCATGCAGATAATCGCCCTGCTGCTTGTGGCTCAGCTTCTCGGTGGTTGCGCCCACGGTCTGCACGATGATGGTGACGGTCCCCTTCTCACGGTCATAGTCGTGGATCGTGATGGGGATACGCTCGCCGTTCTCGTCCACACGCAGAATGATGAACTGACCGGGCTGGGCCTTCTTGGCCACCATGGGTGCCTCGATCTCGTACAGGATCACAGTGGGCTTCAGCGCTTCCTTCGTTACGATACGATACATGGATGTTCCTTCTTTCCTCAAAAGTCATGGCTTGCTACGTTCCATGGGCACACACGGAACTCCTCACCCGTGTGCGCTCGTCTTATCTTATCACATCCGCCCATGGTTCGTCAAATATTTCCTTGCACTTTCCCTTTTTCATGCAAGGGCATGGTGCAGCGTCACCTGTCCCCGGTCGATATCCACCAGATGCTCCTCCTTCATTTTCCGCAGCTCCCGCATCATGGCACTGCGGTCGGCGGAGATATAGTCCGCCAGAGCACTGAGGGTAAAGGGCAGATGAAAGCTGCCGCAGTCGTCGCCGCCGGTCTGAAGGCCGAAGTAGCACAGCAGTTTCTCCCGGATGCTGCGGCGGCTCAGAACCTCCACCCGCTCGGAGAGGGCGGCGGCCTTGCCGGTCATGATATGGAACATATTCTCCACCAGTCGGCTGTGATGGGTGCAGGCCTTTTCGCATCGCCGGGTCAGATGCTCGGCGCTCATGAACCACACCCGGCACGACTCCGTCGCCACCACCGTGATGCTGTCCCCGGCCACATTTTCGAACATCAGCATCTCTCCGAACACGCTGCCTGTGGGCAGATGCTCCAGAATGGTGCGTCCCCCCTGCCGGTCGATGCGCTGGATGACGGCGCTGCCGGCGGTCAGAAGCCCCAGCTCTCCCCGGCCCTCGCTGATGTCATAAATCACGGTGTCGGCCCGGAAGCGCTCCTCCCGGACGCCGAAGCACACCCGCATCTGCTCTACCTCATCGGGGCTGATGCCCTCAAGGATCGGTATGTTCTCCACAGGGGACCTCCTTTCCCGCTGCCGCCATGCGGCGATCCCGCCGCCCGCCGATGATCGTATAGATGATGACATAGGCGATGGCGCCCACCACCAGAGCCGCCACCACATCGATGAAGGCGTGCTGCTTGACAAAGAGTGTGGAGCAGATGATGATGACGCCCCATATGTCTGCGAAAGTGCGCCATCCGGTGCGCCGCAGTCCCGGCGTCCGGTGAACGGCATAGAGGGCGTCCAGCACCCCCAGCACATGGACGCTGGGCAGCACATTGGTGTTGGTGTCCAGATTGTAGGTGTTCTGGAGGAGCCACGTGCAGAAGTTGTGGTGCTCCATCACCGCCGGGCGCAGGTCCTGTCCGTTGGGTACCAGCGCACAGAAGATGGTGGCAAACCCGAAGGTCAGCATGATGCTCCACATATACCGCCGGAAGCCCTCGGCATCCTTGACGATCAGGTAAAGGCCCAGCGCCAGCAGAAGAAAGCCCCATGAGTCATAGGGAATGACAAAGTACTCGCAGAAGGGGATGTATTCATCGATGAAGGTCTGAGTGGCCCAATAGTTGTCGGTGATGAAGTGCTCAATAAGGAAAAAGCCCCCCAGATACACCGGCAGATACAGGCCCCACCACATATGGGGGTGGTCCTTGATGAAGGTCTTGATGGTCTGCATGAGAATCCTCCTGATTTCAACAATTTTCCGTGAGGGGCATTATAGCATAGCCCCGCCCAAAAAGGAAGTGTTCCTGTGATATAAGTCACAATTATTTTACAAATCCATTTCCCGGTTGCGGCGGCGGCAGATTTCGAGTATAATAGATCTGTTATAAATGAAAAGATATGGAGGAATCCCCATGATCCTGCAAAAGAAAGAGGAGCTGGCCAACCGCCAGCTGCGCCTGACCATCACCGTGGAGCGTGATGCGTGGGAGAAGGCCCTGAACGACGCCTATCAGGAGGTCAAGGCCCTGTACCCTGTGGAGGGCTACGCCGTGGGCAAGGCTCCCCGTGAGGCGCTGGAAAAGGCATACAGCCACGATCTGTTCTATCAGGAGGCGGTGAACGAGACCTTCCCCGCCGCACTGGTGGAGGCCATCGCCGCCGAGGACATCCAGATCGCCGCCCCTCCCGCCCTGAACGTGGAGACCATCGGCCCAGACGGCTACACCTTCACCGCCCTCATCGACCTGTATCCGGAGGTGAAGCTGGGCCAGTACAAGGGCCTGTCCGCCCCGTGGGAGAATGCCGAGCTCTCCGACGATGACACCAACGAGGCCATTCAGCGCTTCCTGACGGAGCATCTGGTGGAGCAGGAGCAGGACCGGGCCGCCATGGGCGACGAGGTCACTCTGGACTTCGAGGGCTTCGTGGACGGCGTACCCTTCGAAGGGGGCAAGGGCGAAGGCTATCCCCTGCTGCTGGGCAGCGGGATGTTCATCCCCGGCTTCGAGGAGCAGGTGGCGGGCATTCGCCCGGAGGAGGAGCGGGATGTCCACGTCACCTTCCCCACCCAGTATGTGCCGGAGCTGGCGGGCAAGGATGCCACCTTCCACGTCAAGGCCCACCGCATCGTCCGGCGGAGCCTGCCCCAGCTGACGGACGCCTTTGCACAGGAGCAGGGCTTCGAGGACGTGTCCCATCTGCGCCGCAGCATCATGGAGCAGGCCATCCTGCAAAAGCAGCAGGCTGCCTCCAACGCCTTTGCCGAGGCCCTGATGCAGCAGGTGGTGGCGGGCATGGAGGTGCAGCTGCCCGACTCCATGGTGGAGAGCCAGCTCACCGGCATCCTTCAGGAGCTCCAGCAGCATCTGGAGAGTCAGGGCGCTTCCCTGTCTGATTACCTGCAGGCGGCAGGTCTGACCATGGAGGATCTGCGGGATCACGCCCGTGAAAACGCCGTGGCCGCTGCCCGGTATGAGCTGGCCATGACGGAGATCGCCCGTCAGGAGGGCATCACCGTCACCGAGGAGGAGCTGGAGGAGAAGTATCGGGAGATGGCCGCCCTCTACGACATGACCGTTCCCCAGCTGCGGGAGCAGGTGCCTCCCGCCCGGCTCCAGCACGATCTGAAGCTGGCCAAGGCCCGTGCCGTTGTTGTGGACTCCGCCCTGCGGAAGTAACTCCCCTGCAAAGCCTTCTCCCGCAGAAGCCCCCATAGAGTAAAAAAGCACTCCCGGAGGATGCAAATGCGTCCTCCGGGAGTGCTTTTTTCAGTTCCGGTGCTTACTTCTTATACGGCACGTGCCAGATGGTATCGGCATAGTCTGCCACCGACCGGTCGGCGGAGAAGATTCCGCTGCGGGCGATGTTGTGCAGGCTCATGCGGTTCCACCTCTCCCGATCCCGGTAGGTGTCCGTCACCCGCTGGGAGGCGGCGCAGTAGGAGGCAAAGTCCGCCAGCAGCAGATACTGATCCGCCGGGCAGTCCACGCCGAACAGCAGCCGCTGGTAAAAGAGGAACATATTCTCGTCCCCCAGCACCTCGTGCATCTCCACGTTGGCACCGTCCAGCGTGCCGATGGTCAGCGCACCGTTCATCATGAACTTCATGTTGCCGGTGCCGCTGGCCTCCTTGCCGGCGGTGGAAATCTGCTGACTCACCTCGCTGGCGGGCATCAGCATCTCCGCCATGGAGACCCGGTAATTCTCCAGAAATACCACCTGCAGCTTCCCCTTGCAGATGGGGTCGTTGTTCACCTGATCCGCCAGAGAGTTGATGAGGCGGATGATGCGCTTGGCTACGGCATAGCCGGGAGCGGCCTTGGCGCCAAAGAGGAAGGTCTGTGGTGGGAAGTCCATGTCCGGGTCGTCCTGCAGCTGCTGGTACAGGGCGATGATGTGCAGTACGTTCAGCAGCTGCCGTTTATACTCGTGAAGCCGCTTCACCTGCACGTTGAAGATAGCGTCCGTGTTCAGCTGCACCCCTTGCTGTCGGCGGGCCCACCGGGCAAAGGTCTCCTTGTTGCAGCGCTTGATCTCCTCCAGCCGGGCCAGCACCGCCCCATCCTCAGCATAGGGGTCCAGTTCCTGCAAATGGCCCGCATGGGTCAGATAACCATCCCCGATGAGCTCCCGGATCAACCCGTCCAGACCGGGGTTGATCTGGCTGAGCCAGCGGCGATGATCCACGCCGTTGGTGACGTTCTTGAACTTCTCCGGCTCCATTCGGCAGGCGTCCCGGAACACATCATGGCGCAGGATATCCGAGTGCAGAGCGGACACGCCGTTGATGGCCATACCGCCGGCGATGCAGAGGTTGGCCATCCGCACCACGCCGTCCCAGATGACCGCCATCTTGGCGGTCTTTTCGGGGTCGTGATAGAAGCTCTCCACCTTCTCCTGCCAGCGGCGGGCGATCTCTGCAGGATCTGCCACACACGGGGCAACAGCGTCTCGAACAGCTGCTGGGGCCAGCACTCCAGCGCCTCCGCCAGTACCGTGTGGTTGGTGTAGGCCACGGAGCAGGTGGTAATGTGCCACGCCTCGTCCCAGGAAAGGCCCGCATCGTCCACCAGAATACGCATCAGCTCCGGGATCACCAGCGCCGGATGGGTGTCGTTGATCTGGATGACGTTCTTCTCGTGGAAGTTTTTCAGGGTGCCGTAGGTCTGGATGTGCTGCCGTGTGATGGACTGCATGGTGGCCGAAACGAAGAAATACTGCTGCTTCAGCCGCAGGGACTTGCCCTCATAGTGGTTGTCCTCCGGATACAGCACCTTGGAGATGACGTCCGCCATGGCCCGCTCCTCCCCGGCCCGCAGGTACTGCCCCTCGCTGAACAGCTTCATGTCGATGGGCTTGGGACTCTTGGCGTCCCACAGCCGCAGGGTGTTCACCTGCTGGGTGTCGTACCCGGCGATCTCCATGTCGCACGGCACCGCCAGCACACGGGTATAGTCCTCATGCACCACCATCAGGTGGCCGTTGTCCCACCGGGTGCGGACCTTGCCGCCGAAGTGGACCTCCTCCGTCTCCTGCGGCTTGGGCATGAGCCACGCATCGCCCAGATTCTTCCAGTCGTCGGGCAGCTCCACCTGCTGGCCGTCCACGATCTTCTGCTTGAAGATACCCAGCTCGTAGCAGATGGAGTAGCCGGTGGCGGGGATCTCCAGTGTGGTCATGCTGTCCAGATAGCAGGCCGCCAGACGGCCCAGACCGCCGTTGCCGAGACCGGCATCCGGCTCCATGTCGAAGATGTCCGCCGCCTTGAAGCCCAGTGCCTCCACGGCCCCTGTCAGCGGCTCCAGCAGCTCCAGATTGTAGGCGTTCTTCATCAGGCTGCGTCCCATGAGAAACTCCATGGACATATAGTGGACCTTCCGCTTCTCCTGACTGTCCACCTCCTCACGGGTACGCACCCCCCGCTCGGCCATGATATCCCGCAGCACCAGAGCGCAGGCCTTCATGATCTCTCCGTCGGTGGCCTGCTTCTCCGTGCAGCCGTAGTTCAGCCGCAGCTTCTGCACGATGGCCTCCTGCAATGTTTCCTTCGTATAAGTCATAGATATCCTCCTGTATTGCATCCGGGGCTTACCGCCCCAGCAGCTTTCCATAAATATTCCGGTAGGCCCCGGCGCTGCGATCCCAGCTGAAATCGCCCTCCATTCCCCGCCGCCGCACCATGCGGAAGCCCTCTGCATCGCCGTGGTACAGGCCCACCGCCTGCCCGATGGTGTCCAGCATGGCCCCGGCGTCGTAGGCGGCAAAGACATAGCCGTTGCCGTCGGGCTGCCCCACCTGACAGGACCGGACGGTGTCGTTGAGACCGCCGGTCTGCCGGACGATGGGTACAGCACCATAGCGCATGGCGATCATCTGCGACAGGCCGCAAGGCTCGCTCTTAGAGGGCATCAGAAACAGGTCGCTGCCGGCATAGATGCGGCGGGACAGGCCTTCGTTGTAGCCGATCCAGGCACACAGCCGTCCCGGATAGCGGTTCTGAGCGTGGCGGAAGAAATTCTCATATCCACCGTCACCGCTGCCCAGCACCACCAGCTGACAGCCGGTGGCCATGATGCCATCCAGCGCCTGACACACCAGATCCACGCCCTTGTGTCCCACCAGCCGGGTCACCATAGAGAGGACCGGTGTCCCCTCCTCCTGAGCAAGGCCCAGCTCCTGCTGAAGTGCCGCCTTGCATAAGGTCTTCCCCTCCGGCTCCGCCGCCGTGTATCGGGCAGGCAGATCGGGGTCGCACTCCGGGTCATAGCTCACCATATCGATGCCGTTGAGCACGCCGGAGAATTTCCACTGGATGCTGCGCACCACGCTGTCCAGTCCGGCGGCATAGGCGCTCTCCCGCAGCTGGGTGGCGTAGGTGGGGCTGACGGTGGTCACGGCGTCCGCCGTCACCATGGCCCCCTTCATGAGGTTCACGCACCCATCCATCTGTAGAACGCCGCTCTCGTACCAGTCTCCCCGGTTCAGGCCGAAAAGATCCTCCACCGTGTCGGCGCCGTACTTGCCCTGATACTCGATGTTGTGAATGGTGAACACGGTGGAAACGTTTTCAGCCACAGTTTTCAAGTAAATCGGCACCAGTGCAGTCTGCCAGTCGTTGCAGTGGATCACCTCCGGCCGCCACTCCAGCATGGGAAGCACCAACACCACCGCCTTGGAAAAGAAGGCAAACCGCTCTCCATCGTCCATCTGGCCATACAGCGCCCCACGGCGGAAGTACCGCTCGTTATCCAGAAAATACCAGACGACGCCCCGGTGCTCCAGCGAGAACAGGCCGCAGTACTCATGCCGCCACGCCAGGTCCACATAGGTATAGCCGTGCCAGCGCATTTTCTCTCTCCATGCGTCCGAAACTTGCCCGTACAGCGGCAGGATCACCGCCGTACGATCCCCACCGGCAGCCACCGCCGGCGGGAGACTTCCCAGCACATCCGCAAGACCTCCGGTCTTGCAGAAGGGAGCCGCCTCGCTGGTCACATATAAGATATCCATGCCGTTACCTCCTTGTGTCCCCTCCCCGCAGCCTGCGGGGAGGGACGTGATTCGTTTATACGGTAGCGTTGCGGGCCACCACCACAGGATAGCTCTCGTCTCCAATGAGGGTGCGCCCCTCCCGGATGGTCACAGCCTTGTCGGCAATGACGCAGCGCAGGGTGGCATCCTTTTTCACCACCGTGCCCTTAAAGAGCACGCAGTTCTCCACCTGCGCTCCCTTCTCTACCCGGACACCCCGAAACAGGATGCAGTTTTTCACGCTGCCCTGAATATCGCAGCCATCGGCAATGAGGGAATTCTCGCACACCCCGGCGGGATCCAGATACGTCGGGGGCGCATCGTTCTCCTTGGCCAGAATGGGCCGTTGGGGGTCGAACAGCAGCCGCCGCTGCGCCGGATCCAGCAGCTCCATGCTGCGGCGGTAGTAGGTCTGTACCGTATCGATGCGGGCAGCATACCCCTGCCACACATAGGCGTGCAGATGCAGCCGATCCTTCTGATCCTGTAAAATGTGGTGGCGGAAGCTGTACCGGTTGTGGGCCATGCACTCCTCCACCAGCTGCACCAGCAGTTCCCGCCGCAGGATGCACACGTTCAGGCAGCGGTAACCCGCCGGGGTGTGGACGTCGTAGGCCACATCCACGATACGGCCCTGTTCATCCATCTCCAGATAGGTATCGCTGGGGTCGCCGGGCTCCGCCGTGCATACCTCCGTCAGGTCGGCCCCGGAGGCGATATGCGCCTGCAATACCTGCTCCAGCGGCAGGTTGATGACCAGATCGCTGTCCGCCAGCACCACATACTCCTGCCGGATCTCCCGTAGGTACTCCAGCACGCAGCCCAGCGCCTCCACCTTCCCCCGGAAGCGTCCGGCGGAGTTGCGGCTTTGCTCCATGTGAAGATATAAATACCCATCGACGCCAGATTGCTCTTGGGCTCCTTGGGCTTTTCGGCAAACTCCGTGATGCGGTCCTCCCCGTCCACCGACATGATACCGAAGCGGCTGGCCTCCGCCCACGGCACCTCCATCACGGCGATGGTGCAGGCAGCCCCGGTCTCCTTGTGGCGGCGCAGCATCACGGCATAGTCCATCTTATAGATGTGGTCGCCGGAGAGCACCGCCACATACTCCGGGTCGTACAGATCCACGAAGCCGATGTTCTGATAGATGGCGTTGGCCGTCCCCTTGTACCAGCTGGCGCCGGTGGCGCTCTGGTAGGGCGGCAGAATGTGAACGCCGCCGTCCAGCCGGTCCAGCTCCCACGGCTGACCGTTGCCGATGTAGCTGTTGAGCTCCAGCGGCCGGTACTGGGTCAGCACGCCCACAGTGTCGATACCGGAGTTGGCGCAGTTAGACAGGGGAAAATCAATGATGCGGAACTTCCCGCCAAAGGGTACCGCAGGCTTTGCCATGTCGCCGGTAAGCACATACAGCCGGCTCCCCTGTCCGCCGGCCAGAAGCATGGCGACACATTCTTTTTTCATGTCCGTCCCTCCGTTCCGTTTTTCGATGGCGGGATCCTGATCCTCAGGGACCTTTCCCGCCCGTGGGAGGGAACGTCCTCCACGGTCAGCAGCCCCTCATTGCACACACCGGAGCCGCCCCACTGGAGGCTGTCGGTGTTGAACACCTCTTCATAATACCGCTTGCCCCCCGGCACGCCGAAGCGGTAGTCCTCCCACGCCTCCGGAGAGAAATTCACCGCACAGACCAGCTCATGGCCCGCCCGATCCCGCCGCAGGAACACGATGACGTTGCTGCGGTTGTCATCGACCACCAGCCACTCGAAGCCATTCCAGTCACTGTCGTTCTCCCACAAGGGCCGGTTTTTCCGATAAAAGCGGTTCAGCTCCCGGATACATTCATGAGTCCGGCGGCAGTCCTCCTGCTCCAGCAGATACCAGTCCAGCTGTCCGGCGAAATCCCACTCGTGCCATTGGGCCAGTTCCGTCCCCATGAAGGTCAGCTTCTTGCCGGGGTGCGCCAGCAGGTACAGGTAAAAGCCCCGCACCCCCGCCAGCTGCCGCCAGTCGTCGCCGGGCATCTTCCCCCGGAGGGAGCCCTTCATGTGAACCACCTCGTCGTGGGACACCGGCAGCACGAACCGCTCCGAGAAGGCATACACCATGGAGAAGGTCACATCCTTGTGGTGGTACTGGCGGAACCACGGATCCATTTTCAGATAGTGGCAGATGTCGTTCATCCACCCCATGTTCCACTTGAGGTCGAAGCCCAGACCTCCCTCCTCTACGGGCCATGTGACCTTGGGCCACGCCGTGGACTCCTCCGCCGCCGTCAGGGCCGGCGGATCCATGGCGGCGGCCATCCGATTCAGATCCTGCAAAAAGGAGATGGCCTCCAGATTCTCATGGCCGCCGTAGACGCATGACCCTGGGCCCCCTCCGCCGTGCGGTGTGCGCCCAGAAGACTCCTCCCCAGCCCCTCCCAGACCGCCTTCCATGCTCTCCCCTCCGTCTCTGGGGCAGGCGCAAACTCCCCTACCCCACCTTTGTGGGCTTATTTTACTCCAATCCCCTCCCCCCGTCAAGCGCCGGTGGCCGTCAAGACACCATTTCTACGAATCCCACAACGAAAAAGCGCACGGGCTATCCCGTGCGCTTTTTTCAGCCTTTTCCGCAGCTTATGAAAGCCCCTTCCAACCATCCGATGCGTTCTTGCGGCGGCCGCCCGGATATGCTATACTCTCCTTATCAACGATGTACATCTCCACCATGAAAGGAGCCCTCCATGCTGACCATCCGCAGACCCGCTGCCGCCGATCAGCCGCAGCTTATGGCCATCTATCGCACGGCGCAGGAATATATGCTGCAAACCGGAAATCCCACCCAGTGGGGCCGCTCCTATCCGTCGCCGGAGCTGATCCGCTCCGATATCGCTCAGGGCATCTGCCGGGTCCTTAGCGATGAAGCCGGGATACATGGGGTGTTTGCGCTGCTGGATACCCCCGAGCCCACCTATTCCCGGATAGAGGGTGCCTGGCGGAACGACGCCCCCTACCTCACCATCCACCGTCTGGCCGGGGACGGCCGGACACACGGTCTCTTCCGCTGTGCTGCGGACTACTGCAAGGCCATTTCCCGGAATGTCCGAGCGGATACCCACGCCGACAACCGCACCATGCAGCATTTGCTGGAGGAGAACGGCTTCCTCCCCTGCGGCACGATCCATGTGCGGGACGGAACGCCCCGGCTGGCATACCATTGGACGGCAGACCGCCCGTGACCTGTACGCCATCCACCGCCTTGCGGCCCCAGCACTCCCCCATACAGCACGCAAAAAGGCCCGGCGCATGATGCGCCGGGCCTTTTCATCGCTATTTTTGCCGCAAGTCAGCTGCTTACTCCTGATCCTCATCTTCGGCGTCCGCCAGATCGCTCAGGTCGAACTCCAGCTTCTCGCCGCAGTTGGGGCAGCGAGCTTGCCCTCCTTGGACTCGGTGTCCAGAGCCAGCCCCTCGGCCAGACCCTTCAGATACGCTACCTTCTCAGAAATCTCCATGTTCGTTCTCCTTTCTAAGTACGGTGGTCCTTTCCTTACTTGGCCCGGCCGATGTACTCGCCGGTACGGGTGTCGATACTGATCTTATCACCGATGTTGATGAACAGAGGCACCTTCACCTCAGCGCCGGTCTCCACGGTGGCGGGCTTGAGGGTGTTGGTGGCGGTGTTGCCGGCCAGACCGGGCTCGGTCTCGGTGACCTCCAAATCCATGAAGTTGGGACACTCCAGACCAAAGACGCTGCCCTTGTAGCTCAGCACCTTGCAGACGGTGTTCTCGGTGACGAAGCGGAAGGCGTCGCCCAGAATATCCTTGTTCAGGGGGACCATGTCATAGGTCTCCTGATCCATGAAGTAGTACAGGTCGCCGTCGTTGTAGCTGTAAGCCATGTCCTTGCGCTCCACGAAAGCCTCCTCGAACTTAGCGGTGGGGTTGAAGGAAGTCTCGGTGACGGCGCCGGTCACCACGTTCTTCATCTTGGTGCGGACGAAGGCAGCGCCCTTGCCGGGCTTGACGTGCTGGAACTCCACGACCGTCATGATCTTGCCCTCGTACTCGAAGGTCTTGCCGTTTCTGAAATCACCGGCGGTAATAGTTGCCATAGTTGTATCCTCCCATATTATGAGAAAATCTCCTTCTGTGGGAGCATTTCCTCGGATTCATGAATTAGCACAGCGGTTATATTTTACATGATATGTCCCGTTTTGGCAAGGGCTTTGCCATATTTTTTCCCGCTTTCCGGGGAAATTATGTGTGCCGGCGGCGGCAGACGGCCTTAAAGGGTGCCTGCAAGGCGTGGAGCACCCAGTTCCATGCACCCTTTGGCCCTCCGGCAGGCTCCACCATCAGGGCCAGTACCCCCGCCAGATTGGCCCCCAGCATATCCGTCAGCAGCTTATCCCCCAGCATGGCCGTCTCGGCGGCGGTGACCCCGGCCTGCTCCATGGCCCGGTGAAAGCCTGTGGTCCGGGGCTTCTGTGCATGGCCCACATAGGGGATGCCCAACTCTCGGCAAAAGGTCTCCACCCGGTGGGAGGAGCGGTTGTTGGACAGGATCATCACCTGCACCCCGCCTTCCTCCATGCGGCGCAGCCACTCCCTTACCCGGTCATCCGGGTGAGGGACATACTTGGGCGCCAGCGTATAGTCCAGATCGCTCAGCAACAGCCGGATGCCCCGCTGCCGCAGATACTCCGGGGTGATCTCCTCATAGGTTTCAAACAGCCGGTCCGGCACCAATGATACTCGCATACATCCGCTCCTGCCTACATAATCTGCCTATGGTATCCTCGAGCAAAGAGAATCTCTCCGCATCATGTCGGCCCTTCTCTCTGCCTGTCAGCGCTATCATACCATGAAATCCGCCGGATGACAAGGGGGACTGAACATGACGCTGTATCTCACCGCCGCACCGGACCGGCTGGCGCAGGCCAGAGCCGCCACGGCCCAGCTGGCCCATGCGGCCTACCGCATTGGGCTGGGCTCCCATCTGCTGGGCGCTGCCCTTCCGGCGTCGCTGCGGGGTGGCCTGATGGTGGTATCTGACCGACAGGCCCCGGCAGTGGAGCAGCCGGAGCCGCTGGCCCGTCAGCTGGTGCGGGTGTGTCTGCGGCGGGGCTTTTCCGGGATAGTGCTGGATCTGGAGGAGCTGCCGGAGGGCCGGTGGGCGGAGGATCGGGCGGCCCTGATCCGGCAGCTGGCGCCGCTGCTGACGGCCTACGGCCGCCGCCTCTATGTGCCGGAGATCTACGCCGCTGCCTCGCCGGAGACGGTGGTGCTGCTGTGTACCGCCCTCTCCGGCGGCAGCCTGCAGGGTCGTCTGGAGGAGGCCTGCGCCGCCTACGGCGCTCAGCGGCTGGCGTTGGATCTGGAGCGGCTGATGATGGACTTCCCCCTGCCCTGCCCCAGCGGCGAGGGGGTGCGGCTGAGTCGGGAGGAGCTGTCCATACGGATGCAGGGACGGTCCGTGTTCTACGCCGAGGATCTGTGCGCCCGGTACTTCACCTATCGCCGGGGTGGACAGACACACTTCGTTCTCTTTGATGACGCCGGAACGCTGAAGCGGAAAATGGAGATGGGCCAAGTACTGGGCATCCGGGAGGGCTTCGTGATGCTGCCGGAGGTGGAGGATCTCACGGGATTTCTCTTCACCGGGGAAGGCTGACGATTTGGGGCAATGGCGGACAGCTTCTGCCCGAAAGCCGTACCTCCGCTGCGTCCGACAGACGAAGAAAATTTGTCCAGCTGGACGCACTGGACAAGGAGAAATTCTCATCGAGGAAATTGGGACTGAGAAATTTTAAGCAGAAAAATTTTCCGATAAATTTATACAGAGAAAAATTTTCTGTCTCTTTTTATGCCGCTGCATTTTCGAGTTAAAAAATCGAAGGCCGCAAAAAATGCAGGAAGAAAAAACGAAGGTCTGAGCAGATGCTCAGACCTTCGCAGTGAGATCAATAATATCTCTTGTTTCTGTTCTTGCGGGCAGCCTCGGACTTCTTGCGGCGCTTCACGCTGGGGCTTTCGTAGCACTCTCTCTTACGCACCTCAGCCAGAACGCCAGCCTTCGCACAGCTTCTCTTGAAACGCTTCAGAGCGCTATCCAGAGACTCGCCTTCCTTGACGTGTACTTCGGACACCGGTAGAAACGGTACGGTTGATGGTGACCTCGCCAACATTGGCCGTACCCACCACTACGCCGACACGCCAGCTGCCATCATCCGTGGAGTGCAGTTTGGTATTCGTCACCGTGCAGTCGGTGATGGAGTGATAGGTGGCGGGGTTTGCACCGGCGTGACCGATGATACCGCCCACAGAGCCTTTGGCCGTGATTTCGCAGTTCTCCACAGAGCAGTTGGTGATGGTCACATAGGTATCCACCGGGCCGTCATTGGGTTTGTTATAGCCGGAGGACCATCCCACAAGGCCACCCACACGAGCGCCAGCGGTGCTGGTGATGGTGGAATTGGTCAAACGGCAGTTGACCAGATCGATTTTCGGCATGGAATCCACATTGCAGATGAATGCACCGATGCCCTGCGTATTGGTGCTGTCGTTGATGGTCATCTTATCCAACGTCAGATCCTTGATTACGATACCGGAGGTACCGGCAAAACCGCCGGCGAACAGAGCGTTGTGGAGCGCTCGCACGGGAATAACCCCTTATCGTTTCAGATGAAACGATAACCGCCCATGGGCGGTTCGTCACACTGTCTATACACGCATGTTAGCACTCCTTACGGCAAATTGCAAGAGGGAACGCCAATTTTCATCGATTTGACGCAAATATTTGCAGTGTGCTTATGCAGCATTACATAAAATACCACATTCTCCGGGGAAAAAGGGGTTTTTGGGCAGAAAAAGCGCCGCCTCCCTTCGTGGGAGGCGGCGCTTCTGCGTTTTTACTTGGCGGGCTTGACGATGAGGTTGATGAGCTTATTCTTCACCAGAATGGTCTTAACGACCGTCATGCCGTCGGCGGCCTTCTGGATCTTATCCAGCGCCAAAGCGGCGGCCTTCACCGTCTCCTCGTCGCTGTCCATGGCCACGGTAACGGTACCCTTGAGCTTGCCGTTGACCTGCACGGCCATCTCCACGTGGGAGTCCACGGTCTTGGACTCATCCCAAGTGGGCCAAGGCATCTGCATGGCCATCTTGCCGGTCTTGGCGGCGTAGCCGGTGAGTTCCCACATCTCCTCCACCATGTGGGGGGCGAAGGGAGAGAGCATCAGCATCAACTGCTGCAGGTCGCCACGGGTCAGGCCGGAAGCGTAGAACTCGTTGACCATGGCCATGAGGGCGGCAATGGCGGTGTTCATCTTCAGGTCGTCGATATCGGTGGTAACCTTCTTGATGGTCTTGTGGATGATGGAGGCGTTCTTCTCGGAGATCTCATCGCTGTCCTGCGCCAGCTCCATGAGGTTCCAGCAGCGATCCAGGAAGCGCTTGGAGCCCTTGACGGCCTCGTTGGACCATGTGACGGCCTTCTCGAAGTCACCGATGAACATGATGTGCAGACGCATGGTGTCGGCGCCGTACTGGGCCACGATATCGTTGGGATTGACCACGTTGCCACGGGACTTGGACATCTTCTCGCCGCCCTCGCCAAGGATCATGCCGTGGCTGGTGCGCTTGGCGTAGGGCTCCTTGGTGGGAACCACGCCGATGTCATAGAGGAACTTATGCCAGAAGCGGGAGTACAGCAGGTGCAGGGTGGTATGCTCCATGCCGCCGTTGTACCAGTCCACGGGGCTCCAGTAATCCAGTGCCTCCTTGCTGGCCAGAGCCTTGTCATTGTGGGGGTCCATATAGCGCAGGAAGTACCAGCTGGAGCCGGCCCACTGGGGCATGGTATCCGTCTCCCGCTTGGCGGGGCCGCCGCAGCAGGGGCAGGTGGTGTTGACCCAATCGGTCATCTTGCTGAGGGGACTTTCGCCGTCATCGGTGGGTTCGTAGCTCTCCACCTGCGGCAGTACCACAGGCAGCTGCTCCTCCGGTACCGGAACCCAGCCGCACTTTTCGCAGTTCACCAGAGGGATGGGCTCGCCCCAGTAGCGCTGGCGGGAGAACACCCAGTCACGGAGCTTGAAGTTCACCTTCTCCTTGCCGAAGCCCTGCTCCACCACATACTTCTTCATGGCGGGGATGGCCTCCTTGACGGTCATACCGTTGAGGAAACCGGAGTTGACCATGATGGCGGTGTCATCCTTGGCCACGAGGGCCTCCTTGGTGACGTCGCCGCCCTGCACCACTTCGATGATGGGCAGGCCGAACTTCTTGGCGAACTCCCAGTCACGCTGATCGTGGCCGGGGACACCCATGACCACGCCGGTGCCGTAGCCCATGAGGACGTAGTCTGAGACGAACAGGGGCAGGGGCTTGTGGGTGACGGGGTTGATGGCCTCGACACCCTCCAGCCGGACGCCGGTCTTTTCCTTGTTCAGCTCACCACGCTCGAAGTCGGACTTGCGGGCAGCCTCCTCCTGATAGGCGGCCACGGCATCCCAGTTCTTGATGTGGGGCTGCCAGCTCTTCAGCAGGGGATGCTCCGGAGAGATGACCATGTAGGAGGTGCCGAACAGGGTATCGGCACGGGTGGTATAGACGGTGACCTCGTCACCGATGTTGGTCTGGAAGGTGATCTCGGCTCCGGTGGAACGACCGATCCAGTTGCGCTGCTGGATCTTGACGCGCTCGATGTAGTCCACGTCCTCCAGATCGTCCAGCAGACGCTGGGCGTAGGCGGTGATCTTCAGCATCCACTGGCTCTTCTCCTTGCGGATGACCTCGCTGCCGCAGCGCTCGCAGACACCGTTGACCACTTCCTCGTTGGCCAGCACGCACTTGCAGCTGGTACACCAGTTGACGGGCATGGTGGCCTTATAGGCAAGGCCACGCTTGAACATCTGCTGGAAGATCCACTGGGTCCACTTGTAGTAGCTGGGGTCGGTGGTGTCGATGCAGCGGTCCCAATCGAAACCGTAGCCCAGCATTTTCAACTGGCTGGTGAAGTTGGCGATGTTCTGCTTGGTGACGATGGCGGGGTGGATATGGTTCTTGATGGCGTAGTTCTCCGTGGGCAGGCCGAAGGCATCGAAGCCGATGGGGTACAGGACGTTGTAGCCCTCCATGCGCTTTTTGCGAGTGACGATATCCATGGCCGTAAAGGGGCGGGGATGGCCCACGTGCAGTCCCTGACCGGAGGGGTAGGGGAACTCGATGAGGCCGTAGAACTTGGGGCGCTTGTCCCCGGTGACGGCGGCGTAGGGCTTGGTCTCCTCCCACCGCTTCTGCCACTTTTTCTCGATGGCAGCAAAATCGTACTTCATGTCGTTTTCTCCTTTTATGTTACAGTCTTTTCCTGACAAAACAAAAGCCCCCGACCGCTGCTGCGGTCAGGGGCGAAGCAACTCGCTGTACCACCCTGCTTCCGTGATGAGGTTCTCCCCCCTCACGCTCAGGCGGCTTTAACGCAGGCCATACGTCCCGCCCTGTTCAGGCAGGAGGCTCCGGGGCCAGTACAGCAAGGCACCTCCGCCGACTCACACCATACGTCGGCTCTCTTGGGGGCAGGTCTGCCTTGCCTTTTTCCCTTCATTGCTTTTGACAATACCCTTTTATGATAATATCCTTCGATGGATTTGTCAAGTGTTTGGTAGGGAATTGTTTTATTCCTTGGCGTCCACCACGCCCGTCAGATCCACCGGCGTACCGTCACGCCACAGGCGCTCCAGCCCGTAGAACTCACGGGCCTCGGCGTTAAAGACGTGGACAGCGATGCAACCGTAGTCCAGCAGCACCCACGTGCCGCCACGGTAGCCCTCCCGGTGCAGGGGATTCTCCTCCGCCTCCTCCAGCAGGACCTTCTCCACGTTGTCCACCAGTGCGTTGATCTGGGTGTTGGAGGAGCCGGTGGCGATGACAAAGTAGTCCGCCAGCGTGGTCAGCTCCCCGATCTCCAGCACCTGAATTTCCTTTCCCTTTTTATCCGACAGCGCACGGGCTGCCAACAGCGCCAGCTCCTTGGCATTCTTCATTTTGCTTCACCTCTTAACAGAAAATCTCTCGCTTCCAGTGTATCATGATGCACGGGATTGCCCATGCGCTCCATCTCGTCGATGGTGTCGGACAGGCCCATCAGGAGGCCCTTGTCCAGATCGTCGTATACCGCACGGCGCAGTCTCTCCACCCCCGGAAAGTCCCGATTTGGCTCGATGTAGTCCGCCAGATAGATGACCTTTTCCAGCAGGGTCATATCCGGCTTGCCGGTGGTGTGCCAGCGGATGGCCTCGTAAACGGCGTCCTTCACGCCGAAGATGTCACGGGCCACGGCGGCACCGGTCTTGGCGTGCAGCAGCTTCAGGGCGTGCTGCTCCAGCCCGTCCAGCCGGATATCGTACCTGCGGCACAGAGCCAGCTGCTGCTCCATATCCAGTTTCTTGGTGCAGTCGTGGAGGAGGGCGGCGATGCGGGCGTCTGTCTCGTCGGCCCCGTAGCGCCGGGCCAGCCGGATGGCCTCCTGCTCTGTTCCCAGCACATGGGGCATCCGCTTGGGCTTTAAGAAGCTCAGGGCGATGGGCCGCAGCTCCTCCGGCGTCAGGTGCTTCAGCTCCGCATGGGTGCCGTAGAGCCGCTGGCGCAGGATGTAGCCGTACACCGCCTCCGGCAGGTACTCCCTGCCCTCCGGCAGCAGCTGCCGCAGACGGGTGGAGGAGATATCCACCACATGGGGGTTCTCCACCACCGTCACCTGCGCCCCGAAGGTCTTCTCCAGATATGCCCTCTGCCGGGCAAAGCGCTGCTGCTCCGGGTCCCCGGTACGGCTGAAGGCCGCTACACGGACAAGGCGCAGGATCTCCTGCGGCTCATGCCAGTCCTGCAGAGACAGGAACATATCCGTCCCCATCAGCAGCCACAGCTCATCCTCCGGGTACTGCCGGCGCAGAGTGCGGAGGGTATCTGCCGTGTAGCTCTTCCCCTGCCGCCTCACCTCCACATCCAGCACCTGTGCGGGACAGGACAGCTCCGCCGTGGCCAGCGTGGCCATCTCCAGACGCTGGGCGGCATCGGCGCCGCCCTCCGGCAGTGCCTTATGAGGCGGGATGCTGGCGGGGATCAGCAGCAGAAGGTCCAGTCCCAGCTGCTGCGCCGCCGCCTGTGCCGCCGTGATATGGCCCCGGTGAATGGGGTCAAAGGTCCCGCCGTAAATACCGATCTTCATATCACACGCTCTTCTTCCGGTCCTTGACCAGCTCGATCTTCCGCTTGACCTTGTCATGCTGCATCCGATAGAGGACGAATTTGCTGCCGATGACCTGCACCACCTCGCACCGGGCGGCTACCTTCAACTCCTCCGCCGCCTCACGGGCGGTGAGCATGGAGTTCTCCAGCACCCGGCCCTTAATGAGCTCCCGTGCCTCCAGGGCGTCGTTGACCTGCTTGATGAGGTTCTCCCCGATGCCGTCCTTGCCCACATGGACGATGGTATCCAGCGTGGACGCCATCCCACGCAGCTGGGCTCGCTGCTTGCTTGTCAGTTCCATATCAGTGATTCTCCATATATTCTTTCAGTTTTTCCCCAAAGGCCCGCAGGGCCACGCCCCGGTGGCTGATGGCGTTCTTCTCCTCCGGCGTCAGCTGGCCGAAGGTCTTTCTCATCTCCGGCACGAAGAACACCGGGTCATAGCCAAAGCCGTTCTCCCCCTGCGGGGCATAGGCGATGGTGCCGTGGCAGTCGCCCTCGGCCTCCAGCACGTCCCCGTTGGGGAAGCAGCACACCACCGACGTGTGGAAGTGGGCGGCACGGGTCCCGGCTCCCCGGAGATTCTCCAGCAGCAGCCGATAGCGGGCCACATCGTCGTCCAAGCCGCCATAGCGGGCGGAGTACACACCAGGGGCGCCGTTGAGGGCGTCCACGCACAGGCCGGAGTCGTCGGCAATGGCGGGCAGTCCGCTGGCCTGCATGACGGCCTCGGCCTTGATGCGGGCGTTTTCCGTGAAGGTGGTGCCGGTTTCCTCCGGCTCCAGCGCCAGCCCCAATTCGGACTGGAGCACTACCTCCACCCCCAGCTGGCCCAAAATGCGCTGCATCTCCGCCAGCTTGCCCTGATTATGAGAAGCCAATACGAATTTCATCACAGTACCTCCCCCAGAATATCCTTTTCCTTCCGGATCAGCTCCCGGCAGCCCTTGGCGCACAGCTCCACCAGCTCTTGCTGCTCTGCGGCCGTAAAAGCCCGGCCTTCACCGGTACCCTGCAGTTCGATGATCTCCCCCAGCTCATTCATGACGCAGTTCAGGTCCACCATGGCCCGGCTGTCCTCGCTGTACGGCAGGTCCAGCATGGGTGCATCGTCGATGATGCCGGCGGAGATGCCCGCCACGAAGTGCTTCACCGGCGTCCGGGGCAGCACCCCCTCCTCCACCAGCTTGCGGCAGGCCAGCGCCAGAGCGATGAAGCCGCCGGTAACGGAGGCGGTACGGGTACCGCCGTCGCCCTGCAGCACGTCGCAGTCCACGGTGATGGTGCGCTCGCCCAGCAGGCGGCGGTCTACCGCCGCGCGGAGGCTGCGGCCGATAAGGCGCTGGATCTCGGCGCTGCGGCCGGAGAGCTTCAGCTTGTCGATGTCCCGGCGGGAGCGCTGGCGATTGGCACGGGGCAGCATGGAATACTCCGCCGTCACCCAGCCGCAGCCGGGGGCCACATGGGGCGGCACCCGCTCCTCCACGCTGGCGTTACAGAGCACCACCGTGTCGCCGCAGCGGATCAGCACACTGCCCTCAGCGAATTTGATGAAGCCCGTGGTGATCTCCACCGGGCGCAGCTCATTATATTTTCGTCCATCTGCACGGGTCATATGCCTTCCTCCTCAGATAAGATCGTTGACGAATTCCCTTGCGTCAAAGGGGCGCAGGTCGTCGATACCCTCGCCCAAGCCCACGAACTTCACCGGCACCTGCAGCTCCTGTGCGATGGCAATGACGATGCCACCCTTGGCGGTGCCGTCCAGTTTGGTGAGGATGATGCCCGTCAGACCCGCCGTCTCCTTGAACTGCCGGGCCTGAATGAGGCCATTCTGGCCGGTGGTGGCGTCCAACACCAGCAGCGTCTCCTTGGCAGCGTTGGGGGCCTCCCGGTCGATGATCTTGCGGAGCTTCGCCAGCTCCTTCATCAGGTTATCCTTGTTGTGCAGGCGGCCTGCCGTGTCGCACAGCACCACGTCCGTATTCCGGGCCTTGGCCGCCGCCAGCGAGTCAAACAGCACGGCGCCGGGGTCGGCTCCCTCGTTCTGGCGCACGATGTCCACACCGGCCCGCTCCGCCCAGATCTCCAGCTGATCGGCGGCGGCGGCACGGAAGGTATCTCCGGCGCACAGCAGCACCTTCTTGCCCTCATTCTTCAGCCGGTGGGCCAGCTTGCCGATGGACGTGGTCTTACCCACGCCGTTGACTCCGATGATGAGGGCCACGCTGGGCCGGGTAGAGAGGTCCAGTGCGGGATCGCCCACCGACAGCTTTTCCGCCAGAATGTCCCGCAGGGCGTTTTTCACGTCCTCCTCGTGGGTCAGCAGCTTGGCATAGGCCCGCTTTTTCAGCTGGGCCACGGCGTCCACCGCCGTATCCATGCCCACGTCCGCCAGGATCAGAGCCTCCTCCAGATCGTCGTAGAATCCCTCGTTGAGGGAGTCGAAGGACATGGGCTTGAGCCACGCCTCCTTGAATTTTGCAAACAGTCCCATGGCTGCTTCCTCCTTGCATCGGGCTGCCGCCCGGTTATTTGATCTTCAGCTCCTTGGCCATATCATTGAGGTTGATGGTGAGGATGCGGCTGACGCCACGCTCCTGCATGGTGACGCCGTACAGCACGTCGGCCTCCTCCATAGTGCCGCGGCGGTGTGTGATGACGATGAACTGCGTCTTACCGGCAATGCGGCGCATATACCGGGCGTAGCGCACCACGTTGGCCTCGTCCAGTGCCGCCTCGATCTCGTCCATAACACAGAAGGGCGTGGGATGTACCTTCATGATAGCGAAGTACAGGGCAATGGCCACGAAGGCCTTTTCACCGCCGGACAGCAGTGTGATAGTTTTCAGCTGCTTGCCGGGGGGCTGCACCTTGATCTCGATGCCGCAGCCCAGAATGTCGTTCTCGTCCTCCAGCTCCAGCCGGGCCTTGCCGCCGCCGAACAGCTCCAGAAATGTCTCCTGAAAGCTCTCGTTGAGCAGCCGGAACTGCTGGGCGAAGATCTCCGTCATCTGGCGGGTGATCTCGTCAATGACCCCTGTCAGCTCCTCCTTGGCCTTCTCCACGTCCGTCCGCTGCTCGGAGAGGTAGGTATAGCGGGTATTCACCCGGTCAAACTCCTCGATGGCCCCGATGTTGGGAGTGCCGAGGCTCTTGATCTCCCGGTTCAGCTCCCCGATGCGGCGGGTGGCCTTGGGGATACTCTCCAGCTCCATGCGTTGGCTCTGGGCTTCAGAATGGCTCAGCTCATACCTCTCCCACAGCTTGTCGAGGATGTTCTTTTCCTCCATGGCAGCGGCGTTTTTCTGCTGCTCCAGCCGGGCCACCTCACGCTCCGTGTGGAGGACCTCCTCGTTGCAGCGCTGCATCTCCTGATTCTGCTGGGTGCGGCGGCGCTCCAGCTCCAGCTTCTCCGCCGCCAGCGATGCCAGCTGCTCCTTCAGCTGGCGGCATCCGGCCCGCAGCTCTTCCGCCTTCTGCCGATGGATATCCATCTCCCGGCCGGCTTCCTCATTGGACCGGCGGAACCGCTCCAGCAGCGCCTCCCGCCCGGCCCGGTCGGTATGCATCTGGACCTGCAAACGCTCCAACTCCCGGCGGCTGTGGAGTGAGGTCCCCCGCTCCGCCGCCAGCGCCGCCAGCGTCGTTTTATGCTCGGTGATCTGGCCGGAGATCTCATCTGTCCGGGTCTGTAGGTCGCTCTGCCCGGCCCGGCTCTCCTCCGCCTGACGGGACAGGCGCTCCGCCTCGCCCTCGTGGGCGGCGATCTCCTGACGCACCGCCTGCATCTGCGTCTCCTGCTCCTGTAGGCGCCGGGTCAAAGTCTCCCGCTCCTGCTGCAGGCCGTCCTGAGACAGGCGCAGATTCTCCAGCAGGATCTCATGGTGCTCCTGCCGGCCCTCCAGTGTCAGCACCTGTTGGGCTGCCGCCCGCTGCTGCTCCTTGGCCACATCCAGCTCATACTGGGCCTTTTGCAGCTCACGGCCCGTCTCCTGCGCCCGGCGGTCGGCATCCGCCAGCTGCCCACGCAGCTGCTCCAGCTGACCTGCCAGCCGCTGCAGCTCGTTGGCACGGGACAGTACACCGGCGCTGCGGCTGACGCTGCCGCCGGTCATGGAGCCGCCCCGGTTGATGACCTGCCCGTCCAGCGTCACAATGCGGAAGCGGTTCTGGTACCGCCGGGCCATGGTGACGCCGCAGTCCAGATCCTCCACCACCACCGTACGCCCCAGCAGGTTCTGAAACACGCCGTCGTAGCGCTTTTCATACTGCACCAGCTCCGAGGCAACGCCCACGAAGCCGTACTCCTCCTCGATGCGGCTCTCCCGCAGCTTCTCCCCCCGGACAGCGTCCAGAGGCAGGAAGGTGGCTCGTCCGCCGTCCCGCTGCTTCAGGTAGCCGATGGCGGACTTTGCATCGTTCTGCGTATCCACCACGATATTTTGCAGGGCGCCGCCCAAGGCGATCTCGATGGCCACGGTGTATTGCTCCTGCGTGGTCATGAGGCTGGCCACCGGGCCATGTACGCCCCGCAGGCCGCCCTTGTCCGCCGCCTGCATCACCAGCTTCACCGCACGGGAAAAGCCCTCGTACTCCTTCTCCATCTCCGTCAGCAGGCGGATGCGATCCTCCATGGCCGCCGCCTGACGGCTCAGCTGCTCCCGCTGCTGGGCGCTTTCCTGCGCCCGGCGCTGTCGCCCGCCCATTTTCAGGCCGTGGCCCTGAATGACGTTCTCCGCCGCTGCGGCCTCCTCACGGGCCTCCTCCAGCGCCTTACGGTTCTCCGCTGCTGCGCTCTCCTCGGTTTGGCGGCGCTCCTGCAGCTGCTCCAGCTCACGGCCCACCTCCTCCAGTCGGGTGCGGACCGCCTGAGACTGGGCCTCCAGTCCTGACAGCTGCGCCCTTCCATCGGCGGCAGCCGCCGTGGCCAGCGCCTCTCTGGCCCGCAGGGCCTCCGCCTCACGGACGGCGCTGCCGGCACGCTGAGTCATGGACTGCAGCTGCTGCATCCAGCCCTCCAGCTCGCCGGTCAGCTCCTGCGTCCGGCGGTCGATCTCCTCCGTGCGCCGGGTGAGAGCATCCATCTGCCCCTGCAGATCCTCCGTGCGGCTGCTGCTGTCGGCCATCTCCCGCTCCAGCCGGGTCATGGACTCCTGATTATGATCCACCCCCGTCTGCAGCACGGCGATGGCGGCGTCCTCCTCCCCGGCAGCCGTCTCCAGTCCGGACATCCGGCCCCGGAGGGCCTCGGCCTGCATATCGTTCTGCTGCACCTGCTCCACGCAGGTCTCTGCGGCGGCATACACCTCATCCAGCGCCGCCTGCGCCCGCTGCTTATCCTGACAGGCGGACTGGTGATCCGCCTCCAGCTTCCGGGCCTTGACCTTCAGGGCCTGAAGATTTTCCAGCCACACGCTGATCTCCAGCACCCGCAGCTCGTCCCGCAGCACCAGATACTTCTTCGCCGTCTCCGCCTGCTTCCGCAGGGGCTCCACCTGCAGCTCCAGCTCAGCGATCTTGTCGTTGATGCGGACCAGATTCTCCTCCGTCCGCTGGAGCTTGCGCTCCGACTCCTCCTTGCGGTGGCGGTACTTGCTGATGCCCGCCGCCTCCTCGAACACCTCACGGCGCTCACCGCTTTTGACGGACAGGATCTCGTCGATCTTGCCCTGTCCGATGATGGAGTAGCCCTCCCTGCCCATGCCGGTGTCCATAAACAGCTCGTTGACATCCTTGAGACGCACGGACTGGCGGTTGATGTAATATTCCGACTCCCCGCTGCGGTAGTAGCGGCGAGTGACGGCCACCTCCGCCTCGTCCCGGCCGGGGAAGATGTGCTCCGTGTTGTCGATGACCAGCGTCACCTGTGCAAAGCCCATCTGGCTGCGCTTCTCCGTGCCGCCGAAGATCACGTCCTCCATCTTGGCTCCCCGCAGCTGGCGGCTGTTCTGCTCGCCCATGACCCAGCGGATGGCGTCGGAGATATTGGACTTGCCGGAGCCGTTTGGCCCCACGATGGCCGTGATGTCCTCACCGAAGTTCAGCACCGTCTTATCAGGGAAGCTCTTGAAGCCCTGGATTTCCAAAGCCCGAAGGTACACGAGTCGCTCACCTCTTTCATGTTTGCATATAATAACTAATTTATTATAGCAGGCTATCCCCCCTGTTTCAAGCAAAATCCGCTGACGAACCGGGAAAAGCCCATCAAAGCGGCGATGGTGGTGCCATCTCCTTCCAAAAAACAACCCCCCTGACCGCCTTGCGGCGGACAGGGGGGTATGTTCGGGGAATACGGTTTACTTTACCAGCTGGCAGAACAGATCGATCTCATCGGCCAGAGACTGGAGTCCCTGCCGCCAGAAGGCCTTATCCGTCAGGTAGATGCCTGCGATCTTGGCGGTATCCTCCACGCAGGTGACGGAGGTGGCGTGGAGCATCTTCTTATACAGCGGCACGAAGTCCTTGCCCTCCTGCTGATACTTGGCATACAGGCCACGGGCAAACAGGCCGCCGAAGGCATAGGGGAAGTTGTAGAAGCTCAGGCTGCCGCTGTAATAGTGGCCCTTGCACAGCCACATATACGGGTGCAGGCAGGTCTGATCCAGCCCGTCGCCATAGGCCTTCTTCTGGGCCTCCAGCATCATCTGGCACAGGCGGTCGGGATCCAGGAACTCCTCCGGCCGGGCGGCAAACACGGCGGACTCGAACAGATACCGGGAGTAGATGTCGCAGATGATCTGGCAGGCGTCGGACAGCTGGCTCTCGATCAGAGCCAGCTTCTCGTCGTTGCTCTCGGCGGCATCGATGGCGGCGCTGACGGTGAGCACCTCGTTGAAGGTGGAGGCCGTCTCTGCCACGGGCATGGTGTACTCCTGGCACACCAGCGGGTGGGAGAACACCTGCTGATCGTGGAAGGCATGGCCCAGCTCATGGGCCAGCGTCACAATATCGCCGAAGGCGCCGTCGAAGTTGGTGAGCACCCGGCTCTGCCTGGCGCTGGGGACACCGCAGTCAAAGGCGCCGCCCACCTTGCCGTTGCGGGGATAGAAGTCGATCCACGCCTCGTCGAAGGCACGCTCCACCATGTCGTGAAGCTGGCTGTCGAAGCCACTGAAGATGCTCAGCAGATAGTCCTTGGCATCCTGTGTGGTGTACTTCTTGTCGCTCTTGCCCATGGGGGCGAACAGCTCGTACCAAGGCAGGCCGTTCTCGTGGCCCAGCGCCTTGCCCTTGGCCCGCAGATACTGCCAGAACTTGGGCAGATACTCATCCATGGCCCCCAGCAGGGCATCCAGCGTCTCCCGCTTCATGCGGCTCTGATACAGGGCCTTATCCAGCGGGGAGGCATAGCCCCGGACCTGGCACTCGTTGATGACCTGCAGCTTGATGCTGTTGAGGGCATAGGCCACGGAGTCCTTGATCTTGTCATAGCACGCCAGCTCCGCCTCATAGGCGCTCTTGCGGACGGCGGGATCGGGATCGTAGGCCAGATTGCGGATGGCGGACAGGTTGGTGATGCCGCCGTTGTACTCCACCTTCACGCTGCTGGTGAGGTTATCCCGCAGGCTCTCCCACGCCGAAGCACCGGAGATGTTCATCCGGGCGAACAGCTCCTCCTCCCGGTCGGTGAGCAGGTACTTGCTGTCCCGGCGGATGGACTCCAGCAGGAAGCGATAGGGCTCCAGCGCCGGGTCGGCGTCCATGATGGCATCCAGATCCTCCAGCTCCGCCACCGTCCGGCGCAGGGAGGCGTTGGCGGCGGCGCAGCCGCTAAGCTTGGCGCTGAGCTGGTCGCCCAGACTGTTGGCCTTGGTATCGGCGGTGTTGGCGCTGCACCGAAGGCTGCAGAAGATGAAGAGCTTGTTGGCCAGCTCCTCCACCCGCTCCTGCACCTGCAGGAAGCGATGCACCAGCTGGCTGTGCTCCATGCCCGCCGCCTCACCGGCCAGTGCGTTCACCGCCGCAATGGCCTCGTCCAGTGCCTTCATATCCCCGGTAAACGCCGGGTCGTCAAAATCCTTGTAAAGGATACTCAGATCCCACACCTCGTTCATGTTCGTTCCTCCTGCTTTTCAGATAGGCGGCTCCCCGCTGGTTTTTTCCGTCACATTATATCACACCCTTCCATCGGTTACAACCATTTGTTTCCGGGAAAAGAGCATCCCCCGGAGCAGTACTCCGGGGGATGTGTGGTTTCATATCGCTCCGTCATCCGCACTGGTGGGAATGGACCGTATACTCTGCGGTGTCGTGGCCGTCGTGGTGGATCAGGACGATCACGCCACCGTCATACCGCAGCGTCACCGTGCCGTCCTCCGCCCGCTCGCCGCCGGTGAGGGTCACGGAGGTCATACGGGTATCCGTGTGGGCGACGTAATAGCTATCTGTCTCCGCCCAATAGATGAATTTGGACAGCCCCACCTGATTGGTTTCCGCCAGAGACACGCCGAAATACTCCTTCAGCACGGCGTCCATCACCTGCCGGGGCGCCCGAAAGTACTGCATGACCGACTCCGGATCCAGCGACGTCAGATACGCCCGCTCCCGGTCGGTGAGATAGGTGTGGCCATAGGGAAGCCCTGAGAACCCGATGCCGTCGTAAAACAGGTGGTGCAGGTCGATATCCTTCGGGGAGGTATAGCTGCTGGTGGTGGCCTGACTGTACCAGCTGCCCGGCGTGAACATCGTCTGAAACTCCTCCAGCTCCTCAGCCGTCAACGTACCGTTTTCCGGCTTCTGAGGATCGGGCTGCTGATTCTGGGCGCAGCCGGCGCACAGTCCCACGCACAGGCACAGCATCAGCACCATCGTCAGGAAACGTTTCATAATATGATCCTCCTTCACTTCAAAGCTCTTTTTTACGGTGCTCCTCTGTAAAAGACCTTACCATACCCGTCTGCGCCCGTCAATAGTTTTTCGTAAAAACATCTATATTCCTTCCGTTTCTCTTTCATTTTTCATCTAATATATACAAATTCGTTACAATTTGATACAAAGCTGTTACAGCTTACTCCTCCTCGGAAGGCTTCCTGCGGAACATCTCCCGCAGGCTGTCCTTCAACCCCTTGGCCGTCTGGCGGATATCCTCCACTGTCTCCGCCACGTCGGAAACCTCCACGTTCCTTTCACCGGTAGTGAATACGAAGCCGTCGCCGCCCTTGCGGCACACCACGTCTCCCCCGGCCCGGACGCTGCCGCCTACACTCCAGCAGGCCACATCGCCGCCGCTCCGGACGTCACCCGTCACCCCGCCGCAGGCCACATCGCCGCCGCTCCGGACGTCACCCGTCACCCCCTACGGCGCCGCAGGCCACATCGCCGCCTGCGGTGACATTCCACCGGGCCGCTCTCACACACCACCGGCGCAATGCACATCACCGCCGGCCTGCACGCCGCTCCAGAGGGTCGCCCGGTCAAGATATATTTCCGGCGCATGGGGTGGCAGCATGATTTCCGAAGCGATCACGCCGCCCTTTTCGGTGTAATCGCTGACTTCTCCATAGTAGCTACTGTAAAGACGCTCGCCGGCTCGGTAGGCTGCGCTGGCAATGGCGCTCTGACCGGCGCTGCGCTTTTATCTGTGCGATTGAAAAATGATAAAGTGTTATCCTTAGTCACCGCCTTTCTCCTGCCCGGAAATACTCGTTGTGAGGTTTCTGTGACATTTTGCTGATACTATAAAAAGAAAAAGGATGTGATACTATGCGAATACTGGTTGTTGAAGATGACCAGCTTTTGAATAAGACATTAAGCTATAATCTGTCGGCTGTCGGATATTCCGTGGATGGGGCTATGTCAAAGGCTGTTGCCATAAGATTTCTTGAAAAACAGGATTATGATTTAATCGTTTTGGATGTCAATCTGCCAGATGGGAACGGGTTTGATATATGCCATGAGGTAAAAAGAACGCCGTCCTGATACCGCGCCTGTCTCGCAGGACAGCCGATTACCCTTACATCGTTGGAATATCGTTTATTAAAGTGCTGACAAGAAGGGCTATATGTGGATTGGAGGAGCAAAAATGATTTTCAAAAACTTCTCCTTAAATAAAGTCTGCATAATACTGGCAACTACCATTTTACTTTTTATCAGTGGTCATGTTTTCGGTTCTATATATCCTGACCAAAGAAATGAAAACAGCGTTGCCAGTGAACGAGCTGACTTACAGGAGTTAATTTCCGATATTTCTCATCAGGTAAAGACACCGATAGCAAACTTAAAAATGATAAATGCCACCTTATTAGAACAAAGTGCCACCGGATAAACAGCGGGAATTTCTACTTGCCAGTGGCACACAGCTTGATAAACTGGATTTCTTAATGCAGGCTATGATAAAAACTTCCCCGACTTGAAACTGGCGTTATCTCACTTGAAAAGAAACAGCAGCCTATCTATGATACTCTTGCTATGGCGCTGGGCGGTAT
>VOFI01000391.1_pt1 | contig 110000 bp, 110 predicted proteins | sample 5384131 | NCBI WGS metagenome assembly VOFI01 (sample SAMN12384728, study PRJNA508395) | human gut metagenome | isolation source: healthy gut H | host: Homo sapiens | reverse complement strand
ACGCCGCGCCCGTTCACCTGCGCGAAGGCGAGGATTTTGCGTTTGAAACGACGTTGGCGACCCGTTCCTATGTGAAATTCGTGGAGCGGGCGCAAGCGACTCCGTAAATACTGTTCATACAAAGGACAGATCGGACGGATAGCGCCCAATCTTCTGCAACGCGACTTTGCAGCCGAAAAACCGAATCAGAAGTGGGTTACTGACCTTACGGAATTTTCGGTTTGCGGCGTAAAGTTATATCTATCGCCGATTATGGACTTATATAACCGGGAGATTATTAGCTATAAAATAGCTGAACGCCCTAACTTTATGCAGATCATGAAGATGCTGGACGATGCGTTTGCCAGAATACCGGATTCTCCGGGTATTGTCTTGCATTCCGACCAGGGCTGGCAGTATCAGATGAAGCAGTATCAGCTCCGTTTAAGACAGAAAGGTATTACACAGAGCATGTCGCGCAAGGGTAACTGTCTGGATAACGCTGCTATGGAAAGTTTCTTTGGATTATTGAAGTCCGAATTATTATATTTGCAAAAATTCTCATCCATAGACCATTTCCGAAAAGAATTGGAAGAATATATCGACTACTACAATAACAAGCGGATAAAGAAATACTTAAACAACATGAGCCCGGTACAATACCGAACTCATGCCATCTAAACAAATACTAATCCGTCCAATATTTGGGGTGCACTTCAGAATTAGTGGTTGTGCGAGATGGAAAGGTCCATCAAAGCCAAAGACCTTAAATTTGTCTAATGCTTTCAGGCATACCGCCCTCGCGGATCAACCCGCCTTTGCCGAAACTCTCGATCATGGTGTTGACCGTGCCGATACTCGGATTGGTGCCGAACGAGAGAGCCAGATCGATGCGCGTGGCGACGGGCAGTTTCTCCTTAAGCATCGCCGCCAGACAGTCGGTTGGCACGATGTCGGTTCCGGCACCTGGCAAAATGAGGACGTTTTGCTGCCGCGCCTCTTCATCCAGCGCATGGCATTTCCGGAAGATGTCGATCTCGCCCGTAATGTCGAGGTAGTGGATCTGTTGCGCAAGACATGCTCGCGCCAGCGGCTCCGCCGTGGCGGAAAACGGCCCCGCACAGTTGAGTAGTACGCTTATATCCTGTAAATTGCTTCCGGTATTCCGTACACCGAAAGCCCGGCATTCGAGGCTCAGTTCCGTAGCGATAGGTTTCAGCTTTTCGTCATCTCGCCCGGCGATAATAGGGCGGAGCCCCTGTGCCACAGCCTCGCGCACCATCAGCTCTCCGGCATAGCCGTAGGCCCCGTAGATCATCAACTGGTTATTTTTCATCGGATCTCCCTTTTAGTCAGGTGATTCAATACGACTTTCGCCATTTCCTTGGAGCTGAGCGGATTCTGTCCAGTGATCAGGGTTCCGTCGACAACGACTTTCGAAGTCATCGGAATCCATGCTTTCCGGTAATCGGCACCCCGTTCTTTCAGCACCGCTTCGAGGTCGAAAGGAACAACCTTTTTGCGCCGGGCAAGGGTTTCCTCGAACCAGCTGAATCCGGTGATCTTTTTACCGGCTACCAGCATCTGCCCGTCGGACAGCCCGACATTCAGCAATCCGCATACGCCGTGACAAATCGCCGACACGATTTTGCCGCTTTCAAAATGCGTTTTGAGAATTGCCTGCAGGACGGCATTGTCCGGGAAATCGTACATGCTGCCATGTCCTCCGGCCAGATAAACACAGTCGAACCGTCGCCCCGCAACTTCATCGAGACTTTGGGCATGATGCAACAGCTCCCGAAATTCGGGGTCGTTCCAATATGCTTTGGACATCTTATCGAGGGTGAACGGCTTCAAACTCTCGGGATCGACCGGTATCTCACCGCCTTTCGGACTCGCGATCGTTATCTTGCAGCCCAGCCCTTTCGCTCGGTGATAGATGTGTGTCAGTTCGCTGAGCCATAATCCGGTGGGTAGAATTGCATTGGCATAGGCTCCGATTCCGGTCGCTACGATCAAAATTTTCGGCATAATCATGACGGTGTTTTTTTGATAGGTAATGCTGCAAAAATTACTCCGTATTGCTATTCGATCTTCTTCCAAATCACCGACCGTTTCGCCCACACCGAAGAGCCTTTTATGGACATATCCGTTGAATTTAAAGAATAGGCTTTCGGCCCAACATATTCCGCTGCCGTTTCACTTGGCGTATCTCGCGGAGCATTTCGTGAACCATTCGCCGGATTTCGATTATCACTGCACTGCTCTCGCTTTCGTTCATAACCGTCAGGATTACTGACTGCAAAGGTCGGATCGGTCTTTTGCTTCGCAGGATAGATGCCGGCACGCATTTTAGGGTATGCGTGATCCCAAAAGGCAATTCCGGTTATTCCCTACTCTGGCGGTCAGGGCTGTCGGAACCTTTGCGGCCTGCCTTTTTCAGGGGAAGCCGCGGGAAAAGTTTTCTGAACCGCACTATGTAAGCCGCAACCCGGTTCCCCGCGACGATCAGGCTCACGGCAATGATAATCAACAGGATGCCGCAACATATCCTCAGCGTGAGGGTCTCCCCGAAGATCATCACCCCGAAGAAGACCGCCGTGACAGGTTCCAAGGCACCGAGGATTGCCGTCGGCGTCGAACCGATGTACTGGATGGCGCTGGTAGTACACAAAAACGAGATCGCCGTCGGGAAAACAGCCAGTGCGAGCAAGTTCCCCCACAGGTACCATTTATCGGGCACATGGACTGCCATGCCGAAGTCCAGCCGGACAACGTAAAGCAGCAACCCGAAAAGCAGGACGTAGAACGTCACCTTGAGCGTCGCAACGGATTTCAGCACCGGGCGGTTCACGCCGACGATATAAATTGCGTAGGACAAAGCCGAAACCATCACCAGAACCGTTCCCGTGATATTGAGCGTCGAACCATCGCTGCCTTTGAACAACAGCCCGATACCGGCCAATGCCAGCAAGATGCACAGCGCTGTCTGCGGAGAGAGTTTTTCCCGGAAGCCGAAAGCCATGATCAACGCCACGAAAATAGGATATACGAACAGTAGCGTCGAGGCGATACCGGCGTCCATGTAATTGTAGCTCAAGAACAAGGACAGCGACGAGAGGGCAACCAGCAAACCCAGGAGCACCAGCGGCACGATCTCACGGCGGTGCAGCTTGAAATCCCGGCCGCGCGCCTTGAGCATGGTACCCAACAACGGGATGGCAAAAAGGTACCGGAAGAACAATACCGAATCGGGATCCATCCCCGCCTTGTAGAGCGGAAGGGCAAAGAGCGGATTCATGCCGTACGTGGCGGCGGCAACAGCTCCCAGAAGGTAACCTTTGGCTTTTGTATTCATACGGTCGGATTTTGCGGCAAAAATAGTATTTATTTCGGCTGCAAATGCAGACCGGGCAAAATTATCACGCGATCGCCAACCGGTAGCGCACACGTCCCGCACCGACACATCCCCTCCTACGGGTGAAGCTCCTGAATATTGCCGACCCTTCGATGCGAAACGATCCCTACCGGGGCAAGGCAGCCGGTACGACTTCCCTGCGGATCAAAGCCGCACGGACGAAATATTCGGGGATGCAGGCCTCGTCCAGCAGCCACTTGGGCGTGGCCGATTCGTCTTTCTTCCCCGACCAGTCGTTGTAAAACAACCCGGCGGCATCCCGTGCGTTCCGGCGCGCCCAATCCATCCAGCGGATGAATATATCCACGTATTTCGGATCGCCGTCGAGGTCGTAAAGCGCCTGGTAGCCCCGCAACAACACCAGATAGAACCACGGCAAATCACGGTTCGCGGCCGCGCCGTCCGGCGTCTCCGGCAAATAGAATTTCCGGGCTCCTTCGGCCAGCCGGCGGGCATTGTCCAGATAAACACGATCGCCGGTATACCCATACAACGCGACGGCACCCTGCAGCAGCAACCCCGTATTATAAGAATAGACCGCCTTGTCCAGACGCGCTTCGGGCTGCGTGAGCCAGGAGTTCCAGACTATATCCAGTTCCGGATCGTGCAGGTAGGCATCCATCCAGTCGTAGAAACGGCGCCCGGCAGTCAGGTAATAGGGGTCTCCCGTCGCCCCGTACAGGTTGAGTGCCAGCAGCATCGCCTTACCGTTGGCGCACCCCGGCTTCTGGTTCTCCACCCCTTCGAGCCACGACACGGCACCGTCGTGGTCGGGGCGCCAGCCGCTCAGGATGAAGGTCATCACCTGCTTGGCTTTTTCCAGGTGGGCGGGATTGCGGGTCACGCCGTAGGCCGCGACGTAGGCCAGGCCGACCAGCCCGTTGTCGTCGTAATAACGGTCGACCTTGCCCATCCTGACGGGATAAGCCTGATACCCGGCGGGCATCCGCCCGTCGTCGTAATACTGCTCGACAGCCATCACCATCGAATCGACATAGCAGCCGTATTTCACCGGATCGACTTCGGCCAGCGCAACCGCCGAGGTGAACACCCCGTCCATGGGCCACAGGAAGGAAACCTCCTGCGTGCTTTTCGCCCCGTCGTCGAAATAGTTTACATCGGGACGGTAGCTATTGGGGTAATATTCCGAAAACAGGCCGTATTCCGGCACCCGGTACATGTCCCACACCTTGCGGAACATCTCTTCGGCAAACGCATAATGCTCCCCCGTTGCGGGGGTCGCTGCCTCCTGACGGCATCCCGACAGGCAACACGCAGCACCGAAGAATGCGGCAAAAAATACATTTTTCATCTTATCGTTACATTTGAATCAGTCCCTGCCGGAACAACCTCCTCAGAATTCGAGCCGCACGACGACCGGGAAATGATCCGACGGCGTCCGCGCCTCATAGCTGTGCAACGACACCTCCTTGGGGAATGCTCCGGACTTGATCTCCTCGTCGCTGCGGGTGGTCTGCGAACGGTAGGTGTCCGTCAGCACCCCGTAATCGTGCACACGCACCGAAGGCGACACGAAAATATGGTCGATACGGCTGTCGGTTTTCAGCGTGGGGTTGAAATTGTTGAACGTCCCGTTCGGGGCATAGCGTCTGGCCGCGGTTTCATACGAATCGGCCAATACCCCCGAGGCGGTGAAGGTCGTATAGATGGGGTTGTTCTGGTCGACGTTGAAATCGCCCGTGAGGATCACGAACTCCCTGGGGCCGCACATTTCGCGGATCTTCGCGACGACCAGTTTGGCGCTCTCCTCGCGCGCCCGGACACCGACGTGATCCATATGCAGGTTGAAGAACCAGAACCGGCGCCTGGTCTGCCTGTCCAGGAAATGCCCCCATGTGCAAATGCGGGGCAGCGCGGCGTCCCACCCCTTGTTGGGACGGTCGGTAACTTCCGAGAGCCAGAAATGGCCTTCGTCCAGCAACCGGAAACGCTCCTTTTTATAGAATATGGGGGAATATTCGCCTTTGGCCTTGCCGTCGTCGCGCCCCACGCCGATATAGGCATAGTCGGGAAGCTGCGCCAGCATATCGTGCAACTGCCCGTCGAGCACCTCCTGGCTGCCGAAAATATCGAACCCCTGGAATTCGATCAGCCCGCATACCCAGGGGCAGCGGCGTTCCCAACCGTTGCCTCGTTCGGCGTCGCCTTTATTGGCGTTACGGATATTGTAGGTGGCTACGGTCAGTTCCTGCGCAACGGCAGGGAGCAGCAGCACGGCGAACAGGGCGAGGGTCAGCAATCTTTTCATAGTAATGTTTTCGGGTTAACGGAATAATTATTTCGGGATACAAAGATATAAAAACGGGACTGGAATTCCTCAGTCCGGATCGCGGGTATAGCGATCCGGCAGGGAGAGGATGCCGTCGATCCGGTATCCGTCCTCCCCGTGCCTGAGCAGCAATTCGGCTTTCCGGTATTTCCGGTTGAAATTATCCCACAGCAAGATCCGGTAAACATCCGTCCGAACGGAATCCTTTTCGATACGGAGATTTTCCAGCACACTTTCATCGCAGTCCTGCGCCTCCAGGAACGGATCGTAATCCAGCTCCATTTCCGCATACATCCGCTGCAACCGGCCGAACAACCGCGGGGTCAGGTATCGCCGCAGGATCGCCAGGCCTTCTTCATTATCACCATTCCGCAACCACGCGGCTATGTATTCCTCGTAAAACCGCCGCAGCATCCCCAGGGCGGAATCCGGCATGTTTTCCCCCGCATGCACGCCGTGCACCTTGTCCGCGGAATATCCCGTCCGGACAGCATTGCCGGCCCGTATCATCCCCGCAGGGCAAGGCGGACGGACGGATTCCCGGCTGCTGCTCCGGGCGCTTATTTCCGCGCCGACAGCCAACAGAGCCACTGTGGCTAAGAACAGCATTATGTTGATTTTCATAATATTACGATTTAATTCCGGAATACAGCGCCCGGTGCCGCGCGGCTACCCCACATCGAATTCCCTGTGGCCGGGCACTACCGTGCGTAAAGGTAATAAAAACACCCGGAAAACAGCAAGGTTGACAGCCGGAAAAACAGCCGGCAGGCACAAAGGCCCGGATATTCGCGCCCGCAACACAAAAAATCGCACCAGACATGCATACTTTCAGGCCGCAGGCCGCATCGTTCGGTTATTTTTACTATCTTTGCTGGGCTAAATACCGGTACCGAATGCAACCAGTGAACCGAACCTCCGACCCCCAGGGGCAGCCAGTCAGCACGAACCTGTCTGCAACCGGATTCCGGGAGCCGGGGTTCTGCAACCAGGTGCAACCGCAGGATCGGGGAAGGGCTCGCACCGCATGAACCGCACGCACCGCATGGCCGATTCCTGCGCAGAAAAATGCTGAAACCAACAAATAAATAGCAACCATGTACAGATACGACAACCGGGTGGTCATCACTCTCGATGCCGGAGGTACGAACCTCGTGTTCGGAGCCATGCAGGCCAACAAATTCATCGTCGAACCCATCACCATGCCGTCGAATGCGGACGACCTCGACAAATGCCTGGCAACGATGGTCGAAGGCTTCCAGGCCGTGATCGACAAACTGGAGGCCAAACCCGTCGCCATCAGCTTCGCATTCCCGGGCCCGGCCGATTATCCCAACGGCATCATCGGCGGTTACCTGCCCAATTTCCCCTCGTTCCGCGAAGGCGTGGCGCTGGGGCCCTTCCTCGAATACAAATTCGGCATTCCGGTATTCATCAACAACGACGGCGACCTGTTCGCCTATGGCGAAGCACTGGGCGGCGCCCTGCCCGAGGTAAACGCCAAGCTCGAAGCCCTGGGCTGCCCGAAACGCTACAAAAACCTGGTGGGCTACACCTTCGGCACGGGCTTCGGCATCGGTGTGGTGGTCAACAATCAACTCAACCGCGGCGACAACTCGTGTATCGAGACCTTCTGCCTCAAACACAAGAAGATGCCCGACATCATCGTCGAGGACGGCGTGGCAGTACGCGCCATCAAGCGGGTCTACGGCGAGGTCTCGGGCGACGTAAAACACGCGTTCGAGCCGAAGGACATCTGCGAGATCGCCGACGGCAAACGTCCCGGCGATGTCGAAGCGGCCAAACAGGCCTTCGCCGAGTTGGGCGAGATCGCCGGCGACGCCATGGCAACGGCCGTGACGCTGGTGGACGGGCTCATCGTCATCGGCGGCGGCATCACCGCAGCCCGCAAGTACATCATGCCCAGTCTGCTGAAAGAACTGCGCGGCAAGATGCACACCATCACGGGCGAGGAGTTGAACCGCGTGCAGATGAAGGTCTACGACCTGGACAACGAGGAAGAATTCAAGGAGTTCGCCAAGGGCGACCAGCGTGCGCTGAAGGTTTACGGCACGGATCGTTACGTGGCATACGACCCCCAGAAACGCATCGGAGTCATGATCTCGAAACTCGGGGCGAGCAATGCCATCTCGGTGGGTGCCTACGCATTCGCCCTGAGCCAGCTCGACGCACAGAAACAACAATAATTCTTTACAGCATCAGGGAATAAAAAATTATGTATAAGTTCCAACCCATTCTCAAATCGACAATCTGGGGCGGCGAAAAGATCGTCCCCTACAAGCACATCGCCTCCGACCAGAAGCAGGTCGGCGAAAGCTGGGAACTTTCGGGCGTCAAGGGTAACGAATCGGTCGTAGCGGGAGGCCCCGAGGCGGGCACCACCCTGCCCGGGCTGATCGCACGCCACGGCGCGGCATTGCTCGGCAAGGCCAATGCAGCACGCTTCGGGCAGGAGTTCCCGCTGCTGATCAAGTTCATCGACGCACGGCAGGATCTCTCGATCCAGGTGCACCCGAACGACGCACTGGCATGGGAGCGCCACAAATCGAAAGGCAAGACCGAGATGTGGTACGTCGTGGACGCCGACAAAGGCGCACGCCTGCGCTCGGGATTCGCCAAGCAGGTGACGCCTGCCCAGTACGAAGCCAGCGTCGCGGACAACACCATCACCGACCTGCTCGCCGAATATGAAATACACCCCGGCGACCTCTTTTTCCTGCCGGCCGGACGCGTTCACAGCATCGGAGCCGGGGCGTTTATCGCCGAGATACAGCAGACCTCGGACATCACCTACCGCATCTACGATTTCAACCGCAAGGATGCCGACGGCAACACCCGCGAGCTGCACACCGAACTGGCGAAGGGCGCCATCGACTACACCGTACTGCCCGATTACCGGACGCATTACCAGAAGGCGCAGGATCGCGAAGTGGAACTGGTGTCGTGCCCCTATTTCACCACCTCGCTCTACGACCTGACCGAAGCGCAGACCATCGACTATTCGGCATTGGATTCGTTCGTCGTCGTGATCTGCGTCGAAGGCAAGGGAACACTCTGCGACGACTCGGGCAACGAAATGCCGATCCACCAGGGAGAGACCGTGCTGCTCCCCGCCACGGTAAAATCGCTCCGCGTGATTCCAGGGGGAAACCTGAAAATGCTGACCAGCTACATCAAATAAACAGGCAACACCCGTCGTCGAAAAATCCCCGGCAGCCGATAATTGCCGGGGATTTTATTTTCGGTCAAGCGGCATAGTTGTAAATTCAATGAGAAACAAAACATCCGATCGTAAAAATACTTACCAAAAACCTCATTAAAAGAAAAAAGTTTTATTTTTACGCGATTCCGTTGCAGGACTGCGTTCTTTTTAGTACCTTTGGGGTGTGCAACCGTAATAGCGCGGAAACAGCAGAAAATCGTACGCCATGAAGGAGAATTTAAGAGAGATCGCATCGCATTTCGCCTTGGAAGGCCCCGTCACGGCCATCGACTCACTGGGCGAAGGATTCATCAACGACACATTCATCGTCCGCACCGAAGCAGATGCCCCCGACTACATCCTCCAACGCAAGAACAAGGCCGTTTTCCCCGACGTGCCGGCCATGATGGACAACATCCGCCGGGTCACGGAACACATCCGCCGCCGCGTCATTGCGGCCGGAGGCGACCCGCGGCGCGAGGTGATGACCGTCGTCCCGGCAAAGGACGGGCACTTGTACCACGTCGACGCGGAAGGCGAATACTGGGCCGCGACGGTCTTCATCGACGACACGGTTGCCTACAACAAGGCCGACTCCCCGGAACTGGCCCGCAAGGGCGGCGAAGGCATCGGGAAATTCCAGTCCCAGCTGGACGATTTCACCGAACCGCTGGCGGAGACGATCAAAGGGTTCCATAACATCCGCCACCGTTTCGGACAATGGGACGCCGCCCTGGCCCGCGATGCCGCAGGGCGCAGAATACACCTCGCGGAGGAGATCGGCTGGATCGAGTCGCGGCGCGCCGAGATGCTCTCTTTCTGGTCGAAGGTCGAGGACGGTACGATCCCTACGCGCGTGACGCACAACGACACGAAGATCAACAACATCCTGTTCGACAAACAGGGCGAGGTGCTCTGCGCCATCGACCTCGACACGGTGATGGCCTCCACGTCGCTCAACGATTTCGGCGACGCGATCCGCTCTTACGCCAACACGGGCGACGAGGACGACCGCGACCTGTCGCGTGTCGGCATTTCGCTCGAAATGTTCAGCGCCTACACCGACGGATACCTCTCGCTGCGTGCAGCACAACTCACCGACACGGAAATCGGCCATCTGGCTTTCTCGGCACGGTATATCACGTTCGAACAGGTTTTGCGCTTCCTGATGGACTACATCGACGGCGACACCTATTACAAGATAAAATACCCCGACCACAACCTCGTACGCACGCACGCCCAATACCGCCTGTTGCAAAGCATGGAGGAACATTACGGCGAAATGTGCCGCATCGTGGACGGGATCGCGGCGAAATACCGCAACGCATAAAAACGCATAAACCGAAAAAGACGATGCAGCAAAAGAGGGAGGGGAAAACAATCATGGAGATACGGAAAATAACAGGCGTCGTCCCGGCCGACAAACGGGCCGTCGAGGCCGCTTTCGACAGCATCGAACCGCAGCCGGTAGCTTGCTGCAACTGGCCGGAGCAATATCCCTATGCACCGGAGGTTTCGTTCCGCATGTTCCACACGGGTGCCTACCTGATGCTGCGCTTCGACGTCGCGGAACGATGGACGATGGCCCGCGTCACGGAGGATAACGGGGAAGTTTGGACTGATTCGTGCGTGGAGTTCTTCATCGCCCCCGACGACAGCGGCTACTACTACAATTTCGAATGCACCTGCATCGGGCGTCTGCTCGTGGGGTTCCGCAGGGAGCGCGAACACGCCACGCATGCCACGCCCCGGGTCATGGAAAGCATCCTGCGCAACCCGAGCCTCGGGCCGCGCCCCTTCCCCGAACACGAGGGCGACAACCGCTGGTCGGTAGTGCTGGCCATCCCGCCGCAGGCGTTGTTCATGCACTCGCTGACGGACTGGAGCGGACTGAAGGCGAAGGTGAACCTCTACAAATGCGGGGACAAACTCTCGCAGCCCCATTTCCTGTCGTGGAAGCCGATCGCGGCTCCGAAGCCCGACTTCCACCTGCCGGAATTTTTCGAACAAATTAAATTTTCAAAGATATGAACAACAAATATTCACTTCCCAAAGACGGGGGCCTGATCGAAGTATCGGCTCCGCGCGACATCATCCACCGTTACGAAAAGATCCACACGACGGTTTATGAAAACGAGTACCTGGGCGTGCAATACGTCGCCGACACCATCGTGAAGGCAATCCGCACGTATAACGAAATCCACTGTTCGAACGAGGTTTACGAGGAGTCGCAGCCGTTCGTGCTGGGGCTCACGACCGGGCGCACCCCGCTCGGGCTGTACCGCGAACTGGTCAAACGCCACGAGGAGGGGATCGTCAGCTTCCGCAACGTGGCGGTATTCAGCCTCGACGAGTTCTACCCGATCCGCTCGACCGAACAGCAGAGCCGCAATTTCCGCATCCACGAGGATTTCCTCAACCATATCGACATCCTGCCCGAAAATATCCACATCCCTGACGGCACGGTACCCGAAGCCAGGATTTCCGAATACTGCGCATCGTACGACCACTCGGTGCGCAAGATCGACCTGATGATCATCGGCGTCGGCGAGGACGGACAGATCGGCTTCAACGAACCGGGATCGTATGCCAAATCGCGCACGCGGCTGGTTCAGCTGACCCACAACACGCGCAAAATCCAGTCAGGCGCGTTCTTCGGCCTGGAAAACACGCCGAAGATGGCCATCACGATGGGTATCGACACGATCATGCGCGCCGAGAAGATCATCCTGATGGCGTGGGGCGAGGAGAAAGCCAAAATCGTCCAGAAGGTTGTCGAAGGCGAAGTCACCAGCCAGGTACCTGCCTCAAACCTGCAGATGCACCCCAATATCGAGGTGGTGATCGACGAAAATGCCGCGCAAATGCTTACGCGCGAGCAGACACCGTGGCTGGTAGGCCCCTGCAAATGGACGCCCAAGTTCACGCGCAAGGCCGTAGTATGGCTGTGCGGCGTGGTACAGAAGCCGATCCTCAAACTCACCTACAAGGATTATATCGAAAACTCGCTGGGCGAGCTGCTCGAACAGGGACGCGCCTACGACCAGATCAACATCGACGTGTTCAACGACCTGCAGCACACCATCACGGGCTGGCCGGGCGGCAAGCCCAACGCCGACGATTCGACACGCCCTGTATCGTCGGAACCGTTCCCCAAGCGCGTGGTGGTATTCTCGCCCCACCCCGACGACGACGTCATCTCGATGGGCGGTACCTTTATCCGCCTCGTGCAGCAGGGACACGACGTACACGTAGCCTACGAAACTTCGGGCAACGTGGCCGTACACGACGACGTCGTGCTGCAGAACATCGACACGGCCCGCGAACTGGGCTTCGGAGACCACTACGCCGAGGTCGAGAAGATCATCGCCGGCAAGAAGAAGGGCGAACCCGAACCGCGTCCGCTGCTCGACCTCAAGGGTGCCATCCGCCGCGCCGAGGCACGCGCCGCCGTCCGCTCGTTCGGCCTGAACCCCGACACGAACGCCCACTTCCTCAACCTGCCGTTCTACGAAACGGGCGGTATCAAGAAGGGACAGCTTACGGAGAAGGACATCGACATCATCGTCAAGCTGCTGCGCGAGGTGAAACCCCACCAGATTTATGCCGCAGGCGACCTGGCCGACCCGCACGGGACACACCGCACGGCCATGGAGGCCGTACTCGGCGCCCTGGACGTAGTCAGGGACGACGAATGGCTCAAGGAATGCCACCTGTGGCTCTACCGCGGCGCATGGATGGAGTGGGATCTGGGCATGGTCGACATGGCGGTGCCGCTGTCGCCCGACGAGCTGATCATGAAGCGCCACGCCATCTACCGCCACCTCTCGCAGAAGGACATCATGCCCTTCCCGGGCAGCGACCCGCGCGAGTTCTGGCAGCGCGCCGAAGAGCGTACGCAGAACACGGCGCAGCTTTACGACAAGCTCGGCATGGCCGAATACCAGGCGATCGAGGTGTTCGTCAAGATGTTCTGACGCCCGTCCGAATGAAGAATGAACAGACAAACCGATAAACCGAAAAATATATGCGACTCATTATCGAAGACACACAGGAAAATGCCGGCCGTTGGGCGGCGCATTACATCGTCGGGCAGATCAACAAGAAGCAGGCTGCCGGAGGCACGTTCGTGCTGGGCCTGCCGACGGGTTCGACCCCGCTGACGACGTACAAGGAGCTGATCGCCCTGAACAAAGCCGGGAAGGTATCGTTCAAGGATGTCGTCACGTTCAACATGGACGAATACGTCGGGCTCCCGGAAGAGCATCCCGAAAGCTACCATTCGTTCATGTGGAACACCTTTTTCAACCACGTGGACATCACCCCGGCCAATGTCAACATCCTCAACGGCAACGCCCCCGACCTGCAGAAGGAATGCGACGAATACGAGGAGAAAATCCGCCGCGCAGGGGGCATCGACCTCTTCCTGGGCGGTGTCGGCGAAGACGGGCACCTGGCCTTCAACGAACCGTTCTCGTCGCTCAACTCGCGCACCCGCGTCAAGACGCTGACCTACGACACGCTGGTCGTAAACTCGCGTTTCTTCGACAACGACGTGAACAAGGTACCCAAGCAAGCCTTGTCGGTGGGCGTAGCCACCGTGCTCGATGCTAAGCAGGTGCTGATCCTCGCCCTCGGGCATAAGAAAGCCCGCGCCTTGCAACAGTGTGTGGAAGGCCCTTACTCACACGTCTGCACGATCTCGGCCATGCAGGTACACCCCCACGGGATCGTCGTATGCGACGAACCCGCGACCGCGGAACTGAAGGTCGGCACCTACCGTTATTTCAAGGATATCGAGAAGGACAACCTGATCTGAATCCGGACTGGCTCTAAATAAAGAATCCCCGCAGGCCGATGCCTGCGGGGATTCTTTTCGGCACAGAAGGCGGTTCCGGCCTGCTGCCGTTATTGCGCAGGATGCCCCCGGCACTCCCCCCGGACAGCAAGCACCGATCCGGCAACAGCCCACCGAGCAACAGTTCCGGCCGGCAACTGCCCGGCCGACAAACACCCGGTCAGCACACACCCGTCCGGCAACCGCCCCGGCCGAAATCAGACACCGGCCGAAATCAGACACCGGCCGAAATCAGACACCGGCCGAAATCAGACACCGGCGAAGCGGCAAAAAATTCCCCGCACGGCTGGCAGGCCGTACGGGGAATCGTTTGAACCATACTAATCTCTAAATAGCCGGGCCCAAATTACATGGCATCGGGTTTCAGCAACCCGATCTCGTCGACACAGAAATAGGTCGGATCCGCCAGATAGTCGCAGACCGCCTTGAATACCAGCTTGTCCACCGCACCCAGCGACGACAGGTCGACTTTGCGCCATCCGCTCAGCTTCGATTTCCCGGCGACGAGAGTTTCCGTGATGCTGCCCTTTTCCACACCGCCGAGCGACCCCGTGATCTTCACCTGGAAACTGTCGCTATCCGCCCCCGTGAAATAATTGTATACCCAGGTCGAATTGGCGATGTATAGGTGGGCGACGATGCGCGGCTCCACCAGGTCGATGGTCGGATAACCCGACTCACTCAGGTATTCGGGATACATTTCCGTCGGCGAGTTGGAATCGTAAAATACGGCATAGGTTTCCGTACCGTTGGCACCGCCGTCCGCCCACACGGAGAACTGCTGCTTGCTGGAGGGAGCGGCCGCATTCCGGTCGGGCATCCGCGAAAGCCCGATGCCGCCCCACCCGTCGTATAGCGATGAATAATAGGCGTTGAAAACCAGATTCTGGTCTGCCGTCGAAAAGAGCATGCCGTCGAAATCCGCCTCCACAGCGTATTGCTTCGCACAAAAAGCGTTCGCATAGGTATAATCCCCCATTCCCATCAGGGACATCGTAACACGGGGCCGAGCTTCACGTCGTTGCCGGTCATGGCGTCGAGCAGATGTTCGGAGGCCTCGAACGATACGACTTCGCCGTCAAACGGTTTCTCACGCGGGCCGTCGTCGTCCGAGCAGGCTACAAAGGCAAATGCAGCCGCAATAATCCAAAAAATATTTTTCATCTCAAAATAGTTATTCGGTATAAGCGAAATCATCAATACAGAAATAAGTCGGCGCCATCACATCATCGCACTCAACAGAGAAAACAATTTTGGTCACGGCTCCCAATTTATCCAGCCCTACGGTCTTCCAATCAGCTACGACCTTGTTGTCCGATGCCAACGGCACCTCAATCGTCCCCGTTTCGGTTTCACCGTTGAAACCGATAATCGCAACACTGAAGTCGCTGTATTTAGTAGCGGTGAGGTAAAGATATGTCCACGTATTATTGGCAATACGAAGCGACACGGGAGTAACAACCGTCGAAAACTCGATGGCCGGGTTAAACGTATAGCCCGGGCCCATACCTTTCATATCGTATGCAACGGCGAACTTGTTCTGGCCGTCATCAGCCGTCGTATAAACGCTGAACTGGTTATCCGTCCCGAAAGTCGTTTTGTCATGACAGGCAGACATCGCGAATTTGCACCACGTGTCCCAGACACCGCCGAAATCCGAGAAATACGAGAGGAACGAAGCACTTCCTTCTTTGTAAATCACGCCTTCGAACTCCAACGAGCCGTCTACATCCGTTGCCAGAGTTTTACCCCACAGGTATCCGTCGGAACCAAGTTCCACCTCACTGAAAGATATTGTTTCGAGCTGGGGGGGGGTCGGCATCTTATCGTCGTCCGAGCAGGCGGCAAAAGCAAAAGCGGCAAAGGCCAACAGTAAAAGTTTTTTCATCTTTCGTTTGTTTTATGTGCATAAAATAAAAAAATCCGGTTCCGAACTCCCGGAATCGAACCCCCATTTCATGCAACCGGACGCGCACCTATAAATAAAGCCGCCCTCCTGCAACAAACGCCGACACTGCCGTGTCTCCGTCCGAAGCGCTCCGTTCTCCGCAGAGCTTGCCCGAAAATAAGGATCCTCCCACCGGGAGATGCAAGGCAGGTCTTCTGGCTCGTTCCAGCCGCAACGCCTTCCCAGTCCAAAGACCAGTGGCTAAAAGAGTGTTGCGGCAATCGACGGAACATACAGCAGCGGGAACTGCTGCCGAATTACACGGCATTCCCATTTAATCACACGGGGCCTTGCCCGGCCCTTTGTGAACCATTGCGGTGCAAAGTTAAAAAATAAATTCTTATCTTTGCCCTCGCTAACAAAAATTCAGCAAAAATATGAAGCACGCATACGTATTTCCCGGACAGGGTGCACAGGCGGTCGGTATGGGCAAAGACCTTTACGACAACGTCCCCGAAGCAAAGGAGCTTTTCGAAAAAGCCAATGATATCCTCGGTTTCCGTATCACGGACATCATGTTCGCCGGCACGGACGACGAGCTCAAGCAAACCAAAGTGACGCAGCCCGCCGTATTCCTTCACTCGGTAATCATGGCCAAGGCGCTCGGCGTGAAACCCGACGCTGCCGCAGGACACTCGCTGGGTGAGTTCTCGGCCCTGGTCGTGGCCGGTGCCCTCTCGTTCGAAGACGGCCTGAAGCTCGTCTCGAAGCGTGCCATGGCCATGCAGGCCGCCTGCGAGGCACAGCCCGGTACGATGGCCGCCATCCTCGGCCTGGAAGACCACGTAGTCGAAGAAATCTGCGCATCGGTCGACGGCATCGTCGTAGCGGCCAATTACAACTGCCCCGGCCAGCTCGTGATCTCGGGTGCCGTGGAAGCCGTCGACGCAGCCTGCGAAAAAGCCAAGGCCGCCGGTGCGCGCCGCGCCCTGCGCCTGCCCGTAGGCGGCGCATTCCACTCGCCGCTGATGGAGCCTGCCAAGCAGGAACTGGAAAAGGCGATCAGCGAGGCTCCGTTCCAGACGCCCGTATGCCCGATCTACCAGAATGTCGACGCGAAGCCCTACACGGATCCCGCACAGATCAAGGCCAACCTGATCGCACAGCTGACCGCCCCGGTACGCTGGACATACATCGTAAAGAACATGCTCGCCGACGGCGTGACGGAATTCACCGAGCTCGGCCCCGGCACCGTATTGCAGGGCCTTATCAGGAAGGTAAACCCCGAAGCCGTCGTAGAATCGAAATCGACGTTATAGTCTAAAAAGTCTCAAAACAAAAAGGAACGGACTGATTTTCAGTCCGTTCCTTTTATTATAATGTGTTTTGAAACAAAATTTATTAAATTTTATTAATAACATGTTGCATTTTTTAAATATACTTATTATATTTGCAAAGGTTTAGTTAAAAATGAGACAGGACGGATGACATCACTCACCGAATTTTTCAACAAACACGAAGACGATGCCCTGAAGGGTATTTCGCACAAGAACAGTATCATCAAGCGCAACATCATCGCCTACATGGCGGTGAACGGCGAATGTACGCTCTCGGAACTGACCAAAGAGCTGCATATCAGTGTCCCGACCATCACCAAGCTGGTGCAGGAACTGGTCGATGAGAACATCGTAACGGATCTGGGCAAGGTGGAAACCCCGGGCGGACGCAGGCCGAACATATTCGGCCTGGCCAATTCGGCGATCTATTTCGCAGGTGTCAACGTCGGGCGCGACAACATGACATTCCTGATCACCGACCTGCAGAACAACATCATCAAGGAAGAGTACGACTACACCTTCGAGTTGCAGGATCGCCCGCAGTGTTTCGAACGCATCTGTTCCAACATAGAGAACTTCATCGCCACATGCGGCATCGACCGGGGCAAAATCCTCGGGCTGGGAGTCTGCATGACGGGACGCGTGAATCCCGACACGGGCCGCAGCTACAAGTATTTCACCTCCAGCGAACAGTCGCTGCGCGAAGTGCTCGAAGAGCGCGTCGGGCTGCGCGTGCTGCTCGAAAACGACACCCGCGCCCGCTGCTATGCGGAATACACGTGCGGCAAGTCGAAGGACGAGAGCAACGTGCTCTACCTGCACATGGGGCGCGGCGTGGCAATCGGAATCGTCGTGGACGGGCAGCTCTACTACGGGAAAAGCGGGTTCGCCGGTGAGTTCGGACACATCCCGTTTTTCGACAACGAGATCATCTGCTCGTGCGGCAAGAAAGGCTGCCTCGAAACCGAGGTTTCGGGTATCGCCATCGAGGACAAGATGTGCCACCTGATCGAGAAGGGCGTCAATACGATCCTCAAGGAGAAGTACGACCAGCAGAAGAGCATCCATATCGACGACATCATCGCCGCGGCGAAGAACGACGACAACCTCTCGATCGAGCTGATCGAGGAGGCCGGCGAAAAAGTCGGCAAGGCCGTGGCCTTCCTTATCAACACGTTCAACCCCGAGACGGTCATCGTCGGCGGCAACATGGCCGCCGCAGGCGACTACATCATGCTGCCCCTCAAGTCGGCGACCAACAAATACTCGCTCAACCTCGTATACAAGGACACCAAATTCCGCGTATCGAAGATGACCGAGAACGCAAACGCATGGGGTGTGGCAATGCTCATCCGCAACAAGATCATCGGCATCTGATGAACCTCGAAGGCCGGACAACACGGCTTCGCGCCCTCGAACCGGGAGATATCGAACTGATGTACGCCTGGGAAAACGACACGGAGATATGGGGCGTCAGCGGTACGCTGGCGCCTTTTTCCCGCCATACGTTGGAACGGTTCATCGAAGAGCAGCAGTTCGACATTTTCCAAACCCGCCAGCAGCGGCTTATCATCGAAACCCCGGAAGGCCTCCCCGTCGGGGCGCTCGACCTGTTCGACCTGGATCCGGTGAATCTCCGTGCGGGCGTCGGCATCCTGATCCACGATACGGCACAACGGGGCAAAGGCTATGCCGCCGATGCGGTGGAGACCGTATGCAGCTATGCCCGCGATATGCTGCACCTGCACCAGTTATGGTGCAGCGTCGAAGCCGGAAATGCGGCGAGCCTCGCACTTTTCCGCCACGCCGGATTCTCCGAAACGGGGATCAGGAAAGAGTGGCTGCGGCTTGCCGACGGATTCCACGACGAGGTTTTCCTGCAAAAAATATTATGACCTGCGCCGGTTAGCACAACGCCACAAAACTAATCCGCCGCCGATAAGCCCAAACAGCTCCGGAAGATGCTCCGAAGCCAGTCCCCGGCTGCCGATGTGCCAAATACGCATTTTCTCAACCGTAGAGACAGGCACTACCCTGCCCGAAGAGGTAGCGTACACCCGGATCGTATCCCCGATGGCATAACGGGAATACGCATCGTATCCGACACGCATATCCGCATTGCGGATTTCAGGATACAACGTCCCGTACAGCCGATAGGTATGCACCTGGGAACGCCAACGCTTCGGTTCGGTATTACGGTGGTAAATTTTAAAATCGGCCGGATCGCAAAGATCCAGCCGATTGTACAAAAAGGTATCGCGCGCGCACAGGAAAACTCCCCGCAGGACATACGCCGCAATAAGAAGTACGAATCCTGTCCACACGGGATGCAGAAACCTGCGAAACTTTTCCATAACGATTATTCCAGACGGCGCGAACCGTCAGAAATCACGACCTCGTACACCTTGGGTTCATGGCCGTACTTCTCGTTGAACCTCTTTTTCGCCGTGGCGATGAAGTTGTCGTAAAGTTCGTCCTTCACCAGGTTGATCGTACAGCCGCCGAAGCCGCCGCCCATGATGCGCGAACCCGTCACACCGCACTCCTCGGCAACCTCGGCCAGGAAATCCAGTTCCTCGCACGACACTTCGTAATCCTTCGACATGCCCCAATGGGTTTCATACATCCGCTTGCCGACCGTCTCGTAGTCGCCCTTTTCGAGCGCATCACAGACATCGAGCACGCGTTTCTCTTCGCCGATCACGTAGCGGGCACGCTTGTAATCCTCCTCCGAAATCTTATCCTTGATGGCATCGAGCTGCTCCATCGTGGCGCCGCGCAGGAACTCCTGCCCGAGCATCTTCGCCACCCGCTCGCACGAAGCCCGGCGGTCGTTGTAGGGCGAACCCACCAGCTCGTGCTTCACGCGCGAATCGAGCAGGACGAGTTTGTAACCCTTGGGGTCGAACGGGAAATAGGCATACTCCAGCGAACGGCAGTCCAGGCGGATCAGGTTGCCCTTCTTGCCGAAAACCGAAGCGAACTGATCCATGATGCCGCAGTTCACGCCGCAATAGTTATGCTCGGTGGACTGGCCGATCTTAGCCAGTTCGAATTTGTCGATGCCCAGCGAATAGAGGTCGTTCAGCGCAAAGGCGTAGGTCGACTCCAGCGCTGCCGACGACGACATGCCGGCACCCAGGGGCACGTCGCCCGCGAATACCGTATCGAAACCGCCGATCTTACCGCCCCGCTTCTGAATCTCGCGGCATACGCCGAAGATATAGCAAGCCCAGCTTTGGGCGGGTTTATCGGCTTCGTTCAGCCCGAACTCCGCGCTTTCACCCAAGTCGAGCGCATAGGCCCGCACCTTGTCCGTGCCGTTGAGTTTGATGGCCGCCACGATTCCTTTGTCAACCGCCCCCGGGAAAACGAAGCCCCCGTTGTAATCGGTATGTTCCCCGATCAGGTTGATACGCCCCGGCGAGGCGAACAGGATAGCCCCGGAGCCGTAAATCTCCTGGAACTTTTTGCTGACTTTTTCTTTCATGGTCTATTCTGGTTTTAAGTTAAGGATTCCATTTCCACATCATACGAAGATAGGAAAAAATCCCGAAACTCCGATATATTTCGCCGGGAAATCGTACATATCGTTCCGCTCCGTGTTTCGTTTCAAAATCACAAACCCTTCCCGTATGATGACATCGTCCTGAAAAAACACCTTTTGCACCCCGCCGGGCTTGTTATTCCGGAAATGTTTACTAACTTTGTTGAAGTTTCGATTTATAAGCACTCAACCAACATTTCAAACGATATGACAAAAAAGCTCATCTTCGCCGCCGCCCTGCTCTTCGCAGGAACCGCCGCGGCCTTCGCTCAGCCCAAGGTGATTGCGCACCGCGGCTACTGGACGGCACCCAATTCGGCGCAGAACTCACTTGCTTCGTTCTCCAAAGCCGATTCGGTCGGGGCCTTCGGCTCGGAAATGGACGTATGGCTGACTGCCGACGACAAGCTGATCGTAAACCACGACCGTATATACAAGGGTACCGAGATCGACATGGAGAAAGGTACGCTGAAGGAGATCACCTCGATCGTGCTTCCCAACGGAGAGAACATCCCGACGCTGGACGCCTATCTGCGCCTGGTGGCTGCCAAACCCGACACCCGGCTGGTGCTGGAAATGAAATCGCTCTCCGACCTTCGGCGCGAAGACCTCGCGGCCGAGAAGATCGTAAAGGCGTTGCGCAAGTACAACCTGCTCGACCGCACCGACATCATCGCCTTCTCGATCAATGCCTGCCTGGCGTTCAGGAAACTGCTGCCCGACGGGCGTATCTTCTACCTGAACGGAGACCTCTCCCCGCGCAGCATCAAGGGGCTCGGCCTCACCGGCATCGACTACTCGATGCGCGTGCTGCGCAAGCACCCCGAATGGGTGGAACAGGCAAAAAAGCTGGGACTGGAGGTGAACGTATGGACGGTCGACGAGGAAGAGGACATGCGCTATTTCATCGACCTGGGCGTGGACTACATCACGACGGATTACCCCGAGCGGCTGCAGGCCTTGCTGAAATAACAGCGGCAATATAAATGTATAATCGGACGGCTTGCCGTTTAATTCAAGCCGTCCGATTATTATAGGCAGTCCGGATTTCCGGGCTGCTTTTCTGTTACAGCCTGTCTATCGGCGGCCATATCCGTCCAAGACACTGAGCGCTTGCTGCTGCGCAATGAAATTCACCTAAATATTACACTGACTTCCGTAAAAACAAGTAACTTTGTAAAAAATCGGGCTACCCGAACATAAATACAGAAATATGAACATAAAAATTCTTTTAATGCTGGTGTTGTTGATTTTCAGCCCCTTCAATGGCATCGAAGCACAAATAAAACAGAAAACCCACGCAGAATCCCCCAAAAAGCGCCTTACCATGGAAGCTATAAAAAACATACCGGAAGAATTCTGGAAATCGGGATTCGTCCTCAACGGCTGCAAAATCACATTTCCATGCAAACTTATAGATTTGATGCAGGCCGGGAACTACAAAAGCCGTGCTGGCGTCGCAATGATCCCTCCCACTGCCAAAGATGAATACTGGGGAACAACGGTAAAAAACGAAAAGGGAGAAATCATCAACGCGGTGATATTTAACCCCACGGCCCAAGCCCTCCCTGAAACCGATTGCATTGTGAACAGCATCAGTATTACGCCGCGATCCGATAACTGGCATAATATTTCCGACTTCGCTGTTTTTGGATTGGCAAGCAAAATAGCCACACGAGAAGAAGTCGTAGAAACGGTTGGAAAATATTGCGGAGCCCCGGCGCAAGTCATTGATTTGCCGATAATAGATTACTATGATTTTTACGACAAGAAACCTTCGGAAACGAATCCGCCCCATTACGGCAATATAAAAATCAGTATAACAATCTCCAAAATGGACAGTATCTATAATGAACGAATGATCGGATTTGAATTTAAACATGCAGGCGATTTTTACCGCAGGCAGAAATAAATATTTGCAAGCATCTTCCGACTGGGTTCTCCTTCAAAACCTCCGGCATTCGCATCTCCGCAAAACACAAGTCCAGCTGCAAACGCAACGTACGGAATTACCTTTCGAACTGGAGGGAGGGGGTAAACCATAATAAAGGCGACGGTGAAAATCACCGTCGCCTTTATTTGACCGGCACCTCACAAGAGTCTGATCGCAATCGGGCTGAAAGAGTCCCTATATTTAAGGTATATCATGCATCGACGACGATCACCTCGATGCCGCGCTCGCGCAGCCGGTCGAGGTAAAGGGGCTGGATGCCATTGTCGGTAATGATGCGGTCGACAGCCTCCAGGTCGCAGATCTTGCTGAAGCCGCGGCGTCCGAATTTCGAACTGTCGGCCAGTACGATAACCTTCTGCGCGGCGTTCATCATCACACGGTTCAGCGCCGCTTCGAGCATGTTGGTCGTCGTAAGCCCGAATTCGAGGTCGATGCCGTCGACACCGACGAACAGCTTGCTGCAATTGAAGTTGCCGAGCATTTGTTCGGCAAAGGGCCCCACGACCGACACCGAACTGCTGCGGGTAATGCCCCCTAACTGGATCACGTCGACATTGGTGTCCTGCGAAAGGATCGATGTCACGGGAACGGCCGCCGTGATGACCGTCAGGTGCCCGACGGGCTTGATTTCGCGCGCGAGGAAGGCCATGGTCGTGCCCGACGCGATGATGATCGAATCGTCCTGCGCGACAAGGCTTGCGGCCTTGGCCCCGATGGCCCGTTTCTCCGCCACGTTTTTCTTCTCCTTCTCGTTGACGTGGCGGTCGCTGATATAGGGGCTGATAAGGATCGCACTGCCGTGCGTGCGGTAGAGTTTCTTCTGTTGTTCGAGGAAAGAGAGGTCTTTGCGGATCGTGACCTCCGAAACCTTGAACAACTCGGCCAGCTGCACGACGGATATGGAGCCGTTCTGCTGCAACAGTGCCAGGATCCGGTTATGACGCTCCGGAAGGCTCAAAATAGTCTCTTCGCCGGATTTATTCATAGGTCGATTAAAAATTTGGTTTTATAATGCAAGATACGAAAATAATCCGAAATTAGATCGAAACCTTCCGGAGAAATATTTTTTTCGGCAATATATTGTGCTCCGAAACGAAATATTATGAAATAAAACATATTTTATTTTGAAATACAAAAAATCATATGTAATTTTGTTGCGAAACGAAATTCATGAATTTATGGAAAGACTTGCACAGATCAAAAAACTATCCGAGAAAGACAAGGTTTGGGATATCGTAGTGGTAGGCGGGGGCGCCACGGGCCTCGGCGTGGCGGTCGACGCAGCGACCCGCGGGCTGAGCGTAGCGCTGCTCGAAAAGACCGACTTCGCCAAATGCACATCGAGCCGCAGTACGAAGCTCGTGCACGGCGGCGTACGTTACCTGCAGAAGGGCGACGTCATGCTGGTGCTCGAAGCCCTGCGCGAACGCGGCCGCATGAAAGCCAACGCCCCGCACCTGGTCAAAGACCAGGCATTCGTGATCTCGAATTACAGTTACTGGGATAATTTCCTCTATTTTTGCGGTCTGACCTTCTACGACATGCTTTCGTTCGGTTTCGGTTACGGCCGTTCGAAATTCATCTCGGCAAAAAAAGTAATGAAATACATCCCCACTTCGGTCGAAAAGGGACTCAAGGGCGGCGTCGTATACCACGACGGGCAGTTCGACGACTCGCGCATGGCGATCAACCTCGCACAGACATGCATCGAGAACGGCGGCACGGTCGTGAACCAGGCGAGCGTTACGGGGATCGTACACGACGATGCGGGACGTGCCGCCGGCGTGAAATTCGTGGACAACCTCACGGGCGAAGAACACACAATCAAGGCCCGCAGCGTGGTGAACGCCGCAGGGTGCTTCGTGGACGACATCATGCACATGGACAGCCCTACGCACCGCAAGATGGTCACTCCGAGCCAGGGCGTGCACCTGGTGCTCGACATGAAATTCCTGCAGAGCGACTACGCCATCATGGTACCCAAGACCTCGGACGGCCGCGTGCTGTTCGCCGTGCCCTGGCACGACAAGGTCGTGGTCGGCACCACGGACATCGTACGGCCCAAGGCCGAGGAAGACCCGCGCCCGCTCAAAGAAGAGATCGACTTCATCCTCGGCACGGCAGGACTCTACATGAACCCCGCGCCGACCTACAAGGACATCCTTTCGGTCTTCGCAGGGCAACGTCCGCTGGCGGCGCCCAAGAAGGAGGGCAAAAACACCAAGGAAATTTCGCGCAGCCACAAGATCATCGTTTCGGACAACGGGCTGGTGACGATCACGGGCGGCAAATGGACGTCCTACCGTCTGATGGCCGAAGATACGGTGGACAAGGCGATCGAGGTCGCCAAGTTGCCCGTCCGCAAGTGCGTGACCAAGAAACTGCGCATCCACGGTTACCGCAAGAACCCCAACCTGGCGGATCACATGTACGTCTACGGCAGCGACGAGCCCAAGATCCTCGACCTTATCAAGCAGCAGCCCGAACTGGGCGAGAAACTCTCGCCCAAATACGGCTATACCTATGCCGAGGTGCTGTGGGCCGTACGCGAGGAGATGGCCATGACGGTCGAGGACGTGCTTTCGCGCCGTGTGCGCCTGCTCTTCGTCGATGCCCGCGAAGCCATCGCGGCGGCGCCGAAGGTAGCCGCGATGATGGCCAGGGAGCTGGGACGCGACCAGGCCTGGATCGACACTCAGGTAAAAGATTTCACGGATTTGGCGAAAACGTATATCTTTGAACAAAACTGATCGCTGAACCATGTGGAAAATACTACGACCCCCTAAACACAAACCGCCCGTCGCTGCGGAAAAAATAGACAAAGAGTACAAGCGGCTGCGGTTGCAGGTATTCATCGGCATCTTCATCGGATATGCCGGTTACTACCTCGTGCGCAAGAACTTCACGCTGGCCATGCCCCACCTTGTCGAAATGGGATTCGACAAGGGTGACCTGGGCATCGCGCTCTCGGCGAACGCCATTGCCTACGGGCTTTCGAAGTTCCTGATGGGCGGCGTTTCCGACCGCAGCAACGCCCGTGTCTTCCTGCCGCTGGGACTGGTGTTGTCGGCGCTGGTGACGATGTTCCTCGGGACATCGGCCGGTATCTCGTCGATCATCATGATGTTCATCACGCAGTTCCTCATCGGCTGGTTCCAGGGTATGGGCTGGCCCCCGTGCGGACGCGTCATGACCCACTGGTTCTCGCAGAACGAACGCGGCACGAAGATGTCGATCTGGAACGTGGCCCACAACGTCGGCGGCGGCATGATCGGCCCGATGGCGGCCTACGGACTGTTGTGGTTCGGGTCGTGGCAGATCGGTACGTTCTGGTTCCCCGCCGTGGTGGCCATCGTGGTCGCGATGCTTGCATTCCTGCTGATCCGCGACACGCCCCAGTCGACCGGGCTCCCGCCCATCGAGAAATACCGCAACGACTACCCGAAAAATTACAGCGAGAAGTCGGAGCAGGAGCTTACGACGAAGGAAATCTTCTTCAAATACGTACTCAACAACAAGATACTCTGGTATATCGCCTTCGCCAATGCGTTCGTGTACCTGGTGCGTTACGGCGTACTGGACTGGGCGCCGACCTACCTGAAGGACATCAAGGGTTATGACATCAAGGATGTGGGCTGGGCCTACTCGGCATACGAATGGGCTGCCATCCCCGGCACGATCATCTGCGGATGGTTGTCGGACAAGGTCTTCAAAGGACGCCGGGCCATCACGACCATGATCTACATGGCACTCGTCGCGGTCTTCGTCGTGATCTACTGGAAAAACATGGACAGCGTACTGCTGGATAACATATCGCTGATCGCCATCGGATTCCTGATCTACGGCCCCGTGATGCTGATCGGCGTACAGGCCCTCGACCTCGCACCCAAGAAGGCCGCCGGGACAGCCGCCGGACTGACCGGATTCTTCGGATACTTCTTCGGCACGGCCATCCTCGCCAACATCGCCATGGGTTCGATCGTACAGCACCTGGGCTGGGACTGGGGATTCATCATGCTGCTCGCGGCGTGCGCACTGGCCTTCCTCTTCATCAGCTTCACATACCGGGAAGAACAATATCTGGTTAAACAACGGAAATAGCAAGGCTTCACGGCGGCTCGGACGGCCGCTGCGGAGCGAGGGGTTCCTTTTATAGGATTGTTATGTTTGGGTGGGGCGTCAGCCCCGAATCGAAAAAGCCTTTAACTCCCGGTTAAGGGCTTTTCATTGCCCCCGACCAGCCGGTCGACCAACGCATGGAACTTCGGGGAATGGTCGTGGTGGACGGTATGGCACAGCTCGTGGACGATGACGAAATCGCGCAGGTGTTCGGGAAGCACCATCAGGAAAAGGCTCAGCGAAATGTTGTTCGTCCCGGTACAGCTACCCCACTTCGTACGCGAGGCACGGATCGTCAGTTTGTTGTACTTCAGCCCCGTAATGCGGGAGATCCGCCCGATACGGTCGGGCAGGTCGGCCCTGGCGGCGCGCCGTAGCTCTTCGATGCGGGCTTTCTGCTCGGCAGGCGGCAACTGCGGCGGCAGTGCGGCACGCCGCTGCGCAAGCCGTGCCCGGGCCGCCTCGACCCATCCGGCTTTGCGTTCGAGAAATTCCATCGCCCGCCGCGCGGAAACCCCGTAAGGGAATGACAGGCGGACACACCCCGTCCCGCGCACGCTGATCGAAATGCGGCGTGCGCGGCGCGACTGGGAGAGGACGACCTCACCCAGCCGGGGATGTTCGACGGTCGTAAGCATGCCTAACGGGCCATAATGGCCGAGATATCCACATCGTCGAGGCGAAGCGCAGAATCCCGCCGTTCGATGCTCATACTGGAAAACAGGATCAACAACTCTTCATCCGAATAGGTCAGGAGTTCATCGGCAGCGTTCTCCAGCTCAGAGGGCAGGGGATAATCTCCCTTACCCGCACGCCGCAGTTGCCGCTGCAACAGGGCGGGTGCGGAAATTACGAATTCGGAGCGTTCCGTGCCGAAGTCGATCCGCAGCGTATCGTCCGCGAACCGGTAATACGGCCTGCGGCTCCGGTCGTAACGATTGTACGAAAGGTTGGCATACAGCACCCGATACCCTTGGGCAAGGTCGATGCGCCGCACCCCGTCCGGGTACACCGATATCCAGTTGTCGTTGGTACGGTAATCGTAGCCGTAGACCACATAATCGCGGAACAGATCCGGCACGGCCTCGCGGACTTTGCCGATCTCCACCCCGAACCGGGCGAAGGCCAGCGTATCATGGTCGGCAACATAGTCGAGCGCCTCGTAAAGGCGGCGGTAATCCCGGCGCAGCAGGGTGTCGGGGACAAAGGCGTCCAGTTGCAGCCGGCCCTCGCCGTCGAGCATGTTAAGCTGTTTTGCCACACGGACGGCACGGCGCACCTGCGAGCCGGTCGCTATGCGCTGCGGTTCGAGCACAGGCAGGTAGGCCAGGGCCGCAAAGCAGACGAACCCCGCCAGGCCGACGTACAGGTAGCGCCCGGTACGGCGCGAGAGGAACAACAGCACGCAGAGCGTCATCAGCCCGCCGCAGACAAGCAGGTATACGCGCGGTTCGGTAAGCCCGTATTCGTTCGTACGACGCAGGACGCCGATCCAGAACAGCAGCTGCGTAGGCAACGACACCAGGCTGAAACGGTCGAAGAACCAGTCGTACATGCGTTTCTGCAACAACGGCTGCAATGCCTTGACCGCAATAGCCAGCAGTGTGAACCCGAATACCAGATAGGCCACCCCGCCCTCGGGCAAAGACCACGTAACGAGGATCTTGACCATGTAAAGGCAGAGTATGGCGGTGTAGATCAGCAGTGCGGGCGTCACGATATAGTTCAGCAATACGTCGAGGATGCGAGTGCCGCGGCATTCGGCACCGGCCCAACGGTCGTACATCATCAGGAAAAGCACCGGGCCGGCGAAGGTCTCGAAAAGGATCAGCGCATAGATCCAGACATGCTCGATCCAACTCCCTTCGAGCCCGAAGATATAGGTCGTGGAGAAGAGGATAGCGGAGAACAACCCCAGCGCTACATTGGCGAAGAGCGCAGCGAGGATGCCCGAACGCAGCCACACCATGATGTCGTCGACGAACCGCTTGTTGCACACGGCACGGCGACAGAGCAGCAGCGCCAAGGGCGCCAGGATGCCGAAGGTGATGAACGACGGCTCGCTGGCGAGCCACTCTTCCAGACCTCCCCAGAGCGCGAACGGCACGAAAGGCGCCCAGCATACCCAGTAGACTTTCCGCCACGGCCCCAGCCCCGCAAGGTTATTGAAGGCCAGCGCAACAGCGAAGGCCAGCGGCACGAGCGCCAGCCTGACCAGGGTGTCGTCGCTGTCCGTCTCGTAGGCGACGAGGCAGCCGATACATCCGAGGGCAATCAATCCCGCCTCCACAGGGTGCAGGCGCAGCATTTGCAGGAACCCCTCCCGAAGCCACTGCACGTAATGTCCGAGTTTCGCTTTCATGGTTTTCGTTTATTGTCCGATACGCTGGCGCACGACCTCGAAAAGCATCACGGCCGCTGCGGCCGAGACGTTCAGCGATTCGATATGCCCGATCAGGGGGATTGCCAGCTGTTCGTCGCAGAGTTTGAGACCTCCTTCGAGATGCCCGTATCCTCGGCGCCCATCACCAGGGCCGTAGGCTTGCGGAAATCGGCATCGTAGAGCAGTTTGCGGCTCTTCTCGGTCGCGGCGACGATCTGAAACCCTTCGGTCTGGAGCTGCTTGATCGTATTGCGGATCGACCCCACGCGGCAGACCGGGATCGTCGTCAGCGCCCCGGCCGACGAGCGGATTGCCTCGGCATTCACGGGGGCCGAATTCTTCAGCGGCGTCACCAGACCGTGCGCCCCGGCGCACTCGGCCGAGCGGGCGATGGCGCCGAAATTGCGGACGTCGGTCACCCCGTCAAAGATCACCACCAGCGGCGTCTCGTCCTCGGGCACCCGTTCCAGGATGTCGGCCAGCCCGACATATTCGATGGCCGAAATCTGCGCCACGACCCCCTGGTGGTTACCGCGCGTGAGGCGGTTGAGCTTTTCGACAGGCACCTCCTGCATCCGCACGCGGTGACGGATGCAGAGGTCTTTCAGCTCCGTCATCAGCTGCCCTTCGGCACCTTTGCGGATGTAGAGTTTCTCGATCTGGCGTCCAGCCTCGATGGCTTCGGCCACGGGACGTATCCCGAAAATAATGTTGTCCATAGCAGCTTATTTTTCATTTGCCCCGGGGCGGGCGGCACAAGGTTCAGCCGGATTTCCCGGAAATCACTGTTCTTCGACGAGTTCCAGTTCGTACGATGCCTTCTCCCACTCGTGCATCTGATGGTCGTAACGGGCTTTCAGGTCGTTGTAGGCCTTGTAGTCGGCTTCGTCGTAGGCGGTCGCCGCAGCGAATTTCGCATCGTAGGCGGCGATCTGTTTTTCGATTGCGGCAAGTTCCGCCTCGATCCCCTCGACCGTCCGGCGCAGCTTGCGCAGCTGTTTCTCCTGCTCCTTGCGCTGCTCGTAAGTGAGTTTGCCGGAAACGGCGGCCTCGGGTTTCGGAGTTGCCTGCACGGCGGGTTTCTGCGGGGTGTCCCTGCGTTCGACCTCCTGGAGCGATTCCAGCTTCCGCTTTTCGAGGAAATAGTAGATACCCCCGAGGTACTCCTTCACCCCGCCGTCGCGGAACTCATAGACCTTCTGCACCATGCCGTCGAGGAATTCGCGGTCGTGCGACACGATGACGACCGTGCCGTCGTACTTCATGATGGCATTCTTGAGGATGTCCTTCGAACGCATGTCCATGTGGTTGGTCGGCTCGTCCAGTACCAGCAGGTTGCGCGGTTCGAGCATCATGCGGGCCATGGCCAGACGTGCCCGCTCGCCGCCCGAAAGCACCTTGACCTTTTTGTCGATATCCTCGCCGCGGAACAGGAACGCCCCGAGGATATCGCGCAGGCGGGTACGGATGTCCCCCACGGCCACGCGGTCGAGCGTATCGTAGACGGTGAATTCGCCGTCCATCAGGTCGTCCTGGTTCTGGGCATAGTAGCCGATATTGACGTTGGCACCGAGCCGCACCGAACCTTCGGTCGGCGTCAGCTGCCCGACGAGCATACGCGCCAGCGTGGTCTTGCCTTCGCCGTTACGGCCGACGAGGGCGATCTTGTCGCCCTTTCCGATGATGAAATTCGCGCCGCTGAAGACATGCTTCGCCCCGAACGACATCCCGGCTTCGTTGATCTCGGCCACGATCTGTCCCGAGCGGGGTGCGGGCGGGAACTTGATATTGAGCGTCGCCAAGTCTTCCTCCTCGACCTCGAGCCGTTCGAGGCGTTCGAGTTGCTTGATGCGCGACTGCACCTGGTTCGACTTGGTGGGTTTGTAGCGGAACTTCTCGATGAATTCCTCGGTCTTTTCGATCATGCGCTGCTGGTTTTCATAGGCAGCCATCTGCTGTGCCCGGCGTTCGGCGCGCAGCACGACATATTTCGAATAGGAAACCTTGTAATCGGTCGCTTTGCCCAGCGAAAGCTCGACCGTGCGGTTGGTGACGTTGTCGAGGAAAGCGCGGTCGTGCGAAATCAGCAGCACGGCGCCGCTGTAATTCTTCAGATAATCCTCGAGCCACTGGATCGACTCGATGTCGAGGTGGTTCGTCGGCTCATCGAGCAGGAAGATCGAGGGACGGCGCAACAGCAGTTTCGCCAGCTCGATACGCATGCGCCAGCCGCCCGAGAATTCGCTCGTCGGACGTCCGAAATCCTCGCGTTTGAACCCGAGCCCCAGCAGCGTCTTTTCGATATCCGCATCGCGGGTCTCGCCGCCGAGGATATGGTAGTGATCCTGCGCATCGTTCAGGCGGTGCAACAGCTGCGCATAACCGTCGCTTTCGTAGTCGGTACGCTCCGCGATCTCGCGCGTCAGGTGCTCGATCTCGGCCTCGAGGCGCAGCACCTCCTCGAACGCCTTGGCGGTCTCCTCGACGAGCGTCGTCGTATCGGCCACACGCATGGTCTGCGGCAGGTAGCCGATCGTACAGTCGCCGTTCAGGGTCACGCTGCCCGAGGTCGGTTGCTGCTCGCCCGTAATGATGCGCAGCAGCGTGGTTTTGCCCGCCCCGTTCCGGCCGACGAGGCCGATGCGGTCTTTGGGGTTTATCAGGAACGATATGTTGTCGAAGAGCGTCCAGCCCCCGTAACTTACAGTAAGATTGTCAAGAGATATCATGGTCTGTCTAAAATCACGGCAAAGTTAGTGATTTAATCCGACATATCGTATCTTTGAACTCCGAAACGAACATTGTTATAGTATGGAGAAGTTGGAACGCTACCTGCGGTTCATCCGCGAGGCCGAACGGCTGAAAGACGTCCTGCGCACGGCGCACACCTCGACCGGGAGACACGAAAGCACGGCCGAACACTCTTGGCGGCTGGCCCTGCTGGCCGCCGTCCTCACCGGCGAACGCCCCCGGCTGGACATGCAACGAGTATTGTTGATGTGCCTCGTCCACGACCTCGGCGAAGCGTATGACGGGGACATTCCGGCCGTGGCGCAGATGGCCGACGGCACCAAGGAGGCTGCGGAGCTGGCCGCAATGGACAAACTGACGCGCATGCTCCCGCCCGCGGCCGGAACGGCAATCCGGAAGATATGGGAGGAATACGAAGCATGCCAGACGCCCGAGGCGCGGTGGGTGAAAGCCCTCGACAAAGCCGAGACCATCATCCAGCATAACCAAGGTGCCAATCCCGCCGATTTCGATTACGCGTTCAACCTGACCTACGGCTCCGGCTATTTCCGCGACGACGACCTGCTGCGCGACCTGCGCCGCCTGCTGGACGACGAGACCCGACGGCACATCGTCCCCTGAGCCGCTGCGGAATGCAATACGGGCGCGACACCCAGGCAAAACCCGGAACACGAGACGTCCGGAATCCCTGAAAACCCTGGCCGCTTCGCCCCGAAATATCCGGCGCGCCGAATGGTCAGGCGTTGAGCATCCGCACGATCTCGGCCTGCGGGTCTTCGGCGCCGAAAACGGCATTCCCGGCAACCAGCACGTCGGCCCCTGCCTCGTAGACCTCGCGGGAGTTGTGCGACGAGATGCCGCCGTCGACCTCGATGATGGTCTGCAACCCCAACTCCCGGGCCATGGCCCGCAGAGCCCGGATCTTCCCGGTCGAAGCCGGGATGAACGACTGCCCGCCGAAACCGGGTTCGACGCTCATCACCAGCACCAGGTCGACCAGCGGGAGGATATCGCGCAGCACCTCGACCGAAGTCGCCGGCTTGATCGACACCCCGGCCTTCGCACCGGCCTTGCGGATCATTTCTATGCACCCCCTGGGATCGTACGTGGCTTCGTAGTGGAAGGTCACGATGTCGGCGCCCGCCTCGGCGAAACGCGCTACGTAACGCTCCGGCTCGACGATCATCAGGTGCACGTCGAGGCACTTTGCGGTCACCTTGCGGATGGCCTTCAGCACCGGAAACCCGAAGGAGATATTGGGGACGAACACGCCGTCCATCACGTCGATATGTACCCACTCGGCCGCACTGCGGTCGACCATCTGCGTGTCGCGTTCCAGGTGGCCGAAATCGGCCGAAAGCATCGAAGGTGCTACGATTCTGTTCATGGTTCGAATATTACTTACGACAAATATAGTCATTTCCGGGCAGTTTTCCACGCTTCGGAGCGGGATTCCGTCCCCGCAAACCCGGGTTTTGGGGTTCGGGGTTGCAGTTCGGGATTCCGAATGCCGGTTCCCTGTCGCACGGTCTTTCCGGGGATTCCGTCCCGAAAGAGCTGCCGGTCAGGATCTTTTCCGGTTCAGGGTGTCGATCCTCCGGCGTATCGCAATGCCGTTGAACAGCGAAAGCAGCAATGCAAGCCCTATGCCGCATACCCATGTAACGCCGGCCCCGGCCGGGGCGTACCCCTCCTGCAATGCCGCCAGTTCGGGCAGATACCACATACGCACCAGCCATGACAAAACCACTGCCACGACGAGGACGCCCAGGTTGAGCCACAGGGTCAGCAACCAATACGGCCGTGCTACACGTCCCGGTGCATAACCCAGCAGGAGCAGATTTTCCAGTTTCGCGCTGTTCTTCTGCAAGAGCAGGAAAATGCTCAGCATCAGAATGTAGAAAGACATCACGCTGAACACCAGTCCCACCCCTCCGAGCCCTCCGGCCGCAAGTTGCAGGAAATAGGCAGCCTTCCCACTGTCACGGCGGTCGCCTTCTGCCTCATAGCCCTTGCCGTCGAGGTAAGCCGAAATCGCGGCATCGACAGGGCGGTCGGTCTCGACGATGACCCGCGATGCCTGTTTCTCCCCGCCCTGGCCGAACCGCCCGTTCGACCAGCGGATGAAAGACTCCGGGACGAGGATCGTATTGAGGCGGTTCGACAACCCGACGATACGGCCCCGGAACTGTTCCGTGCGCCCGTTGCCGGCAACCTCGATGCCGAGCGAAACCCGCTGGAATATCCCCTCCGAAATCTGCGGCAGCCCCTGCGACTTGGCAAACCCGTAATTGTAGAGGTTCAGGTAATTGCGCGGGATGATGATGGGGATATCCCCGTCGCCGGGTTCGTATTTCCACTTCCCGGAGGCGACATCGAGAAAACGGTCGGGCACCGCCTCGAAAAACAGGTAGGTCGAGAGCTGCACGCCGCCCATGCCCACCGTACCCTTCACCCGGTAGTTCGCCGGCGTGAAAGCCCCGACGTCCCGGACGAAAGGCTGTCCCTTCAATTCCTCCAGCTCCCCGGGGGTAAAGTCGCTGCTCCCCAACCCGATCGTCTGGAGCGCGCCGACCCGTTTCGAAAGCACCAGGTAATCGCCCCGCATGAACGAATCGGGGGCATCGAAGACCGGCATGACATCGCGGTAAGCCTGCACCGAGGTGAGCACGATGGTCATGCCCACGACCCCGGCGAGGGCGAAACCTACGGTCTGCGCGACGCTCAGATGGCTGCGCAACAATTTCCAAAGCAGCGTCATAGCGTAAGGGTTTTATGGTAGGGAAGCCCGAGCCGGCTGCCCACCGAGGTAACGACGATACCCGCCCCCTGCGCCTGCGCCTCTTCCAGCAGCATCCCGCTGAGCAACTCCCCGTTAGCGGCATCGAGGTGGCTGACAGGCTCGTCGAGCAGGATGAAATCGAACGGCTGGCACATGCAGCGGATGAAGGCCACGCGCTGCTGCTGTCCGAAGGAGAGCTTATCGACCGGGGCATCCCGCTTATCGGCGATACCCGCAGCCTCGAGCATTCGCCCGATCTGCTCCTGCGTCTTGAAATGCGTGAGCTCGTTTTTCAGGCCGATATTCTCCGCGACGGTCAATTCGCCGAAAAGACGCAAATCCTGGAAAAGCATACTCAGCGACCTGCGGCGCAGGCCGCTCCACGCCGCGGCGGAAAAGCCGCGGCAATCCGCCCCGTCGAAGAGTATCCGCCCCGCGTAATCCTCCCGGATGCCGTAGAGAAAGTGGCACAGCGAAGTTTTCCCCGTTCCCGAAGCAGCCTCGAGCAGGCAGTACTCCCCCTTGCGGAAGGTCACCTCCTGCAACCAGACCCCCGAATCTCGCGGAGCCGCTTTCCCCGCGAACACGCAGGGCAGCACCCGTTGCAAAGTTATCGATTCCATACCTTCTTTATTTCAAGGTAAACGGCCGTTCGAATCCCGGACGGCCGTTTACCATAAACCCCGAAGGTTATTACAAATTGACCTCCGGTACGTACCGGCGGATCAGTTCGCCAATTTTGTCGCAGACAGTCTTAAAGGAATTCTGCTCCTTGTCCGTCATATTGACTACGGCAGTCCCGCCCTTCATCGTACCATAGGCTTCCAGGTCTTCGAACATGGCCAGCACGGAGAGCGCGGCCTCGACCTGCGGGTCGACATTACCGCCGACAAGCTGCGCGGTCAGCGCGGTCACACCCTCGAAATCGACGTAGAAGCTTCTCGACTGGCCCTTGAATATCTTGCTCATCGAAGCCAGCGATTCGATGTCCGCACCGTCGAGCGCCGATTTCACGACCGCATCGGTCGTACAGTAAAGCACATCGCCCTTCACGCCGAACAGCACCGTGACACCGCCCATGCTGATCGTATATTCGCCTTCGCCCGCCTTCTGGATGGGCATACCGGAGAGGTTGGAGACGATCGTCTGCAACACGGCGGGATCCTTCACCTGGGCCAGCAGCGACGCTACGGGATACTGACCGTCGGCTGTCATCCCCGAGAACGAGATCACGCAGTCGCCGCTGAAAGCATCCATCACCTGCTTGACCATCGGGTTGGCCATCAGCATCCCGTAACCGGGCATTGCGGAGAACACCGAATACATCTTCTCGCCGTTGAGGCCGTAGGCCATCGCACCGATCGTATTCCGGGGCACGTAGCGCAACAGGGCTCCCGTCTGGGGTTTCACATAGGCGTAAAAATCCATCATTTTCTGCTCGCTCTCCTTGTCCTTGTACGACATGGCGGCATCGCAAACGATCCGGCCCTTCTCGAAATTGACGGAACTTGCCAGCGTGGCACCCTTGAGGGCATCCATCATCGGCATCGAACCCACCATCGGGTTGCTGTCCAGCATCGACGCCAGCGCAGAATAGACCATCACCATGTTGATGTCGTTCTTCTCGGAGAGCTGGTCGGCAACGACCTTGTCACCCATCAGGCTCTCGCCGCACTTCTGGGCAAAGAGTTTCTTAACGGCATCGATTGCGCTTTCCGGCGACCCCTGCGCGAAATAGAGCATGACAGCCACATCGTTGTAGGCGCACAAACCGCTCACGGAGCTGTCCTCGCCCAATGCGATGACCGAAACACCGCCCTCGTGCCGGGGTGCAATGCCGCTTTTCTCGCCGATGCGTGCAAGCAGGGCGTCCAGTTTCGCCTTGTCGCCGACGGGCAGCAGCATACCGCCCCGGACATTCGGGGACTGCATCGCGCCATCCATCGACATGAAGAAGAACAGGTCTTTTTTCAGGTCGACACCCGATTCGCAGGGGTTCTTCAGCAGGGCGAGCAGGTATTCCTTCTCCTCGGCGGTGATGCCCTCGGCTTTGTCGAGCTCGGCCTTGAGCCGGATGAAGAGCGGATGCTGCCCGATGTCGCCGGCATCGCTCTTCTGCAGAAGCGAAGCGGGATTGACCGACATCGTCATAAAGGAATCGGCAGGCAGGAAATTGCGGTAATCGGCACTTCCGCCGCAGGAAACAACTAGCATGGACACTGCAGCGAGGCAGGCCAGCTTCAGGGATCGTAACGTTTTTTTCATATTCGAAATTATTTGAATCCGTATTTGGAACAAACAAAGCTATAAAAAAATACGTAACAACCTGCGACATCGGGACTAAAAATTGCGTTGCGGGGCTAAATTAACGCACATGCCCCGGTACGGGGTGTTTTTCCGGGAATAAATTGCTATTTTTGCATGGAAACAGACACAAAAACACACGATGACTCCTACCACCCTTTTCATATTGGCCGCTACGTGCAGCCTGGCAGTGCCCGTCGCCCTGTTCCTCGTACTCTGGCGCAGGGACACCCGGCGGCTTGCCGCTGACAACCAAGCCTCCGAAGCCCGCGAGCGCGATGCCACGTCGCGGCTGGCGGCGGCCGAAGCCCGGCTGGCCGCCGCGGAACAAGCCTTGTCCGCGGAAAAAGAGTTGCGGCAGCGCTACGAAGGACAGGTGCAGGCGCTGACCGAGCAGCGGACGCGTACCGAAGCGGAACTGGCGGCACTCCGCGCCTCGTCCGAGGCCGAGATCGCATCGCTGCGCGCGAAGAACGCCGAGGATCGCGCGGCCGAAAAAGCCGAGCGCGAAAAACTGGAGGAGACCTTCCGGGCCCAGTTCCGCAACCTTGCGACCGAGATACTGGGCGAGCAGTCCAAGCATTTCAAGGAGACCAACAAGGAGTCGCTCGACGTGCTGCTCAAACCCTTCCGCGACAACATCGTCGAATTCCGCAAGCGCGTCGAGGACATCTACACCACGCAGACGGCACAGCGCGGCGAACTGAAGGCCGAGCTGAAAAACCTGATGGAGCTCAACCGGCGCATCACGACCGAGACCACGAACCTGACCAACGCACTGAAAGGCAATTCGAAAGTGCAGGGCGACTGGGGCGAAATGCTGCTGGAAACGATCCTGGACAGTTCAGCGCTCATCAAGGGCATCCACTACGAAACGCAATACAACATCAAGGACGCCGAGGGACACAACCTGCGCCCCGACGTCGTGCTGCACCTGCCCGAGAAGAAAGACATCGTCATCGACTCGAAGGTTTCGCTCACGGCTTTCGTAGGCTATACCTCGGCCGAAACCGAAGAGGAGCGCCGCCGCTGCCTCGCAGCGCACACGGCCTCCGTCCGCCAGCACGTCAACGAACTGGGACGCAAGGAGTACCAGCGCCTGCTCAACTCGCCCGACTTCGTCATCATGTTCATCCCCAACGAACCGGCCTTCCTCGCCGCATTGCAGAACGACGCGGCCATCTGGTCGGACGCCTACGACAAGAAGGTCATCATCTCGTCGCCGACGAACCTTTTCGCCCTGCTCAAATTGGTCGCCGACCTGTGGAAATACAACGACCAGGACAAGAACACCAGGGACATCGCCGCATGCGGGCTGAAACTCTACGAACAGCTGGTGGCCTTCACCGGTTCGCTCGAAGGGGTCGGCACGGCGCTGGACAAGGCACGCGACGCCTATGACGACGCCTACAAACGGCTCTGCACGGGCAACGATAACATCATCCGCGTCGGGGAACGGCTGCGCAGGACGGCACGCCTGCAAACCAAGAAACAGCACTCCGCGCGCACGCTCGAATCCGCCGGGGAGGACGACCTCCCAGGCATCCCCGCCACCGAAGCCGGGGGCGGGAATCCGGTTCCCGGAGCCGGAGGCAAAGAATAACCGAAATGCCCGCCGCGCCAGCCCGGGAACACGAGAAGCGAGAAACAGAGGAACGCCGGAACAAAGGAATCCGGGAACGGTAGAAACCGGGAACAGAGGAACCGGGAACAGAGGAACCGGGAACAGAGGAACCGGGCACCGGAGTTCAGAGGAACATGGAAACCTGGAAAATATGGGCCGGGCAAAGCCCCCTGTAACATGCAAAAGCCCGCCGATGTTCGGCGGGCTTTTACATTTCCCGGCAGGAGATTTCCCATGTCGTGCACAAAATCCGGCTCACGGCCTGCGGGGTTCCCTCCAGTTTTTGCGCATCCGCACTTCGATCCCGGGCGTCGCGTCGTGCGCCATCGTCTCCACGATGTCGTCCCACACCTCCTGAACCCAGCCGACACGTCGCCGGCAATGCTTCAGCACCTCGACCGCCCAAATCTTCACGGCGACCTTCGCCCCCGGCTCGACCGCCCATCGGGCGGCGGCCTCCGCAATCCGCTCCATATCCCGCCTCCCGGGCGAGTAACGCCCCAGCAGGTCGGCCATGACCTTTGCGAAGTGACGCCGGGCACTGGGATCGGCGCAGGCCGGGAAATCCGTCCCGCAAAACTTACCGGCACAGGGCATGAACGAATCCGGGGCGTCGAAATAGATTTTCTCGAGTACATACGCACCCCGGAAAGCCACCTTGTGCCTCACGGCACGCGGCAACCCCTCGTAGCGGGAGGTCACCACCTCATACAGCAGCCCCACGGCACCCGCATCACGCACGCGCCGGGCCACCGTGTCGGCAAAATCGGAATAAAACCGCTCCGACAGGCATTTTATCAACTCCGCTTCCATCATACCGGTATACTCCCGCCGAACCCCCGATTCTGAAGGTTCGCCATACAGCAACCCCGAAAAGCCCGGGGCCTTACGGCCATGCCAGACGCCACAGCATGAAAAACGCCGTCAGAACAACTTTTTCTTCGACGTCGTAACGACAAAATCCTTCAGGTAGAAAGGTTCGAAATAGGCGATATCTTCCGTACATCCCGCATCGAGCGCACGCTGGGCCAGCCGCGCAAGCCCGCGTGCGGAAGGGGCTACCTCGACAAGCACGGCGTCGGGCAGTATCCCGGCGCATTTGCGGGCCCCGCTGCCGAAGATCACGAACGGCCTCCCCTGCGAACGGAAGTGCGCAAAGCTCTCCCCGTCGACGACCTCGGCCGAAACTTCGTTCAGGGGCTTGCCAGTTGTATCGAATACCTGCGCATAGACCTCCATGCGGCGGGCATCGACCATCGGGCAAAGGCAGGCATGTTCCCAGTCGGGGACGGAAAGAATTCCGGCTTCGTAGTCTTCGAGCGCCACTTCGGCCAGCGCATCGAGCGACCCGACGGCCACCAGCGGCTTACGCACCCCGTAGCACAGCCCCTTGGCGAACGAAACGCCGATCCGCAGCCCCGTATAGGAGCCGGGGCCCTTGCCCACGGCCACGGCATCCAGTTCATCGGGCGCAATGCCCGTTTCGCGCAAAAGCTCGTCGACGAACACGCCGACCTTGCGGGCATGGTCGCGCCCCTCGTCGCTCTCGCGCAGCGAAAGCAGCTCCCCGTCCTTTGCAATACCGACCGAACAAACGTCCGTACCGGTCTCGATACATAGAATCAAGCTCATATCTTCGATAAATTCAAACTCAATCGTCCAAAATACCCAGGTGCTCCAGCGCCCGGGCAATGCCGTCGTCGTCGACCGTAGCGGTCACGTAGTCGGCGGCGTTCAGCGCCTCGTCGCAGGCATTGCCCATGGCAATCCCCACCCCCGCGGCAGACAACATCGCCACGTCGTTGCCGCCGTCGCCGAAGGCCGCGACCTCCGAAGCCCGTAATCCGCAGGCGGACATAAATTCCCTCATACCCGTGGCCTTGTCGATGCCTGCGACATTGATGTCGGCGAAAATCGGGCACCACCGGCTCGCCGCAAGCCCGGGCAACTGCGCCATGACGCGCCGTTCGGCCTCCGTATCCAGATAGAAACACATCTGGCAGCACTCGCTCCGCTCGAAAAGCGCACGGAGGTCGGTCTGCTCGGGCACGGGATGCGCGACCATATGCGCCAGCCGTTCCACCTCGGGGGTCACTCGGTTGACGAATACGCCGCTCTCCAGTTCCAGCGCCAGCGGGAATCCCATCTGCAAGGAGAGTTCCATGGCGCGTTCGAAATCGGCCCGCGGAATCAAGTGCTGGCTTACGACACGCCCGTCGGCAGCCACACACCGTGCGCCGTTGAGCGACACCACGCCGTCGTAGGGAATCCCCTCGAGCGGAGCGAGGTCGTTCGCCGCACGCCCCGTAGCGATAAAGAGCCGGATACCCCGCGCATGCGCCCGCACCAGCGCATCGCGTGCCGAGGCGGGTATTTCATGGGTCTTGAAACTGATCAGCGTACCGTCTACATCGAGGAAAATAGCTCGTATCATCGTTTGTAATTTTTCATCGCCTTGTCGATCTCACGCTTGGCATCGTTTTCCTTCAGGTATTCGCGCTTGTCATAGGTCTTCCGGCCCCGGGCAAGCCCGACCACGACTTTCGCCAGCCCCCGTTCGTTCAGGAACAGGCGCAGCCCCACGATCGTGAGGCCCTTGTCCTGCCCCGCACGCTGGAGTTTGTCCAGCTCGCGGCGGTTGAGCAGCAGTTTCCGGTCGCGGCGCGGCGCATGGTTGTTGCAGGTGCCCCACCCGTATTCGGCGATGTTGACACCCCGTATCCACAGCTCGCCCTTGTCGAAATAACAGAACGAATCGGTCAGCGAAGCCTTGCCCGCACGGATGGACTTAATCTCGGTACCAACGAGCACGATGCCCGCAACGTACTCTTCCAGAATCTCATAGTCGAACGTCGCGCGCTTGTTACGGATATTTATCTTTTTCTGTTCACTCATATATTCGGAATCGGCACAATAATTGCCTATTTATTCGCAGGGGTGGGAATCGGTCAAGGTAACTAATTCTTTTATCTTTGATATGTTTTACACATCTTTCTGTTTATTTTCTGTTTGCACACGGTATGCGTAGTGATACGTGTACGACCCGAGACCCGCCCCTTTTTTCTTTTAAAATTCAAACCCCGGCATATTCCCGCCCGGCACTCCGCCGGGCGCGGTCATAATATCAACCGCTGCAATTTCTTTGCAATCGTCACTTTCACCTTGTTGAACCCGGCCAGCCGCTGGATCACCTCGCCGACCTGCTCGTCCGTGAGGCTCTCGTCCGCGAGCTTGGCCTGCCACTCCTTGATATAGCTTTCGATCACCTTCGACTTGTAGAGCGTCACGGCCTTCGGCACCCCTACGGCCAGCATCTCGGCATCGCTCTCGACATGGATGTCCTTGCGCCGCCACAGCTGGCTGGCCACGTAATTGTCGTCCGACGTAAGGATGTCGACCGAGGCGTTGCACACCTCCGGGTCGGGATGGTTCAGGAAAAAGTGCGCCGGGACTTCCACCCCCGTACCGAGAATCTTCCACTGCTCACGGTAAGTTGCCAAAATACTGTTGTATAGCGGATTGCAAAACGTAAGCCCGTCGCTGTCCAGTTCCAGGAAGATCACCTCCGCGACGTTGCACGCCACCATCGTGCGCCCCTCCTTGAACTCGAACGAACAATGGCCGTATTTGAGCAGGTATTTCACCAGTTCGCGTTCGAGCGCCTCGGTGCTGCTCCCTGCCTCGACCTGCTTCACGAATTCCACCTCGGGCTGCGGAGCCTCCGCCTTCCGCAACGCCGTCTGGCGGCGTACGAATTCGTCGGCCTCGCGGTCGCCGGTCGTCGCCATGCGCTTGCGCGCCACCTCCGAGATCAGGATGTTCTCGTCGATGTCCATGATCCGCGCGCACTCCTTGATGTAAACCGACCGCTGGATCGGATCGGGAATCTGCGCGATCGACTGCACCATATCGGCGATCAGCGCCGCCTTCCGGATCGGGTCGCCCTGGGCGGCCTCCAACAGCAATTTTGCTTTGAAGGCCAGGAAATCCTGTTCGTTGGCCCGGATATATTCCTGCACCTCGGCCGCAGTGTGCGCCCGGGCGAAGGAGTCGGGATCCTCGGGTTCGGGCAGCAACACCACGCGCACGTTCATCCCCTCCCGGAGGATCATGTCGATCCCGCGCAGCGAAGCGTGGATACCCGCCGAGTCTCCGTCGTAAATGACCGTGATGTTTTTCGTAAAACGGTTCAGCAGGCGTATCTGCTCGGTCGTGAGCGATGTCCCGGACGACGAAACGACGTTCTCGACACCCGCCTGGTGCATCGAAATCACATCGGTATAGCCTTCGACCATGATGGCGAAGTCGAGCTGCTGGATCGCCTTCTTGGCGAAATAGAGTCCGTACAGCTCACGTTTCTTGCTGTATATCTCGCTCTCGGGCGAATTCTGGTACTTGGCAACGGTCTTGTCGGTACGCAGCGTACGGCCGCCGAAAGCGACGATGCGCCCCGAAATGTTATGTACGGGGAAAATCACCCGGTCGCGGAAGCGGTCGTAGAGCGAACCGTCGCTCTCGCGTTCGAGCGAAAGGCCGGTAGAGACCAAGAACTCCTTTTTATATCCCGCCGCCAGCGCATCCTTCGACATCCGGTCGCCACGCGCGGGGCAGAACCCGAGGCCGAACTTCTTGATCGTGGCGTCGGTCATGCCGCGCTTCTGGCGGAAATAGGTCATACCCACGCTCATGCCCTCGGTCTCGTGGTGCAGGTAGTTGGAGAAATAATCGGCCGCCCAGCCGTTGAGCGCGAACATCGATTCGCGGTCGTCGTTGCGGCGTACCTCTTCCTCGGACATCTCCTTCTCCTTGACCTCGATGCCGTATCGTTTGGCCACCATCTTCAGGGCTTCGGGATAGGTGATGTTCTCGTGCTCCATCAGGAACGTGACGGCATTGCCGCCTTTGCCGCAGCCGAAGCATTTATATACCCCCTTCGAGGGCGACACGACGAACGACGGGGTTTTCTCGTTGTGGAACGGGCAGCAGGCCTGATAGTTCACACCCTTGCGCTTGAGCGTGACGTACTCGCCGATAATATCCACGATATTGGCGGCTGCATAAATGCGGTCTACTGTTTCCCTGTCGATCATGTCTGCAAAGATAGCAATAATTCCCCAACCCTTAGCGGGGTGCAAAAAGTTTTTGCCGGGCGGAGAAGATCAGTACCCAACCGTCCTGATGTCTTCCAGCTCGGCGCGGATGGCCTCGTTCAATCCGCAGGCAGGCACCAAGCCTCGGGTGATGACCCCGGAACCGAGCGTGTCATCCATCTGGCAGCGGAAGCAGCACTCCTGATTTTCCCGTGCACGGAGAAAAACAAGCTCAGGGCGCAGCGGAGCGTATCTTCGTGCACCTTGTCCAACTCCCCGCGGCCGGATGCGGCGGCACATTGCCGCATGGCATACATCTCGGTCGTAAAATCGGCGATCACCCCTTCCGACATATCGAGGTGGCGCAGCACATCGGACTTGAACAGCCCGACAATCTCCCGGGCATCCTGCCGTTTCTGGCAGTTCGTAATAAGCCGCCCGCCCCCGAACGTAATGACGACACCCAGGATCACGGCCAGGGAATTGAGCCGGAACGACTTCCAGCCTTCGCTTTCGAACAGCTTCATATGGCGTGGCGGGACAATTTTAACTGTCCCCGGTACGTTTCAAAACAGACGCTCCGCCTTGGCCAAACCGGGGCGACATTTCACCATACCGTTTTTTTTATCTACTTTTGCACCATGGATTTCAAGTTGGTATCGGATTACGCCCCGATGGGCGACCAGCCGGAAGCGATCGCACAGCTCGTCGGCTCGATCCGGCACGGCTCCAAACATAACACCCTGCTGGGGGTGACAGGCTCGGGAAAGACCTTCACCGTGGCCAACGTCATCGCGCAGCTGAACCGCCCGACGCTCGTCCTGAGCCACAACAAGACGCTCGCGGCGCAGCTTTACGGCGAGTTCCGCAATTTCTTCCCGGAGAACGCCGTGGAGTATTTCGTCTCCTACTACGACTATTACCAGCCGGAGGCCTACCTCCCCTCGACGGACACCTTCATCGAAAAAGACCTTTCGATCAACGCCGAGATCGAGAAAATGCGCCTGCGCACCGTGGCCACGCTGCTGTCGGGGCGCCGCGACGTGGTCGTCGTATCGAGCGTATCGTGCCTCTACGGCGCCGGCAACCCGGCGGATTTCCATGCCACGGCCATCAACATCCGGGTCGGGCAGGTCGTCAGCTACAAGCATTTCCTCTACAAGCTGGTCGAAGCGCTCTACACGCGCACCGAACGCGACCTGGAACCGGCGACGTTCCGCGTCAACGGCGACACGGTGGACATCATGGCGGCCTTCGGCGAATTCGGCAGCCAGTGCTTCCGCGTAATGTTCTACGACAACGAGGTCGAGGCCATCCAGACCATCGACCCCGCGACGGGGCAGCGTATCCACTCGCTCGACAACCTGACGCTCTACCCCACGAGCCTCTTCGTAACCACCAAGGAGCGCATCAACTGCGCCGTACAACAGATATACCTGGATCTGGGCAGGCAGATCGAATTCTTCGAGCGTGCCGGACGCACGACGGAGGCGCAGCGCATCAAGCAGCGCGTGGAATACGACGTCGAGATGATCAAGGAGTTGGGGTACTGCCCCGGCATCGAGAACTACTCGCGTTATTTCGACGGCCGCGCCGAGGGCACGCGCCCTTTCTGCCTGATTGACTATTTCCCGAAGGATTACATGCTCGTCGTAGACGAAAGCCACGTCACGCTGCCGCAGGTACACGCCATGTACGGCGGCGACCGCGCCCGCAAGGAAAACCTCGTGGAGTACGGATTCCGACTCCCGGCGGCCAAGGACAACCGTCCGGTGACCTTCGCCGAGTTCGAGCAGTTGCAGGGCACGTCGATCTACGTGAGCGCCACGCCCGCCGACTACGAACTGATGAAGAGCGAAGGCGTGATCGTCGAACAGCTGATCCGCCCCACGGGGCTGGTCGACCCGCCGCTCGAGGTGCGCGTCACGGCCAACCAGATCGACGACCTGCTGGAGGAGATCGACAAGCGCGTGAAAGACGACGACAAGGTGCTCGTGACGACCATCACCAAACGCATGGCCGAGGAACTTTCGAAATATTTCGACCGGGTGGGCGTGCGCAACCGTTACATCCACTCGGACGTGGATACGCTGGAACGCATCCAGATTCTGGAAGACCTGCGGGCCGGAATGTTCGACGTGCTGGTGGGCGTGAACCTGCTGCGCGAAGGGCTCGACCTGCCCGAAGTGGCGCTGGTGGCGATCCTCGACGCCGACAAGGAGGGTTTCCTGCGCAACGTGCGGTCGCTGACGCAGATCGCGGGACGCGCCGCGCGCCATTCACAGGGCAACGTGATCCTCTATGCCGACACCTGCACCGACTCCATGCGCTTCGCCATCGAGCAGAGCAACCGCCGGCGCGAGAAACAGGTGCGCTACAACATGGAGCACGGCATGCTGCCGCGCCGGGCGCAGAAGAGCGGCACGGGGCAAAGCACCCTGCTCTCCGCGCGCACCGACGTCCCGGAAATAGCGGCGAGCTACCCGCTCGCCGAAGACCACTACATGGCCGCCGCGGACGTACAGAGAACCTATGCCGCAAGCGAGAACATCGACACGCTGATCGACAAGGCGCGCGAAGACATGGAACGTGCGGCCAAATCGCTCGACTTCCTCGCCGCCGCGAAATTCCGCGACAGGATGTACGAACTGCAGAAACTCAAGGAGGAGAACCGGAAAGGCTGACACGCCCGGCCCCGCGGTTATTCGCGGACGGCGTTGCGAAAGGTGAAATACTTGGCAGCCAGATAGCTGTACACCATCGTCCCCAGCGAGGCCATCATTTGCGAAGGCGTCGCCCAAAACCCGCACAACTCGACGAAGAATTTCAGGAAGAGATAATTGACCACCACCGAGCCGGCGACGGAGAGGAGGTAGCGGAAAAGCTGCGTCCCCGTGGCAAGCGGCGAACGGCGGAAAGCCACGTGGCGGTTCAGCCAAAACCCGGTGAAAAAGGTCAGCGGAAAAACAATCAGCATCGCCGCGACATGCGGGGAAACCGCGATGAACCCGAGGTCGAGCAGCTCCTTGTCGAGCACGAAATTATAGAGCAGGAAATAGCACCCCCAGCCGAAAACCACGTTCGCGCCGCCGCAAACGGCATAACGGAACGTCTGGCGCGGCAATAACGCAGAAACAGGCCGGCGGTAGAACCAGTCGATGAAACGGATTATCAGCTCGGAAAGACGCATCAACGGGCAGTGTAAGTCCACAGCCCGGGGAAACGGTCGCTATAATTACGGATGAACAACGTACATGCCTCCGCATCGGGCGCCTCGAAAGGTGAAACCATGAATTTATTGCCGAAACGGTAGACCCCGCAGCGTACCGATGCATCCCTGGCTTCGGCATCCGCGGCGGCACGGGCCGCATTTTCCGGCGTACTGAAAACCCCCAACACGACATACCGGTGTCCCGAAACGAGCGATGCAGGCTCCGTGGAGACCCGTGCCGCCGACCCGGGACGCAGTCCGGCAGGTTTGGCATCCGCACGGGTTACAGCTGCATCCGCACGGTCACCGGCGCTGTCCGCCGTCCCGGCCGCACCCGCAGCACTGCTCCCGGCAACGTCGGTTTCCGCAGCCTTCGTTCCCGCAACTGCCGTCGCAGTCCCGTCGTCCGTCACACCGGCCGTCGCGGACGAATCGGCGGGAATCCCCGCATCCGCGGCGGGCAAGGTGCGCGCAACTTCGGCGGCCGCACCGGGTTCCGGAATATCGGAAGAATTGATGCGCAGGAATTCGGCGCCGCCGAAACCCGCCGCAATCACGATCGCCGCGATGCCGACCCACAGCGCCCAGTCCAACCGGCGGGCAGGCTTGATCCGCACGGGCTCGTGCCCCTGCGGGTTTAGCAGCCTGTCGAACGCGGGTGCAAGCGTAAAATTCTTGAATTTGAGCACGCCGACGCCCTCTATGGTCAGCACGTCGCCCTCGCGCGTGCGGGAAAGCCAGCGGTCGTAAACATCCTGAGCTCCGGCAGCGTCGCAGTGCAGCGTACGTGCCAGTTCATCGGCAAGCGATACCCCCTGCTGCTGCGAAGAGAAGGATACCACGCGGCAAGGAGGCTGGACAGAGCGTTTGGAAAGCCGCCTGGCACCGCGCCGCTCGACAAAGAGCGACCCTACGCCGGGCAGGAACACCCCGCTGCCGGCGGCAAGCAGGTTGCCGACAAGGCGGTTCACTTCATCGACCATCGGGTAATTGCTCATCGTTTCTTCTTTTTTGGAGTTGCTGCCGGGGCTTTCGGCACCGGGGCGGGGGTAACTTCGGGCTCGGACAGCCCCCGGTAAATCATGTAAATACCCAGCACGATAAACGGAATGCTCAGCCATTGCCCCATATCGAGCACCCATCCCTGTTCGAACGCCTCCTGCTCGGTCTTGATGAACTCGATGAAGAAGCGCGTCAGGAAAATCCCGAGCAGCCCGATGCCGAACAGGATGCCCGGACGGCGCCGCGCGATGTCCTTCGCATAATAGAGCCAGCAAAGGATGCCGAAGGTGATCAGGTAGCAAAGCGCCTCGTAAATCTGGGTCGGGTGTACCGCCGCGGGGGCGAACTCGTTCACCCACTTGGCCGAGCGGACGAATTCGAAGCCCCACGGCAGGGTCGTGGCCATGCCGAAGATCTCCGAATTGAACAGGTTGCCCAGCCGGACGACGGCACCGCCGATGCCCACCGCGATCATGATGCGGTCGAGCGACCAGATATAGGGCAGCTTGTTCTTGCGCGAGAACAGCCAGAGGCCGATCAAGAGGCCGATGGCAGCGCCGTGGCTGGCCATGCCGCCGTCCCGGAAACCCGTGATGATCGTCCACGGCTTGCTGAGGTATTCCATCGGGTCGTAGAAGAGGCAGTGCCCCAGCCGCGCCCCGATGATCGTCGCCAGCGTACCATATATAAAAATCGACTCGGAGACCTTCGGCGGAAGCCCCTCACGCTTGCAGAAGTTATCGAAAAACTTGGCGCCGATCAGGATTGCCAGCGCCCACATCAATCCGTAATAGCGGATGTCGAGCGACCCGATGGAGAAGAACACCGGGTCGAAATTCCAAACGATGCTTAACGGTCGTATCATTTATTCAGTTCTTGCAGGTTGACTTTTTTGAGCGTGAACGAGAAGGTGCTCCCCACGCCGGGTTCGCTGCGCACGCTGATGCGTTCGCCGTGCGCTTCGATGATATGCTTCACGATCGCCAGTCCGAGGCCGGTACCGCCCTGCTCGCGCGAACGCCCCTTGTCGGTACGGTAGAATCGCTCGAAGACGCGGGGCAAATCCTCCTTACTGATTCCCAATCCGTTATCCTCCACCTCGACAAGTATTTTGTCGAGCATGTCGCGGAAATGGACGCGCGTCAGACCGCCCTCCTTCCCGTAGCGGATCGAGTTGATGACGAGGTTCACGATGACCTGGCCGATGTAATGTTTGTCGGCCAGCACCCAGAACGGCGAGGGAAGGTTGTCGGCGCCCTTGATCGAAATCCGGATGCCTTTTTTGTCGGCCTCCATCTCAGCCTGCTCGGCGATCTCCTTCGTCAGCGCCACGATGTCGAACTTCTCCATTTCGAGGCGGTTCATGTTGCTCTCCAGCTTGGAGATGGTATCCAGGTCGTTGACGATATTGATCAGGCGGTCGATGCTCTTCTCGGCCCGCTCGAGGTATTTGCGGTTGATGAGCTCGTCCTCCAGGCCTCCGTCGAGCAGTGTCGAGATATACCCCTGGATATTGAAGATCGGGGTTTTGAGCTCGTGCGCCACGTTGCCCAGGTACTGTTTGCGGAACTGCTCAGTCTCCTTGAGGCGGGCGATCTCCTTGTCGTTCGTATCCGCCCACGCCGTGAGTTCCTCGCCGATATTCTCGACGTGCTTGTCCTTCAGCTCGGAGAAAATCTCGTGCGTATGCACGTCGCGCGAAAGCACGATGGAATAGATCGGTTTGAGCTTGTAAGCCACATACTTGCGGATGATGAACAGCGCCACGAGCGCCACGACGACAAAGACGGCGCCGCAGACGCACAGCGTCACCCACCACACCGCATCGAGCAGCGTCATCGTCCCGGCCACAATGGCCGTTGCGAGGAGCGCGATCCACAGCGATGCGCCCTCTTTGGTTTTGATGTATACCATAAGGCTTACTTCGTATAATTTTGCATGAGACGGGCGATGTACTTGCCCACGATGTCGAATTCGAGGTTCACGACCGAACCCACGCCGATGCGGCAGAAGTTCGTATGCTCGAACGTATAGGGAATGATCGCCACGCGGAACGACGACTCCTTCGAGTCGCAGACCGTCAGGCTCACGCCATTGACCGTCACCGACCCTTTCTCCACGGTACAGAGCCCACCGCCCTGCGGTTCGTAGGCGAACGTATAGTACCAGCTGCCGTCGGCGTCCTCGCGGGCCGTGCATACGGCCGTCTGGTCGACATGCCCCTGGACGATATGCCCGTCGAGCAGCGCATCGGGTTTCATCGAGCGTTCGAGGTTCACCAGATCGCCCACAGCCAGCAGGCCGAGGTTGCTCCTGTCGAGCGTCTCCTTCATCGCCGTGACCGTATACGTATCATCGCGGATGTCCACAACTGTCAAACATACGCCGTTATGTGCTATGCTCTGGTCGATTTTCAACTCGCGGCAAAAGTCCGCGCGCAGCGTAAAATCCTTATTCTGACGGTCGGTACGGATGTCCACGACCTCCGCCATGCGTTCCACGATCCCTGAAAACATATTCTCAACTGTTTATTATCAATTTGCCTTTAACTTTATACACCGAGCTTATATCACTGACATTCAGAATTATGTCGTCATAATTTTCCCGATCGCCGGCCACCAGGCGGAGTTTGTCCTCCCCGTCGGCGAGCCGAACTATCCGCAAAGTTACAATTTTTCGGCTGACAATCACATATTCCCCCCCGGGAATAATTGCATCCCGGTCGACGGCCTTCAGCAAGACCACCGCACCCGGCGGCAAGGCGTCCCCCATGGCACGTCCCATGTAACACATGGCAAGGTCGCACTCACCCGCCTGCGGGATGACCAGGCTGCTCTCAGCCTCGAGGTGGGTGACGTGCGCGATGGCCTGTTCGACATCCACATTATAAAAAGGTATCTGGGCGCCGCGCAGTTTCCCGTCCGCGAACATCTGCCCCTCCCCCGTCAGCAGCCACAATTTATCCACCTGCGGGAATTTGGAGACGATGCGGTCGGCCACGTCGAGCGAAATGCCGTTGTTACCGCGTTTAATCTGGTAGAGGTTTTCGCCGCGTGCAAGCCCGATATGGCGGGCGAAGTAGTTGGTTGACATGTTCGCCCATTTGATTACGGCTTCGATCCTCTGCCAATTATTCTGCTTTTCTCGCATTTTATTAGTAAAAATTAAAAAAAATTTGCATCTTTGCACTCCCGGTCCCGTAGTTCAATGGATAGAATATAAGATTCCGGTTCTTACGATATGGGTTCGATTCCCGTCGGGACTACAAAGGCACAAGTGCACAGATTGCTGCACTTGTGCTTTTTTGTTAGCGTCAATTCACAATCTTTTATTCAACAAAAATAAGAACAAATTTTCATTAGTCAATAAAAAATAGCATAATTAAGCCACAAAATAACACATTCGGACAGATCACAAAAAAGTCCGTATCGCTTCGGGTACGGACTTCTCCAAGTCGTATTTCACGTCCCAGGGACGTGCAAACAGGATATATCAGTTGAATGTCAGAATGAAAGGCGCACTCCGAGACGGAGGGTCAGCGACAGGGAAGAATCGGTGCGCGATGTACGCAGGGTGGTTTCCGTAAAGTAGTGCGAAACCTCGGGCTCAAAGTAAAGCCCGACATAATTGCCGAGGCGGTACTGTGCCCCGACGGCCCCGGCCACCGACCACTGTACTTTGGGTTCGTCGACGGATTTGGAGCCGAACTTGGCGGACACGCATTTCTCGAGCATACCGCCTGCGCCCACGTACATCGAGAAACGCCCGGTTTCGAGGAACTGCCAGTTCAGGCGCAGGGGAACCCCGATGAAGTGAAGCTTTTGGCTGATATCCTCGCCGCCGGACTGCATGCTCACGTCCGACCATAACAACGTATAGTTCACACCGCTTTCGAGCGACAACCCGTACGCGAACTCCTTGCGCACCGAAAGGCCGAAGCTGAGCGGCTGATGGTGGCGGAACGAATAATCCTCGTAATTGTATTTCAATTGCGCCATCGTGCCGTTGGTACCGCCTACAAATATGTCGGACATCACCAGATTGGGGCCGACACCGCCCGACGCCCCCGATGATCCGGTCACACCGCCTGCGGCGAAGAGCGAAACCGAAGTCTTGCGCCGGGGACGCCTGTATTCCTGCACGCCATCGGCCAGGTAATCGTACGTGCCCGGGTATTTGCGGGGCTGAACGGCCTGCCCGGCAGCCTCTTCTCCCGGGTTCCCGTCCGTGGCGGACGCCTGTCCGGCGACTGCCGCACGCACGGCCGGCCGCGTGCCGTCCGCCGCGGCATCCCCGGTAGCAGCAGCCGCTGCGGAGGCCTTTCCGGAAGCCTCGCTCCCTGCCACCGCATTTTCCGCAACCGAATTACCGGTGACGGCGTTTGCAGCAACCGCCTCCCCGGCGGGCGCAGCTCCGGACGTCAAAGCCGCTGCACGGCCGTCCTCGAAGCCCCGCATATCGGCGGCGGCAAGGGCATTCCGTCCCGGTGCAATCCCGGGAGCCGTCCCCGCACCGGGCTCCTCGCCCGGCAGCGCCGCAGCCCGCACGGCCTCTTCGGTCGGAACGGCTGCGCGGAGCGCCCCCGCGAGCGTCCCTTCACCATCTCCCGCCGGTGTCCCATCGACCTGCGCCATGTCCGCAGCAGAGCTGCCGCTGTCCGTCGCCGTTGCAATAACAAACCCTTTATCCCCTAAATCCCGGTTTTCATGCAGCAGGTATCCCCCGCCACCCAGGAAAATCAGCACAGCGGCGGCAGCGGCAGCAATCCGCGGCCAATGGCTACGCAACACGGAGATACGCGGGTGAGGCCCGAGCTCGCGCTCCAGCCGCGCCCAACCGTCGGCCGGGGGTATCACCTCGGTGCCCCGGAGCGCACTCCGCATTACGTCTGTCCAGTCTTTATTTTGTTTCATAATTTAATGTGTCTCCATATAGGCCCCTATTCTGCGGGCCAGCAGTGCCCGCGCGCGGAATAACTGCGACGAGGAACTTTTTTCGTTGATCCCCAGCATCTGCGCGATGTCGCGGTGCGAATAGCCTTCGATGCAGTAGAGGTTGAACACCGTACGGTAACCGTCAGGCAATTCGCTGACGAACCCCATCAGCACGTCGCGCGGAATACGCGCCACTTCCGACGGGTCGGGCTCCGGGATGTCGGGCAACTGCCTTCCGTCGTCGAGCACCGTCATGCTCAGTTTGTTCCGGCTGCGGAGCCATTCGAGCGCCACGTTCACCGTGATCCGTTCCATCCAGGCACGCAGGGAACCGGGGCCGCGGTAGGAAAAACGGTCGAAAGCACCGTAAATCTTCAGGAACGCATCGTGCATCAGGTCTTCGGCGGTAGAACGGTCGCCCGAATAACGGAGGCAGACGGCCAGCAGACGGCCTGCATAGCGGTCATACAGCTCACGACGGGCCGCATTATCCCCTTTTCTGCACCCCTCGGCCAGTATCTGCTCCTCCATTCCCATATTTGCGTTCATCTTATAAACGGTGTAGCCATCAAAAGACTGCACGGCACCCGAAAATTTTTATGCCCATGCAGTATTCCGCCCCGCCCTGCATTTAATTAGTGAAGATAACGCAAAAATAATTATAAATATGAAAAGATTCGGATTATTTCTTCTCGTGACCATGGCTGCGGCCATTTTCACCTCCTGCAACGATTCGGACGGGGACTACCCCAGGCTTTCGGCTTTCGCTTCGGTAAAGCCGCTCGAAAATAACGATTTCTATGTCGTTCTCGACGATGGCAAGACGGTGTACCCGGGCGACAAAAGCCGCATAGGCAGCTATAAGGCCGAGGAAGACCAGCGCGTCGTCATATATTTCAACCTGCTGAATAACAAAGTGGAAGGATACGATTACAACATGGCGCTCTATTACATACAGGACATCTACTCGGGCGGCACGAAAGTCGTGACCACCCAAGAGGAACTCGACGCGCTGGAAGACGACAAAACCAGCTTCAAGGAGGCATTCCTCAACAGCAATTACCTCAATGTCTGGGTCGGGTTCAATGCCTGTGACCTCACGAAACACACCTTCCTGCTGGTACGCAACAACGTGACGGAGATCGCTCCTGAATACACGGAAGAGGGGTACCTGAACCTCGAACTGCGCCGCGACGCCCACGGCGACGAAGGCGGATACAACTACGACCGTTATGTCTCGTTCAAGCTGGATTCCTTCAAGGAGGATCTCGAAGGCAAGAAAGGTATCATCCTGCGTGTGAACACCCGCATGAACGGGGTGAAATACATAAAGATCGGGCTGCCGCGTGAGCAATAGCCGGAGCTTCCGGCAGCGACCCCGGCCCGCATATCCTGCGGGCCGGATTTTTTTTCGCCCCGCCGCGGCAAAGTAGCACAAAATCGTTATCTTTGCAACATGTCAATCGTACGCAACACAGAGAGCGATCTCGAATTCGAAAACAAGATACGTCCGCAGGAGTTGGAAACCTTCTCCGGGCAGGACAAGATCGTCGACAACCTCCATATTTTCATCAAGGCGGCGCTCATGCGCGGCGATTCGCTCGACCACGTACTGCTGCACGGCCCCCCGGGACTGGGCAAGACGACCCTTGCCAACATCATCGCCAACGAAATGCACGCGCAGCTGCGCGTCACATCGGGTCCCGTGCTGGACAAGCCGGGCGACCTGGCCGGACTGCTGACCAACCTCAACCCCGGCGACGTGCTTTTCATCGACGAGATACACCGCCTGAGCCCGATCGTCGAGGAGTACCTCTACTCGGCGATGGAGGACTACAAGATCGACATCGTACTCGACAAAGGCCCTTCGGCACGTTCGATCCAGATCGAGCTGGCGCCTTTCACGCTGATCGGCGCCACGACCCGCAGCGGGCTGCTCACATCGCCCCTGCGCGCACGCTTTGGCATCCAGTGCCATCTGGAATATTACGACGCCCCGGTACTGGCCGGCATCGTCAGGCGTTCGGCACGCATCCTCGACGTCTCGATCGACGACGATGCGGCGCACGAGGTGGCCCTGCGCTCGCGCGGCACGCCCCGCATCGCCAACGCCCTGCTGCGCCGCGTGCGCGACTTCGCAATGGTCAAGGGCGAAGGGCACATCGATCTGGGAATCACCAGAATCGGGCTTTCGGCGCTCAACATCGACTCGCGCGGCCTCGACCAGATGGACAACAAGATACTCGGCACCATCATCGAAAAGTTCGGCGGGGGCCCCGTCGGGCTGAATACCATCGCCACGGCCGTCGGCGAAGACGCCGGCACAATCGAGGAGGTCTACGAACCGTTCCTCATCAAGGAAGGGTTCCTCAAACGCACGCCCCGGGGGCGTGAAGCCACCGAACTGGCCTACCGGCACTTGGGGGTCACCCCCCCCGGCAAACCCGAAACCCTGCTGTTTTGAGGCATCCGCCCGAACCGGCCGGCAGCCGTCACCGCCGCACTCCCCGATTCCGAACCAGACATTTTTAAAATATGACCCGCATTCGTCCATACCTGCTCACGTGCTGTTGCACCGCATCACTGTTACTGGCTTCTGGCAGAGCCACGCAACTCAGGGCGGAGACGCCCGGGGCGGAACCCGCGGTACAGGAAGCGCCTTGCGCTGCATTGGGCGGCCCGTTCGCCGCCGTACCCGGGGAAACGGCACCATCGGCCGGGAAGCAGGTCGCGCAGCGGGGCAGAGCGCAGTCCCTCCGGGCGCAGCACCTGGCCCCGCGCAACCGCTCGCAGCACACGTTCTTTGCCAACGCGGCGTATACGGCTGTCATCTCGACGCTTTACCTGGCCGAAAGCTCCTCCGGCTCGCTGAACGAAGGCTACGACATCAGTGCCGGGTACAACTGGACGTCGCGCCGGGGCTTCGGCGCCGGAATCGTCTACTCGGGCGGATTCCTCGCGGCCGAACGCAACGGGATCCGGCGCACGAGCCGCATCCACTACATCGCGCCGGAGTTCGTCGCCCGGCAGCGGGCAGGGCGCAGATGGCTCTTCCGGGAAAGCGCGGGCATCGGCTACGGCCGCTACATCCGCAGCTACGGCGATACATCGGGCAGCAGGGGCGGCGTAGGCATCCATGAATCGGCCTCGGTGGAGTTCATGCTGGGACGCCACATCGGCCTGGGCGCGGGGATCAGCGGGCAATGGCTGATCGTCGACTCGCCGGACGTGGACGACGGCGCCGAACTGAGCCTGTTCGGCATCTTCCGCTTCCAGTTCGGGGGAGGGCTGCGGGTTTATTTTTAACTCCGCCCCGTACGATGCCCGTTCCGGGACGGAAGGGCGCAATAATTGCAGGTTTTTTCACGTTGTGTCTCGCAGACACAAGCAAAACAGTTAGGATAATGAGAAAAGGTAAAATGGATCAGGAGGCTCTGCGCTATCACAGCGAAGGCCGCCCAGGGAAAATCGCGGTCGTACCGACGAAGCCCTATCACACGCAGCACGACCTGTCGCTGGCCTATTCGCCCGGCGTCGCAGCTCCGTGCCGCGAAATCGAAGCTAACCCCGAAGAGGTTTACCGTTACACGAACAAAGGCAATCTGGTAGCAGTCATTTCGAACGGCACGGCCGTCCTGGGACTGGGCAATATCGGAGCTCTGGCAGGCAAACCCGTCATGGAAGGTAAAAGCATGCTCTTCAAAACTTACGCCGACATCGACGCCTTCGACATCGAAGTCGACGAAACCGATCCCGAGGCATTCATCCGCACGGTGAAGGCGATAGCCCCGACGTTCGGGGGCATCAACCTCGAAGACATCAAAGCCCCGGAATGCTTCGAAATCGACCGGAGGCTGAGCGAAGAACTGGATATTCCCGTGATGCACGACGACCAGCACGGCACGGCCGTCATCTCGACCGCCGCGATGCTCAATGCCGTAAAGATCGCCGGCAAGACGCTCGACAAACTCCGCGTGGTGGTCAACGGCGCCGGGGCCGCGGCCATCGCCTGCGCACGGCTGTTCATCGCCGTAGGCGTCCGCCGTGAGAACATGGTCTTCTGCGACAGCCGCGGCGTGGTCACGACTTACCGTACGGATATCAACGAAATCAAACGTGAATTCGCCACCACGCGCCGCATCACCACGCTGGCCGAGGCGCTGCACGGCGCCGACCTCTTCCTCGGGGTTTCGACGGCCGACGTGCTGACGCCCGAAATGCTGCGTACGATGTCGACCGACCCGATCGTCATGGCACTCGCCAACCCCGACCCCGAAATCGCCTACGACAAAGCCGTCGTATCGCGTCCGGACATCATCTTCGCCACGGGGCGCTCGGACTACCCCAACCAAGTCAACAACGTGCTGGGCTTCCCCTACATTTTCCGCGGGGCGCTCGATGTCCGGGCCACGAAGATCAACGAAGCGATGAAACTCGCCGCGGCACATGCGCTCGCCGGGCTGGCCCAGGAACCGGTGCCGACAATGGTACTGCGGGCCTATGCGCTCGAAAAACTCGAATTCGGCCGCGACTACCTGATTCCCAAGCCGTTCGACCCGCGGTTGCTATGTACCGTAGCGCCCGCCGTGGCACGCGCCGCGATCGAATCGGGCGTCGCACGGCAGCCCATCGCCGATTGGGACGCCTACACGGAAAAACTCCGGACGCTGACCGAGATATAGTCCCGGAAGGGTATCGTGCAATAAAAGGCCCGGCCGAAAGCCGGGCCTTTTTATTGCACGATGATGCCTGTACCAGCCGGGTCACGCAAACAGCGCCGCAAACTCGTCGTGCGACATCCGGCGCACGTCGCAATCGCCGATGCCTATAGGCACCACGATACGCAGCATGCCGTCCTCATTCTTCTTGTCCTTGCCCACCTCTTTGAGCAGCCGCTTCACATCGACGGGCGGCGTGAGGTCGAACCCCAGTTTTTTCAGCACCCCGGCGATCCGGTCGCGGTCTTCCGCCGTCAGTACGCCGAGCTTCACCGAGGCATCGGCGATCAGCGCCGTGCCCACCGCCACGGCCTCGCCGTGGTTCAGGCGGTTGGTACACTTCTCGATGGCGTGCGCCAGCGTATGCCCGAGGTTGAGCTTGCGGCGGTCGCCCGACTCGCGCTCGTCGCGTTCGACAATGTCGGCCTTCACGCGGATCGACGCCGAGACGGCATCCGTAAGCAGGTCGGTATCGGAACGCAGGTCGTCGAAAGTCGTGGCTTCGATCCGCGCGAAGAGGTCGGCATCGGCGATGATGGCCGCCTTGACGACTTCGGCCAGCCCGGCGCGGAACTCCCGGTCGGAGAGCGTGCGCAGCATCCCGGGGTCGCAGATCACGAACCTGGGCTGCGAGAATGTCCCCGCCATATTCTTGTAGCCGTCGACATTCACGCCGTTCTTGCCGCCCACGCTGGCGTCGACCTGTCCCAGCAGAGTCGTCGAGACGAACCCGAAATCGAGGCCGCGCATGTAGGTCGCGGCGGCGAAACCCGCCACGTCGGTCACGATACCGCCCCCGATCCCCAGCACGAAAGTCGACCGGTCGACGCCCAGTTCGATGAAGCGGCGGTAGATCGATTCGACGGTTTGCAGGGTCTTGATACTCTCCCCGAGGCCGATCAGCACCGTATCGTAAGGAGCCAGCATCGGATGGTAGAGCCGGTCTATCGTGGCATCGGACACGACGACCACGCGCCCCCCGGGCAGTACTCCCGGCAGGATGTCGGACGTGGGCCCGATATAAATCTCGCTCTGCTGCCGGACATTGAAGATGGGTTCCATAATAATTAAACTTTTTTAATAAGCCAACAAATTTAGTATATTTTCCCGAGAAATTGTTACCTTTGCACCACAAATTCTTTTCACATGCAAAAACTACGCAATATTGCAATTATTGCACACGTGGATCACGGCAAGACCACGCTCGTAGACAAGATGATCCTGGCCGGCAACATCCTGCGCGACAACGCCAAGCAAACCGGCGAGCTGATCCTCGACAACAACGACCTCGAACGCGAACGCGGTATCACGATCCTCTCGAAGAACGTCTCGGTAATTTACAAGGATTATAAAATCAACATCATCGACACCCCGGGCCACGCCGATTTCGGCGGCGAGGTCGAGCGCGTGCTGAACATGTGCGACGGCGTACTGCTGCTGGTCGACGCCTTCGAAGGCACCATGCCCCAGACCCGGTTCGTGCTGCAAAAGGCGCTGGCGCTGGGCAAGAAGCCCATCGTGGTAATCAACAAGGTCGACAAGCCCAACTGCCGTCCCGAAGTGGTCAACGAACAGGTTTTCGACCTGATGTTCACGCTCGACGCCACCGAGGAGCAGCTCGACTACAAGACTATCTACGGCTCGGCCAAACAGGGCTGGATGTCGCACAAATGGAACGAGCCGACCGACTCGCTCGTCCCGCTGCTGGACGCCATCATCGACGAGATACCCGAACCGGCCGTGGTAGAAGGCACGCCCCAGATGCTCATCACCTCGCTCGAATACTCCTCCTACACGGGCCGTATCGCCGTGGGCAAGGTGACGCGCGGCTCGCTCAGGGCGGGACAGAACGTCACGCTGGCCAAGCGCGACGGTGCAACGATGCAGAAGACCAGGATCAAAGACCTGATGGTCTTCGAAGGTCTCGGCAAAAAGAAGGTCGACGAAGTGCCGTGCGGCGAGATTTGCGCCATCATGGGCATCGAAGGGTTCGAGATCGGCGACACGATCTGCGACTACGAGAACCCCGAACCGCTGCCCCCCATCGCCATCGACGAACCGACCATGTCGATGCTCTTCACGATCAACAACTCGCCTTTCTTCGGCAAGGACGGCAAATACGTCACCTCGCGCCACATCAAGGAGCGCCTCGACCGCGAACTGGAGAAAAACCTCGCGCTGCGTGTGACGCCCGGCCCTTCGGCCGACAGTTTCAACGTATTCGGCCGCGGCGTGCTGCACCTTTCGGTGCTGATCGAGACCATGCGCCGCGAAGGATACGAATTGCAGGTCGGACAGCCCCGCGTGATCGTCAAGGAGATCGACGGCAAGAAATGCGAACCGGTCGAGGAACTGACCGTCGACTGCCCCGAAACCTGCTCGGGCACGGTGATCGAACTGGCCACCAAGCGCAAAGGCACGCTCAGGAACATGACGTCGAACGGCGACCGCGTGCGGCTGGAGTTCGACATCCCCTCGCGCGGCATTATCGGCCTGAGGTCGAACATGCTGACGGCAACGGCCGGCGAGGCGATCATGACGCACCGCCTGAAGGATTTCGAACCGTGGGTCGGCGAAATCGAGATGCGCACCAACGGCTCGATCATCTCGGGCGAGACCGGCACGGCCTTCGCCTACTCGATCGACAAGCTGCAGGATCGCGGACGCTTCTTCATCAGCCCGATGGATCAGGTCTACGAGGGGCAGGTGATCGGCGAGCACACGCGCCAGAACGACATCACGGTCAATGTCACCAAGGCCAAGCAGCTCACCAACATGCGCGCTTCGGGGTCGGATGACAAGACCTCGATCGCCCCGCCGAAGGTCTTTACGCTCGAAGAGGCATTGGAATACATCCAGGCGGACGAATACGTCGAGGTTACGCCCCACGCCATGCGCCTGCGCAAGATATTGCTGCACGAGGTAGACCGCAAACGCGCTTCGAAGTAAACGGCCGCCGCATAACGCATAAACCGAACCCTGAAAATGGATCATTTCACCTTATCGCTGGCCGTCGGCGCCGTCGCAGGGACACTGGACATCATCCCGATGATTTTCCAGCGGCTGCCGTTGCGTTCGTGCCTGTCGGCATTCTTCATCTACTTCTTTGCGGCGGTCATCGTCTTTTACAGCAACCTGCCCTACCTGCCTTGGTGGGCGGACGGCATGGCCGTCACGCTGATGCTGATGCTCCCCGTACTCTTCACCTTCTCGGGCAAGGAGCGCAAAGCCATCCCGGTGGTGCTGTTCAACGCCCTGCTGTTCGGGTTCCTGATCAGCGCCGCGGAAAAATACCTGGCCTGAGGCATCCGGCCGAAAAAAAACGGGACGGCATCCGTTTTTTTACCTATAGCATGCAGTATCAGGCAATTTCTCCGTTTATAAAAAGGAAACGAACGGAAAAACGACAGAGATGAAAAGATATATACTGACGCTCCTGCTGGCGGCCTGCGTATGCACGGCCTGCGATAAGGACGACGAATATGAAATCCGCGAATGGACGGTCGCCTCGCAACTGGGCATCGCCCACGGGGCGAGTACGTTGCAGCCCGTACTGCTCGTCAAGGCCAACGACGACACGTCGTGGCGTGCCGTATATCAGGGCATCGAGGGATTCGATTTCGAGGCGGGTTACGAATACCGGCTCCGCATAAAAGCCGAACAACTGCCCGATCCGCCCCAGGACGGCTCTTCGATCCGCTACACCCTGCTGGAGCAAATTTCGAAAACCCCGGCGACCTCGGTCATCCCCGACCAGTTCTTCCCGGTCTTCACGATGGAGGTCGCCCCGCAGCCGATGAATTACCGGGGACAGCGATTCCTGGGCGTACGGTTCCCCGAGTCCGGACTGAACGAATGGCAGCCGTGGCCGTTCCGCATCGAAGGGTTCGAATACGAACCGGGATACGTCTACCGGCTCCGCATCGGGACTTCGGTAATCCCGGCTCCGGACAGCCCCGAGGGCTATTACACCGTCTGCTACTCGATGCTCGACATGGACAGGCTGCCTGCAGAGGATTAAAATGCGGAGAAACGTCCTGAAAACAAAAACGACCCTTTCGGGTCGTTTTTTCATGGCAGGCAAACGGTCTCTCCCCGCGGAGCCCCGCCTCCGGACGTTGCCACCCCTTGCGGCGGAGGTTATTCCCCTTCGGGGTCTTCCTGCACCGGCACCCCCTTTTTCAGGGTGGCGAACGAAAGGATATGCCACGTCACGCCAATGGCGACGGCAAGCAGGGCCGCCTGCGCCCACCACCAGGCGGTAAGCAGCGCGAAAATGCAGTAAAGCATCGTCCCCCACATGAGCGTCAGGGAAATGATCTTGGCACGGAGCGGTATGGCGCGATTTTCGCGGAAGTTCCGTACATACTCGCCGAAACAGGGGTGTTCGAGCAGCCAGCCGTAAAGCCGGGGCGAAGAACGCACCCAAAAGGCCGCCGATAGCAACAGGAACGGCGTGGTAGGCAGCAGGGGGACGAATATGCCGACGATGCCCAGCACGCACGAGATGCATCCCAATACGACGAGAAGAATTTTCATGGGGCAAAAATAGCACAAATTCGGGAGCCGGAAGCACGGCGACGGTTATTTTTCCTTATATTTGTAGAATAGAAACGGAATACGATACAAAACCAAAATACGATGATTAAAATAGGTATTGCCAGCGACCACGCAGGCTATGAAATGAAAGAATTTCTGGTAGGTTACCTCGACGCCATGGGTTACGAGGTGCTCGATTTCGGTACGCATTCACCCGACAGCGTCGACTATGCAGACTTCGCGCATCCGCTGGCCGAGGCGATCGAAAACGGCGAACTCGAACGCGGCATCGCCCTCTGCGGCTCGGGCGAAGGGATGACGATGACCCTCAACAAGCATCAGGGCATCCGCGCCGGCCTGGCCTGGGAGCCCGAAATCGCGTCGCTCATCCGCCGCCACAACAATGCCAACATCATCGTCTTCCCGGCGCGTTTTATCACCAACGACGAAGCCGTGGCGATGCTCGACGCCTATTTCGCAGCCCAGTTCGAAGGCGGACGCCACGAACACCGCATCGAAAAGATGGCGATCCCCTGCGGCGCAGCCGGGGATGCGGCAAAATAAGGGACAAAACCTGCGGGCGCGGATTATTCCGCGCCCGTCGCATGCCAGGTCGGGCAATGACCGACCCCACGTCCCCGACAGATGAAGAAAATGGTTCGTCCCGAATGCGGGTGCACGGCCAGTGCGGCTTTTTGCCCGTAGTGCGGACTGCGCTACGGCAAGGCACGCTCCCCGGGAACTGTGTCCCGGGAAGCTGCATAACAAAACGAATATGCCCAAACACCAACTCTGCCGCAACTGCGGCCACGAAATCGACCACAACTACTGTCCGGCATGCGGACAACGCACGACGACCGACCGGCTGACCTGGGCGTCGCTGGTGGACAGCGTCTCTTCGACCTTCATCGGCGACGAAGCGTACGGCCTGCGGGGCATCAACATGCGCAAGGGCGCCGTGATGACATGGCTGGCGATCCTGATACACCCCTACGTTTCGGTCTCGGAGTTCATCCTGGGGCACCGCCGCAAATATTTCAACCCGGTGGCGATCCTGCTCATGCTCTCGACCTTCTACGCCGTCGTGTTCGCCCTCGTGAGCAAGGAGTTCACCCCTACGGCCCGGGCCGACTCCCCCCTGTTCCGGTGGCTTATCTGCTCCTACTACGACTACGCCACGCTGCACCCCGCGGCCAACATGCTGCTGATGCTGCCGTTCTATGCACTGGCGATGAAAACCGTGTTCCGCAGGCGCTCCGACCTCAAATATGTGGAATACCTCTACATCGGCATCTTCCTGTCGGTGTTCGAAATCACGCTGATGATCCTCGCGCTGCCCGCCGAACTGTTCATCCCGTGGTACAGTTCCTTCTACATGCAGATGCTGCCCGTTTTCATCTATACGGGATTCGTATTCCGGAAACTGTTCGGGCTGAAGAAGAAAGGCGCCGTCCTGCGCACGCTGCTGGCGAACGGACTGCAATATGTCTATGCATTTTTCGCAGCCCTGGGCTTGTTGACGCTGTCACTGGGCATCTATTATCTGGTCGCCCCCGAAAAATTCAAGGAGGAGCTCAATATCCGCAACAGGGACGCCAGGACAGAACAGGTCGAAGGGTCGCAGCAGGGAGAAGGCGCGCTGAACGACATCCTGAACGGATTCTTGGACGGACTCCTCCATGAGGACGAAGCGGATAAAAGCTCCGGAAAGGACGGGGAGGACACCGCAGGCACAAGAGATGAACCACAAAAAAGATGTCCCGGAAAACAGACCGGAAACGGAAAAAACCGCAGCAGCAGGGGACAATCCCCCTGCGGGAAACACCGCAGGTCGTCAGGGCGGCGGGAAGACCTTGCCTGGAAAGTAAGTTGTGGGAGCACCCCGAAGCGGCGATGCGGCAAAGCGGTAGCCCGGGAAAGCGGCGAATTGCTAAACGCGCGCAAGTTCAGACGGGCATACAACCCGGGATAAGGGAAAACCGAGATGCGGCAAGGGCGGAAGAACAGGGATCGCGGAGCAATTGACCCACACTACAACGTATAGACAAAGGGGGTCTGCAGCCGCAGGTTCCCTGCTTTTTGCGCATCGTCGAAAAGCCCGAACACGGCCGAGCCGCTGCCCGACATCGAGGCATAGACCGCTCCGGCCGCAAGCAGGCTGTCACGGGCTTCGCGGATGGCAGGATGCGCCGCGAAGATATGCGGTTCGAAATCGTTGGTCACCAAACCCTGCCACTCCACCACAGGCCGCCGCAAGCGCTCCGCGAGGGGCACTTCGGGCACATGCGGACGTACCCCTGCGTAAGCCTCGCGCGTCGAAACGCCCACGTCGGGTTTCACGACAACGAGCGTCATTCCCGCCAGGCAGAGCGGGTAAGGCTCCATGATCTCGCCCCTCCCGGTGCAAAGCTGCGGGGTATTGCGCACGAAAAAAGCCGTGTCGCTACCCAACCCGGCGGCAAGGTCGATCAGCTCCGCCTCCGAGAGCCGCAGGCCGAAAAGCCCGTCGAGCGCCAGCAGTACGGCGGTGCCGTCGGACGAACCGCCCCCGAGCCCGGCACCGAAAGGCACCCGTTTGTCGAGGCGTATCTCCACGCCGTCCACGCCGTAGCGCTCCCGCATCAGCAGGAACGCCTTGACGCAGATGTTCTCCCCGGGGGTGCAATCCACCGCCAGCCCTTCGGAGAGGAACCGCACGCCGGGCACGGCCGTGCGCGTCACCCCGACCACGTCGTACAGTCCCCGCACGGGGAACATCACGGTCGACAACTCGTGGTAGCCGTCCTCACGGCGGCGCAAGACATCTAGCCCCAGATTTATTTTGCAGTTTGCATGCAGGATCATACGGCAAAGATATAAAATTTGTACTTTTGCCCTATGAAATTCCGCACCGAAATCGACATTGCGCCCCTCGGGGTGAAAATCGGATACGGGAACCGCATCCTGGCCCTCGGTTCCTGCTTCGCCGAACACATCGCGAGACGGCTCGCCGAAGCCCGGTTCCGCATCGTCACAAACCCCACGGGCATCCTGTTCAACCCCCTCTCCATCGCCGCCGCGCTGCGCAGCTATGCGGACGAGACACCCGTACAGCATTCCGAGCTGGACTTCGACGGCGAACTGTGGTTCCACTACGGGTTCCACGGCTCTCTCTCGGCCGCGTCGCCCGACGAGGCGCTGGCTGCGATGAACGCCGCCCGCAAGGCAGGCGCCGAAGCCCTGCGCCGTGCCGACCGGGTATTGCTGACCCTGGGCACGGCATGGGTCTACGAACACAACGGGCAGGTGGTAGCCAACTGCCACCGGCAACCCGCGACCGAATTCGTACGGCGCAGGCTGGGCGTCGCGGAGATCACCGGGGCATTTTCAGCCCTGCTCGCAGGGCCGCTCGCAGGGAAAGAGGTCATCCTCACGGTCAGCCCCGTACGACACCTCGGCGACGGACTGGAGGGCAACGCCGTGAGCAAGGCCACGCTCCGCCTGGCAGCCGAAGAGCTGGCCGCGGCGCACGCCGCCGTCCACTACTTCCCGGCCTACGAAGTGCTCAACGACGACCTGCGCGACTACCGTTTCTACGCCGACGACCTGGTGCACCCCTCGGCGCAGGCCATACAATACGTCTGGGAAAAATTCATCCCCGCAGTGCTCTCGGACGAGGCACGACGCCTGCTCCCCCGACGTGCGGCACATCGTCGTCGCGGCGGCGCACCGTCCCCGCAACCCCCGCAGCGAGGCCTACCGGGAGTTCTGCCGCCGCAGGATAGGCGAGATCGCAGCACTGCCGCAGGTCGATTTTCAGGCCGAGGAGGAATATTCCGCAGATGTATCGAAATAAATTCGTAAATTTGCGGCCAATCACACACACGCAATGAAGCACAGGATCATTTTTTATTTGCCATAGCCGCCCTGGCGGCATTCAAGCCGCGGCGGCACGCCCCCGCCTGGTCGTCAACATCGTCGTAGGCTCGATGCGCGCCGAAGACCTCGGCCGGTATGCCGGCAACTACGGCGAAGGCGGGCTCAGGCGCCTGCTGGACGGGGGCACGGTCTTCGCCGACAGCCGCTACGACTACCAGCAGACCACGACGCCCGTATCGCTCGCCACGCTCACCACGGGCGCCATGCCTTCGACGCACGGCGTAATCGGCGCCCGCTGGCGCGACTACGTCGAAAACGACGCCGTGGAACTGATCGCCGGGCGCAAGGGCCCGGGGCCCTACAACCTGATAGCCCCGACGCTCGCCGAGGCGCTCCTGCAACACGAGCCCGGAGCCAAAGCCGTCTCGGTTGCCACCGAGGCGATGTCGGCGGTCATCATGGCCGGGCACGGCGGCGAGGCCTTCTGGCTCGATTCGGCGCGCTGCGGCTGGGAAACGTCGCCCTATTACGCCCCCGAAGTACCCGAATGGGTAGCCCGCAGCAACCGCGAACGCTACAACCTCTCATACATCACCCCCGAGTGGCGCACGCTCTACGAAAAGGGACGCTACCTCAACACCCGCAACTGGGACATCGTTCTCACAGGCAAAAGCAGGAAAGACAAGGACGAGCCGGGGGGAGGGCGCCTGAAACTCACGTCGGACTACGACAAAATGCTCTACACCCCGGCGGGCAACACCGCCGTGCTGGGCTTCGCCAAGCAGGCCATCGCCCAGTTCAAACTCGGCGACGACGCGACGCCCGACCTGCTGAACATCTGCCTCGACACGCCGCGCCGCATCAGCATACGGCCCCGAGTCGGTCGAGGGTCGAGGACATGTACTACCGCCTGGATCGCGACCTGGCCGAGTTCGGTCTTCGCCCAGGTCGAAACGGCGTCGACCTCGGGTGCAGCGAGCGATCTTCGCCATGCCCGCAAGATGCAGAACAGCGGCTATGCCCGCAAGATACCCCCCCCGCCGTTCGGGCGACGTCATCCTGAACCTGATGCCCGGCTGGATCGAGGAGCAGGAGCGCTGCTGGTCGTCGTCGGGGGTCGATGTACGGCTACGACACGCAGGTTCCGCTGGTATTTTACGGCGTCGGCGCCGGGCCGCAGCGCATAAAGCGCCGCATGGACATGACGGCCGTGGCGCCGACCGTGGCGCGGGTGCTGGAGATCACCGAACCTGCGGCGTCGGAGGGCGAAGTGCTCCCGGAAATCATCGATTTTTAAGGATTTAAAAAATACGGACATGGATAAGATACAGGAGGAGATCATCGAGGAGTTCTCGGTATTCGACGACTGGCTCGACAAATACGACTACCTCATCGGTCTGAGCGATTCGTTGCCGGCCATCCCCGCCGAGCACCGCACCGAACAGTACCTGATCGAGGGGTGCCAGTCGCGCGTGTGGGTGGACGCCCGCATGGAGCAGGGCCGGGTCTATTACGCCGCCGACAGTGACGCCATAATCACCAAGGGCATCATCGCCCTGCTGATCCGCGTGCTGAACGGACGCACGCCGCAGGAGATCCTCTCGACACCGACCTCTATTTCATCGACGCCATCGGCCTGAGCGCCAACCTCTCGCCCACGCGCTCGAACGGCCTGTTGTCGATGGTCAAACAGATGCGGCTCTATGCGCTCGCGTTCGCAAGCAAACGGTGCGAAAAAAAAAAAAATCCGAAACCAACGTTTCCATGAAAGACGTCCGGCCCTGCGAGAACCGGGAGGAAGCCGGAAGGGAGAGTTTCATTTTCAACGCTTAATTTCAATGACGATGACACCCGAAGAGATACATAGAAGGAGATCGTCCTTACGCTCAAGAACATATACGATCCCGAAATCCCGGTGAACATCTACGATCTGGGACTGATCTACGAGATCGACTACACGCCCGACGGCGTCGCCAACATCCGCATGACGCTCACCGCGCCCAACTGCCCGATGGCCGACATGCTCGTCGAAGACGTAAACCAGCAGGTTGCCAAGGTCAAAGGCGTGAAGTCGGTGAACGTGATTCTCACGTTCGATCCCGTATGGGACAAAAGCATGATGTCGGAAGAGGCACTGCTGGAGCTCAATCTGTTTTAGCATGACGGCGGAGCGGAACAGCGCGCGATGAACCGGCTTCGGGCCGGAGCCGGGGCTTACGCCTGCGGCGGATTCCTCGCGGGACTGTCCAGCCTTGCAGCGCAGCGAGATATGCACGTCGCTGCTCTTCGACCGGCTCGAACGCAAAATGCGCATGGTGGAGGCGCTGCGGCACGAAGCGGCGGAGAACTGGAACCAGACCTTCTACCTGCTCTACTTCCGCACGCTGGGCGACCGTCAGAATCAGGAAGCCTACCTCACGCTGGCGCGGCGCGTATCCTACAAAACCGTTCTGCGCGAACGGCTGGCGCCGCATGCCGTCGAATCGCTGGGAGCGTCGGGACTGCTGGCGCTCTATCCGCACGACACCTACACGCTCAACCTCGCCCGCAATTTCGAATATCTGGCGGCCAAATACGACATCGAACCGATGCAGGCCGGGCGTGGCAGCTGGGCGACATACGCCCGGCCAACCACCCCGTACTGCGGCTGGCGCAAGCCGCGGAATTCTTCGCTCAGGACGAGTTCGTCATGGAGCGCGCCATGGCCTGCCGCACGGAAGAGGAGATCCGGCGGCTCTTCTGCGTCGAGGCCTCGGATTACTGGCGGACGCACCATATTCCGGGAATCGCAGGCGACGACAGGCCCAAGCGTCTGGGGACTTTCAAGGCCAACATCATCGGCATCAACCTCGTCTCGGTGCTGCAATTCGCCTACGGCAGCTACACCGGGACGCGAAGCCCTGCGCGACAGCGCCCTGACGCTGCTCGAACGCCTGCCCGCGGAGGACAACCGTTACATGCGCGGCTGGCACGACGCGGGGCTGCGCCCCGCAGCGCCTTCGAGTCGCAGGCCCTGTTGCAGCTGGCGACGGAATACTGCGCCGCCAAACGGTGCGCGGAGTGCCCCGTCGGGCGGCGCATCCTGAACAATCTGAAAATCGGAAACAACTAACTCTACCACCATGCAAAAACAAACACCACTGATCAGCGTCATCATGCCGCTCTACAATGCGGAGCGATTCGTCGGCGAAAGCATCGAGAACGTCCTCCGGCAAACGGTCGGCGACTTCGAACTGATCGTCATCGACGACGCATCGACCGACGCTTCGGCCGAGATCGCACGCGCCTACGCCGCAAAGGACAACCGCATCGTACTGATGCACAACGAACTCAATTCGGGAGCCGCACGCACCCGCAATCGGGCGCTGGACGCCGCCCGCGGAAAATTCATCACCTTCATGGATGCGGACGACCTCTGCTCTCCGGAACGCTTCGCCAAACAGCTCGCCTTCTTCGAACGACACCCGCAAACCGACATCTGCGGCAGTTACTACACGATGTTCGGCACAAGGGGGGGAAAATGACGAACTGAAAATCCAAGTGCCGCTCACCCACGAGGAAATCCAGTACCAACTGTTTTTCGGGTGCCCGTTCGGCATGTCGTCCGTCATGCTGCGCAGCGAACCTTTCAAACGGACCGGCATACGCTTCCGGGAGTGTATGGCCGAAGACTATCAGCTATGGGTCTATCTTTCGGAACACCTCCGCATGGCCAACATTCCGGAGTACCTGACCTTCTACCGCCGATGGGAAGACCAAATCTCGACACGCCAACTGGACCGCCAGACCCTCAGCGCCCAGCTTACCCAGCAGGAACAACTCGCGCGCAAACTGGGCGTCCGGCTCTCGGATGACGAAGCCCGCATCTTCACCCGTTTCTCCCTGCGGACCGGGGAGGTAAAGAAAAGGGAACTCGCCTCGTACCGCCGCATTCTCACACGTCTCTACAAGGCCGGCATCCGGCATTCACACGATCCCAAGCTGCTCAAACGGCAGCTTATGCGCCGGTACAAAATGGCCTGCGGACTCTTCTATCCGTCGTGGAGAGTCTGGATTCACAAGCGTCTGTTCCTCGTCCGACTTCTCGCGTCATGAAAAAATCAGCATCATAATTCCGCTGTACAACCTCGAAGGGCTGATCGGCAAGTGTATCGCTTCGGCCCTCGATCAGGACCTGCCGCCCGAAGAGTACGAAGTGATCGTGGTGGACGACGGATCGACCGACGGTTCGTTGGCCGCAGCGCAGCGGGCGGCCTGCGGGCATGCGAACGTCCAAGTGCACGCCAAACCCAACGAAGGCGTAAGCATGGCCCGGAATTACGGCACGGAGCGCGCCGCGGGCAGATATGTCATGTACGTGGATGCAGACGACTACCTTTCGCCCGGCGTTCTCGGACGGCTGACGCAGATCATGGACCGGGAGCGGCTCGACATGCTCTGTTTCGACATGGCGGGCGTCGACGAACACGGCGGCGACCTTCCGCTCTGGAGCGACGGGCTTTTCGCACGCGGCGGCGGGGAGGTGCAGAGCGGACGCGATTTCCTGCGTCGGGACTGCTTCCTGCCCATGGCCTGCGCCTACGTCTACGACCGGACGATGCTCGAACGGCATGGACTCGGCATGCTCCCGATGCGGCACGAGGACGAAGAGTTCACCCCGCGCGCCATTTACTTCGCAAAACGGATCCGATATGTCCCGATCCGGGTGTACAACTACCTGCAGCACAACGGATCGTTCATGGGAAGCTACGATCCGAAGCGCCGCTCGGACTTTGTCCGGGCGATGAAAAGCCTGACCGACTTCGCGGCCCGTATCGAAGAAAGCGATCCGGAAGGCGCACGCCTGATGCGGCTGCACGTGGGCAAAACGATGTTTTTCGCCTGCAAACAGACGATACTCGGCAGACAGGGCAACGCCCGCGAAATGCTGCGCGACGCCCGGCAGCGGGGAGTCATGCCGCTCGCATTCCGCAAATACAACTTCCGCCATTTCCTGATAAACCGCACCCCCGCGCTTTTCGTCCTCTATTACCGGCTCCACAAAAGACGGTGACCCGTCGGCCGGAATGCGGCTCCGAATCGCGGAAACCCCGCATTGGGTCCCTTTATAGGGACCTATTTTTTTTTGTGCATTCGGGAAAAATAAGTATCTTTGTAGGATTTACAACCACAACCCCGAAATATCAGAAAACGAATATGGATATAGCTGCCAGTTTAATCAAACTCATCTTCGGCTCCAAAGCCGACAAGGACCGCAAGCAGATCGAGCCTTATCTCGAAAAGATCAAAGCCGTCTACCCTGCCATAGAAGCCCTTTCCAACGACGAACTGCGCGCCCGAAGCGAAGCGCTGAAGAAGCAGATCGCCGATTTCATCGCAGCCGACGAAGCCCGCATCGTGGAGCTGAAAGCCAAGCTGGAGTTGGCCGAGACATCGCTCGAAGAGAAGGAGAAGGTCTCGAAGGAGATCGACGAGACGACCAAACGCATCGACGAAAAGATCGAGGAGAAACTCGACGAAATACTGCCCGAAGCGTTCGCCATCATGAAGGACACCGCGCGCCGCTTCGCCCAGAACGAGACGGTAGTGGTCACGGCCAACGATTTCGACCGCGATCTGGCCGCCGTCAAGGATTTCGTAACCATCGAGGGCGACAAGGCCGTATACGCCAATCACTGGATGGCCGGCGGCAACGACCTCAAGTGGGACATGATCCACTACGACGTACAGCTGTTCGGCGGCGTTGTGCTCCACAAAGGCAAGATCGCCGAGATGGCGACGGGCGAAGGAAAGACCCTCGTGGCGACGCTCCCCGTATTCCTCAACGCCCTCGCAAAAAAGGGCGTGCACCTCGTGACGGTCAATAACTATCTGGCCAAGCGCGACTCGGAGTGGATGGGGCCGATGTACCAGTTCCACGGGCTGTCGGTGGCCTGCATCGACGACACGCAGCCCAACTCCGACGCCCGGCGCAAGCATGGCCGACATCACTTTCGGCACGAACAACGAATACGGCTTCGACTACCTGCGCGACAACATGGCTTCGTCGCCCGCCGACCTCGTACAGCGCAAAGCACCACTTCGCCATCGTCGACGAGGTGGACTCCGTATTGATCGACGACGCACGTACGCCGCTTATCATTTCGGGTCCCGTGCCCAAAGGCGACGACCAGATGTTCGAGCAGTACCGCCCGGCCATCGACCACCTCTACAACCTGCAGAAGAACCTCGTGACGGGGCTGCTGGCGGAAGCCCGCCAGCTCATCGCCGAGGGCAAGAACGACGAAGGCGGCGTGAAACTCTACCGTGCGCACAAAGGTCTGCCCAAATACAAGCCGCTGATCAAATACCTCTCGGAAACGGGCGTCAAGGCGCTGATGCAGAAGACCGAAAACACTTACATGCAGGACAACAACCGCCGCATGCCCGAAATCACCGACGACCTGTTCTTCGTCATCGACGAGAAACTCACTGACGGACAAAGGCCATGAAGTGCTGTCGAAATACTTCAACGAGGACGGATTTTTCGTGATGCCCGACATCGGTGCGGAAGTGGCCGAGCTGGAAAAGAGCGATCTCTCGGCCGAGGAACGCGCCCGCAAACGCGACGAGGTGATCAACGACTACTCGATCAAGTCGGAGCGCGTGCACACGGTGCATCAGCTGCTCAAGGCCTACGCCATGTTCGAGAAGGATGTCGAATACGTGGTGATGGACAACAAGGTGAAGATCGTCGACGAGCAGACGGGCCGTATTCTCGACGGACGCCGCTATTCGGACGGACTGCATCAGGCGATCGAAGCCAAGGAGCACGTCAAGGTCGAAGCCGCGACGCAGACATTCGCGACGATCACCCTTCAGAACTACTTCCGCATGTACCACAAGCTGGCCGGTATGACCGGTACGGCCGAAACCGAGGCTTCGGAGTTCTGGAGCATCTACAAACTCGACGTCGTGGTGATTCCGACCAACCGTCCCGTGGTCCGCGACGACCGTCAGGACCTGATCTACAAGACCAAGCGCGAGAAATACAACGCCGTGATCGAAGAGATCGTGAAGCTGGTCGAAGCGGGCCGTCCGGTGCTGGTGGGTACCACGTCGGTCGAGATCTCGGAGTTGCTGAGCCGCATGCTCAAGCTCCGCAACATCAAGCATAACGTTCTGAATGCCAAGCAGCACCAGCTGGAGGCCCAAGTCGTGGCCGAGGCCGGACGTTCGGGACAGGTGACCATTGCGACCAACATGGCCGGCCGCGGTACCGACATCAAGCTCACGCCCGAAGTCAAGCAGGCCGGAGGTCTGGCGATCATCGGCACCGAACGCCACGAAAGCCGCCGTGTGGACCGCCAGCTGCGCGGACGCGCCGGACGTCAGGGCGACCCCGGATCGTCGCAGTTCTTCGTATCGCTCGAAGACGACCTGATGCGTCTGTTCGGTTCGGGCCGCATCGCCTCGATGATGGACCGCATGGGACTCAAGGAGGGCGAGGTGATTCAGGCCGGCATGATGACGCGCGCCATCGAGCGTGCGCAGAAGAAGGTCGAGGAGAACAACTTCGGCATCCGTAAGCGTCTGCTGTAATACGACGATGTGATGAACTCGCAGCGCGGGTGATCTACACCCGCCGCCGTCACGCACTCTACGGCGAGCGCATCGAGATCGACCTCAACAACATCATGTACGACTACGCCGACAATTTCGTGGAGACCAACCGCGGCATCGAGTTCGAGGATTTCCGCTTCGAGCTGATCCGCGAAGTGGCCGTAGAGCCGTCGTTCAGCGAAGAGACCTACGGTTCGGCGAAGCCCGCCGAACTGGTGGAGCTGATCGTCAAAGACCTCAAGGAGACCTATGCACGCCGTGCCAAGGCCGTGGCCGACACGGTACGCCCGTCATGGAGCGCATCTACGAGGATAAGAAGGATCAGCTGGATTCGAACATCTACTTCCCGATTACGGACGGCCATCTGGGCTACAACGTCCCGGTGAACCTGCTGAAATGCAAGAATACGGACGGCGCGGAGATCTACAAGATATTCTCGAAAGTGGTGATGTTCACCACCATCGACGACGCATGGCGCGAGCACCTGCGCGAAATGGACGACCTGCGACAGAGCGTGCAGAACGCCACCTACGAGCAGAAAGACCCGCTGCTGATCTACAAGTTCGAATCGTTCGGACTGTTCTCGAAGATGATCGTCAAGGTCAACCGCGACGTGCTGGCGATCCTCAACAAGGCCTATATCCCCGTGCGCGACCAAAACGCCGAAGCCGTACAGCGTCAGCGTCAGGAACGCGCCAAGGTGGACGTGAACAAACTGCAGGCTTCGCGCATGCAGGCGGCGGCGCAGGCAGGACAGCAGGACAAGCAGAAACCGATGCCGATGCACGTCGAGAAGAAAGTGGGCCGCAACGATCCCTGCCCCTGCGGAAGCGGCAAGAAATACAAACAGTGCCACGGCAAAGGAATGTAAACCGGCAATGGGCTACAACGAAGAGAAACAACGTCAGCTGGATATCCGCGCTACCTGCGCATGGCGCGCATCTGGGCGGAGAATTCGTACTGCGTGCGCCGCAAGGTCGGAGCATTGATCGTCAAGGACAAGATGATCATATCCGACGGTTACAACGGCACGCCTTCGGGCTTCGAGAACATCTGCGAGGATGAAAACGGCCACACCAAATCCTATGTCCTCCACGCCGAAGCCAACGCCATCACCAAGGTCGCCAAAAGCGCCAACAACTGCGACGGCTCGACGCTCTACATCACCGCCGCCCCCTGCATCGAATGTTCGAAGCTGATCATTCAGGCTGGTATCAAACGGGTGGTGTACTGCGAGGAATACCGCTCGGAAGAGGGGCTGAATCTGCTGCGCAAAGTAGGCATAGAATGCGTCCAGCTCGAAGTGAAAGACTACTAATCGGAATGAGAATGAAGCCGGCGGTGATTCTGCTGACATGCCTCTATTGCTGGCTCCCCGCAGCCGGACAGGCTCCTGCGCAGGACGCGGTGGGCAAAGTGCTGCTCGCGACACCGCCCGCACTTCCCGAATATGTCTACTGCGAAATCAGCGGGTACAAAGGAGCGGGACGCAACGGCATTTATGTCGCATTCGATTTCGGGCAGCCTATGACGAAAAAGAACCGTCTCATAACAGATGCCGGAGGACGTGCGATCACGTTCAACTCGTGCATCGACGCATTGAACTACATGGTATGCCGCGGCTGGGAATTCGTGCAGGCTTATGCGGCGGGCGAAGACAATGATTTCAGCTGCATGCTGCTGCGAATGCCGACATCGAAGATGAGCGCCGCACAACGGCAGGTTATGCTCGAAGCAGCGATGAAAACGGGCGAGTAAACGGATACGGTTCAATTTTTCTGCATGTTTTATATAAGGAGTCCCCGCGACTCCTTATTTTTGTAATTCCGCCGGGCGGCGGACGGTCCCAGATGTCTCCGAGAACGGCCTTCCCCTTGACAAGCGTTTCGAGCGGCATTCCGGCAAATGTTCCGACGACTATTCCCACAAGCGTTTCCGGTATGTTCGGACCGGGATTTGCATTTCCCGGAAAGAATCATTACTTTTAAGGTATAAACCACTAAAACCGCATCGGTATGAAACGCATCGTCATCGTCGGAGCGACATCGGGCATCGGACTCGAAGTCGCAAAACTCTGTATTCAGGCGGGTTGGCAGATCGGGGCCGCAGGCCGGCGCGAGGAGGCGCTCGAAAAGCTCCGCACCCAAGCTCCGGACCTGATCGTGACCGAATCGCTGGATATCACGCGCGACGATGCGCCCGAACATCTGTCACGCCTGATCGACAAGCTGGGCGGAATGGACATTTACCTGCACTGTTCGGGCATCGGGAAACGCAACACCGAGCTGCATCCCGACATCGAGATCGACACCCTGCGCACCAACGGCGAAGGATTCGTGCGCATGGTGACGGCGGCTTTCGGCTATTTCCGCGCTCACGGAGGCGGGCATTTGGCCGTCATCAGTTCGATCGCAGGCACCAAAGGACTCGGCAGCGCACCGGCCTACTCGGCGACCAAACGCATGCAGAACACCTACATCGACGCACTGTCGCAGTTGGCGCATATGGAGAGACTGAATATCCGCTTTACGGACATACGACCGGGGTTCGTGGCCACGCCCCTGCTGGCCGGCGACGGGCATTATCCGATGCTGATGCAGGTCGGGAAAGTCGCCGCACGGATTATGAAGGTCCTGAAGCGGCAGCGCCGCCGCGTGGTGATCGATCGCCGCTATGCGGTCATGGTATTCTTCTGGAAGATGATTCCCGAATGGCTTTGGGAGCGGCTCAACATCCGCAAGAACGACTGACGGCAAAACACCCGTAATAAGATACCCTTAATGAAGGGTTCGCGGCTACACCCCTGCGGACCGACGGCAGACCGTATCCGATACAGATGCGGCTCGAAAAGGTGCCGCCAGAAACTCTCAACGAGGCCGACACATAAAAACGAAACGGAGGTGCGGCTGAACGGCAACAGCAAGAAAAGCCCCCTATCTCCCGAATTATCGGTGCATCCGGTCCGTAAATCCGGTTCTTCACCGAGGTCGGATTCCACACAAACAGATTCCACACAAAAGTCGGCCTCCGGCCCAAACGGGTCCGGCGGTCAAGACGATGCAGATAAAACGAACCCCCGGTCTCTGCGGAGCCGGGAGGTCTTGTTTTCATATTTCAAAAACGGCAGGTCATCCGGATCAGAATGACAGGGCGTCCGGATCAGAACGGCAGGTCGTCCGGATCGTCGGCGGGAATCGACGGCGCGGGGGCGGGCTTCGGAGCCGCAGGCTGCTGATAGCCGCCTGCAGACTGTCCGGCAGAGGACTGCTGCGAACCGTAACCCTGCTGCGATCCATAGCCCTGCTGTCCGTCGGACGACGGGTTGTCGCTGCGGCGGCCCAGCAGATTCATCACATCGGCCAGAATCTCGGTCGTATAGCGTTTGTTATTGTCCTTGTCCATCCATTCACGGGTACGCAGACGCCCCTCGACGTAAATCTGCGTGCCTTTGCGGACATACTTGTCCACCACGTCGGCCAGACCGCGCCAAAGCGTGATCGTATGCCATTCGGTATGCTCCTTGGCCTCGTTGGCCTGCCGGTCGAACAACCGTTCGGTCGTAGCCAGACGGATACGTGCGACCTTCACGCCGCCTTCGGTGGTCCGGATTTCGGGGTCGATACCGACGTTGCCGATCAAAATTACCTTATTTACCATAATCTATAACATTAAAATTATCAATAAACACACGACGGACCGGGAGAAATCCACATCCGGCACTTCTGCGGAGCGGCCCGGCGCCAAAGCCGGGATACAGCGGTGAAGATCCAAGTCCCTCCCCGACGACTCCGCAGCGAACGTCCGTGACAAAAAAAATCCGGAAGGCCAGTCCGTCCAACGCCGCAACACAACCGGCACGGCCCGAAACGACATTCCTTCTAAAGCGCTTTTATCATACGCTTGAAGAGCACCTCCATCTTGATTCCGGCCTTTTTGCCCTGACGCTGCACGTCTTCGTGGTCGCCCACTTCGTCCGAGAGTCCGCAGTTGGTGATGACCGAAACGCCGAAGACCGGGATCAACATATGGCGCGCCACGATCACCTCCGGCACGGTGGACATGCCGGCCGCATCGCCGCCGATATTCTTGAAATAGCGGTATTCGGCCTGCGTCTCGAACGTCGGCCCCGTGCCGCCCACGTACACGCCGTACTGGAGCTTGATATTCTCCTCCTCGGCGATGGCGGTCGCCTTGGCGATCAGCTCCTTGTCGTAGCAGTTGTGCATATCCGGAAAGCGGGGACCGAGTTCGGCGATGTTGGGGCCGATCAGCGGATTGGGCATCAGATTGATATGGTCGGTGATGACCATCAGGTCGCCGACGCGGAACGAGGTATTGATGCCGCCCGAAGCGTTCGATACGAAGAGGTATTTGATGCCGAGCTGCCGCATGACGCGCACGGGGAAGGTCACCTGCTGCATGCCGTAGCCTTCGTAATAGTGGAAACGGCCCTGCATGGCCACGACCCTGCGGCCCTCGACCATGCCGAAAATCATACGGCCTTTGTGTCCTTCGACCGTGGAGACGGGGAATCCCGGAATATCCTTGTATTCGATGGCGAAGCGCGTCTCGATCTTATCGGCGAAGCCGCCCAAACCGGTGCCGAGGATGACGCCCACTTCGGGAGCGAAAGAGTCGGTGGCGGCGTCGATGAAAGCCGCCGTTTTTTTAATTTCCTCTAACATCTTCTTCTAGTTTTTGCAGAAAATCCGTAGCCGAATCCTCTATGAATGAAATATTTATCGGTAAATAGTATATGCTGCGCCGGATCTCTTCGGGGATCTTGGCGCGGTTGGTCAGTTTCACGGCGTCCTTTTCGGTCGTCACGATGACCGCACCGGGCCAGCGGGCCAGCAGTTCCCGCAGCCGGTTCAGGTCGCGGACCTTGTAAACATGGTGGTCCTCCAGCGTCATCTCCTGCACGACCTCGTAGCGTTCGCGCAGCGTCGCAAGGAACGGCTTGGGATTGCCGATGCCCGAAAGCGCAATGACCTGCCGCCCGTGCAGAAGCGGTTCGTCAGGAGCCGCATCGGGATAGAGCGGCTGGGGCATGAAGCTCTCGAAACGGGTGAAATACACCCGCTGGTAGGCGACCTGAATCAGCACCTTGCGCATGATGCGCCGGTCGATGGGGGCCATCTTCTCTGGGCACTTCGTGACCACGAAATAGTGGGCGCGGTGCAGCTCTTCGGGCAGGTCGCGCAGCGTTCCGAGCGGCAGCATCCTGTCATGCTGAATGGGGCGCGTCGCGTCGATCATCACGATATTGATCTTCGCCTCTACATAACGGTGCTGGAAACCGTCGTCCATGACGATCAGATCCACCTCGGGATGCTCGGTGCGGATGCGGCGGATGCCCTCGGCGCGTTTCTCGCACACGACGACCACCGTGCCGGGAAATTTGAGTTTGATCTAAGCGGTTCGTCGCCCACGTCGCGGTAGTGGGAATCGGTCTTCACCTCCCGGTAGCCTTTGGTGCGGCGACCGTAGCCGCGCGACAGCAGGGCCACGTTGTGCATCTGCGACATGTAGGCGATCACCATTTCGGCCATCGGGGTCTTGCCCGTACCGCCGACGGTGATGTTGCCGATGCAGATGACCGGAATGTCGAACTTCTCGCTTTTGAGCACTCCCCCAGTCGAACAAGCGGTGACGGAAAGTCACCCCGCTTTATATAAAGAGAGCTGCAGGTGCAAGCAGGCATTTCAACATCTTCGGTCTGTTTATCTACACAATTTTTCAAAGGTAGAAATAAATCTTCGGAACGCAAAACAAAAAAAAAGCAAATCTCAGGCCTCACTGACAAACGAATAATAAAATTGGCGGAAGAGTCGTTTTTTATATCTTTGTTTCGATTATGAAAAGTCTCAGATTACCCATATGCGCCCTGCTGCTGGTTGCGGCGGGGACGTGCAGCAGAACGCAGCAGCAGGAGACGGCCGGGGAGGAAGCCGCCGAGCAGCACAACATCGTATACGGCATCAACGCCGACAATTACCGCACCGAGACCGGCGAGGTGGGAAGCGGCGAAACGCTGGGCAAAATCCTGAACGGATTCGGCGTTTCGGCGCTGACGATCGACCGGCTCGACAAGGCTTCGAAGGATATTTTCCCGCTGCGCAACATCCGCGCGGGACACAAGTACACGGCCTTCATCCACGAGGATTCGCTCTATGCCCCGCACTTGGATTATCTGGTTTACGAACGCAACGTCGCCGAATACGTGGTCTTCGGATTCCACGACGACTCGGTGAGCGTCCGCACGGGCGAAAAACAGTTTACCGTGCGCCGCACCAAGAAGAGCGCCACGATCAACTCGTCGCTCTGGGGCGCTATCATGGAGCAGGAGCTGCCCTATGCGCTGGACGCCGAAATGGAGGACATTTACCAGTGGACGGTGGACTTCTTCGGCATCCAGAAAGGCGACGCCTTCACAGTGGTCTACGACGAGCGGATCATCGACGACAGCGTCTCGGTCGGCATGCAAGGACTACTACGCCATTCCGTTCCGGCAGGGCGGCAAAATCCGTTACTGGGAGTATGACGGCGCAAGCCTGCGCAAGCAACTGCTCAAAGCGCCGCTCAAATATTCGCGCATCAGCTCGAAATTCACCTACGCCCGCAAACATCCGATCTACAAGGTATACCGCCCGCATACGGGCGTCGATTACGCCGCACCGAAAGGCACGCCCGTGCATGCCGTCGCCGACGGCGTGGTCACCTTCAAAGGCTGGGGCGGCGGAGGCGGCAACACGCTCAAGATCAAGCATGCGGGCAACCTGATGACGGGTTACCTGCACCTGAGCGGCTACGCCAAAGGCATTTCGAAGGGTTCGCGCGTATCGCAGGGCCAGCTGATCGGCTATGTCGGATCGACGGGCGCTTCGACGGGACCGCATCTCGACTACCGCATCTGGAAAAACGGCACGCCGATCGACCCGCTGAAAGTTCCGCAGGAACCCGCCGAGCCGATCGCAAAAGAGAACCGGGCGACGTTCGAATTCGTACGCGACCGCATCGCGGCCGAGCTGAACGGCGAGGTGAAGGACGAAGAGCGCATCACGCAGCTGGATTCGCTCGTAATTCCGCAGGCTCCGGCGGCTTCCGCCCCGGCAGGCGAAACCACGGCAGCGAAATAACGCATATGGCGGCAGCGGAAACGGACGGGAAAAAGATGCAGCCGGCAGTCGCAACAAAAGCAGCGGAGAGGCGGGACACGGAAAAACCGGGGACGGAACACAAGGCTCAGGAAATGAAAACGGAAGAAGCCCCGACTGAGAAAGGGAGCGTCCCGGCTGCGGAAAGCAACTCCCCGGCTACAAAAGGGGGGACGCTGCGGCTGCAGAAGGGAGCGCCCCGACTACAAAGGGAAACACTCCGGCGGCGGAAGAGAACGCTGCCGTTGCGGAAGGAAGCGCCTCGGCTGTGGAAAAGAGCTCTCCGGTTGCGGAAACACCCGGAAGCGCGGATCCGGGACGGCAAAAACGAGCGGCTGCGGCGAAGCAATAAACGAACGTTTCGTGCGTTTTCTCCGGCGGCACCATGTACTGACGCTGGCCACCGTAGCGGAAGGGGTCCCCTACTGCTCGAATGCGTTCTACTGTTACGACAAGGGAGCGAAACCTGCTCGTATTCACATCGGACCCCGCAACGCGCCATGCGCAGGAAATGGAGCGCAATCCGCGTATCGCGGCATCGGTGGTCCTCGAAACGAAAATCGTGGGCCGGGTGCAGGGATTGCAGCTGTGCGGCACGGCAGCGCGGGCCGACGAAACGGCCAGACGGGCATACCTCAAACGGTTTCCCTACGCGGCGCTGGCCGAGCTGACGCTCTGGGCGATAAGGCCCGATTATATGAAACTGACCGACAATACGCTCGGTTTTGGAAAGAAACTGATATGGAACGACAAACTGGAGTCATCATCGTAGCGGGCGGCGGGCGGAAAGCCGCATGGGAGGGGGCGCGTCCCAAGTTCATGCTGCTGGGGCATGCCCATACTGGCGCGCACGATCAACAACTCTCGCCGCGGCGCTTCCCGGAGCGGAAATCGTCGTCATACTGCCCGCCGAACACACAGGCTTCTGGCACAATCTGTCGGCGCGTTTCGAAGTGGCGCCGCACACGGTCGCCGAAGGGGGCCGGGAGCGGTTCCACTCGGTGAAAACGGATTGGCGGCCCTGAAACGCGATCCGGAGCTGATCGCCGTACAGGACGGCGTGCGGCCGCTGGGGTCGCAGGAGCTGATCCGGCGCACGGTCGCGGCCGCTGCGGAACACGGCACGGCGATTCCGGTCGTCGAGCCTGTGGATTCGTTCCGCGAAACGGACGGCGCGGCTTCGCAGATCATCGACCGCCGCCGCCTGCGCATCGTCCAGACGCCGCAGGTATTCCGCGCCGAGCTGCTGCGCCGCGCCTACGAAACGGAATACCGGCCCGAATTCACCGACGACGCTTCGGTAGTCGAACTGTCCGGGGAAGCTGTATTTCTGCGAAGGCGAACGGGCGAACCTGACTCCCGAAGATACGGTCATTGCCGAAGCATTGCTGGCTGACCGCGAAGAAACGCACGAAACGGATGGAGAAAATATATAAATACCGCTTCAGCCGCCGCACGATCTATTGGACGCTGATCTATCTGGTGGTCTTCGGACTGCTGGGCGGACTGCTGTACCACCTCTACGAGGGAGGTTATCTCTCGGCGTGGTTCACGTCGTTCATCGTGGCGCTCATCGCCCTGATGTCGCTGTCGATTCCCCGCTACATCGTGGTTACGGACGAAAAGGTCGAGGTGCGCTGTCTGCTGGACATCACCGAGATAAAGCGCGGGGGGAAATCGCCTCGGTACGCCGCGTCGATCCCAAGCGGATGAAATGGTTCTTTCCGCTCTTCGGCGGCTGCGGATTCTTCGGTTACTACGGCCATTTTCTGACCTGCGCCGGTTCGAACGCGTACGTCTGTACGCTTCGGAGTGGAAGAACTTCGTGGAGATCACCGACATATACGAGGAGCGGCTCTACGTGTCGTGCTCCGACGCGGATTGTCTGGTCGCCGAACTCATGCCGCCGGGCGGCAACCGGCTGACCGAAGAGGCCGCGGAAGAAGAGGAGGAGGAACGGGAGGAAGCGCAGACCGCAAAGGAGACGCAGACAACCTGAGAAACGCAGGCGACATAAGACGGCATCCGATTTGCGGAAGCGACGGAATGCCCGACCGGACAAAAAACGGCCCGAAAAGGAGAGAATACGCAATTAACTGCATTATACCGAAATCAACACATTTTTTATTCACTTAAAAAAGACAGAGAAGATGAAAAAGTACCGTTGCATCGTATGCGAATGGATTTACGATCCCGCAGTCGGCGATCCCGACGGCGGCATCGCCCCCGGAACGTCGTTCGAGGATATTCCCCGACGATTGGGTCTGCCCCGTCTGCGGCGTAGGCAAAGACCAGTTCGAAGAGGTCGAGGAGTAAATCCGAAAGACCGGAAAAGTGCGAGACGCATCCCACGGGTGCGTCTCGCGGCGTATACGGCGGGGTCAAAAGCGGGAAAGGCTGTTGTGCAGTTTGCGGAAAATTATTATTTTGTCTGCCGTGCATTTGCGCGGTACAATCCAAATTTATATAAACCAGATGCGAACCGGCGGCGGCGTATACATTGCCGGATTCGCAGCCAGCAAATCCAAGACAAAAATAGTAATCGAAGGCGGCAGGGCCGGAATACGGTTCAAAACAGGAGAGCCGTTCGCCCTCATCGTCCGCGCCAAGGACAACAAAGCCGACCCGATGTCGATCGTGCGCATCTTCCGGATGAAAAGCACGAAGAAGAACCGTTCAGCGGTGATTTCGGCCGTCGGGTCCTTCGCTGTCCAATCCAACACCATGGAATACCTCCCCTTCTCGGCCGAGAAATACGGGGAAAGCTCCTACCGCCTGACGTTCGGGGAGCAGCCCGAAGGCGAATACGGCATCATCGTCTCGAACCCCAACAACGTGGACGAGAAAATGGTGATCGTTTCGACATTCGCCATCGACGGCGGCGACGAGACCCGGAACCAATGATGACGACACACTGAAAAACAAAAAGATGCGCCCCTCGCAGGAGCGCATCTTTTCGTAACGGAGACTACCGTCAGTTGATATTGGGCAGGAACGAATAATGCTTCGAATAACCGCGCATCTGTTTCACGTAGTCGGCCGGATAGCTGATCTTGACGTCCACGATTTTGCCGTCCTTCTCCACGAGTTCGAATTCGGGATTCACGAAACCGCCGTAAGGCTCGATGCTGAGCGCATAATAGCGGTCGCGCACCTCCTTGTGCAGTTCGGGATCGACCTGTACGGCATACCGCTCGACAAGCGCCCGGCCCGCCTCGTAGTCGCCTTCGGACTTGATGCGCTGTATCTCGCGGAGCATGTCGCCGAACAGTCCGCGCAGCTTCTCGTAGTCATTGACCACGACGTAGGTCTTGCCGTTCTCCCTGACCATTTCGATCACGTTGTCGGCCTTGCCGCGCTCGTAGCACCACTCGCAGATCAGTTTGCGGTTGCGCATGTGCGACTCCTCGACGTTCTTGCCCGGCTCGATGCGCGCCAGCTGGGTCATCATGCCGTTCAGGATATATTTTCGCATACCCGGCCTTCGCCACGTCGAACGAGGGCACCAGCCCCAGCTCGACCATTTTGGGATCGCCCAGATAGTAGAGACCGAACAGGTCGGCGCGCGTCTCTTCGAGCGTCGAGCTGTAGCTTTTCAGCTCGCCGCCCTTGACGCCCGGAGCCAGCTGGCCCGAACCGTGGCCCAGACACTCGTGCAGGTCGGTGTGCAGGTCGTCGGCCAGCTTGCCGTACTTGTCCATCACCGCACGGTCGTCGGCACGCAGCACGAACTCCTCGTTGAAGCCGTTGCCGTGGGCGGCCATATCGTAGGCATAGGTGATGTTGTCGATGGTCACCGACTTAGAGCCGTATTCCTTGCGGATCCAGTCGGCGTTGGGCAGGTTGATGCCGATCGGCGTGGCGGGATAGCAGTCGCCGCCGAGCATCGCCACCGTAATGACCTTGGCCGAAACGCCCTTCACCTTCTCCTTGCGGTAACGGGGATCGACGGGCGAATGGTCCTCGAACCACTGCGCGTTCTCCGAAATGACCTCGGTGCGGTGGCAGGCCTCCTTGTCCATGAAATCGACGATGCCTTCCCACGACGCCTTGCGTCCCAGCGGATCGCCGTAATCCTCGATAAAGCCGTTCACGAAATCGACATTCGACACGGTATCCTTCACCCAGCCGATGTTATAGCGGTCGAATTCGCGCAAATCGCCCGTCTTGTAATAGCTGATGAGCGCGGCGATATTGCTCTTCTGCGGCTCGGCCGCCACGGCCTGCGCCTTTTCGAGCCAGTAGACGATCTTCTCGATGGCGGGCGAATACATGCCGCCTATCTTCCAGACGCGCTCCCTGACCACCCCGTCCTCTTTGACCAGCTTGGAATTCAGGCCGTAGGAGATCGGTTCGGGATCGTGGGGGTCCGCCATGTCGGCGTAGAACTTCTCGACTTCGGCCTGCGTCACACCCTCGTAATAGTTGTTCGACGAAGTGGCGATCAGGTCCTCGCCGGCGGTCTGGTTCAGGCGCGTCTTGTAGAGCGAAGCGTCGAAAATGGCTTTGCAGACCTCGCCGCGCAGCGGGTTCAGCTCGCCGAACTTCTCTTCGGGAATGGTCTCGATCACGTCGAGCAGGTAACCTTCGGTGAATTCGGGCACGAACTTGTCGTTCGAATAGTGGTGATGGATGCCGTTGGCGAACCAGACCTTTTTCAGGTATTTCTCCAACGCCTTCCACTCGGCCGTCGTGCGGTCGCCCTCGTAATTCTCATACACCGTTTCGAGCGTGCGGCGCACGGCGAGGTTGTATTTGAAATTCTGGTCGAACAGGATGTCGCGGCCGCATTTGGTCGCTTCGGCCAGATAATAGATCAGCTCCTTCTCCTCCAGCGGAAGCTGCTCGAAGCCGGGGACTTCGTAACGGATGACCTTGATGTCGTCGAAACGGTCGACGATCCACGGGGTTTCGCTTCGGGAAGCCCCGCCGCACGAGGTCAGTGCGAGAGCGGTAACAGTCATAGATGCAAACGTCAATAAATTTTTCATATCGTTCGGGTTTGGAATTTCTCGCCAAAAACGGCACGCTCCCGGCAAACGGCCGGAACCGGATTCCGCCGGAAAGCGCCTGCCGTGCAAGGACAGCGCAAGCCGAATGCAGAGCCGCAAACCGGCCCTGCCGGGACACCGTCCGTCCAAGCCGGGGTTTCGCTTCGGCAAAGATAGCAAAAAACGGACAAAACAATACGAAAGATGCGCACATCCCGAAGGACATGCGCACCGTTCATTCAGGCAGCGGGGTTAAAAGTTGTAACCCAGCGAAATGAAGAAGCTGCCGTTCTTTATCTTACCCTCGCCCGAATCCTTGGAGATATTGAGCAGGCCGAGATCGTAGCCGACGCCCGCATAGTAATGCTTCATGACGGTAACCCCTACGCCGAAGCGCAGTCCGAAATCGGAACGCTTGAACATTTGGCCTTCGACGGAGCCGTCCTCGACGGGCACTGAAATCTCCTTGAACAGATCGACTTTCGCGGCGTCGCCCTTGAGCTTGCCGTGGATGCCGAAACCGTAATAGACGCCGGCGGCTGGCTGGATCGAGACGCTTTTAATATTGAAGTGCCAGCTCACCACAGCCGGAACCTGCAGGTATAACATATTGAATTTGGCCTTTCCTTCCACGCCCAAATCCAGATCGCCCGCCGTCACCGACGCCCCGCGTCCGGAGAGGTAAAGTCCCGTTTCGAAATAGAGGGGAAGCACCCGCAGCACGGGCTGCTGATAGGCAAAGCCCACATGATAGGAGGCGCGCGAGTCCAGCGACGCGCTCAGGCCCCCTGCGCTGAGATGGAGATTCGCCACGTTGAGACCGGCACGAACGCCGAACGAGCTTTCGTTCTGTCCGAAAGCGGTCAGACCGGCCGCAAGGGCAAGCAGACACAGTAAGATTTTCTTCATAGTCAATTAAAAATCGTCTCCGGCCCCGAAGAGAGCGGTTATCAGTGTATTGCGGAAACGGAGGCCCCCGGACTCCCGCATCTGCCGATGCGGGCGACGGGCATTCCCGCTTGGGTCTAAATATCTGTAAATATAGTCGCTTTTTGCCATTCCCCGAAATATATTCAACGAATTCCACATCTTTTCGCACGAACGGCTTGTCCGCAGCGCGGCAGCAGCCCGACCGAAAGCGGCAAAACGCCCCGCAGAAGCGTTTCCGGCCGGGGAAAGGCCGCCGCCGGAGTGTCCGGCGCTTTTTTTCCGTTTTTTCTTCGTTATGTTTGCGGGAATTCATACCTTTGCCCCGCAAGTTCGTTTCAGAAGAGATGAAAATATTCACAAGCGTCAAAGAGCTCCGCGCGGAGCTGGAGACTGCGGAGCAGTCCGGAATCGGGTTCGTCCCGACGATGGGCGCCCTGCATGCGGGACATCGCTCGCTGGTCGAGCGCGCCCGCCGGGAGAACGCCACCGTCGTGGTGAGCGTCTTCGTCAATCCCACCCAATTCAACGACAAAAACGACCTGAGACATTATCCCCGCACCCCGGAGGCCGATGCGCGTCTGCTGGAACGGGCCGGCGCGGATTTCGTGCTGATGCCTTCGGTCGAGGAGATATACCCGGAACCGGACGGCCGTCAGTTCGACTTCGGACAGATCGACAAGGTGATGGAGGGCGCCACACGCCCCGGTCACTTCAACGGCGTGGCGCAGGTCGTCAGCCGGCTGTTCGACATCGTACGCCCGGCGCGCGCCTACTTCGGGGAAAAAAAGATTTCCAGCAGATCGCCGTCGTCAAGGCGATGGTGGACCAGTTGTCGCTTCCGGTCGAGATCGTCGAATGCGAGATCGTCCGCGGCGAAGACGGGCTGGCCCTCTCGTCGCGCAACGCGCTGCTCGACGCGGAGCACCGCGCCGCAGCCCCGCAGATCTACGCCGCCCTGCGCGCTGCCGCCGAAAAGTCGCAGGAACTGGCGCCCGAAGCGCTGAAGGCGTGGGTCACGGCCGAGGTGGAGCGCAATCCGCTGCTGAAGGTCATCTACTACCAGTCCGTCGATGCGCGGACGATGCAGGAAGTCGCCGCATGGAGCGACGCCGAGCGTATTCAGGGCTGTATCGCCGTGCAGGCGGGAGACATTCGTTTAATCGACAACATCCGTATCCGATAATGAAATTCCAGATTGAAGTCATCAAATCCAAGATCCACCGCGTAACGGTCACGCAGGCCGATCTGCATTATGTGGGCAGCATCACCATCGACGAGGCGCTTTTGGAGGCGGCCAACATCATCGAGGGCGAAAAGGTCCAGATTATGGACATCGACAACGGAGAGCGTTTCGAGACCTACGTCATCAAGGGGAGAACGCGGAAGCGGCTGCATCTGCCTCAACGGCGCCGCGGCCCGGAAGGTACAGGTCGGCGACGTCATCATCATCGCATCCTATGCGCTGATGGATTTCGAAGACGCCAAACAGTTCAAGCCGTGGATCGTATTCCCCGACACGGCGACGAACCGGCTCGTGAAATAACGGCTTCACCGTCCTGCAAGGCGGTAAACCGTCATAAGTAAAGTAAAATCTCCCGTTTCAGGGAGATTTTTTGCTATAAATGCTTACCTTTGTTAAATAACGGATATTTTTTCCACTGCTGAATATTATGGACATAGCACTCTCCGTCGCAGCATTTCTGCTCTCGATCGTCGGCATCGTCGGCTGTATCGTCCCCGCCCTGCCCGGCGTAGTACTCAGTTACGCAGGACTTCTCTGCGCCTACTTCACCTCCTATTCGAGCATGTCGCCGGCGGCCATCTGGCTATGGCTGGCCATTACCGTGGCGGTCAGCGTCGCCGACTATTTCCTGCCGGCGTGGATGACCCGCCGCTTCGGAGGCTCCCGTTCGGGCGCCATCGGCGCCACGGTCGGCGTCTTCGCCGGATTCTTCTTCTTTCCGCCCGTCGGCATCATCCTCGGCCCCTTCTTCGGCGCCGTGCTCGGCGAGCTGCTCAACGACCGCCGCGACGCGGGCAAGGCGTTTCTGGTCGGCATAGGCTCGTTCCTCTCGTTCGTCGTCGGCACGGGCATCAAACTCGCGGCGGCGATCGGCATGTTCGTCCATGTGACGGCCGACACCTACCCCGCCGTCCGGGACTGGTTCGCAACTCTTTTCTAACCCTATCGATAATGAGAAAGTTTCTACTATTTGCGGTAGTCATCGCAGCGATGCTGGCCGCGGCTTGTTCCAAGTACAAGTACGAAACGGTGGCGGGCGATCCGTTGAACACCCGCATCTACACGCTCGACAACGGACTGAAAGTCTACATGAGCGTAAACAAGGAGGCGCCCCGCATCCAGACCTATATCGCCGTGAAGGTCGGCGGCAAGAACGACCCCGCGGAGACCACGGGTCTGGCGCACTACTTCGAACACCTGATGTTCAAAGGCACGCAGCAGTTCGGCACCTCGGACTACGCCGCGGAGAAACCGATGCTCGACGAGATCGAAAGTCTCTTCGAGGTTTACCGCAAGACCGCCGACGAGGCCGAGCGCGCGGCCATCTACCGCCGCATAGACTCGATCAGCTACGAAGCTTCGAAAATCGCCATTCCCAACGAGTACGACAAGCTGATGTCGGCCATCGGAGCCAACGGCACCAACGCCTTCACGTCGCAGGACATGACGGTCTACGTCGAGGACATTCCCTCGAACCAGATCGACAACTGGGCCAAAATCCAAGCCGACCGTTTCAAGAATCCCGTGATCCGCGGCTTCCATACCGAGCTTGAGACCATTTACGAGGAGAAGAACATGTCCCTGACGCAGGACAGCCGCAAAGTCTGGGAAGCGATGGACGCCGCGCTGTTCCCCAACCACCCCTACGGCACGCAGACCGTGCTGGGAACACAGGAGCATCTGAAAAATCCGTCGATCACCAACGTCCGAAACTACCACAAGACCTACTACTGCCCAACAACATGGCCGTATGCGTTTCGGGCGATTTCGAACCCGACGAAATGGTCGCCACGATCGAGAAGTACTTCGGCGACATGCAGCCCAATCCCAACCTGCCCGAACTGCAGTTCGAACCCGAAAAGCCGATCACGACTCCCGTGGTGAAGGAGGTTTACGGACTCGAAGCGGCCAACGTCATGCTGGGCTGGCGTCTGCCGGGCGCGAACGACAAATCGACCGACATCAGCGACATCGTGGGTTCGATCCTCTACAACGGACAGGCCGGACTGATCGACCTCGACCTGAACCAGCAGCAGAAGGTGCTCTCGGCCTACGGCTATGCCTCGACGCAGCCCGATTACAGTTCGTTCCTCGTGGCCGGACGCCCCAAGACGGGGCAGTCGCTCGACGAAGTCCGCGACCTGCTTCTGGAGGAGGTGGCAAAACTGCGGGAGGGGGACTTCGATGAAAAACTGATTGAAGCGACCATCAACAACTACAAAATGCAGCTGATGCGCTCGTTCGAGGAGAACGACAGCCGCGCGATACTCTATGTCTATTCGTTCATCAGCGGCGCAGACTGGGCCGACGAGGTCGCACGGCTCGACCGCATGTCGAAGATCACCAAGCAGGACGTCGTGGAGTGGGCCAACAAATACCTCGGTCCCGAAAGTTACGCCATCATCTACAAACGCGAGGGCAAAGACCCCGACGAGCAGAAGATCGCAGCACCGAAGATCACCCCGATCGTGACCAACCGCGACTCGCAGAGCGAATTCCTCTCCGAGATACAGACCTCGCAGGTGCAGCCGATCGAACCCGTATTCGTCGATTACAAGAAAGACATGTCGCAGTTCGAGGCGCAGCCCGGCATCGACGTTCTCTACAAGAAGAACGAGACCAACGATATCTTCACGCTGATCTACGTCTTCAACACCGGTACGGAGAACGATCCGGCGTTGAATCTGGCATTCAACTACCTGAGCTATCTGGGGACCGACAAGATGACCGCCGAAGAGATCGCATCGGAGATGTACGACATCGCCTGCTCGTTCTACATGAACGCCGGGGCCAACCAGAGTTCGATCCAGATCACCGGACTGAGCGAAAACATGGGCAAAGCCATGGAGATCGTCGAAGGGCTGATCGCCGGAGCCAAACCCGACGAAGCGATTCTGGAGAATTGCAAGGCCGACATGCTCAAGAGCCGTGCGGATGCGAAGCTCAATCAGAGCCGCTGTTTCGGCGCGCTCCAGCGCTATCTGTTCTACGGCGGCGACTTCATCCGCCGCACGACCCTCACCGACCCGGCGCTGCAGGCGCTGACCTCGGAGCAGCTGCTCGCCAAAATCGGCGACCTGACGGGCAAACAGCACGAAGTGCTCTACTACGGCCCGCAGAAAGAGGCCGAAGTCAAGAGTGCGCTGGCGAAACACCACAAGGTCGCCGCCGACCTGCAGCCGCTGGAGAAGAAGTTCAGCGCCCTGCTGCCCACCGACGCGAACAAGGTCGTACTGGCTCAGTACGACGCCAAACAGCTCTACTACCTGCAGTTCTCGAACCGCGGCGAGAAATTCGACGTGGCAGCCGATCCCGAAATCACGCTCTACAACGAATATTTCGGCGGCGGCATGAACACCATCGTCTTCCAAAGAGATGCGCGAGGCGCGCGGTCTGGCGTACACGGCATGGGCCACCCTCGCTACGCCGAGCAACGCCAACGGCGATTACAGCTACTACGCCTTCATCGCCACGCAGAACGACAAGATGCAAAAAGCCGCCGAAGCGTTCGACGACATCATCAACAACATGCCCGAATCGGAAAAGGCGTTCGGCATCGCCAAGGAAGCCCTCGTCTCGCGCCTGCGTACCGAGCGCACGGTCAAAGACGGCGTATTGTGGAGCTATCTCCGCGCCCGCGATCTGGGCCTCGACGCACCCCGCGACAAGCAGATTTTCGAGAAGGTCCAGTCCATGACGCTCGACGACGTGAAAGCCGCCCAGCAGAAGTGGGTCAAAGGCCGCAAATACGTCTACGGCATTCTGGGCGACATTCAGGACCTCGATCTCAACTACCTGAAAACCCTCGGTCCCATTCAGACCGTATCGCAGGAGGAGATTTTCGGCTATTGACGCGCCGGAATCCGCAGAAACGAAGAACGCCGCAGGAAATCTCCTGCGGCGTTCCCGTTTTCAGTATGTCCGGAACGGCTAACGGCGGAAGACCTTGCCGCCCATGGCGCTCGCGGCGGCGTTTTTCACGCTCGTCTGGTCAATCGTCCCCTTCGTCACGAAGCGGGCGAGGGTCGGACGCGTCGTGATCGTCCCGTCCTCCGAAACGCCGTAGGCGCAAACGATATAAGCCGTCGCGGCCCAAAGGTCGGTCCACTTGTTGCTGTCCTCACCCTTCGAAAGCATGCTGGAGAGCGTGATCTGCTGCGACTCGGCCCATATCTTGGTCCAGATCAGGTCGTCCACGGCAAACTGCAGGTCGGCGTCGAACTGCTCCTGCTGCGCGGCTCTGGTGACGCTGAAATAATAAGTGACGTTCCTGTTCGACGGCACGACGTTCACCGTCACATCCTGACGCTCGACCGTGGTGGTGATTTCGAACGTACACTCCTCGGAAGGGGTGAATTTTCCGGTCTTGAAGGCGGCCTTCGACAACGGCGAGGTGGCATTGCCGTCGGTACAGGAGAAGGCATAGACATAGTACTCCGTATCATCGACCAGTCCCATGCGCGTAGCGCCTGCCTCTTCGATATAGGCCGGAGCCACGACAGTCTGCGTTTCGGTGAAGGTCAGATCGGCCCATGTCAGCGCGCCGCTCTCCAGTTCATCCCTGTAGGCCCTCTTGTAGATATCGATGCGCGACTTCATGAATGCGGCGTCATCGTCATAAGTGTCGAATTCCGACTTGCGGATAAAACCGTGGAGGTACCCCAGATCGTCCGACGGAACGCAGACGTATTTGGCGCCGTACCACGACACGTCGGAGACGTCGATGCGGTAAACGGTATTGATTACGACCGGCTCCTGAGTCTTGAAAGGAACCGTCATCACACCTGTGGTAAGGGTGCTGCTGGAAGTGGCGGCATCGGCTTCAAAGCCAAATATCACGGCATAATATTCCGTAGCGGGTTGCAACCCGATACTTAACGAAAGGTCCGATTTCATCCCCTTGCTGGCATAATTGTCGAGCCAGCCCATGGTGGCATAGAATCCCAGCATCGAAAGGTAACCGTTAGGGGCTTTGACCAGATAATCAGTCCCTTTAGCGTCGATTTCCTCTTTCGTACCATATCCTACATACCAATATGTCTCGGTATTCTTCGGGGTAACGGCCATCGTAACAATCTTATCGGTGATCTCCGTGATATTGACCGTGAAATCTTCACCCACGGTCTCGCCCCTGTAGTCGGCGTCGGCCACGACGTCCATCATCACGGCGTCGGCCTGACCGTTGGCGCTGAAGTAGGTGATGCCCACCGTACCCCGCAGATCGGCGCACTCCTTATGCGCTTCGGTCGGGGCCGTGACCGTCAGCTTGCCGTCGGCATAGGTCACCTTCCACTCGTCGGGCTTCGAAACAAGGGTTTTCGTCACCCCGGCGGACTCGACGTCCCAGACCTTGGTCTCGCCGAAAACGAAAGTCGCGACTTCGGGCGCCTTGCGGATCAGCATGTAGAAATTGCTGCGCACGGGCACCGTCACGATCGAACCGTCGCTCAGTTCGAAATAGACATTGTTGTCGTCGTAATTGACGCTCTTGAACAGCGAACCGATGCTGCTGCCCTCGGTCACGGCGGAAACGGGATCGCCCGCGGCATCGAGAATCCGCTCGGAGGTCTTGCCGCCGTCGTAGCTGATCGTCCAGTAGCCCTCGTCATCGACCGACATCACGGGCTTGACGCTTTCGCCCGTCACGCGCAGTTTCGCGCCGCCGGCCATCAGCCACTCGGTTTTGCCGTCGGTCGTGATCGTCCAATAGTAGACCTCGTCCGTATCCTGCTTGACGCCGATAACGGGTGCGTCGGCTCCGGCCGTGCCGTTCTTGATCTCGGCCGTCGTGTTGTCCGAAAAATAGATGACATAGCCGTCGGCGCCCTTTTCGACCTTGACGACGGTCACCGCATCGTCCACGATTTTCTGGAGGGCCGCAATCTCGGTGTTCATCTGGCCGATCTTGGTTTCGAGAGCCTCGATCCGGCTCTTCAGGTCGTTCACATTCTGCCACAGTTCCGAGTCGTCATAGTCGTCGCAACCCGTCAGCAGGGGGGGGGAAACAAGGAGCAGGGCAGCCACGCAGGCGGCCAGTCTCCGCATCGTAAAAAATTTCATAGCAATTTATTTAAGTTAAACAAAAGTAGGGTCGGATACATGACGGCGCAACACCAAGTCTCTGCCGACAATATTATATGATCATATACGGATAGAAACAGCTTGCAGAATCGGTAAACCCGTTCAAAGATAAGTATTTTCACGGCAAAAAGCAATCGATCGGAAAAACAGAGGAGACAATATTTAACAGCCGTCCGAAAAAACGGCCCGCAAACAGGAGTATCTGCGCACGGCTGACGGATGAAGTCTGCGGATAATTCCGCCCCGGCAGACCGATAACGGCAGTGCGCAAGTCCCGCTTTCATTTGCGCACCCGGTCGAAAAAAATCCGAAAAAAAATTAAAATTACGAATCGTAATTTTCAGGCCCCGGTTCGAAAAAACCCTGCAAATTCCATCCGCAGGAAAAGAAAAAAATTATAAAACAAACCGAATATTACAGTTACAATCCGTTTTCGGACGACTTCCGCGGAGGGCGAACGGGTATTGGAATTTTCGGAGAAAACCAGTAAATTCGTTTCGCAATTTTTTTTATTCATCAAAAATCTTCAACTCTTTTATCCCACACGTTATGAAAAAATTATTACCGTATCTGCTGCTTTTCATTTTGGCAGGGGGGGGGATTTCCTGCTCCGACGATGATCCGACCGTTCCGGAACCGGAAGCCGTGATGCCGCCGGCCCCGGTTGCATCGGACATCACCTCCGACTCCTTTGCAATCTCATGGGAAGCGGTCGAAGGAGCCGTATCGTACACCTATACCCTGCAGCATAAGAATCCCCACGGCGCAATCACGGTGATCGTTCCCGAAACCAACACCGATGCGCTCTCGGCAGCTTTCACCGACCTGAAAGCATCGACAGCCTACACTTTCCGCATCAAGGCGCTAGGCGACGGCGAAAAGACGCTCGACTCGGAGTGGTGCGAATGCCCGGTAACGACCGACGAACCAGAATATCTCTCAGGTCCGTGGGTGACGTTCGAAGTCAACTACGAAGAACGCACCAGCTATTACTGCCGCATCACGGCGACGTTTACCCCCAACGACAAGACCGTCGCCTATTACGCCACGTGCGTATACGGCAGCTACTTCGACGACGACCCGGACGATCCCGACTTCGAGCCCAACACCGAAGAGGACATGATCGGGTATCTGAGCGCCCAAAAACCCATTTCCAACAACACGCTGACCGAATCGTCTTGGGGATACTCCACCGAGTACATCCTCGCGGTAGTCGGCGTCGATGCCGACGGCAATTTCGGCAAGCTCAACTGGGCGAAACTCAAGACTCCGGCACGCTCGTCGTCGGGCGATCAGGGCCAGAGCGAGGCCGCGCTGCGCATCCAGCACGTGGTGGTCAACTCCTCCGAACTCGAAGGTGCCCCCGAAAACTGCTTTGCAACGGTGTACCGTTTCGAACCGACCGCCGGCGCCCGCGCATTCCGCTACGAGGACGGCTACTACAAGGGCGATTTCGCCAAAAAGGAGACTTCCTACTGGCGCCAGTATTTCTCGTCGCTCGCAAACGCCTACGGCGAAGACTACGACGGCTACTACTCCGGCTGGAAAAGCAGCATGGATCTGGAAGTGAGCGCCGACGGGTTCTATTACTACGACGTCACGTTCTGGGACGTTTCGATGGCAAACGAAACCTTCGAAGTGATCTACATGGCCTACGATGCCGACGGGGTTCCCGGCGTCCCGGCCTGCTACACGGTGACCCTGCCCGCGGAGATACCCGCCGTAACGCCCCAGCAGACACCTTCGGCATATAAGGCTGCCGTCGCAGCAGCCAACCGGCTCGCACATCCGCAGGCCCTTCCCCGCCGCCGCTGATCTGCGGAACGGTTGAAAACGAAAAGAGGATACCCAACAAGGTATCCTCTTTTTCCATGCCGGATGCCGCCGGTCTCAATAGCGGTAATGCTCCGCCTTGTAGGGACCGTCGGGACTCACGCCGATATAATCCGCCTGTTTTTCGGTCAGGCGGGTCAGCTCCACGCCCAGATTGTCCAGATGCAGGCGCGCCACCTCTTCGTCGAGATGCTTGGGCAGGCGGTAAACGCCCACTTCGAGCTTCTCCTGCCAAAGTTCCATCTGCGCCAGACACTGGTTCGTGAAGGAGTTCGACATCACGAACGAGGGATGGCGCGTCGCGCAGCCGAGGTTCACGAGACGGCCTTCAGACAGCACGAAAATCGAATGTCCGTCGGGGAAGGTGAACTTATCGACCTGCGGCTTGATATTGGTCTTGACGGCGCCCGATTTTTCGAGCCGCGCCATCTGTATCTCGTTGTCGAAGTGGCCGATGTTGCAGACGATCGCCTGATCGCGCATCCGCTCCATATGCTCCAGCGTGATGATGTCGCAGTTGCCCGTGCAGGTCACGAAAATATTGCCTTCGTCGAGGGCGCTTTCGACGGTCTTCACCTCGAAGCCCTCCATCGCCGCCTGCAGGGCGCAAATCGGATCGATCTCGGTCACGATAACGCGCGCTCCGTACGAACGCATCGACGCGGCGCAGCCCTTGCCCACGTCGCCGTAGCCGCACACGACCACCACCTTGCCGGCGATCATCACGTCGGTCGCACGCTTGATACCGTCGGCCAGCGACTCGCGGCAGCCGTAGAGGTTGTCGAACTTCGACTTGGTGCAGGAGTCATTGACGTTGATGGCCGGAACGAGCAGTTCGCCCGCTTCCTGCATCTGGTAGAGCCGGTGTACGCCCGTAGTGGTCTCCTCGCTGACGCCCTTCCATTCGGCCACCGTGCGGTGCCATTTATCCTTGTCCTCGGCAAGCACCTTCTTCAGCGTGTCGATAATCACCTCCTCTTCGTAGGAGGAGGGTTCGTAATCGAGCGTCGAAGCGTCGTCCTCGGCTTTGAAGCCCTTGTGAATCAGAAGCGTCGCATCGCCGCCGTCATCCACGATCAGCTGCGGGCCTTTGCCGCCCGGAAACGACAGCGCCATGGCCGTACACCACCAGTATTCGGGCAGCGTCTCGCCCTTCCATGCGAAAACGGGAACACCCGTCTCGGCAATCGCGGCGGCGGCATGGTCCTGCGTCGAGAAGATGTTGCACGAACACCAGCGCACGTCGGCGCCCAGTTCCACGAGGGTCTCGATCAGCACGGCGGTCTGGATGGTCATATGCAGCGACCCCATGACGCGCACGCCTTTCAGCGGCTTCTGCGGACCATACTTGCGGCGCACGGCCATCAGTCCGGGCATTTCGTGCTCGGCGATCTCGATCTCTTTGCGTCCCCACCCGGCCAGCGACATGTCGGCTACCTTGTAGGGCATTGTCAAGTCTAAATACATAACTGTTTATTTTAATTTCAAAATATATTCCTTGTCTTTTTCGATCTGCGCCCGCAGCTCCTCCAGCGTATCGAACCGCCGCTCGTCGCGGATCTTTTCGAGCAGTTCCACGCGCAGCATACGGCCGTACAACGCCCCGCGGAAGCCGAAAATATGCGTTTCGAGACGCCGCGCCGTCCCGCCGACCGAAGGATTGCGGCCGAGGTTCGACATCGCGTCGTAAACCGCTCCGTCCATCTCGGCACGCGAACGGTAAACGCCGTCCTCCGCGGCGACGGAATCGGGAACGGCCACGTTCGCCGTCGGAAATCCGAGCTCGCGTCCGAGCCGGCGTCCGTGTTCCACAACGCCCTCGATAATCACCTTTTCCATCAGATTTTTTCGGTCAGTTTACGCACCAGACTGAACTGCGAGAAGAACTCCTTGGCGAAGACGCGCAGTACGGTATAGGAGGGAATCGCCAGCAGCATGCCGAGGATTCCGGCCAGCGACCCGGCGATCAGAATCACGAGGAAGATCTCCAGCGGATGCGCCTTGACGCGCGACGAATAGAGCGTCGGCTGCAGCACGAAGTCGTCGAGCCCCTTGAGGATCAGCAGCGAACCGATGATGACGACGGCCGTATGCCCCACGGTCATGCCCCCGATCGGGGTCACGATGCCCACGAAGACCGAAACCACGCCGCCGATAAGCGGCCCGGCATAGGGCACCACGTTCATCACGCCCATGACCAGCCCGATGAACGCCGCGTCGGCGGCTTTCATCCCGAAGGCCATCATCGTCAGCGACACGGCGACCATCAACAGCAGGCTTTCGGAGAGGATTCCCGTAAAATAGCGCGCCAGCAAGAGGGTTACGGAGTCGAGCGCACGGGTGATGTTCTCGTGATAACGTTCGGGGAACATCGCCGTAATCATAGCATAGAAAAGCCCCTCGTCCCGCAGGAAGAAGAAGGTGATGAAGGTGATGGAGAAAATAGCGATCACGGAGGAGAGCACGACATTGACGATCGACGCAAAGACCGTGTTGAGCGACTCGATGTCGATCACCTGCTTGAGCGCCGACGCGAGGGCCTCCGAGAGCGAGAAGGTGCTTTCGGGCGTGGCGAAGAATTCGTGCAGGGAGCTTTGGGCGCGGGCCATCGGTTCTTCGATGCTCGCCACGACGGTGGCGAAATCGACGTTCGACAACTGGTAGATCTTATTGAAGACCAGCGGCACGAACAGCGAACACAATGTCGCCAGCACCACCCAGATGACGATCAGCGTCGCCAGCGCCGCCAGCCAGCGGGGCACTTTCCAGCCCTTGATATGCAATGCCGCGAGCCGTTTGACCAGCGGATTGCCCATGACGGCCAGCACGGCCGAGATCAGCACATAGACGACGATCGACCGGAAGTACCAGACCAGAAAGAGGACGGCCGCAGCAACCGCCGCGCCCGCAATAAACCGCAGGAAGGTCTGGGGTGTCGCCCTCATACATCGGATGAATTAAGCTTTCGGAAGGCGTGCGATCGGAGTCTGCGAACCCACCACAGGATCGCCGATCTCGACCAGCAGTTCGCTGTTCTTCGGAACGAGCACATCGACGCGCGACCCGAATTTAATGAAGCCGCAGACGCTGTTCTGCTCCACAGGCGAACCCACTTTCATATAGGAGATGATACGGCGCGCGATCAGGCCTGCGATCTGACGGAAGAGAACCTTCTGTCCCGAAGCCATCTTCACCACGGTCGTGGTGCGTTCGTTTTCGGTCGAGGACTTGGGATGCCACGCCACCAGAAAACGGCCCGGATGGTATTTGAAATATTCGACGGTACCGCCCACGGGAACCCAGTTCATATGGACGTTGGTGACGGACATGAAGATCGAAATCTGGAGCATCTCCTCATTCAGATACTCGTTTTCCTTCACGACTTCGGTCACGACGACGCGGCCGTCGCAGGGCGAAAAAGGCGAGGTCGGCATCGTGGATGCGCACGCGGCGGGGTTCCCGGAAAAACGCGACGATAAAGAACCAGAACAGCAGCAACAGCACGGCGCTCACCCACAACAGCGAAATATTCGCGTCGCTGACCAGCAGGTGATAGATCAACCACCACAAAAATACGCAAACGGCGCCGGAAATGCCGATAATTTTGTAGCCTTCTTTATTTATTCTCATAACTTAATTTAGGATTGCAGTTACATAACAAAAAGCATATAGACGAAGACGAACGGCGCCGAGAGCAGCAAGGCGTCGAAGCGGTCCAGCACACCGCCGTGTCCGGGGATCAGATTTCCCGAATCCTTGACGCCCGCGGCGCGCGTTTGAACATCGACTCCACCAGATCGCCCAGCACGCCCGTTGCGGCCGCCACCAGCGCCAGACCGAGCCACGCCCATACATCGGCATCCAATACCCGCGCGGCGGCATAGCCCATCGCCACGGCGCCGGCCAGCCCGCCGAAGAATCCCTCCCACGACTTTTTGGGCGAAAGACGCTCGAACATGCGGTGCCGTCCGACGGACATTCCCACCAGATAGGCGAAGACGTCGTTGGCCCAGATGATGAAGATGTAGAAAATCATCACCCACGGAGTCCACACCTCGCTTCCGATGATCGGAATATAACACATCAGCGAAAGGGGCAATGCTATGTAGCAGACGCCCATCAGCGTCGTGCCGATTCCGGAAGCCGGATTCTGCTGTTTGCGGTAAAGTTCGCAGATGAACATCGCGGGTATCAGCAGGAGCATAAACGCCATTCCGCAGGCAAAAGCCTGACTGGCGCCGCCCAGAATTTCGATGTCGTCCGACACGAACGCGAAATTAAGCGCGAAAAGCACGATGCCTGCCGCCATTCCCACGATTTTTTGCGGGGCATTGCCCTGCTTTTCGGCCAGCCCGTAAAATTCCAGCATGCCGGCGACAAGCATCGCCAGCAACAGTGCGCCGAAACTCCACTGCGACCAGATTACGGCCCCCAGCACCACCACTGCGAGGACTGCGCCGCTCAGTGTACGCACCATGAGGTTCTTCATTTTTTCACTCATCAGATATATCAGCGGGTTAGATTCGTCGGTTACTTGAGTTCGGATTTTTCGGCGTTCGCGGCTCCCGAAGCGGCGGTTTTCGTTCCCGACGCACTTCCGGCATCGCCTTCCTGCGTCGTTCCGGTCCCGGCTGTCGGAGCGTCCGGCGGCGCAGCCGCCGTTCCGACGCGGCATCGTCGTCGGCGACGACGACACCCTTTTTCGGGTCGTCATCCTCCCGCGGCACCTGCGCCGCCGGGCCGAGTATGCGTTCGATATCCTCGGCATAGATCGTCTCCTTCTCCAGCAGCAGATCCGCCATCCGGTTGATCTGTTCGCTTTTCCGTTCGATGATGCCACGCGCCTTGGCATACGCCTCTTCGATGATGCGGCGCACCTCCGTATCGATGTCGCGGGCCGTCTGCTCGCTGAAAGGCTTGGTAAACGTATCGCGCGTGCCCGACGAGTCGTAATAACTGATCGGGCCGATCTTCTTGCTCATGCCGTAATAGGCCACCATCGCATAGGCCGTCTCGGTCGCCCGCTCCAGATCGCTCAGCGCGCCTGCGCCCAGCGTTCCGTAGTTGACCTCCTCGGCGATCCGGCCGCCCAGCAACCCGGCCAGCCGTTCCTGCAGGGCTTCGTTGGTAACGTGGATGCGGCGTTCGTCGGGCACATACCACGTCGCGCCCAGACTCCGCCCGCGCGGAACCACCGTGACCTTCAGCACGGGATCGCATTGGGGAAGCGACCACATGACGGTAGCGTGCCCCGCTTCGTGAATCGCCGTGGCGCGCCGCTCGGCGGCCGTCATCGGCATATTGGGTTTTTCGAGACCTCCCACGATGCGGTCGATGGCCGCGAGGAAATCCTCCTTCGACACGAATTTCTTGTTGTGCCGCGCGGCGATCAGCGCCGCTTCGTTGCAGACGTTGGCGATGTCGGCGCCCGAAAAACCGGGCGTCTGACGCGCCAAGAACTCACGGTCGAGCTGCGGATCGAGTTTCAGCGGACGCAGATGGACGTTGAAAATCGCCTCGCGCTCCTTGACGTCGGGCAGGCCCACCTCGATCTGACGGTCGAAACGCCCGGCGCGCATCAGCGCCTTGTCGAGAATGTCGGCGCGGTTCGTCGCCGCGAGGACGATAACGCCCGTATTGGTCTGGAAGCCGTCCATCTCCGTGAGGAGCTGGTTCAGCGTATTTTCGCGTTCGTCGTTGCCCGAAAATCCGGCGTTCTTGCCGCGGGCGCGGCCGATGGCGTCGATCTCGTCGATGAAGACGATGCAGGGGAGCCTTCTGCTTGGCCTGCTCGAACAGGTCGCGGACACGCGATGCGCCCACGCCCACGAACATCTCCACGAAATCGGAACCCGAAATCGAAAGGAACGGCACGTTGGCTTCACCGGCCACGGCTTTGGCCAGCAGCGTCTTGCCCGTTCCCGGAGGACCTACCAGCAGGGCGCCCTTTGGAATCTTGGCGCCCAGTTCCTTGTATTTTTCCGACTTCTTGAGGAAATCGACGATCTCCATGATCTCGACCTTGGCTTCCTCCAGTCCGGCCACGTCCTTGAACGTCACGCGCTTGGAAGCGTCCTTGTCGAAGACCTGCGCCTTGGCTTTGCCGACGTTCATAATGCCGCCGCCCGCACCGCCACCGGCGCCGCGCGACATAGAACGCATGATGAAAATCCAGACGCCGATAATCAGCACCCACGGCAGCAGGTTGATCAATACGTTGGTCCAGTCGTTGGTCTTGTTCTCATAGACTACCGGCACGGTCTGTCCCGACTGCTGCTCGGCGTTCTTCAAATCTTCGCGGAACGAATCGACCGATCCGATCGTAAAAGGTGAGCTGCACGCCCGTTTCGGGCAGCCGCTTGAAACGTTTGTCCACCGTATCCCTGCGGTACTGTTCGGCGGCCTCCTTCTTCAGAAAAACCTGCGCCTGATCGCGGTTCACGACCTGAATTTTCTCCACGTCGCCCTTTTCGACCATCTCCCGGACCGTCGTCCAGTCGCTGGGCAGCGGCGTGTCGTTGACATCGCCGAATACGTACCAGCCGATGATGAACGCGCCGATCAGACCGTAGATCCACAGCATCGAGGGCCTCGGCATGTTCATATTCATCCTATTATTGTTTTTTTGCGTTGTTGTGCCATACTAAAAAATTACTCTTCGTATTCGTATTTGGTCATGGGTGCGTCGGCCCACAACTCTTCGAGTTTGTAGAAACTACGCAGTTCGGTCTGGAAGATATGCACCACGACGTCCACGTAGTCCATGGCGACCCATACGCCGTTCTGCTGGCCTTCGATGCGCCAGACCTTCTCGCCCAGCGTTTCGAGCACCTTCTCTTCGATGCTTGCGGCGATGGCGCATACCTGCGTCGTGGAATCGGCGTTGCACACGATGAACCGGGAGCATATGGCTCCGTCGAAACCTGAGAGGTCCAACGATACAATATCCTTACCTTTTTTATCTTCAATCGCACTTACGATAGTTTCGATCAGTTTATCCATAAATCTTCAATAGGTGTCTATAACCTTACAAAGGTACGAAAATAGAATGAGATTTGAAAATTAAGAGCTACAAAAAAGCGGACGGGCGACCCGACCGGAATCGCCGCAAAGCAGGGAAAGGCCGCAAGAGACCCGCAGCAGGGGCAGAATCCCCGTCAGACCGTCCGCGGAATTCTACGGCGGGCCGCCATCCGCAAACCGGAACGGCGACACGACGCAGACAGCGGATGACAATGCGACGCAAATCGGAGCGGAGACACGGCACAAACGGGGACGGTAACCGATGCAGACCGAGGATGACAACGCGGCACAAACCGGAACAGCGGCGCGGCAAGGCGAGCGCAGCGACGCAGCACAGCCCGGAGCAGCAACGCGCCACAGACCGGAGCAGCAACGCGCCACAGACCGGGACGGATAAAACAGCATCCGAAAAACAAAACGCGCCCGGCAGAAAAAACCGCCGGGCGCGTCCATTTCAGGAAAAAGCACGTCAGTTCCCGACTTCCGGGGCATTGGCCATAATCGTATCGGTCAGGGCCTTGATGATCGAACTCTTGACATAGGTCCGGCGCACGGCAACCGCGATCTTGCGCGACGTGGCGCCTTTGGCCAGCATCTTCAGCCGGTCGCGGTGATCCGCGGGGATGTATTCGACAGCCATTTCGGGAATGATCGTAAGGCACGACGTGCAGTCCACGATGCGCATGAGCGTATCGAGCGAACCCGATTCGAAGGAGTAGTGCGACGGCATGTCGCGCTTGGCCTGACAAAGCTCGATGATCTGGTCGCGCATACAGTTTCCTGCGCTCAGAATCACCAGATCGCGCAGGTCGATGTCCTCGATGCGGATGTTTGAGCGCTCGTAAAGGGCGTTTTCGGGCGAAACGTATGCGAAGAAACGGTCGTTGAAGAGTTCCTGCTCCAGAATCCCCTCGCCGCAGGTGCCGCTGGCCACCAGCGCCGCGTCGATACGGTCGCGCTTGAGGGCCTCGACGATGTCGGAAGTGATCATCTCGGAGATCTCCAGTTCGACTTTGGGATAATCGCGCACGAAAGCGGGAATGAATTTGTGCAGCAGGTACGGGGCGATGGTCGGGATGACGCCCAGCCGGAGTTTGCCCGACGTCTCGCCCTTGAGTTCGGCCACCGATTCGCGGATGTTGTTATAGGCCCGCAGCGTTTCGCGGGCACGCTCCAGCACCACGTCGCCCGCTTCGGTCGGGATCACGGGCTTCTTCGAACGGTCGAGCAGCACCACGCCCAGCTCCTCTTCGAGGGCTTTGACCTGCATGCTCAGCGAGGGCTGGGTCACAAAACAATGTTCGGCGGCCAGCGAAAACTGCCGCAGTTGGCTACGGCCAACAGGTATTCAAGCTGAATTATAGTCATAGTAGGCAATTATTCCGACGAGCAAAAATATAAAAAAATCTATAAACGACAACTTTATTAGGTCGCCCGCGCGCTTTTTTTCGTATGTTTGTCCACAAAATACCGAAAAAACGAGAGCCGGCACTGATTTTCACCGCAGTTTCAGTGCCGCGGGGAAGCCGGAACTCCCGGCAGAAAGGGAGTTTGGGCAGGATTCCGGATGTGGAACCGGCATCGAGGATGCCGTAATGCGAGCTTGGCGAATTCCGCATCTCTGGAGCTGCCCCGAAGCCATAGATAACTTAAATTCGTCAAGCGGAGGATTAATCGTTTTATGGGAAAAATCATTCTTACCGGCGACCGTCCGACGGGCCGGCTTCATCTGGGACACTACGTGGGTTCGCTGCGCCGCCGCGTCGAACTGCAGGAGTCGGGCGAGTTCGAACGCATCTTCATCATGATCGCCGACGCGCAGGCGCTGACCGACAACGCCGACAACCCCGAAAAGGTGCGCCAGAACATCATCGAAGTCGCCCTCGACTACCTTTCGGTCGGTCTCGACCCGAACAAATCGACGCTTTTCATCCAGTCGCAGATTCCCGAACTGTGCGAACTGGCGTTCTACTATATGAACCTCGTCACGGTACAGCGCCTGCAGCGCAACCCGACCGTGAAGGCCGAAATCCAGCTGCGCGGCTTTGCCGAGAACAACACGGAGGGCGACACCCAGCAGCGTCAGGGCATTCCCGTCGGATTCTTCACCTACCCGATCAGTCAGGCGGCGGACATCACGGCTTTCAAGGCCACGACCGTACCCGCGGGCGAGGATCAGGAGCCGATGATCGAGCAGACGCGCGAAATCGTCCACAAATTCAACACGGTATACGGCCCCGCGCTGGTCGAACCGGAGATTCTGCTGCCCGAAAACGCGGTCTGCATGCGGCTGCCGGGAACCGACGGCAAAGCCAAGATGTCGAAGTCGCTCTGCAACTGCATCTACCTGTCGGACAGCGCCGATGAGATCAAGAAGAAGGTCATGGGCATGTATACCGATCCCGACCACCTGCGCGTGGAGGATCCGGGCAAGGTGGAGGGCAACATGGTATTCACCTACCTCGACGCCTTCAGCCGTCCCGAACACTTCCCGAAATACCTGCCCGACTACCCTTCGCTGGAGGAGCTGAAAGCCCACTACCGCCGCGGAGGCTTGGGCGACGTGAAGGTCAAGAAGTTCCTGATCGCGGTGTTGAACGAGATGCTGGAGCCGTTCCGCGAGCGCCGCAAATATTACGAGGGACGCATCGGCGAGGTGTACGAAATCCTCCGCGCGGGGTCGGAAGCGGCCCGCGAAGTCGCCGCCGAAACGCTCGCCGACGTGAAACGCGCCATGAAGATCGACTACTTCGACGACAAGGAGCTGATCGCAAGTCAGGCCGAACATTTCGCACACAAGGAATAAAACAGCAACAGCAATAAAACCGCGACGGATTTGAACTTACGCGCCGACCACATCTACCGCACGTTCCTCCGCCTTACGAGGCGGCTGAGCAACAGCCAGATCATGATGCTTCTAGCCGTGGTCGTCGGCGTGCTCGCCGGAGTGGGCACCTATCTGTTCGAGATGCTGCTGTACGGCATCAAATACGGACTGACCAACTGGTTTCCGGTGGACAGCGCCCACATCCTGTTCCTGATCTACCCCGCCGTCGGCATCATTCTGGCGACGCTGTTCGTCAAATACATCGTCCGGGACAATATTTCGGAGGGCGTCACGCGCGTGCTCTACGCCATGTCGAGCCGCAATTCGCGCATCGCGGGCCACAACTGCTGGACCTCGATCGTCGGCGGCGCCACGACCATCGGATTCGGCGGTTCGGTGGGACCTGAGGCCCCCATCGTGCTGACGGGAGCCGCCATCGGCTCGAATGTCGGACGGATCGCGCGGCTCAACTACAAGCACACCACGCTGCTGCTCTGCTGCGGCGCCGGCGCGGCGCTGGCCGCCATTTTCAAGGCTCCGATCACGGGCGTGGTGTTCGTGCTGGAAATCCTGATGCTCGACATCACCGCAGGATCGGTCATTCCGCTGCTCATCGCCTCGATCACGGCCACGACGATGGCCTTCATGCTGCGGGGCTTCGACCCGATTCTGGCCGTGACGCTGGCACCCGCAGATGCGTTCGAACTCTGGCAGATACCGCTCTTCATCCTGCTGGGCGTATGCTGCGGACTGATGTCGTGGTATTTCACCTCGACGAACCTGCGCGTGAGCACGCTTTTCAAGAAGATCGACAAGCAGTACAAGAAGTGGATCGTCGGGGGCACCGTGCTCGAGTCCTGATCTTCATTTTCCCGCCGCTCTACGGCGAGGGTTACGAAGGATTCACCTCGCTGATGCACGGACAGGCAGAAAAACTCTTCGACAATTCGCTCTTCTACCGTTTCAGCGACATCGACTGGGTTGTCATACTCTTCGTCATCGCCACGATGTTCTTCAAGGTCATCGCCATGGCTTCGACCAACGCCGCGGGCGGCGTGGGCGGAACATTCGCCCGTCGCTGTTCGTGGGCGCATTCACGGGCGCGTCGATAGCCCTGCTGTGCAGCGCCTTCTTCGACTGGGACGTGTCGATCGTCTCGTTCACGCTGGTCGGCATGGCGGGCGTCATGTCGGGCGTGATGAAGGCGCCGCTGACTTCGATCTTCCTGATCGCCGAACTCTCGAACGGTTACGGGCTGTTCATTCCGCTGATGATCACCGCCTGCATCTCGTTCGCCGTGGACTACTACCTCGATCCGGATTCGATCTACACCAAGCAGCTGCGCCTGCGCGGGGAGCTGCTGACCCACGACAAGGACCAGTCGGTCTTCGTCTTCCTGAAACTCGACGAACTGATGGAGACCGATTTCCTGCGCATCAGGGAGAACTTCACGCTGGGCGACATCGTACACATCATTTCGACGGCGCGCCGCAACATCTTCCCCCCGTGATCGACAACTTCGGGCATCTGCTCGGCATCATCCAGCTGGACGACCTGCGCGAAGACATGTTCAAACGCGAGAAATACGGCCATCCGATTTCGGACTACATGATTCAGCCGCCCGACAAGATTCTGGAGCATGAAGCCATCCAGAGCGTCGTCCAGAAGTTCGAGGACAAACATACGTGGATGCTGCCCGTCGTGGACAAACAGAACCGCTACATGGGCTTCATCTCCAAATCCCGCATCCTGAACGCCTACCGCGAACAGCTGGTCAAGATACAGCAGTGACCCTCGGCCCGCGCAGATGCAGCCGTCCTCTTTCCGCAAGGAGAGGGGCTCTCTTCCCACCGACACAAAACGAACAGCCATGACGACAGAAAATCCTTTCCCTTGGGCCGACGGCATGAACTGCGCCGTCACGGTCTGCGACACCGAAGGCGTGATCCTTTACATGAACGAGAAAGCCCGTGCGACCTATATCCGGCACGGCAATCTGATCGGCAGCAATCTTTTCGGCTGCCACAACGAACGTTCGCGCGAAATCATCCGCCGCCTGACGGCCGAGGGCGGTTCGAACGCCTACACCATCGAGAAACAGGAGTCCGCAAGATGATCTATCAGACGGCTTGGCGGACCGGGGACAAGGTAGGCGGTCTGGTGGAGATTTCGATGGAAATACCCGCCGAGATGCCGCATTACATCCGGGGCTGAGGGCTTCGGGGCCGAGAGTTCCCGACGACTTGCGCCGCTACATCGCGGGCATGAAGCTCACGGCCTGCCCGCCGCCCGGAGCCATCGCCACTTCGAGCGTATCGGCGGCCGAGACTTCGCGTTCCGAAATGGTATAGGAAGTGGGATTCGTCTTCCAATCGGCATCGGGACCGTCGGCGTAGATCGTCGCGCGGTATTTCGTGCCGGGTTTCAGGAAGTCGAGCGGCAGCGACAGCGTGCGGGGCTGTTCGTCGGTCGCCGCACCCAGAAAATAATTCTCCCCCGCGCGGCGCACCACGGCGACGAATTCGCCCGGTTCGCCCGCCAGCGCGCGCGACCAGTCGCAGTCCGCATCGAAGTCGCGGAAGAACCGGAAGGCGGGATGCCCCTCGTAATTTTCGATCAGGTCCGAAGCCATCTGCACGGGCGAATAGATGATCACCCACTCGGCGATCTGCTTGGCAAGGGTCGTATTCACGCGCATATCGACCTCAGGACCGCAGTTCCAGAGTTTGCGGCGCGGCGAGTTGCGCGTATTTTCATAGAGAATGTCGAACGTGCCGGGCGTGAAGTCCATCGGCCCGGCGAGCAGGCGCGTGAAAGGAAGCGTCACTTCGTGCGACGGCGGATTGCCCGCGCTCCAAGCGTCCCACTCCTTGCCGCGCGCACCTTCGCGCGACATCATGTTGGGCCACGTGCGACGGATGCCGCAGTCCTTGATCGGTTCGTGCGCATTGACCGTCATCCGGTATTTCGCGGCCGTCTCGACCACGTGCTGGTAATGGCGCACCATGTACTGCCCGTGATGGTTGTTGCCGCCGGAGATACCGCCGGCATAGCCCGTTTTGAGGTTGTGTATTCCCAAATCGGCGTACCATTTGACGGCGCGCTCCAGCTGGCGTTCGTAATCGGGAATGTTGCCGCCCGTTTCGTGATGGCCGATGATCTCGATCCCGCGTTCGCGAGCGTAACGCACGATCTCTGCAATGTCGAAGTCGGCATAGGGCTTCGTGAAGTCGAACGACTGGCTGCCGCCCCAGTTCTCCCAGCCTTCGTTCCAGCCCTCGAACAGCACTCCCTGAATATTGTTAGCCGCCGCGAAGTCGATATAGCGTTTGGCGTTTTCGGTCGTCGCGCCGTGGCGGTCGTCCATCGCCCACGTCTCGACGCCGAGGTGCATGCCCCACCACACGCCGACGTACTTCATCGGACGGATCCAGCTCGTATCCCCGATCTTCGAAGGTTCGTTCAGATTGAGAATCAGCGACGAATTGATCAGCCCCACGGCATCGGGCGCCAGCTGCACGGTGCGCCACGCGGTCGTAAATTTATTGCCGACATGCGCTTTCGTGCCGTCGGGCAAAGGCGCGAGATCCGATTTGAACGCAAGTCCGTCCGTCTTGCGAAGCGTCATTTCGGGAAAGTCGTACAAGGCCGCTTCGTGGATACTGCCGTAGAGGCCGCCGACCTTGAACGTCGCGGGGGTATTGGCGTCGGCCAGTTCGCTCAGCGGAAGTTTGCGGTAAAGCAGTTCGTAGGTGTCGAAGCTGGCGGGAATGGTCCACGAATCGCCGTCGGCGGCGAAACGGAATTCGGTCAGTTCGTCCGTCACACGGAGCGAATCCGCCCCGCACGCTTCGTATTCGTAGCGGAATCCCAGCCCGTCGTCGAATACCCGGAAGCGCAGCGTCAGCCGCACGCCGCCGCCGTTGCACAGCCGCACGGCCATTTCGTTGTAACGGCTGCGGTTCTCCTTGTTCTCGCCCCACGGCTGGGTCCACGTCTCATCGACGCTCGTGCGCGACACATGCTCGACGGCGAAACCACCGCCGAGATCGGCCTCGGCGGCTTCGAATCCCAGTCGGGAAGGTTCGAACAGCCGGACACCGCCGTCCGTAACCGAATAGGTCATGCGTCCGGCGGAGTCTACGGCGAACGCCAGACGGATCGTGCCGTCGGGGGAGGTAACCCCGGTATTTTGCGAACAGGCTCCGCACAAGGCCAGCGCGGCAAGAGAGAAGAGGAAGGATTTCATATCGGTCGGGTTAAGCAAACGGTTAAATCAAAGGAAAGCTTCGAATCCGGGCAGGCGTTTGACGGGCGAGAATTCGATGATCTCGTAATCGGCGACGCCGTGGATGCGGAACGGGTCCTCCGCCGTCAGGGTCTCGACCGCAGCACGGTCCGCGGCGCGGCAGAGAATGACGCCGCCCGTCCGGGGATTCTGCGGCCCCGAACAGAGAAACGTCCCTGCGGCATACTGACGGTCGAGGTATTCGCGGTGCGCCGC
>VOFI01001117.1_pt1 | contig 110513 bp, 104 predicted proteins | sample 5384131 | NCBI WGS metagenome assembly VOFI01 (sample SAMN12384728, study PRJNA508395) | human gut metagenome | isolation source: healthy gut H | host: Homo sapiens | reverse complement strand
GGTCTTCGAGAAGGAGGGATTCAACGTCCTGATCACCCAGTCGGGCGAATCCGCAGAGATCGAGCTCAAGAATCTGCATCTGCTGGAAAACAGCATGGTGGAGGGCATCATCCTTTCCGTCACCGAAAAGGGCCGCAACGACGAATATTACCGGAGACTGATCGACAACGGAATCCCGATCGTCTTCTTCAACCGTCCGAGCAACGAGGTCGAAGCCAGCAAAGTGGTCATCGACGATTTCCGGATGGCGTTCTTCGCCGTGGAGCACGTTCTCTACGCCAACGGGACAAAGCGCACCCGGCCGCTGCACCTGATGGGACCGAAAGGGATTTTCAACTCGGCCACACGCCACCAAGGTTACAAGCAGGCGCTCAGCAAACACGGCATCGCCCCCGCGCCCGATACCTTCGTCCAATGCAGGGACATCTCCCGCGAATGCGGCTTCGAGACCATGAACGCGATACTCGACGGCGACCGCATTCCCGACGCGGTGTTCTGTTTCAACGACCAACTCGCCATCGGGGCGCTCAAGGCGATCAAAAAACGGGGTTACCGCATTCCGGAACAGATCGCCGTGATGGGCTTCTCGGAGTCGCAGTCGGCCCTGCTGACCGAACCGCAGCTGAGTTCCGTGGCCCAGCCCCTCGACCTGATCGGCGAAACGGCGGCCAACCTGCTGCTGGAAAAGATCAAGAATCCCGACGCTCCGGACCGCACGGTGGTACTCGATGCACGGATCAACATCCGCGAATCCACCGACGTAAGGCCGCAGCAATAGCGGCACGCACATTCGGCGAAGCGGGAGAAGCATCCCCAGAATAGCAGAATCAGCCTCAATTCCGTCCTGAAAAAGTTTTTTCAGGGCGGTTTTCTTCCTTTTTGGGACTTTTTCGGGAACGCTCCCGGCCAATCAAACCGTTCCCGAAACCGTTCCCGCTAATTTATTTCACGACACGGGGGCCAAAAAATATTCATCCTGATAATTTTGCTTACAGGATCAGGCGATTTATCCGCCGCATGCAACCAACAAACAAACCCTAAAATATGAAAAAACTTCTTTACGCTTTTCTGATCGCCGCCGTCGCTGCCGTCCACTCCGGCTGCAAAGACGACGAGGAGACATTCGTCCATGTCGAGAAAGTAAGCATCGACGTTCGGGAACTGCACCTCAACCCCGGCAAGACGTACCAGCTTTCGGTCACGATCGAACCGGCGGACGCCACCAACCGGAGAATCGCTTGGTACAGCTCCAATACCAACGTGGCCACCGTCGACAAGAGCGGTCTGGTCACGGCGCTGGCTTTCGGCGAAGTGACGCTCACGGCCGAAGCCAACGACATGCACGTCAACGACGCGATCCGTCTCACGATCGACGACGTGGACAACAGCATTCCCATCGAAAGCCTGACGCTCGACGCCACGTCCAAGACATTCGACTTCGCGGCCGATCCGGGTGTCGGAGCCTTCCGGTTCGCCCCGGCGATCCTGCCGGAGAACGCCACGAACAAAAAGCTCAAGTGGACCTCCGACGATCCGCTCGTCGCCGGAATCGACGACGACGGAGTGCTGGTTCCCGTATCGCACGGCAAAACGACCATCCGCGTCTCGACCACCGACGGCGGAAATAAAACCGCCCGGTGCGAAGTGACCGTGATCGGCGTAAAGGACCGCAACTACGATTCGGCCGACGACTATTACAAGATCATCTATTTCCCCGTGAACATCACCGTCAAGGACGAGAACGGGCAGGATACGGAACAGACATGGCTCGACCGCAATCTCGGCGCAAAGGGCATCGCCGCCGCATCCAACGACCACACGGCCTTCGGATCGCTCTTCCAGTGGTCGCGCAAAGCCGACGGACACGAAAAGACCAAATGGACATCGGCCACGGCAGGTTCGTTCGTCAACGCCCTCGCACCGCTGAACACCCCCACCGCCGACCGCCGGGAGTCGGGCCGGGAAGGTTTCATGCCGACCAACAAGGAACCCCACGACTGGGCGCGCGACGACACGTCGAACCGGGACGGACTCTGGGGCGGCCGCTTCGAGGACAAGACGTATGCGGCGCCGCTCGATGCCGCCACGCAGGACAACAACCCCTGCCCTCCGGGCTACCGCGTACCGACGGTGAACGAATTCATCGAGATGGCCAAAGCCGTCACCGGACTCGAAACGATGGTCTACGGCGACACCTCCTACAAGGTGACCGATCTGGCCGCCGTATTCGCCCGAAGCCCGCTCAAGATGCCGTGGGCAGGACAGGCCGTCGTCGGAGGAACCGTATCGGGAGGCCGCGGCGTCTACTGGACGAACATGCCCATCATCGCCGGCGCAGGCAACATCTTCACCAATGCGGCGCGTTTCATCATGCTCAACGGCACCAGCGTATACCTGAACAACTACCAGCGCACCAACGCCTACTCGGTGCGGTGCATCCGCCACACTCCGCTCGACAAGGCGTCCGCCGAAATGAGATAATTCCGTGTCCGGCATCTCCCGGAGCCGTCCCGGACACGGGCGGCTCCGGGGCTACGGACCCACGACATACCATCCAGTAAAAACCAACCCGAATATAACCATGAAGAAAAGTGTACTACTTTTACTATTATCGGCCCTGTTTACGTGCGGCAGCGTCTATGCCCAGCTTCGAGTAACGGGCACCGTGCTGGACGCCGCGACCGGCGAACCGATGGCCGGCGCGAGCGTGATCGAGCAGGGAACCACCAGCGGAACCACGACCGACACCCAAGGCCGCTTCGCCATAAGCGTCAAAAACCACCAGTCCGTCCTGACCTTCTCGTTTATCGGCATGGCACCGCAGAACATCATGGTCGGCAGCAACACCGATCTGCGGGTCGAACTGCAGCAGGATGTGACCCAGATCGAGAACGTCGTCGTGCAGATCGGCTACGGCGACGCCCAGAAGAAAAACGTCGCCGGCTCGCTGGGCGTGCTGAGCACGTCCGAGATCACCAAATCGAAGGGCACGAGCTTTATGGATGCGCTCCAAGGCCGCATGGCAGGCGTGCAGGTCAGCTCCAGTTCGGGCGAACCCGGTGCGGGCATCGACATTACGATCCGCGGCGGTAACTCGATCAACGCAGGAACGCAGCCGCTGTATATCATCGACGACGTGCAGATCGACGTCAACGCCGACGAAGTAGCCACGAGCAGCTACACTTCGGCCAACGTGCGCTACAATCCGCTGGCGGGCATCAACCCGTCGGACATCGAGTCGATCACCGTCCTCAAGGATGCGTCGGCGACGGCCATTTACGGATCGCGCGGAGCCAACGGCGTCGTGATCATCACCACCAAGAGCGGGCGCGGCGAAAAGGCCTCCGTCGATTTCGACATGAGCGTCGGTCTGGCCCGGATGTCGAATACGATCGACGTGCTTCAGGGACAGGAGTTCGCGGACTACCGTTTCGCCAAATTCCCGACCAGCGATGCGTGGGGCATCGACACCAACGGCGACGGCCTGCCCGACCGGGTGAGGGACTTCTCCGACTACCGCAGCCGCAACTGGCAGGAGGAGGTCATGCGCACGGGCATCATCCAGAGCTACAACATCGGCGTCGCTTCAGGCGGCAGCGCGAAGACCAAGGTGGCCGCTTCGGCAGGCTACCTCAATCAGGAGGGCATCGTCAAGAAGAACCAGATGGAACGTTTCACGGGTCGCATCCGTTTCGACAGCGACCTCAGCAAGCGGTTCACCATCGGCGGCACGATCAACTTCTCCCACATCGTGACCAAGGGAGCCGTCACCAATGCGGGCGCCAACTCGTACAACGGACTGGTGCAGAGCTTCGTCCTCTACAAGCCGATCTTCCTGAGCGAGGACGATGACGAAGCGTCCAACCCCGAAAACTACAATCTGACCAACCCCATCACCTTCATCAACGACTCCTACAAGGCTTCCACCCAGAACCGTACGATCGGAGACCTCTACCTCAAATACAAGATCCTCAAGAACCTGACGCTGCGTATCAGCGGCGGCGGCACGATCCTGAATTCGAAGACCGAGGAGTGGTATCCCTCGACGACATCGTGGGGGTACTCCAAGAACGGCATGGCCGTCGTAGCGGAAAGCGGCGCCGAATCGTGGCAGACCTCCAACACGCTGACCTACGCCATCTCGCGCGGCAAGCACTATTTCAACGCCGTACTGGGATTCGAACTGCGCGGCTACACCGCCACGCGTCTCAGCACCCGCGCCGAAGGATTCGAAAACCAGAGCTTCAACGGGGCGTTCGACATCGGTCAGGGTTCCGTATTCCCCGAAAACGTACAGACCAACCGCGAACGCAACACCTCCGAATCGGAATTCCTGCGCCTGAATTACACCCTCGCCGAAAAGTATATCTTCACGGCTTCGATCCGCCGCGACGGTTCGTCCAAATTCGGCAAGAACAACAAGTACGGCTACTTCCCCTCGGCCGCCTTCGCATGGAGCATCGGCAAGGAGGAGTTCATGAAGCAGCAGAAGATTTTCAGCGACATGAAACTGCGGCTCAGCTACGGCGTGACGGGTAACGACCGCATTCCGGCCTATCAGTCGCTGAGCCGTACCGACAAGACCTACTATTCGGGCGACAACAACTCCGTGCAGCTGGGCCTGTCTCCTTCGGAGATATCGAATCCCGACCTCAAGTGGGAGACGACCTACCAGCTCAACGGAGGTCTGGACATCAGCATGTTCCGCAACCGTCTGAGCATCGAGGCCGACGTTTACTACAAAAAGACCAAGGACATGCTCCTGCATGCCGACGTTCCCAGCCAGATCGGCTCCTACCGTCAGTGGCAGAACATCGGGCAGGTGGACAACAAGGGTTTCGAGCTTACGATCAACACGGTCAATATCCAGAAACGCAACTTCACATGGTCGACGAGCCTGAACTTCAACCTCAACCGCAACAAGGTCGTATCGCTGGGCGACGTCAGCTCGATCCCGGTCAAGGTCGCCGGCGGACATATCACCGAAGTAGGCCGCGTCATGGTGGGACACCCGATCGGTTCGGGCTGGGGATACGTCTTCGACGGCATTTACCAGCAATCCGACTTCGACGAGCGGGGCAACCTGAAAGAGGGCGTGCCGTCGTTCGCGGGAATCACCGTGAAGCCGGGCGACATGAAGTTCAAGGACATCGCGGGCAACGACAACGTCATCGACCCGAACAACGACAAAACGGTCATTGCGAACAGCGACCCGAAGCACTTCGGCGGCATGACCAACAGCTTTACGTTCAAGAATTTCGACCTCAGCTTCATGTTCCAGTGGTCCTACGGCAACGACATCATCAACATCGGCCGCTACCGCTACGAGGGTTTCGTGGGCTACAACAACGTCTCGACGGACTACTGGCGCAACCGCTGGACGGAGGAGCGTCCGGGCAACAGGTATCCGTCGCTCAACGGCGAGGGCAAGACCGAAATGTCGAGCTACTACGTCGAGGACGGCTCCTACCTCCGCCTGAAAAACCTGACGGTGGGCTATACGCTGCCCGCGCACATCACGCGCAAAATAGGACTCTCCCACCTGCGGATCTACGTCACGGCCGAAAACCTCTTCACCTGCACGGGCTATTCGGGCTACGACCCGGAGGTGTCGTTCTGGAACCGCCTGATTCCCGGACTGGACTACACCAACTACCCGCGCGCACGGTCCGTATTCTTCGGAGTTTCAATCAAATACTAAAACAGCGATATGAATATGAAAACGTTCTATTCGAAAGCACTAAAATACACGGCTGCGCTCCTGCTCTGCACGGCGACGGCGGGCTGCACCAGTTTCCTCGACGAGAAGACCTATTCGTTCGTTTCGGGCGACGACCTCTACACCACCGCCGCGAATGCGGAACTGGCCCTCACGGGCGTATACGACATACTCAACGCAGGTGCGATTCAGGGAACCGGCAACCAGCCCCTCTGGGGACGCGGCATGCACTACCTGATGATGCTCGGCGACGAGATCGCTCCCAACGGCATCAGCGACCCGCACCATCAGATCATCGCCAGTTGCGGTTACAACGAAGAGGCCGATTTCGTCTCGATGGCATGGTTCGGACTCTTCGTCGGCATCGACCGGGCCAACCACATCATCCAGAAAGTGCCGGCCATCGACATGGACCCCAAACGCCGCGACGAGATCGTCAACGAAGCGAAGCTGCTGCGCGGCCTTTACCGGCTCTATCAGGCGTGGCTCTGGGGCGAAGTGCCCCTGCCCAATACGCCCAACTCGTCGGCCGAGGCTCCGCGCGAACCGCTCGACAAGGTTTACGCCTGCATCGAGGAAGACCTCGACAAAGCCTACAAGGAGCTTCCCGACCGCAATTCGAACGTAAACGGCCGCGTCAACAAATGGACCGCGGGCGGCTATCTGCTCAAGATGTATACCTATCTGGCCTCCTGCAAGGAGAACCGCGTGGGGCGGGAACTCGGCTCGCCGACCAACAGTTTCGACTGGGTCGATGCCGAAGCGTGCTGGAAAAAAGCCGCGGCCATCGCCGAAGATATTTACGCACACAGCGGCTACAAGCTCATCAAGCCCTACCACTACAACTTTCTGGCCGACACCAAAAGCAGTCAGAAAGAGGAGTGCATGATGGTCGTACAGACCGGAGCGGGCGGCTCGAACGAATATTTCCTCTTCGCCTACTGGGCCGGGCCGCAGGGCAACGTCGGCACCAACGGAGGAGGTTACGGCTGGATACGCCCGACGGGCGAGCTGTCTGACAAATACGTGACCGAGGACAGCCGCATGGGCTGGAACCTCTGCGGCAGTCTGGGCAACAACGTCACCGACTACACGACGATCAACGGAGCCAAATATTTCAGTCCCGTGGCGCTTTACGCATCGGGCGCCAACCTCTGCCACGGCAAATTCCGCCAATCGGACCCCGCGGCCAGAACGTCGCAGGGCATTCCGACGTGGGCAAGCAACATCGACTTCCCGATGCTCCGCTTCGCCGACATCGTTCTGCTGTACGCCGAAGCGCTTTACAAGACGGGCGACGAATCCCTTGCGCGCGAACTGGTCGAGGAGGTGCGCGAACGCGCCTGCACCGATACGGACGGCAAACTGGACGAATCGGCGCTCAACGCCATGAATTCGGCCTACTACAAGACCGACTTCATGGAAGAGCTGCTCGACGAACGTTCGCGCGAACTCTGCGTCGAGGGGTGGCGACGCATCGACCTGATCCGCACGGGCAAAATGACGGAAGTCATCGGCAACATGAAAACCGTCAACGACGCCGGCAACAAATACTACTACTTCGCCCCGCAGATGGAGCCGATCAAGAACAATTACAAACCGTACAAGATCTGGATGCCGGTGCCCAAGCGCGAACGCGAAGTGAACAAAAACCTGAGCCAGAATCCGGGGTACACGCAGACGATCTGACGATTCCTGCGGACGAACTCCGACAACGAACCCTGTTGAGATGAAAAAACTGACTGTTTTCTGTGCCGCCGCATGTCTCGCGGCATCCGCGGCGGCGCAGAATCATCCCGATCTTCACGAGGTCCTCGACCGGCAGAAAGGCCGGAACCTCATCGAAATACCCAAAGGCACCTACACGCTCGACGTGCGCAGCAACGGGCCGTACAAGTTCCACAACCTGACCGACGTCCACATCAACGGCAACGGATCGACGGTCATCTGCAACAATCAGGAGCAGGCGTTCAGCTTTTACAACTGCGTGCGGGTGGAGCTGCGCGACCTGACCATCGACTACGATCCGCTCTGCTTTACGCAGGGCGAGATTACGGCCGTAGCCGAAGACGGAAGCTGGTTCGACGTCCGGATCGACGAGGGGTATCCCGTAACCGGTCTGGCCGCCAACCGCGTGCAGTTCTACGATCCGCAGACACGCCTGCTCAAGCGCAACAGCATCACCACCTACACGAGCAACTACTCCGCACTCAAACAGCTCGGTCACAACCTCTTCCGGGCCGTCAAGAACGGAACGTGGAGCGCAGGCGAGCAGGTCGGGGATCTGGTGGTCATGGACGTCAAGACCGACAAGCCGAACGCCGGCGTCCATACCGTCATGCTCAACAAGTGCTACAACACCAAACTCGAAAACGTCACGGTATACGGGTCCAACACCTTCTCGTTTTTCGAGAAGGAGGGCTACGCCAACGAGTACAGAAACTGCGTCGTAGACCGAGGCCCCATGCCGCAGGGCATCAGGCCCCGCCTGCGTTCGGGCAACGCCGACGGCATCCACAGCAGTCAGGCACGGAAAGGCCCGACCGTCACGGGGTGCAAGGTAGGCCACAACGGCGACGACTGCATCATCGTCTGCGGACGCTCGTTCCCGGTCGGATCGGCCGACGCCGCGAAGGGTACGATCGACTTGGTGACGCGCGAAACCCACCCCGTATTCCGGCGCGGCGACAGACTGGTCGTGGTCGGTTACGACGGGAAACGCAAAGGCGAACTCCGGCTGGTTTCAGTCAGCCGCTTCGACCCGACCGAAGAGCAGCGCAACGCCGTGACGACGGGTTATCCCTCGCTGCTGTCAAAAGCCTCCTACAAGCTCGGATTCCGGCTCAAGGTGAAGCAGATGCCGTTCGAAATCGGCCCCGGCGACGTGGTTTTCAACGCCGACGCCGTCGGCAGCGGATTCCTCGTCAAAGACAACGAAGTGGGTCACGTACGCTCGCGCGGAATCCTGATCAAGGGCATCGACGGAGTGGTGGCGTCGAACAGGATAACCGGATGCGCCATGCAGGGAATCCTCATGTCGCCCGAAATCGAATGGATGGGAGGCGGCTTCTCCTCGAACGTGCAGATCGTCGGCAATACGATCGAGGAGTGCATGTTCGAACGCGGCAATCCGCGCATACCTCCCGGAGCGCTGTCGCTCTTCTACATCACGGGCGACGCGAAGGTCGCGGAACCGGGCGCATTCATAAACATCACCGTCCAGAAGAACAAGGTGACCGGCTGCCCCTGCCCGGCAATCGCAGTCACGTCAGTGGACGGACTGAAAATGTCGGACAACGAGGTCGAAAACTCAAAAGAGGTGACGCGCAGCCACGGAGAACGGTACGGCGCCGACACGGGTGCGCCGGTCTGGGAAAAGAACAACATAAAGAAATAGCCATGCGCATGAAACCACGCTTGGGAACGGTCATACTCCTCGTGAGTATGGTCTGCGGTACGGCATCCGCCCGAACCGGAGTAATCGATATCGCGGACTACAAAGGCAGGTACGACACGCAGGACATGACTCCGTTCGTCTACACCCTGCTCGAAAGCATCCCGGCAGACAAGCCGGTAAAACTGGTATTTCCCGAAGGCACCTACCATTTCCGGCCGGAATTCGCCGCCGGAAAATACCACTGCATCACCAACCACGACAACGGATACCGCCATTTCGCATTCCCGCTGACGGGACGGCGGAACATCGAGATCGACGGCGGCGGCTCGGAATTCATTTTCCACGGCCGGATCATCCCGTTTCTGATCGAGGATTCGCACGGCGTGACGCTGCGCAATTTCACCGTAGACTGGGAGGTTCCCTTCACGCTGGAGGCGAAGGTGACGACCGCGGATGCGGAGACGCAGCGTGTCGAGATCGAGATTCCGGACGAGTTCGGCCATGCGGTCGAAAACGGCAAGCTCATCATGCGGGCAGAAGGCTGGGAAGAGCGTATTCCGGGCGAGAACATCGTTTTCGATCCCCGCACCATGGCCACCGCCTACCGCAGCGACGATTACTACATCCCCAAGCCGGACAACTTCGACATACGGGTTACGCCGACGGCTCCCGGCCGCTATGAACTCCACACCCGGTTCGTGCGCGCCCTGCCGCCCGTCGGAACGATCCTGACGTTCAAAGGCGTCTTTACCCAGAACCGGCATTCGCCCGCCATCCACGCGACTGCGTCGTCCGGCGTTCTGGTCGAGGATGTCACCATCCACCACTGCGGCGGCATGGGGCTGATCGCCGAAAAGGCCGACAACGTAACCGTCCGCAGGCTGCAGGTGGTCCTGCGGAAGGGAAGCCCCCGGATGATAACGACCACGGCGGACGCCACCCACTTCTGCAACTGCCGGGGAACCGTCCTGATCGAAGAGTGCGTTTTCGAGAACATGCTCGACGATGCGACCAACGTACACGGCTCCTACGTCCGCGTGACCGGCATCACGGCGCCCGATCAGGTCATCGCCCGCATCAACCACCCCCAGCAGGCCGGGTATGAATTCGCCGGGAAAGGCGACGAAATCGACGTCGTGGACGCGGAGACCCTGCTTGCGAAACACACCCTGCGGGTGAAAAAATCGGAACGTATCAACGCCCATTACATCCAGCTGACGTTCACCGCTCCCGTCGAAAGCCGACTCACGGTCGGCGACGGGCTGGAAAACATGTCGTGGTACCCGGAACTGATCTTCCGGAACAACGTCGTGCGCAACAACCGGGCGAGAAGCATTCTGGTCAGCACGCCCCGGAAAGTCGTCGTCGAGGGCAACACCTTCTCGTCCATGATGTCCGCCATTCTGTTCGAGGGGGACATGGACCACTGGTACGAATCGGGAGCCGTGCGCGACGTGACGATCCGCAACAACAGGTTTCTCGACGGCACATACGGCGGCGCCGATTTCCCGACGATCTTCATCAACCCGCACCAGAAAAAAGAGGTTCCGGGCCATCCCTACGAACGCAACATCACCATCGAAGGCAATCTGTTCCGGACCTTCAACGAGCAGCTGCTCCGGGCGAAATCCGTCGGAGGACTGATTTTCAGAGACAACACCATCGAATTATCGAAGAAGTACAAGCCTTACAACGACCTCCCGACGATCGACATCCGCAGCTCGCAGCAGGTTGTCATCGAAAACAACCGCTACAAGAAGCCGGGGAAAATCAGCATCGTCCGGAAATAACGGTCAGCGAAACAGTCAGCGAAAACAGGCGTCCCTGCAAAGGGGACGCCTGTTGTTTTTCGGTTCCGGCGGATCAGCACGAAAGTGATTCGCCGCCCCTGCCGGGAGCGAAACGATTCAGAACGACATCGGCGCCTTGATCGCCGGCCACGGATCGTAGCCTTCGAGCGTGAAATCCCCGTAACGGAAGTCGAAGAGCGACTTCACGGCAGGATTGAGCCGCATTACGGGCAGCGGACGGGGTTCGCGCGCAAGCTGCTCGTCCACCTGCTCCAGATGGTTCAGATAGAGGTGCGTGTCGCCGAGCGTATGGACGAATTCACCGGGCTGCAGGCCGCAGACCTGCGCCGTCATCAACGTCAGCAGGGCATAGGAGGCGATATTGAACGGCACGCCCAGAAACGTATCGGCACTGCGCTGGTAAAGCTGGCACGAGAGTTTTCCTTCGGCTACGTAGAACTGGAACAGCACATGGCACGGCGGCAGGGCCATATCCTCCACCTCGGCGACGTTCCATGCGGAGACGAGGATGCGCCGCGATTCGGGATTGCTCCTGATAAGCCCGACCGCCTGCGCGATCTGATCGACGACGGTGCCGTCGGGCTTGGGCCAGCTGCGCCACTGATAGCCGTAAACGTGGTTCAGGTCGCCGAACTTATATCCTTCGACCGGCGATTCGACACCCTCCTGCGCCGCCCGCAGAAACGTGTCGCGGTCGACAGGCAACACGCCGTGGCGCACGCAAAGCTCGTTGTAATAGCGGAATGCGTCGTTATCCCAGATATGCACCCTGTTGTCCACGAGGTATTTTATATTGGTATCGCCGGCCAAGAACCAGAGCAGTTCGTGGATCACGCCCTTCAGAAATACTTTTTTGGTCGTCAGCAGAGGAAAGCCCTCCGCCAGATCGAAGCGCATCTGATGTCCGAAGACGCCTTTGGTACCGGTGCCGGTACGGTCGCCGCGCACGACGCCTTCGGTCTTGATCCTGCGCAGCAGATCGAGGTATTGTTTCATCGTTCTTCTTTAATAGACATTTTTTTCCGCTCAAATAGACATTTCTTCCGCGCGGAGCAGCGGGCCGCCCCGCGCCCCCGCACTAACGGAACGCTTCGAGCCTCCTCAACGTCATTTCGCCCGACGCGTCCAAAACGGCATAAGAGGGATACTGTTCCCAGCAGCCGAGGTTTATCACATGCAGATTCCCTTCGCGGAAGTCGCGCGGGAAGTGCATATGCCCGAAAACGAAATGATCGACATCGTGCATGGCGGCATATTCGCGGGCGTATTGGATCAGCGGCTCGGTAAGCGAGACGTCGAGGGTGTCGGCGGCGTGCGACTTGCGCGACTTGCCGCTCCACCAATGGCCGAAGCGCATCGCCCAGTCGGGATGCAGCAGCCACGAAAAGAGCCAGCGCAGCGTCCGCGAACGAAATACGGTGTTGAGCAGTTTGAGCACCGGCTGTCCGTCGATCTTCATGTTGTCGCCGTGGGCGATAAAGAGATGTTTGCCGTTCAGGCAGAGCCGCTGCGGCGAAGTGTAGACTTCGACGCCGCATTCGCGGGCGAGGTAGTCGCCGACCCACATATCATGGTTTCCGGTAAAAAAGACGACCCGCACGCCCCGGTCGGTCAGCTCGGCCAGCTTGCCCAGCGTCCGCACGAAGCCCTTCGGCACGACCTCGCGGTATTCGAACCAGAAGTCGAAAAGGTCGCCGACCAGAAATATCGACTCCGCATCCTTCGCCGCATCGTCGAGCCAAGCCACGAAACGGCGTTCGGTTTCCCCGGCGAACGCCTCGCCGCCTGCGCCCAGATGGATGTCGGATGCGAAATAATGGTTCATAAATCGTTCTAAACAATTGACCGAATCCCCGTTGCCGGGGACTCGCACGGCAAAACGCCGCATTTTCCGAGGTTTGTCCGAGCGCAGCCGGAAAGCATCCGGGATTCGGACACGCCCTATTTCGTCAGTTCGTCGAGCTTCCGCTCAAGACTCTTGCCGTAAATATCCTTGGCCACGATCGTGCCCTCCCGGTCGATCAGGAAATTGGCCGGAAGTTTCTGCACGTTGTAGAGCCGGGGCGCCGTCGAAGCCTGACCGCGCAGATCGCTCACCGAGATCCAAGGCAGCTGCTGCTCCTGCACGGCGGTGATCCAAAGGGGTTTCGACGAATCGACGGCCACCTGATAGACCTCGAACGGCGTCGGAGCGTCGGCGTATTTCTTGTAGACCTCCTTCAGCTCGGCATTGAGCGTATTGCTGTTGCCCAGTTCGGCCGACCAGAAGTCCAGCAGCACGACCTTGCCCGTCAGCGACGAGAGCCGCACCTTCTTGCCGTAAATGTCCGAGAGTTCCAGATCGGGATACCCCGCTTCGGAGATGCGCGACGTCAGGCTGATGCGGGCGTCCATGCGCGTAATCTCGGCCAGCAGCGACTGCAGGTAAGGCGAATCGGGATAGGATTGTTCGAGCGCTTCGGCCACCGTGCGGTAATAAACCACGTCGCTGTCACCGTTGAACAGATAGGTGTCGCCCGGCAACCGCTGGTACAGGGCATAAACCGCCGCCAGCGAAGACTTGTTTTCGATGATGAAGCGCAGCTGTTCGCGGCGGATGCGGTAGTATTCGTCGGTATACTCCTTCACCAGCGCCTTGCGCTCCTCCTCGGAGAGGTTCGTCCGGGCGAACTGGCCGGCGATGTTGTCGAGCCGCTGGGCGCCGCCGACGAAAGCCTGATAGAACTGCCGCAGCAGCTCGGTCTCCTTCGACCCTTCGACCGTATAGTTGCGGATGAAACTGCCCACGGAATTCACGGACAAGCGGTCGCCGCCCGCCAGAAAGAGCGGAATACGTTCGCCGTTGTAAATTATATTGTAAAGCGAAGGCGTCCGGGTCACGCCCTTCAGCTCGAAACGGTAATTACCCTCCTTGTCGAGCACGGCCGAGTCGATGACCGACTGCGACAGGGGAGACACCTGCTCCAAGTAAACATTTTTGGCGTCGTTGCCGACGATGCGGCCTGAAATCTTCACCTTCGACGACTGGCAGGCACACAACAAGACGGCCGCGGTCAGGGAGACGAAAAGCGTTTGTTTGTTCATTAATCTCACGTTTCTGCAGTAAAATGCTCACAAATATAGCAAATTTCCGAAAATACGCACCTCTTATTTCGACGAATTGCGGTGCGGACCGTTGTTTTTCGAAAAATTGCGGTTGTGCTGCTGATTGCGGTTTTTCTGCTGACGCTGCTGATTGCGCTGCTGGGGACCTTTCTGGGGACGTGCCGTAAAGTGCTGTTTATAGTCGCTTCGGAGATTGTTTAAAGCAACTTCATCTATTTCAATAGCACCCCCGGACATGCGTTTGATGTCTTTAACGATCACTTCGTTGTTGGGATGCTCCTGATTGTATTCGTAGCTCTTCGAGCGCATGTACCGGGCCAGATTGTCCACCGTGCGCGACACCTCCCTGCGGTCCTTGTCGCCGGCAAGACTCCGGATCATCCGCTCGACGTATTTGCCGTAGTGCTTGAAGGAGATGCGTCCCTGCGAATAGGCCATGCGACGCGGCGTGATAGTCAGTTCCTGACGGGTCGGCTGCGGATAGGGGGAATCCACATCGAGCTGAAAATCAGACATGATAAAGAGGTGGTCCCACAGCTTATGGGTGAAATCGGCGGTATCGCGCAGCAGCGGGTTGAGATTGCCCATCACGGCGATCACGGCACGGGCCTGACGGTTGCGCTCGCGGCGGTCCTCGATCAGCTGCAGCGAGTCGATCATCTCCTGAATATGCCGTCCGTATTCGGGCAGGTACAACTTGCGTCGTGTGTAATTGTAATTCTTTTTCATATTGTAATTGTGGTCCTCGGCACTGTTGCAAAACGGCCGCCGGAGCGTCCGGCGGGGTTGTCGCGATGGACCGATTCAAGACGTTTTATCCGACTCTCCGCCCTGTTCGGCAAGGCCCCTCAAGATTGGTTTTGCACCGCAGAAAGTCATAACTTTGGGACAAAAGTAGGTAAAATTTCAGTAAAAACAAGCTATGGCAAAGGTTTTAATTCTGGACCAATCAAAAAGTATGCGAAACACGCTCCGCGAGCGTCTCGAATTCGAAGGCTTCTCGACCGAAGCCGCCGAAGATGAGGAGGCTGCATCGACGATGTGCGAGAAAATACCGTTCGACGTCATCCTTTCGGACCGGGGCTGCAAGATTCCCGACGCCGGAATCCCGTTCATCGTTCTTTCGGCGGAAGCGTCGATCGACTCGGCGGTCGAAGCCGTACGCAACGGTGCGCAGGATTACCTCACCAAGCCCATCGACATGAACCGCCTGCTGCAGTCCATACACCGCACCATCGACAACCCGGCGCCCGCACCCGCCTGCGCACCCGCGGCAGCTCCCGCACGCCGCTCGCGCCGTTCGCGCAATATGCATACGGAACAAATCATCGGCACCTCGCCGCAGATGGAACACGTACGCCAGCTGATCGACAAGGTGGCGCCGTGCGAGGCGCGCGTACTGATCACGGGCGAAAACGGCACCGGCAAAGAGCTTGTCGCCCGCTGGCTGCACGCCAAAAGCTCGCGCGCCGCGGCGCCGTTCGTCGAGGTGAACTGCGCGGCCATCCCCTCGGAGCTGATCGAAAGCGAACTCTTCGGACACGAGAAGGGTGCCTTCACCTCGGCGATCAAACAGCGCAAAGGCAAATTCGAGCAGGCCGACGGCGGCACGCTCTTCATGGACGAGATCGGCGACATGTCGCTGGCGGCGCAGGCCAAGGTGCTGCGCGCGCTGCAGGAGAACAAGATCTGCCGCGTGGGCAGCGACAAGGACATCGACGTGGACGTGCGGGTGATCGCCGCCACGAACAAGAACCTGCGCGACGAGATCACGAAGGGCAACTTCCGCGAAGACCTCTACCACCGTATCGGCGTGATCGTGGTGCGCGTTCCGGCGCTGCGCGACCACGCGCAGGACGTCCCGCTGCTGGCCGACCATTTCATCCGCACGATCTGCGCCGAATACGGCATCCCGCCCAAACGCATCGAGAGCAACGCCCTGCGCGAACTGCAGGCGATGCGGTGGAGCGGCAACATCCGCGAACTGCGCAACGTCATAGAGCGGCTCATCATCCTCAGCAAAGAGCGCATCACGCTCGACGACGTGAAGACCTACTGCTGAAAAAGCGACAACCGGCCCTTACGGACCGGTTGTCGCTTTTTCGAACCGAACTGCCCGATTACAGCAGATCGAGGATTTCCGCAGGTTTATCGACGATATGAGCGGCTCCGGATTCGACAAGCTCTTCCCGATCCCGAAATCCCCACGTGACGCCCACCGAGCGTACGCCCGCAGCCGCGGCGGTCTGCATGTCCACGCCCGAATCGCCGACGTAGAGCACCCGCTCCTTCGCCGCGCCCGTCAGCGAGAGAATCTCCTCCACCACGGCCGGATCCGGCTTCAGAGGCACCCCTTCGCGCTGGCCGAAGACCGCGGCGAAAGGAACGTCGGGGAAAAACAGCCGGACGAGTTTCTCGGTGCCCGCCTGAAATTTGTTCGACGCCACGGCGATACGCACGCCGCGCCGCACAAGCCCCGCGACCAGCTCCGGAATCCTGTCGTAAGGCTTGGTGTAGGCGTCGATATGCTCGGTATAGTATTTCACGAAATCGGCGCGCACGGCCGCTACGGTATAGGGCGTGCGAAGCTCTTCGGGCAGCGCGCGCTCCACGAGCCGCATGATGCCGTTGCCGACGAAATGGCAGTACTCCTCGTAGGAGTGCTGCGGAAGGCCGCGCAGGGCCAGAACGGCGTTGCAGGCGACGGCCAGATCGCCGATCGTATCGAGCAGCGTGCCGTCGAGGTCGAAGATGACCAGATCGGTATTTACAGTCGTTTCCATAATCATTGTCTGCGGCCGGCAGAAGATGCGGCCTTTTTGATTTTCCAGCCGAGAGCCGCCACGCACAGCGACATCAGCGGACTGACGATATTGAAGATGCAGTAAGGCATGTAGACGAACGTCGAGACGCCCAGCACCGTGGCCTGCGTCATGCCGCACGAGTTCCACGGCACGAGCACCGAACAGACCGTCGCCGAGTCCTCGACCGAGCGGCTCAGCAGACGGGATTCCAGCCCCCGTTCGGCATAGAGTTCCCGGAACAGACGGCCCGAAAGGATGATCGAGATATACTGGTCGGCCGTGCAGAGGTTGAAGAAGATTCCGGCCCCGACCGTCGAAGCCACGGCCGAAAAGGTGCGGCGGACGAATTTCAGAAAAACGGCCGTCAGCGCCCCCAGCATGCCACTGCCGGTCATCACGCCGCCGAAGCACATGGCGCAGATGATGAGCCATACGGTATTGAGCATGCCGGCCATGCCGCGCGTGGCCACCAGTTCGTCGAGCTGCGGGCTTCCGGTCTCCAGCGCCGTAGGCCCGAAACAGCTCATCAGCACGCCTTTGAATCCCGACATGAAGTTCAGTCCTTCGACTCCGGCCACCTTCGCCACCAGTTCGGGCTGCGCCAGCAGCATGGCGACGCAGGCGAAGACCGCGGCGCAGAAAAGCGTCACGATGGCCGGAAGTTTCCGCACGATCAGCACGCCCGTCGCCACGGGCACCAGCAGCAGCCACGGCGTAATGCGGAAAGCGCCGCGCAGCGAATCGGCGTAAAGTTCGGCGTGCGCGCCGCCGGTATGGCTCAGCGTCAGTCCCGCGACGACGAAGACCGCCAGCGCGACGACGAACGACGGAACGGTCGTGTAGAGCATGTAGCGGATATGCGTGAAGATCGGCACGCCGACGGTGGACGAAGCGAGCACCGTCGTATCGGAGAGCAGCGAAATCTTGTCGCCGAAATAGGCCCCCGAAATGATCGCGCCCGCGATCCACCCTTCGGGAAAGCCCATCGCCTGCCCGATACCCATCAGCGCCACGCCGATCGTGGCGATCGTCGTCCACGAGCTGCCGGTCATCAGCGACACGCCGGCGCAGATGACGCACGAGGCGACGAGAAAAAACGAGGGGTGCAGGATTTTCAGCCCGTAATAGATCATCGTCGGCACCACGCCGCTCACCATCCACGATCCGGCGATGGCGCCGATCAGCAGCAGAATGATGATGGCCGACGCCGAGGCGCGTATGTTGTCGATGATCGCATCCTCAAGCACCGACCACTTGCAGCGGTAGATGCCGATCGAGAGCATCACGCAGACCGACGTGGCCGAGAGCAGCGCGATCTGGCTTCCGCCGTTTATCGCATCGCCCCCGAAACAGCGGATGACCACATATAAAAGGAGTGTCAGCACTGCGAGCGGCAGCGCCGACACCCATGCCGAGGGCAATTTGTTCTTGTGAGATTCCATAATTCGCTACTCCGTTCCTAACCGGGGGACAAAAGTAGCAAAAAGCCGCGATACGGCCAAACGCCTATTCGACCGGTTTGATCTCCGCCTCCCATCCCGTCAGCGTCGAAACGTAGGGGATCAGCAGCATCGCCATCTTGCGCTGGCCGGCGTAATTGGGATGGGCCGACGATCCGAGCTCGCTTCCGTCGTTGCAGTAGCCGGGCAGGATAGCCGCGAAATGGAGGTTCGGCACGACGGCGGACTGACACAGGTCGCGGATATAGGTGAAGGCCGGTTCGCTGACGCGCGGCGCCACGCAGAGGATCGGCATTTCGTCGCCGTAGGCGCCGCGCAGAGTCTGCAGGATGCGGGTGTAGGCGGCCGCAAACTCATCGCGCGAAGGATGCGGCAGGGTCGAGAAGTCGTTCGATCCCAGATTGATGACGACCAGATCGGGCCGATACGGCGACGCCGCGAAGTCCCACGCCGGTTCCGCCGCCTCGTCGAACGTATTGGCGATGCGGTCGGCCATCGTATTCTGCGAAGTGGTGTTCTTATCGCCGTAATTGCGCGCCGCGCCGCGTCCCGAATGGGCGATCAGCGTATAGTCGGCGCCGAAATAACGGGCGATGATGCAGGCGTACGCCTTGTTGCAGTTCTCGGTCTGGGGTTTGAACGGCTCGTCCTTCGAAAGCCCCTCGGTCCCGTAACCGCAGGTCAGCGAGTTGCCGATAAATTCGATATGCCGTCCGGGCGCGGGCAAGGCTGGCAGCAGACGTCCTCCCCTGTCGAGCAGGAAGGCATGGATCGTCGTACGCCCCTGCTCGCCCTCGGTGCGCTTCTGCATCCGCACGGTATGTTCGCCGCGGCCCAGCTTCTCGGCCAGCACCACGACCGAATCCGTCCCGAACGTCGTAACGACGCCGGCGTCGCGGCCGTCGACGGTCAGGTTGTAGTAGTTCTTTTTCGTATCCGAAACGCGCATGGCCAGCGAACCGCCCGTAAAACGGCACTCGAAGCTGGTTCCGCTCCAGTCGAAACTCACGTCGCCGCCCTTCGTCTGCGTACGTCCGACATAGCGCACTTCGGACGACGCGGCGGGCGCCTCCGTCCGCTTCTGGGCGGAAACGGCGCCGGCGCACAACAGCGCCAGCGCTGCAAAAATCAGCCGTCTGCTCATTGCTTCGCCTCCGCTTCATAGGCGCTGACGGCCCGCTGCAGCGGTCCCCACCAGCCGCGGTTGATGATATGCACGATGTCGAACACCATCAGTCCGTCCGATTCGCGGAGATTCATCTCCACGGCCCGCTTGAACTGGGTCGTATCGCGTTTGTAGTCCTCGACGTACATCCCGCCGAAGAAGGGTCTGCCGCCCAGCAGACGGCGCGAATAGCGGCACCCGCCCTCGACGCTGAGGTGGTCGCCCTTCGACATTTCGCTGTCGGTCTCGTTCTTATGCAGGCCGTTGCTGCGACGGTACTCGTCGACGGTCACGTTCCAGTAATAATTGCCGTTGGTGAAGATGTCCAGCAGTTCGGCATATCCGTAATTCTTATAATCGGGCGTGGCCCATGCGAAATCCTGCGAAGGATCGTACGTATTGCTGGCCCAATTGACGCCCACTTCGAAATAGGAGGGGTACCACGCACCCGTATAAGCGCCGAACTTCAGGCCGGGCTTCACGGCTTTCAGCTCCTCTTTGGTGCGTTTGAAGAAGTCGTAGATCACCGACGCGCGCCACTCGATCCACTGCTTGAAATAAGGGCCGTCGATGCGTTTCCAGCCGCCGTCGCCGTCCTCCTCCCACGTATAGATATCCTCCGGGAACCGCTCCAGCTTTTTCCCGATATAAGCCTCGAATTTCCCGCGCGAGAAATCCGAGAAGTCGGACTGGATATTGTCGTAACGGCCGCGGTCAAGCAGCAGACCGTCGAAATCGTACTTCTGCGCCACCTCCTTGAAAATGGCGATTTCGTGATCCTGAACGGCCGGGAGCGCGGGATTGGCGAACAGCACCTTCTTCTCCGGAATCTCCAGCTGGGGGACCAATCCCCTGCCGGGAATATAGTTCACGGCCTGCCATTCGGGATGCCCGTCGTAGATCAGTCCGCGGCGGAATACGCCGTTGCCTTCGGCAAAAGTGTTGAACGAACCGTAAATCTCCAGTCCGGCATCGTGCGCAGCTTCGACGAAAGTACCCACGAAATCGAAATCGGGGCGGGCAAACCCTTTCCACTCCCGGACTTGGGGCGCATGTTCGCTGGGATATACCACTTCGCTCGAAGTGCCCTTGACGTCGAGCACCAGCGCCGTCATGCCGGCCTCCCGGCACTTGTTCACATAATAACGGATCGAATCGGGGTAACTGAAGCGCACCCAGTTGGCCGAACAGTCGAGCCACATCAGTTTGGGTTTCACCCCCTCGGCGGCACTCCGGCAGCCGGTCGCACCTGCCGCGGCAAAGGCCAGCAGGCATACAGTCAGCAGTTTTTTCATGAAAAATTAAAAGCTATTTTCGTTTGTAGTTTCCGTAAATATCGACTTCGTCCGCATGGAAAGGATCGGCCACCGCGTCGATCAGCAGCGCGCATTCGAGCCGCGTGAGCGGACGCGCCGGATCGTAACCGGACAGCAGTCCGGCGGCGGCACGCTCCGTCCGCGCCGCAACATCCCCGGCCGGCTTGCCGAGCGCTTCGGCCAGCATCGCCGTCAGGAGCGCCCCGTCGACCGGCGTTTCCAGAACGGAGGGCCGGACCGACGGATAGACTTCGCGCAGCCCTTCGCGCAGTTCGGATTCCGCGATCGTCCGATCGGCGTCGAACCAAGTCTGGTTCTCCCAGCCGACGTTGGCTCCGCGCCCCTTGAGGATTCCGGTCACGCCGATCCGCTGCATCGCCCCGAAGCGCGGATCGTCGGCCGGCAGGTCGAGGTACGGCAGCAGGTAGCCGCCCGCATCGAGCACCGCCTCCTGCACCCTGCGCACCGCGACTTCGGACGGATCGACGCCCGCCGCCGCGGCCAACGCCGCCAAGGCTCCCGTTGCCTGCCCGATCTGCAACACGACGGGTTGCAGGCGCGTGGAGCCGTTGACGAGGTTGGTTACCGAGACCGATTTTTCGGCTACGAGCAACCCCGGAAATCCTGCGGGGATCACGATGCCCAGCGGAAAACCGTACGAGGGGATGGGATGGAAATAGAGGTCGGGCAGGTCGTCCCAGCCCGAATAGCGGGTATGGTGCTGATCGACCGGATAATCGCCCACGCCGACCGCCGTACGATAAAGCGTTCCTGCGTAGGGGTCGGTAATGTCGTTGAGCGTAAACCGCACGACCCCGTGAATGCGCCGCGATTCGCGGTGATAGGGAATGAACGGCAGCCGGTCCTCCGTAGGGAACTCGTCGTCGGCCAACCCCAACGTATTGAATCCCAGCTCATGCTGGAGGAAATAGACGAATGACAGCGTATGATTCTTGGCCCTGCGGACGGCGTCGGCCCGCTCTTCGGGCGTCATGTCGATCATGTCCACGTAGTAATCGTTGCCCTCGATCGGCCAGTTGATCATGTATTTGCCGTCGGGCAGTTTTCCGTAGGTAATCATCATCTCGCGGGACCACATGCGATGCGGTTCCTTCGGAGCGATGCAGAGGTCGTTCACGCAGCAGCAGGCGAAAAGCGACGGATCGTACCCGTCGGGCCGCGGAATCGTGACGTCGCGGCCGTAATCCTTCAGTACGGCGACGTAGGTCAGGTCCTGCACGATGCCGTTGGCTTCGGCCGGGGCGATATCCTCGTGCGTGACGGCTGACGAATCCATGCCGACGTCATAGGGGACGCCCGCCATCCGGGCGACGTCGCCCAGCTCCGTCGCATCGACGAGCACGCCGGCTTCGACCTGCCGGAGCCGGCCGTCACGCCGGACACCCAGCCGCCATACATCCTTCCCGCGTTCGGCCGTCTCGGCCGCCGAACGGTACCACACGGTGAGGTTCGGTTCGCGGGCGACGAGCCGTTTGAAAATACTGTCGCCCACCGAAGGTTCGAACATCACGTTGCTGACCCACCCCGTTATCAGGGCCGAATCGCAGCCGTAATGCCGGGCCAGCTCCGTCCGGAACTCATCCCAGATGCCGCCGCGCAGGCGGTAATTGCCGTCGGTGGCGCTCACGCCCGCCGAGGTGAGCATGCCGCCGAGCCAGTCGAACTCCTCGACGATCAAGGTTCGCGCCCCCATGCGGGCCGCCTGCAGTCCGGCCGCCGTTCCGCTCGCTCCCCCGCCGACGATCACCACGTCGTAACGCTCGGCGGAACCGCACGCAAACAGCCCCAAGCACGCCAGCAGCTGCAAATATTTCAGTCCGGTAAATCTCATATTCGGTCATTTATTTCAAATCGGCTGCGGCCCGGCTGATCCGCCCGAAGCGGTCTGTAGCCGACACCTCGACGCGCTTCGCCCCTTCGGGCAGCGCGACGCGGTAATAGTGGTCCGAAATCGAAGGGTAAATCCATTTGTGGTCCATCTGACTGGTGTCGGAGTACATCTGTTTCGCGGCGGGATCGTAAGCCTGAAACCGCTCGGCGGGACCGCACGGCACGCCGTCGATCGTAAACTGGACTTCCCACGCCGGGTCGCTGGCCCAGACGTTGGCCACGGCGTACCCTTCGAACTGGGGATATTCGCGACCGCTGTAAATTTTCATCTGGTAGTCGGCCGGATAACCCGTCGATTTGTAATACCAGTCGATCCGGTCGCCGTTCACCTCATAGACGCCGTACCCGGCGGGCGTACCGTCGGTGCAGAGCGGACCCTGCCACCATGCGCCGCTCAGGGCGGGTGTCACATGCTCGTAGAGGCCGGGCGCGATCGGCTGGTTGAAGGTCGTATGGGTATGGCCCGAAATGATATGCGCCCGGTAGGGTTTCAGAATTTCGTAAAGCCCCCTGTGGTTGGTCATCGTCGATCCGGCGCGGTCGTAGCGGAACTGCTTGCGGTCCTGCTCCTCGCAGGTCGAAGGGATATGCAGGCAGACGACCACCGTCGAACCGGGCTGCACGCGGGCAAGGTCCTTTTCGAGCCAGCGCATCTGCCGCTCTTCGAGATAGCCGATGTAAAAATAGTCGCGCCCGATGAAGAAGTTGTCGTCGAGCACCACATAGTGGATGCGTCCGACGTCGAACGAATAGTAGACCGGACCGTACATCTGCTCGAACTTCGAGAAGGAGGTTTCGTAAGAGCGTCCGTAGACCTTCATGTCGTGGTTGCCCATCGCGTTGCGGAACGTGATTCCCGTACGCTCCATCACTTCGTTGTACCGGCCGTAAAGCGAATGGTCGTGCGACACGATGTCGCCGCAGCAGATGCCGTGGAAAGGCATGCCGCCGTAACTGCGGACCGTGGCGGCGATGTCGTCGGCCGCCGCCGCGAGTTTCGCAAACTCCTTCGGCGCCCATATCTGCGGATCGGCAATGGCGATGAACCCGTAACGCAAATCGTCGCCCGCACGGCGGAGCAGCGTAAAATCGCAGGATTTGCCGTCGGCGGGCAGCGGGTGGAAATAGCGCACCACGCCCTTTTCCACCGGAGCGTCGTAGCCCGCAGGCACGCAAACGAAGACGAAGCGGTTGTCGGCGCCGGCCTGCAGTCTGTAATTTCCTCTTTTGTCGGTGCACGCGAACTCTTCGCCGTCGGAGACCCAGACGCCTTCCACGCCCCGGCCGCCGCAAAGGACGCGCCCCTTGACCGTGACGCTGCCCGCGGCCCATGCGCAGGCGCACCACAACGACAACAGAATTGTCAGTAAATATCTTTTCATCGTTCCGTATTTTAGTTCTATTTGCATTGTTCGAGAATCTGCCAGCATTGGAACAGCCCGCGCGGCACATGGAAACATCCCTTCCATTTCCCGCCCTTGAGCGGCAGCAGCACCTCGCCGCGGCGGTTCAGGTAACCGAACCATTCGGGATGCTCCGTGTCCTTGAAATGCGCCCACGTATATTCGTGCAGTTTCCCGAACCACTCCAGACACTCCTTCGATCCGGTCAGCTGATAGCCCTTGATCATCGCGATCGTCGATTCGATATGCACCCACCAGAGCTTCTGGTCCCATTCCAGCTCCACGCGGGGCGCGCCCTTGCGGTCCAGAAAATAGAAAATGCCGCCGTACTCCTTGTCCCAGCCGTATTCGGCGGTATTGAGCGCGATTTTCACCGCTTTGTCGATCAGCGCACGGTCGTCGAGACGCACGCCGAGGTTCATGATGAACCACATCGCTTCGAGCGAATGTCCGGGATTCATCTGACGGCCTTCGAACGTATCGGAAAGCCGTCCGTCCTCCGTGACGTTCTCGACGATCAGCCCCAGCTCTTCCCGGTAAAACACCTCCATCACTTCGTGCAGGCACTCCCCGATGGTGTCGGCCAACAGTTGTTTGTCGATCATCGGCTCGATCTCCAGCGCCATGTTGCAGAGGATCATCGGCAGGGCGAAACTCTTGAGCGAACGCGTTCCGGGATAGGCCTTGCACCACTCGCCCTTGGGATTGGCGCGTTTCTCCAGAATCCGGTCGAAAGTCCGCTTTGCGATCAGGGCATACTCGTCGCTGCCCGTCGCAACGGCGACCTGCGCAAAGGCCATCGCCGCGAACGTATAGGAGAAAATATTATAGGGCTGCACCAGCGGGCGGCCTTCACGCGTCAGCGCAAAATACCAGTTGTAGTTGCCGTCGTGGCCGTATTTGCGCAGGAACTCAGCCCCCTGCACGGCGCATTCGAGCCATTCGGGACGACGCTCCACCTTGTTATAGAGCATGGCGAACATCCACACTTCGCGCCCCTGCAGCCAGATGAATTTGTCGGTATCGTAGACGCTGCCGTCACGATCGAGACACGTAAAATAGCCGCCGAATTCCCTATCTTGCGATTTTTCGAGCCAGAAAGGCAGTACGCCATCCAGCAACTCGGTTTTGTACTGTTCCGCTAATCTTTTGAAGTCCATAATCTTATCTGATTTTATATTGTTATCTTGTCCAGTATCGTTCGATCTCTTCGAGCGTGCGGCCCGACGTTTCCGGCACCGCCTTCCATATCAGCAGCATATAGGGCACGCACATCGCGGCGAAGAGGAAAAAGGTCCCCGCCGGCGTCAGATTCGCGAGCATCCACGGCGTAAGCTGCCCGACCAGATAGGTCCCCGCCCAAAGCGAGAACCCCGCAATCGACATCGCCGCGCCGCGCACGCGAATCGGATACATCTCCGACAAAAGCACCCATACCACGGTGCAAACGGAGATGGCGCAGCAGAAAATATAGCACAGGAACGCCGCCTGCAGTACGCCGTCCGGCATCCCCGACCGCTCACCGGTCAGGAAACAGGTCCCGATAAGCAGCAGCGACAGCCCCATGCCCGACACGCCCCAGTAAACCAGCTTCTTGCGCCCTACGCGGTCGATGATCGCCAGCGCCAGCACCGTCGTAAGCATATTGACCGCTCCGACCAGTATCTGGGCGAACAGCGAGTCGCTGCCCGACCATCCGGCCCGCTCGAAAATCGACGGCCCGTAGTAAAGCACGGCATTGACACCCATGAACTGTCCGAGAATGGCGATCGCCGCACCGACAAGCACCGCCGTTCGGATGCCTTTCGACAGCAGGAGCCGCCACTGCGGGGCCTGCCTGCCGCCGACGGCCGTTTCGATGGCCGCAAGCTCCGCGGCGGCTTCCGTCCGGTCACCGTTGATACGGCCGAGTATCTGCAGAGCGCGGTCCGTCCGTCCGCGCAGCGCCAGCCAGCGCGGACTTTCGGGAATAAAGAAGATGATGACGAAGAAAACCAGCGCCGGAAGGGTTTCGGCCCCCAGCATGCCCCGCCACACTTCATCGACGAAGATCCGCCGCATCCACGCCGTTTCGAAACCGGCGGTCTGTCCCATGCGGAGCAGCAGGTAATTGACCGTATAGGCCGCCAGAAATCCCATCGTGACGGCCAGCTGGTAAAACGACACCAGCATGCCCCTACGGCGCGCCGCCGACACCTCGGAGATGTAAAGCGGCGAGACGACCGAAACGACGCCGATGCCCAGCCCGCCCACGATCCGGTAGACGACCAGCTGCGTGAAATCGGCGCAAAGGGCGCACCCCGCGGCCGACACCGTGAACAGCACGGCAGAGACGAGCATCGTCCGCCTGCGCCCCAGCCGGTCGCTCAGCACGCCCGCACAGAGTACGCCGGCGATCGAGCCGGCCAGCGCGCACCCCACATACCACCCCTGCTGCAGGCTGTCCAGCCCGAAGCGGGCCGTCACCAGCTCGACGGTGCCGGAAATCACGGCAGTGTCGTACCCGAACAGGAGTCCGCCCACGGCCGCCGTGACCGCAAGAAAAAGCATGTAAGATATGTTGCCGCGCCGTTTCATGGAGTATATTTACCGTTTCCGGTAAGGGTTGTCGATTTTAAAATAATCGCAGTAGCGATCGTAAAGATGTCCCGCCTGCGGATAGGCCGAATTGGGACTCATGAAGTGCGAGAATTCGAACGTGATGACGTTCCGCATCCCGGCCCGCCGTGCGGCGTCCAGCTTCAGCAGCAGCTTCTCCCACTTGATCGGCAGGAAGCGGATCGGCATGTCGCGGTCGAACGACTCGATGTTGGTCCAGCACTCCATGCCGTACTTGTCGGCCAGCGCCTTGTTCACCACCAGATAGTCGTACAGCTCGTGGTAATCGACCTGCCCGTCCTGAAACGCGAGGATGTCCACCGCTCCGGCGACATTGCCCAGTATCTCGTTCCACTCGCGGCGGTGCTCTTCGACCGAAAGGGCCTTGTCGCCCGCCATCACCTGATCGGTCTTGACGCCGTGGATGTAGGGTGAGATCATCGTTTTCAGACCGCCCGAAACCGCCTTGGCATGGCGGCCCACTTCCGCATAGATGCGCGACATGTTCTTGGTCCGGCGGCTGATCTCCTGCGAGAGATACCACCCCTGAAACGACTCGTGGTGGCCGTATCTGGCCCACACCTCGTCGATCAGTTTCAGGTTCAGGTCTATCTCGCGCTGGAAGAGGCCCTCCTGCCAGTATTTGCCCGAATCGTACATGCCGAAATAGAACGCCATACCGTATTTGTCGGCCAGCGTAAGGAACATCTCCACCAGATCGACCGGGGGATAGTACACCTCCTCGCTTTCGAGCAGACACTCGAACGGCGCGGCGATCCACCGTCCCAGCCCGGCGCGGATCAGCACCACGGTGTTGATCCCCATGTTTTTCATCGCCCGGAAATCGGCGTCCCACTCCTTGACGCCCCAGTTCTGGTGGGGAATGTCCCAGCTCACCTCGTCGAGGAACGTCACACGAACGGGAATCGCTTGGAGAATGCCTTCGGTTCTGAAATCGTCGTCCGACAGGCCGCAGGCCGCGTCGCCGCCCGCCGCACCCTTCGGGGAGCAGGCCGCCAGCACGACTGCGATCAGCACGGCCAGCGCCGCCGCCAAACCGCCCGGTTTAGGGTAATGTCCGTTCATCGGTCTCTATTCCAAGGTTTTCAGATACTCCATATAGCGGTTGTACAGGTGCCCCGCCTGCAGATAGGCCGACTGCGGACTCATGAAGTGCGAGAACTCGAACGTAATGGCGTTCTGGTAACCGGCCTGAGCCGCCAGCCCCATCTTGAGCCGCAGTTTCTCCCATTTGATCGGCAGGAACTTGATCGGCATGTCGCGGTCGAAGGTCTCGGAATTGGTCCAGCACTCCAGCCCGTAACGGTCGGCCAGTTTCTTGTTGACTTTCAGAAAATCGACCAGCTCGTCGTACTCCACATGGCCGTCCTGAAAGGCGACGATATCCACGGCGCCCTTGATTCCGGCGAAGATGGCGTCCCACTCGCGTTCATGGCTTTCGAGCGTCACGACGTTCTGCTTCGAAGTCGAAGCATTGTATTGGCTGACGTTCTTGCTGCCGTCGATATAAGGGGAAATCATGGTCGGCAGACCGCCGGAAACCTCCTTGCAATAGCGTCCCAGACTCGCATACAGATCGACGATCTTGCCGGTATTGCGGCTGCATTCCTGCGAAATATACCAGCCCGCAAAGGATTTGTAATGTCCGTAACGGCTCCACACCTCGTCGATCACGCGTTTGTTCAGCGCAACCTCCTGTTCGTATTCGCCGCGGTCCCAGTACTTGCCCGAATCGTAGAGCCCGAACCAGAAGTTCATGCCCCACTTGTCGCTCAGGCGCAGGAACATATCGACCAGATCGACGGGCGGTTCGTAACACCCCTCCTCGGCCGTGAGCACCCGCGAGGGAAAAGTCTGCCAGCGGCGGTAGCCGCAGCGGATCAGGATCACGGTGTCGATGCCGGCTTCGCGCATGTAGCCGAAGTCGCGGTCCCATTCGGCTTCGCCCCAGTTCTGATGGGGAATATCATGACTGATTTCGTCGAGAAAAGTTCCTTTTATTCGCATAACTCATTTATTTAAATTTCAAATCAGGTTCTCCAAAAAAGCCTGCGGTTCGTAAAAAAGACCGTAACGGCCATGACCGCGGCCGTGACCAGCACGCCCCGCACCACGCCCATCCACGGGCATAGCTCGGCAAAGGTCTGTAAATAAGGCGCCAGATGCAGCAGCGTCAGCAGGGGCATGATGAGGAATCCGGCCGCCGTATAGGCTACCATCGGATTCTGCCCGCATTTGACCAGCGCCGAGAAACGCACATTCAGCCGCCGCATCGCGATTCCGGCGGCGATCAGGACAAACGAAGCCAGCCCGGAGGTGACGAAAAAATAGCTGAACGTCGCGTAATCCTTCTTGATGCCCCCTTCGAACGCCTCCAGCGCCAGTCCCAGCATCAGCCAGCAAAAGCCCCAGCCGAAAAGCGAACGGTGCAGTCTTCCGGTCGCGGAGCCGTCCCCGCGCAACAGACGGCGGAGCAGGAGACAGATCAGGACGCCCGCCGCGAGATTCACGACCAGCTGCCGCGCGAAAAGCCCCCACATATTCAGGCATATCAGCGTCACGAGCAGAACGAGTATCCAGACCTCCCGCCGCCGGGACGCCCCCGGCGCATCTTCGCCGCTCTGCGTCATCCATTCGTAGATACGGTCTCCCGCAATCGTGCCGGGAATGATGATACAAAGGTATTTCAGGTAGTCGAAGCGGAAAAGCCACGGCGCAGGCGACCAGTCCCACAACGCCTCGTTCCACGAACCTTCGACGCCGCTGCCCAGACGCAGTGCCGCCAGCAGCGCCAGCACACCCAACCGCGCCAGCAGATTGTTCCGCGTATAGAGCCACACCAGACTGCCGAACAGCGCCATATTCGCAAGGATCAGAATGATGACGTCGCTCCGCTCCGCCGAGACGGGCAGTCCCCAGATCCACCGGGCGGCCGCCAGCAGGGCGGCGATGCCGGCGACGCCGGCCAGACAGACCATGCGGTTCTGCCGGTCCGAAAGCCGGCTGAAGCGCATGAAAAGCGCACAGAAACAGCCCCAGCCCGCCAGTTGCAGCAGCGAGGAACCCCATCCCGGCAGCGTTCCCGTCACTCCGGAACGCAGGTTGGCGAGCGCGATGGCGAAAAGCGCCAGCAACGCCCACCTGCGCGCCACGACCGTCAGGATCAGCGCCACCGATTCGCCCCGCTGTTCCAGCCGCCGGCGCAGGGCCAGCGGGAAAGCGGCCCCCATCGAAAAGAGGAAAAACGGGAAGACCAGATCGACCCACGTAATTCCCGGCACCGACGGGTCGAAGCGGAACGACGGCGGCGGCACCTGCGCATGAAACAGCCACGCAGGAAGTTCGGCGTGCCACAGGATCTGCCCCGACAGCACCATTCCCACGATAGCCAGTCCCCGCAGCAAATCGACCGTATTAGCTCGTTTTTCCATCTGCACGTTACGTTATTTCAGGTATTTCTGTTTCTTGAGGTAATCGGTCCAGATCACATATCCCGCTGGATGGAGGTGGATTCCGTCCTTCGTCAGGTCGATGCGCAGCTCGCCGTCGGCGTCGGAAAGCAGCGGCGCCAGATCGACGAACGTACACCACGGCTTGGCGTCGCACAACCGCACCAGCCGCGCATTGAGCGCCCGCACCTGCGGATTGTGCCCCTTGAGTCCGGGATAGGCCAGCCGCCGGGTATTGACCGGCAGCACGCTTTGGATATAGAGCCGGCAGCCGGGAACGGCGTCGTGCACCATGTCCGCCATGCGGGTAATGTTCATCACGATCGTATCGACGGGCTGCCCGCCCGTCAGGTCGTTGATACCCGCCATCAGGAAGATTTTGCGGGGCTTGCTTTTCAGGATGTCGGGCAGACGGTCGATCATACCGAAGGTGTTGTCGCCGCCGATGCCGCGGTTCTCGACGTCGCCGCGTTTGAGCAGCAGGCTCCACCACCCCTGTTCGGTGATGCTGTTGCCGAGGAAGACGATCGCCCCCTGCTGCAGTCCCTCTTCGTCGTGGGCCGCACGGCGGGTATCGTAGTAGGCGTTATGGAATTTTTGCGCCGAAGCGCCGGACGCCGCGAAAAGGGCGGCCAGAAACAATATGACGATGCGTTTCATAATCAGTCTTTTTTAATTACGCCGTCGATACCGGTCTTGACATAAGACCACTGATCGGCTTTTTTCAGGTGAATCATATCGAACAGGAAATAACCGTCGCAGGCGTTGATGCAGGCGGCGACCGAAGCGGTGATGGCCCGGTTCTCCTCCTCCTGCGGCACCTTGTCGTCGGCATCCCAGTTTCCCACGTCGGGACCGCCGGCCACCATCGGGCAGGCTCCCATCGTACGCTCTTTGGCCAGCAGGCAGAATCCCTGCATGGTCCATTCGGTCGTGCCGTAAACGCGCGTCGGGGAGGCATAGGCACCGATGAGCATCTGGTCCATCAGGTCGGCATAGCCGTAGTTCATATATTTCTTGGTAGCCCACGAGAATTTGGACGAGGTATCGTAATTGGGGCTGGCCCAGTTGACACCCACGTCGTAATAGCTGGCATACCAGCCCCCGACGTATACGCCGAACTTGACCGACGGATTGACCGACTTGACGGCGGCGCGCGCCTTTTCCATAAAGTCGTGGATCACCTTCGCCCGGAATTCGAGCCACTGCTTCATATGCACGGGCACCGGCGAGGGTATGCCCGAAGTATGGCCGGCAGGCAGAATGTCGGCGGGGAAACCGGCAACCGACTGGCCGATATACTTCTCGAACTCCTTGCGCGTATAATTCGAGAAATCGCTGGTAAATCCGTCGAAGCGCCCCCGGTCGAGGAAGATTCCCGCCAGTCCGTCATAGGCCGCGAGGTCCCTGAGCATCGAACAGAGATACTCCTGCACTTCGGGCAATACCGGATTGAAGAACTTGGCGGACTGCGAGGTTGACATGATGTTCGTGATGCCGCCCGCCAGATTCAGATCGGTCGTCCACGCCCGCTTGGCCTCATCCCGGAAAACGACTCCGGCGCCGCCCAGCGAGGTCTGGTTGCCGCCCGTAAAGGTATTGATCGCGGCGTGAATGCGCAGGTCGAGCGACTTTCCGGCGTCGATAAACGCCTGCAGGTAGTCCCACGTGGCCGTGCGTTCGACCTTGGAATATCCGCCCGGCAGCCATGCGCCGAGCCACTCCACCTGATCGACCACCGACGTACGGAAAAGCACGTCGCCGGTAGTAGGCCGCACATCAACCACGATATCGGTGAATCCGGCCTCCTTGGCCTTGGTCAGATCGCGCAGTATATTCTCCTTGCTGTTGGCGAAATCGGGGAAGTTGGCCGCGGCATCGACCCAGATGAAGCGGGGTTTCTCCACTCCCGGTTGCGGATCGGGATCCGGGTCGGGATCGGGCCACTCCCATTCGGGCTCCTTCGAATCCGAGCCGCACGAAACAGCCCCGTATCCCAGCGTCAGCGCCACCAGAGCCGCCGCAAACCATTTAACATTCTTTTTCATCTTCAAAATTATGTTTGTTTTAGGACCTGCATCCCCGGTCAGAGGGATGCAGGCAAAAGGGATGTTACTTGTCGATACAGTCGAACTCCCAAGCGACCAACGCATTGGTATTTGCGTCCGTATAGTAGAGATTCATCTTGTATCCGTCGGCCGATGCCGTCATCAATATGTCGCCGGCCGCATTGACCACCGCCCCGGCAGGCTTGTATTCGTTCGATACGAAGACCTTCGACGGCGACGTGTCGCACGCACCCGTCATCTGATCGGGCGTCGTCACATCAAACATGTAGGCTTTGAACTCTCCGTAGGTGAAATGCGCGCCCTCATAAATCGCCGCATATTTGGCGTTATTGAACGTACATACATCCACACAGTTGTAGTTGGAGTTGGCACCCCATGTCGCAGTGGCGATCTTGTGGGTTACAGCGCCCGTCGCATCGACACGATACAGCGCATTGGCACTGTAGTAGGCAAGGAAGTAAGGATCGTCGGGATTGGCCGAATAAGCCTCCACGTCGGCGTGGCCGTTGCCGTTCCAGCCGGCGGTCGCCCCCGTAACCGAGATCATCTGCGGCTTGGCCGGCACGCCTCCGGTAATCACCCAGCGGAGGAACTTGCAAACGGCACCGTTCCACGTATAGATCACGGCCGTAACGATCGCATCGCCCTTCACGTTGCCCTGCACCGAAATGTGCTTGCCCATCGAAGCGCCCGTAGCGTTCGTATAGGAGAGCAGCTCGGCAGGCATTTCATCCGTCGATGCCGCCGCATAAACCTTGAATTCGGCATTGGGATTAGCCAAGTTCGCATAGAGAATGTTGCCCGCGTCGTCCGATGTCATACCGCCGTCGGCCGCTACGCCCTTCATGTCGTGTGTACCCAAGAAATCACCTGTCGCGCGGTTGAACAGGAACTTGTCCGCACCGGTCGAAAGCACGAGCTTGTTGCCCGACGCCGCCAGCGAATAGATCTTACCGCCGGCATTGACGATTCCGAGTTTGTCGAGCGATACGTTCTGCCAAACCTCCGTCTCGCTGCCCGCACGCCAGCCGTATTTGATCTTGGGCGGAATCTCCTTGCTCACGGAATAAACCCGCTTGGTCACGCCGTCATGCGCCGTAACCGTAAATTTCACGCCCTCGTCTTCGTAATTGGCGGCAACGGCGGGATCGGGCGAGATCGTGGCGTGGGGAGAAAGAATCACCTGCGCCGTCACCGACGAAAGGTCATCGACCGTAATGAGCGAAATCGTGTTCCGGTCGTTATCGATCACACCCTGAATAGCAGGTTCGTCGGTGGCGAAAGAGATGATCTCGCATTTATCCGACTTTTTGATATTGCCCGTCACGCAGAAATTGCGCTTCGAACCGTCGACACGCGTCAGCGTAAACCAGTTTTCCTTCGTCAGATCCAACGTTCCGAGCATCGGCGTGATGAAACAGTTGTCATCCAGATTAGCCGTGACGCGCATCTGGGTAATCGAAGTGGTATTCGACGAATTTTCGGGATAATAGTAAGGAACATCGATCACGATACGCTCCTGTCCCTCGGTCACCGCCGCGGTGAATTTTGCCAGCGGGTCGTTTTTATACTCCCCGGTAGCGAACTGCGCCGAGATGGTGTTCAGCCCCTGATCCACGACCGACGGGGTCAGCTCATCCGGCTCATGGCAGCCGCCTAAGCCGAGCAGAGCCGCCAATGCAAATAATTTAATGCTATTTTTCATGGTTTCGGTTTCTTTTAGAGATTATAACCACTCAGGGAACTGCTTGACGGCCGAATTGTTGCTCAGCTCGGTTTCAGGCAGCGGAATACGGTAGCTTCTCTTCGAAAAGGCGGTCCTTACGGTCGCAGTCGACGTAGGTATAAATAAACTCGGCACCCTGCTTTTCGATTTTAAGACCGTGTACGCGGCTGTTCTGACCGGAATAAGCCGTATGTGCGAGTTTCCAGCGGCGCATGTCCCAATAACGATGTCCTTCGCAGTAAAGTTCGATCTTCCGCTCCTGCCGGATCGCCGCCATCAGCGCCTCGCCGGACTTATTGGAGTAAGGCAGGCCTACGCGCTCCCGAATCTGGCGCAGGTCGTCGTTCGCACCGTCGGCGCCCAGCATGTAGCACGCTTCGGCATGATTCAGAATGACTTCGGCCAGACGAATGGCGATCCAAGGCTGCGTACAGGCTTTCGAATAGTCGGTATAACCTTCGTTCAGCATTTTGCGCAGATAATAACCCGTGGTCGTACGGCCATTGAGCGCCGAACCGTCGTCGTAAACGGCATAGCCGTCTTTACCGCTCACATAAGGTTCGAGAGCACGGCCTTTCCATTCGCACCCGTTGTAAAGCACGGAAGCATGGAAACGGGGTTCCAATTGGGCATAAGGCGGCGTATCGGTCGTACCGGTCGTCGTATTGTGCCACGGCGTCCAGTCGGGATAACCGCCCGTCGTCGCCAGTTCGTACGATTCGACCATCTCCTGCGTCGGAGTGGCCCGTCCGCCCATGGTCGTATTGTCGCCGCCCGGCATAAAGAGCTTGTCCCAGCTATGGTTCGGGCCGCCGACCAGATAGTTGTATTCCAGAATCGACTCCGTATTACCGTCGCGCATCGAGGTAAACGCCTTGGCGTAATCGGCGGCCGTTTTGCCCGGCATCAGCACATAACCGAGTTTGAATACCTCTTCAGCCGCGGTTTTGGCCGACTGCCAGCGTTTGGCATAGAGCATCGCACGCGACAGCATCGCATACGCGGCACCGGAAGTAATGCGTCCCGCTTCGTTGTCCCATTTGGCCGGAAGGGTCTTGGCGGCATAGGAAAGGTCGCCTTCGACCATATTCCACCCCTCCTCCTCGGTCGAGAGGGCCTTATTCTCGGTAATCGCCAGCAAATCCTCGTTATAGAGAATCACCTCCGGAGTGCGCTTCAGCAACTGGAAATAGAGGAATCCGCGGAAGAACCGGGCCTCGGCCTCGAAACGCTTGTAAGTGTCGCCGTCGAAATTGCTTCCGTATTTTTTCAGTCCGTAAAGGAACTCGTTGACGCGACGGATACGAGTGTAGGTATCATCCCATGCTCCGAAATGGAAAGCGGCCGTCGATGCGGCCAGTCCGCCCTCGGCGAAAGCGATGATATTGGCAAACCCCACGTTCGTGCCCGGCGTGGCGGATCCGAACTTGAGCGTCTCGGTCAAGCCGTCCGTCAGGCCGACCTGACTGTCGCCGGTCTCAAACGCCCCGTACCGGGAGATGTAGGGATAAAACCCATTGACATACTGAGTCACATAATTGACGTCGCTCCATACGATCTTTTCCGACACCTTGTTGGTCGGACTCATGTCGAGCCAATCGTTACAGCCCGTCATGGCGACCGTAGCAGCCAGCAAAACGATATTTATGATTTTCTTTTTCATGATTTTGAATTTTGTCGGTTAGAACGAAACTTCGAGACCGCCCACAACCGTACGCTGCTGCGGATAGTAACCGTTGGTCACGCCCGGCCATTCGGGATCGACGCCTTCGGGCAGACCCGACCATGTGCAGAGGTTATTGCCCTCGATATAAACCTTCACCTTCTGGATGCGCAGTTTGTTGGTCCAGTTTTTGGGCAGCGTATAGCCCAGATGAACCGATTTCAGACGCAGATACTTTCCGTCGCGGTACCAGAACGACGAAGCATAGGAGTTGTTCGTGTTAGGCGGATTGAGCGACAGACGGGGATACTCCGCATTGGGATTTTCGGGCGTCCATGCCTTTTCTACGAGATAACGCGGCGAGTTGGCGCCGGCCTTGAACGGACGGGTGAAAATCGTATTGTCCTCATTCCAGTTGTAATAAGTACCCGTCAGCGAAACGTCGCAAACGGCAGCCCCGACAAACAGAATATCGAATTCAAGTCCTTTCCACGAAGCATTGAGATTGACACTGCCGTTGAACTGCGGACGCTGGCCGCGGCCGAGATAGGCGCGGTCCTGATCGTACGTAATGGCGCCGTCGCCGTTGAGATCCTTGTATTTGATATCGCCCACACGGGGACGCGAGCCGGAGATCCACGGCGAATTGTCGATCTCCTCTTCGCTCTGGAACAGGCCGTCGGTCATAAAGCCCATCGTCATGTAGCGGCTCTTGCCGGTGCGCTTGGCGTAATCGGGCGTATTGGGGCTGTCCTGATAACGGAGCCAGCGATCTTTCGCCCAAGTCATATTGACGGTCACGCCATACTGGAAATCTTTGCCGATGTGATTACGATGAGTCAGTTTGACGTCGATACCCTTTACATCCTGCGCATTGTTATTTATGTAAGTGGGGTAATAGCCGCCCATCGAAGCGGGTTTTCCGGTGTTCGATCCCAGAATATCGAAAATATAGTTGTAGAAAGCATCGAACTCCACTCCGAGTTTTCCGCTCCACATCGCCAGATCGAAACCTACGTTGTAGGAATAATTACGCTCCCAAGTCAGAAGTTCGTTCGCAACCAGCGACGTCATGATACCGTTCTGCCCCACGCCGCCGAGAACGACGCTCGGTGCCGTACTGACATTGGAGAACGTGCTCAGGAAAGCATAGGCCGCCGAGCCGGAGTCGTCGCCCAAGGAACCGAACGATGCACGGAGTTTGAAGTTGTCGACCGCGTTGCGCAGGGGAGCGAAGAAGTTCTCCTCCGACATGCGCCATCCGAGCGATACCGAAGGGAAGAATCCCCAGCGGCGTCCCGAAACGTTGCCGATAAACTTATAAGACCCGTCATAACGTCCTGAGAATTCGAACAGATATTTATCGGCATAATTGTACTGTCCGCGGAAAACCAGTCCGACCTTACGCGAAGCGTCGCTGGAACCGCCTATCGGCTTATCTGCCGGAGTCGTCGCTTGGTCCAGTTCGGGCAGTTGCGGGAACGGAATGTCCTTACCCGAAGCCGAGAATTTATTGGTCTTGTAATCGCGGGTTTCGATCAGCGCCAACAGATCGACTTTGTGTTTCTCCGCAAAGGTATTTTTATAGCTGATGCTGGCCTGAGAGGTAATTCGGCGCCACTGCGAGAATCCTTCGGTCAGGTTATTGGTTTTCTTGCCGGTCGTGACGTTCGCATTGTTGCGCGGATCCGACGCCTTGGAATAAGTGATATCCTGACTGGTCGAATTCGGCGTGCTGGCCAGCATGAGGAAGTAAGGCGTACTCAGGATTTTGGATGTCGTAGAGCTGCGGTCGTACGCACCCATAACCTTCAGGCTGAGACCCTTTACCCACGGAAGATCCCATTGCAGGGCAGCGTTGGTCTGTACGGCTACGGTCTGTGATTTCGAATAGCCCGACAGTTCGGTAGCGGCAATCGGATTGATCGTATTCCCGTAATTATTCTGGCTCGCGGTCGGAAGTCCGTCATAGGTCTTCGGCAGATAAGGATGCGCATAGGCGGCCTGCTCGGCAATCGAGAGCCACGGGGCCGTCGAAACGCTGGTGCCGGAAGTTCCTCCGGCAGGGAATCCGGGTTCCTTCCGATCTCCTATCTGACCTGCCACTCCAAACGTAAAGGTCAAACTCTTGGCAATCTTGGCTTCGATATTCGTACGCAGGTTGTAGCGGTCGTAATCGAAATTCTTGACATTACCGGTCTGATTCATATAGCCCAGCGAAGCGAAATAACTGATCCGGTCGCTGCCGCCCGTCGAAGTGACGCTGTGCTGCTGAATCGTACCGGTTCCGAAAATTTCGTCGATCCAGTTGGTGTTGCCCCAGCCGTTCGTGCCTTCGCGCATCATCTGTACATGCTTGGCCGTGAAGATCGGCTCCTGACCGTCGAGTTCGAGCGCCTTGTTGTACCAGTAAGCATAACCCGGACCGTCGAGGAATTCGGGATACGAGGTATTGAACGACGCACCGTAGGACCCCTTGTAAGTCAGATTCATCGCACCCTGTCTGCCCTTCTTGGTCGTTACGATCATCACACCGCCGGCTGCTTCGAGACCGTAAACCGCTACGGCGGCGCCGTCCTTCAGCAGCGATACCGACTCCACATCGTTGGGGTCGATGTCATTGATCGAACGCTGCACGCCGTCGACGATATAGAGAATACCCGACTTCGCGCCGCGAATGGTCATGCTGGCTTGGTCCTGACCGGGCTGTCCGGAATTCTGCACGGAGATAAGCCCCGGCAGACGGCCGGCCAGTCCCTGCGAGATATTGGACATCGGCATCTTCTGAAGCTCCTTGCCGTCGATCTGCGACACGGCCGCCGTCACGTCGGCGCGGCGCTGCGAGCCGTAACCGAGGATGACGACCTCGTCCAAACGGGCGGCATCCTCTTTCATCGTAACGTCAAGGTTGGAAATCCCCCCCACAAGTTATTCTCTGTGAGAACATTCCGATATACGTAAATTCCAGTATACCGCCTTTGGGAACCGCAATGGAATACTGTCCGTTTATGTCGGTCGTCGTACCCTTGTTCGAGTCCACGACCACCACGGTCACACCGACGAGCGGATTGCCCTGTTCATCGGTAACCGTACCCCCGACGGTAGGCTGCGCAAAGGCCGTCCCGGCCCCCGCCAACAGCAGGAACAATGTCCACAGACACGTCCTCGCCGCCAGAGAATCTCTGAATCTAGAGAAGAACTCTTTCATAGAATTACATTTAAGGTTAAGTTTTTAGTGTTTTATATTGGTTGCAGATCAGTTGCTCCCTTCGGCGATTCCGGCCGCCAGCTCCGACCACCAGCCGCGGTTGATGATATGGACGATATCGAAGATCATCAGTCCGTCGGTGTCGCGGAGCGCCTGCGCCACGGCGCGGGTGAATTGCGCGGCATCGCCCTCGTACTGCTCGACATAGATCGAACCCGTCACGGGAACCACGCCGCAGGTGATTTTCTTCGCCCATTCGGCGCCGCCCTCGATGCAGTACCAGTAATTCTGCTCGTCGGACATTCCCGCTTCGGTACGCTGCCCGACGACTCCGTTTGCCTTGTCGACTTCGGCTTTGGTAACCAGCGTATAGTAAAGCCCGGTCATATAGATGTCGAGCAGGTCGGCATAACCCGTATTCCTGTATTCGGGCGTCGCCCAATCGAAATAGCGGGCGGGATCGAACTGTTCGCTGGCCCAGTTGACGCCCACGTAATAATAGGTCGGGTACCATGCGCCCGTATAGTCCCCGATCAGCAGCCGGGGATTGATCTCCTTGAGCTGCCTGTGGGCTTCGGTCACGAAGTCCTTGATAACCGATGCGCGCCATTCGATCCACTTGCGGAACAGCGGGCCCTGCGACCAGTCCCACTTGCCGTCGGCATCCTGCGTCCAGCGGAGAATGTCATCGGGATAATCGGCGACTTTCGTTCCGGCATAGGCTTCGAAAAGCTCCTTCGACAGCGGACTGAAATCGGAGGTGATATTGTCGAAACGCACCCGGTCGAAGACGATGCCGTCCACATCGGGATACTTCTCGGCGAACTCCCTCAGAATCGCCAGCTCGTACTCCTGCACTTCGGGATTAGCCGGGTTGAGCATGCCGTTGTAGTTGCTCTTTATTTCGCTGATCGGCACGATCTTCCCTTCGGTGTAGACCTGCGACTGCCAGTCGGCATGATCGCCGTAGATGATTCCCCGGTCGAAGAAGTTGTGACCGCCGGCGAACACGTTGAGCGAACCGTGCACGCGCATGCCCAGCTTGTGTCCCTCCTCGATGAAATAGCCCAGCAGATCGTAGTTCTCAGGACGGGTCACGCCGTCCCATTCGCCCATGTAAGGCGCAATATCGCTCTTGTAGAGCGTTTCGCCCATGATCGACTTCACGTCTACCACCACATCGGTAAAGCCCATGTCGTGGATTTTGGACACGTAATAACGGATCGAATCGGGATGACTCAGCGTAGCGTAATTGCCTTCGCAGTCGAACCACATGTAAAGCGGTTTCGACTGCTGTTTTTCCTGCGTGCAGGAGGCGGCTGCAAAGGCCGCGAGACAGATAAGGAGAAGTTTCTTCATATGATTCTTTATGGATTAGTTCACTTCGGAGATGACGACCGCCGTCGAAATCTTGCGCTCGACGATCACCTCGGCGCTGCCCGTGTCGCTGGGACGGTTGAGCACCTTGCCGTCGCTGCCGACCATGGTCGAAGATCCGCCGCCGTCGAGATTGACCGCATCGACGGCACCCAGCTCGATCAGTTTGTCGGCCAGTTCGGCCAGCGTAAACCCGGCGCTGCCCCGCATATTGCGTCCGTCGCACACCAGCAGGATCAGTTTTCCGTCGGCCGTGGCGCCGACCGCCGCACGCGGCTGACGCGAAGTCCCGGCGATGCCGCCGCCGTCGAACACCTCTTTCCAATAATTCTCCACGGCGACGTTCTTCCCCTCCTTGACCAGCATCGGACCGCCTCCGACGGCTTCCTGCGGCGTCCAGAGCACGGCGCCGGGCGTCTTCGAAGTCGGCGGCGCGGACATATACGTATTCGTACGTTCGTCGTTGTCGAGTGCGGACGGAAAGGCATAAGGCTTGTTGCCGTCGTCGAGAACGCAGTAAATCCAGTGCGTCTCGAACCCTCCGGACGCCATCTGCCCGAACGAAGAACGCACGGGATAAACCGTCTGATTGTTACGTGTCACCGTCTGATTCTCGATCGACTTGACGGTACCGCCGGTAACAAGCAGGCTCAGCGAGTTCCCGGCCCACCAATACCCGGCATTGATCGTCACACAAGCCGTTCCCCGGTTGGCCGAAGCGAATTCGGCATGAATGCGCGACGGAGTTTTCTGCTGCGGCAGATGCACGGCGTTGAAGCGCAGTTTGGGATTGGCTTTCAGGTCGGCCACGGCCACGAATCCGAGACATTGTTTTCCTCCGCCCAGATCGTCCGTAAACTCGGTTACGGTCAGGCCGGCAGGATAATCGCCCGGCTGCGGGTCGGGATCGGGTCCGTCGGGAAATTCATAGTCGGGCGTTTTCGAATCGCTGCCGCACATACAGCACACGGCGCAGACACAGACAGCAAGCAGGGCGAAGCCAAGAAATTTTAGTTTCATATTTCAGTCAGCATTGGGTTTTGGTTCGGTTCGGATACCTTATATATATTCTGAACAGATTTATTGTATGTTCGCCAACAAATGTAATAATTAAAATTATTATACAAAACTTTTATAATAATATTTTTTACTTTAAAATAAACACAAATAAAATATTTTTACAGAGCGCAATAACACAAACATATTGAATATCTGACGACTAACCCAAAACACCACCCCAAAATGCTTAGTAAATAAATTTTCTTTCAACCGAAGATATAGAAAATATTTATCGTTTTCCAGAATCAATTCGGGCGCCCAGCAAATACGACACTCCCCGCAGACGGGCGAAAAAGCGCCTGCGGCATGACCGGCGATAAGCATTTCCGGCCGGATAATATACGGGTGCGGCTTTTCGGGGCGGCATTCTTTTTTATTTCCGATTTTTTATCTATTTTTGATTAAATATGCAGACACAATGGCAGTTCAGACTCTCAAAAAAGTGTTTCGGTTCTATGTGGACGGCTTCCGCAGCATGACTGTAGGCAAGACGCTCTGGGCCATCATTCTGGTCAAGCTGTTCATCATGTTCGCCGTCCTCAAACTCTTTTTCTTTCCCGATTTTCTGGCCGGCCAAAGCCCCGAAGAGCGCAGCCGCTCGGTGATGAAGGAACTAACCCCCGAAAAATAACTCCGTATCTATGCTATCCGATTACTTGCAAACAGTCGATTGGTCGCGTGCGCAGTTCGCCATGACGGCCATCTACCACTGGCTTTTCGTGCCGCTCACGCTGGGACTGGGCTTCATCCTCGCCATCATGGAGACCCTCTACGTCCGCACGGGCGACGAATTCTGGAAACGGACCACCAAATTCTGGATGCGCCTGTTCGGCATCAACTTCGCCATCGGCGTGGCGACGGGCATCATCCTCGAATTCGAATTCGGCACCAACTGGTCCAACTACTCGCATTTCGTGGGCGACATTTTCGGCGCCCCGCTGGCAGTCGAGGGCATCATGGCCTTCTTCATGGAGAGCACCTTCATCGCCATCATGTTCTTCGGCTGGAACAAGGTCTCGAAGGGCTTCCACCTCACGGCGACATGGCTCACGGCCATCGGGGCCAACCTCTCGGCCCTGTGGATTCTGGTCGCCAACGCATGGATGCAGTATCCCGTAGGCTGTACGTTCAACCTCGAAACGGTGCGCAACGAGATGACCTCGTTCTGGGACGTGCTCTTTTCGCCCGTGGCGATGAACAAGTTCTTCCACACCGTCACCTCGTCGTTCGTGCTGGCGTCGCTGTTCGTCGTGGGCGTCAGCGCATGGTACCTGCTCAGGCGGCGCGAGCAGAAGATGGCCCGCAAGAGCATCGCCATCGCTTCGGCCTTCGGCTTCATCTTCGCGCTGATCACGGCCACGACCGGCGACCGGTCCGGCGCGGTCATCGCCCGCGTGCAGCCGATGAAACTCGCGGCCATGGAGGCCCTCTACGACGGTTCGCAAGGCGCCCCCCTGACGGCAATCGGCATCGTGAAGCCCGAAGCCGAACGCACGTCGAACGAAGACGCGTTCTACTTCAAAATCGACATTCCGAAACTGCTCTCCATCATGAGTTTCCGCGATGCGGACGCCTATGTGGCGGGCATCAACGATCTGGTGAACGGCAACGAGCGGTACGGCGTCATGTCGGCGGGCGAGAAAATCGAACGCGGCCGCGTGGCCGTCGGCGAGCTGGCCCGCTACCGCAAGGCGCTCGACGAGGGCGACCAAGCCACGATCGACGAAGTCACCGCCAAATTCGATCCCGCGACGCCCCAAGGCGAGGAGTTCCTGCGCGAATACTTCGCCTACTTCGGCTACGGCTACCTCGACGCACCGCAGGACATCGTTCCCGACGTGCCGCTGCTGTTCTACTCGTTCCGCGTGATGGTGGGCGCCGGATGCTTCTTCATCCTGCTGCTGGGAGTCGTCTGGTGGTTAAACCGCAAGGACCGGCTGGCGGACAAACGCTGGCTGCTATGGATCGCCGTATGGTCCGTACCGCTGGCCTACCTCGCGTCTCAGGCGGGCTGGGTGCTGGCCGAAGTCGGCCGGCAGCCGTGGGCCATTCAGGACCTGATGCCCGTGGGCATCGCCGCGTCGAAGATCGGCAGCACGTCGGTCACGGCGACCTTCTTCATCTTCCTCGCGCTCTTCACGGCGCTGCTGATCGCCGAACTGAGCATTCTGTTCCGTCAGATTAAAATCGGTCCCGAACAAGAAAAAGAATAAACTACTATGGAAACTATAACACTCTTGCAACATTATTGGTGGCTGATCATCTCCCTGCTGGGAGCGCTGCTGGTCTTCCTGCTCTTCGTGCAGGGCGGACAGGGACTGCTTTACTGCCTCGGCAGGACCGAGGAGGAACGCAACATGCTGGTCAATTCGCTGGGCCGCAAATGGGAGTTCACCTTCACGACGCTCGTGACGTTCGGCGGCGCGTTCTTCGCCTCGTTCCCGCTCTTCTACTCCACCTCGTTCGGCGGCGCCTACTATGTGTGGATGACCATTCTGCTGAGTTTCGTCATACAGCCCGTCGCCTACCAGTTCCGCCGCAAGGCGGGCAACGTTTTCGGCGAAAAGACGTTCGATGTCTTCCTGACGATCAACGGCATCGCAGGTCCCCTGCTGCTGGGCACAGCCGTCGGGACGCTCTTCACGGGTGCAAACTTCACGGTGGACCGCCTCAACTTGGCCAACGGCGCAGGCAGCGGCAGCGCAACGGTTATCTCGCAGTGGACCACGCCGTGGCACGGTCTCGAAGCGCTCGGAGACATGCGCAACGTGGCGCTGGGGCTGGCCGTGATGTTCCTCGCCGGGATGCTGGCCTGCCAGTACTTCATGAACAGCATCGCCGACGAGACGCTCTTCGCCCGCGCCCGCAGGCGCATGCTGACCCTCGCCGCCCCGTTCCTCGTCTTCTTCCTGACATTCTTCGTCTGGCTGCTCTTTTCCGACGGTTTGGCGGTCGATGCCGCAGGCCGCATTTCGGCCGAGCCTTACAAATACCTGCACAACATGCTCGAAATGCCCTATGTGGCCGCAGCGCTGCTGATCGGCGTGGTATCGGTGCTGTGGAGCATCTATTCGGGCTGGCGCGGAAAACGCAATGCCGTCTGGTTCGGCGGCGCGGGCACCGTGCTGACGGTACTGGCCCTGCTGCTGTGCGCCGGATGGAACAACACGGCCTACTACCCGTCGCTGGCGGAGATGCAGTCGTCGCTGACGATTTACAACTCGTCGTCGAGCGAATTCACGCTCAAAGTGATGAGCGTCGTCTCGCTGATGATCCCGTTCGTCGCAGCCTATATCTGGTACGCATGGCGGGCCATGAACCGCAAGCCGATCACCCGCGAAGAGATACGCGGGAACGACCATATGTATTGACACGAAAGAGGGGGAAAGTCTGAGACTTTCCCCCTTTTTTTATTCCGACCTTTTCCGCCGGCTATTTTTCGCCATCGCCGAACGGATACTGATTCTGGTGCACGTCGTCGAAACGAAGTCCCTTCTCGTAGGTCTTCATGGCGCGGCGGCTCATACCCATCGACGAGAAACCGCCGTCGTGGTAGAGGTTCTGCATCGTCACCTTGCGCGTAAGGTCCGAGAAGAGCGTCAGCACATAGTCGGCGCAGTCCTCCGCCGAAGCGTTGCCCAGCGGCGACATGTTCTCGGCGAACTCCATCAGGTCGCCCAGTCCCAGCACGCCGCTTCCGGCGGTCGTCGGGGTCGGCGACTGCGATACGGTGTTGATGCGCACGTGCTTCTCACGACCGTAGATATAGCCGAAACTGCGTGCGATCGACTCCAGCAGCGCCTTGGCGTCCGCCATGTCGTTGTAGCCGTAAAGCGTACGCTGCGCGGCGATATAGCTCAGCGCCACGATCGAACCCCAGTCGTTGATGGCGTCCTTGCGGCGTGCCACCTGAATCGCCTTGTGGAACGAAATGGCCGAAATATCGAGCGTCTTCGAGAGATAATCGTAATCCAGATCGTCGTACGTGCGGCCCTTGCGGACGTTGGGCGACATGCCGATCGAGTGGAGCATGAAGTCGAACTTGCCCCCGAAATGTTCCATCGTCTTGTCGATCAGATTCTCCAGATCCTCGACGCTCGTGGCGTCGGCCGGAACGACGATCGTATTGCATTTTTCAGCCAGCCGGCCGATTGTACCCATGCGAATAGATACGGCAGTATTCGTGAGGACGATTTCGGCACCCTCTTCAACGGCGCGTTCCGCCACTTTCCATGCGATCGACTGCTCGTTGAGTGCTCCGAAAATAAGGCCCTTCTTGCCTTTCAATAAATTGTATGCCATCCTATTTAGATTAAAAATTCGGGCAAATATAACAAAAATATTTCAATCGACCGCGCCGACCGCCCGGATCGGGTATAAATCGGCTGCATCCCGGCAAACGCCCGCCGCCGGACTTTCATCTTTTTTCGCGCGCCGCAGTATCTATCTGCTTTATTTATCGTACCTTTGCCCCCCGATTAAAATATGCACATGACCATTACAGACGATTTCAGCGCACTGGGGCTTTCCGAGCAGATGCTCACCGCAGTCCGCGCCAAGGGATTCGAGACGCCCACCGCAATCCAGAAGCTCACAATCCCCCACCTGCTTACCAAAACCAACGACATCATAGCCCAGTCGCAGACCGGTACGGGTAAAACCGCGGCCTACGGCCTGCCGATACTCCAGTCACTCGAACCCGCCCGCGGACCGGTTCAGGCCATTATCCTCGTGCCGACGCGCGAACTGGCGCTGCAGGCCGCCGAGGAGTTGCTCTCCTACAACCGCGAAAAACGGCTCTCGATCACCGCCATCTACGGCGGCGCCGCGATGAGCGAACAGCTGCGCCGGCTCGCCAAAGGCGTCGATATCGTCGTCGGCACGCCGGGCCGCGTGCTGGACCACATCCGCCGCGGCACGCTGAAACTCGAAAACGTCCGTTACCTCGTATTGGACGAAGCCGACGAAATGCTCAACATGGGCTTCGTGGAGGACGTCGAGGAGATCATGAGCCACACCAGCGAGGAGCGGCGCGTGCTGCTCTTCTCGGCGACGATGCCCGAACGCATCATCCGGCTCTCGAAAACCTACATGCGCGACACGGAGATCGTGCGCGTCGAGAACAAGCAGCTCACGACCGACCTCACCGAGCAGATCTACTTCGAGGTGCGCGAAGCCGACAAGTTCGACGCCCTGACCCGCATCATCGACGTCGAGCCCGAATTCTACGGCATCATCTTCGCCCGCACCAAGATCGGGGCCGACGAAACCGCATCGCGGCTCGCCGCCCGCGGCTATGCCGCCGAGGTGCTGCACGGCGACGTCTCGCAGGCCCAGCGCGAAAAGATACTCCGCAAGTTCCGCGACCGCTCGGTCAATATCCTCGTCGCCACCGACGTGGCGGCGCGCGGCATCGACGTGGGCAATCTGACCCACGTCATCAACTACTCGCTGCCGCAGGACTCCGAGAGCTACGTGCACCGCATCGGCCGCACGGGCCGCGCCGGCAAGCAGGGCACAGCCATCACCTTCGTCTCGCCCTCCGAATTCCGGGGACTGAACAACCTGATGCGCGACATCAAGGTCGAGATCAAGCGCGAAACCCTCCCCTCGCCGCAGGACATCGTCGAGATGAAACGGCTGAAGATCAAGGATGAGATGCAGGAGATCGTCGAAAACGAAAGTTACGACGGATACCGGGAGTTCGCCGAAGAACTGCTGGCCGAATACACGCCCGACGTGGCGCTGGGCGCCCTATTGCGTCTGGCGTTCCGCAGCGAACTCGACCAGAGCAACTACCCCGAAATCCGTTCGTTCTCGGTGGACCGCAAAGGCACGGCGCGGCTGTTCCTCGCCGTGGGCAGACGCGACGGCTACACGGCGCGCAAGCTGGTCGATATGCTCAAGTTCAAGTGCGCCCTGCGCGACAAATACATCAACGACGTCCAGATCTCGGACAACTTCTCGTTCGTGAGCGTGCCGTTCCACGATGCCGAAGAGATCGTCCGCAAGCTCAACCGCTTGAACCGGGGCCGCCGGCCGATAGCCGAAATCGCCCGCGACGGCGAGGAAGCCGCAGCCCGCAAACCCCGGCGCGCGAAAACGGCCGACGCCGGCGGAGAGGAATACGCTCCGGCCCCGAAAAAATCCGTCCGCAGGGAGAAACCGGCCGCCCCGGCACAAACCGCCCCGGCTGCCGGCGACGAATCCGCCGCGCCGCGCCGCAAGCTCAAAACCAAGATCCAAACCGAACCCCGTCCGGAAATCCCCGATTTCAGCAAAATGTCGAACGAAGGTTTCGACTGGTCGGCCTTCATGAAATTCGACGACGGCACGGCATGGGGCCGCGACGAGAACGGCAAAGGCAAGGGCACCAAAAGCGTCCGCAAGACACCCAAACGGACCGTCACGGCCGCCCAGCGAATCGCCGCCAAAGGCAAGAAACGCAAATAACCGCAATAGAACAAGCCCCGGAATCCGGGGCTTGTTCATCCCCCCCCTCCGAATTGAAACATATAAAAAAAGAGTGCAACCTAAATTGTCGCACTCTTCCTTGGCGGAAAGAGAGGGATTCGAACCCCCGGAGCCTCGCAGCTCAACGGTTTTCAAGACCGCCGCAATCGACCACTCTGCCATCTTTCCGGGGACAAAAGTAGCACGGATTTTCCATTCTGCCAAATCTTTATCCCGTTTATTCCCGACGGAGGGCGGCAAAGTTCCAATTCCGCACTATAATTTTTGACTTTTAGGAAAATTGCATATCTTTGCCAATAGGTTAGGAAGAGACGCAACTTTCACACTCAAATAATATGAACAAAGCGCAGTTGGTCGAGGCTATCGCTCTCGATGCGAACATTTCGAAAATCGACGCGCGCAAAGCCGTCGATGCCATTATCCGGGTGACCGTACAGTCGCTCCGCGAAGGGGAGCGTCTTACCCTCACGGGTCTCGGAACGTTCAGCGTGCAGCAGAAAGCCGCGCGCATAGGCCGCAATCCCCGCACGGGTGCGGCCGTGAAGATCCCGCCCCGCAAGGCCGTCAAATTCCGTCCGACGATCGAGCTTGAATAGTCTCCTGCGTCATTCAAAAACCTTTTCACGCATGCCCGAAATCTCACAACGCGCCGAGCTGATGCCGGCATCTCCGATACGCAAACTCGTTCCGCTGGCGGAAGCCGCCCGGTCGCGGGGAATCAGAATCTACCACCTCAACATCGGCCAGCCCGATCTGCCGTCGCCCCAGACGGGACTCGCAGCGTTGAAGAAGATCGACCGCAAAGTACTCGAATACAGCCCCAGCGACGGTTACCGGTCGCTCCGCGAAAAGCTGGCGGGCTACTACCAGCAATACCAGATCAAACTTTCGCCCGAAGAGATCATCGTCACCACGGGAGGTTCCGAAGCGGTGTTGTTCGCCTTCATGTCGTGCCTGAACCCCGGCGACGAAATCATCGTGCCCGAACCGGCCTACGCCAACTATATGGCTTTCGCCATCTCGGCGGGCGCCGTGATCCGTCCGGTCGTCTCGTCGATCGAACAGGGTTTTGCGCTGCCCGACGTCGCGGAGTTCGAAAAACTGATCAACGAGCGCACGCGCGGCATCCTGATCTGCAACCCCAACAACCCCACGGGCTACCTCTACACCCGCAAGGAGATGGAGCGCATCCGCGATCTGGTGAAGAAATACGATCTTTTCCTCTTCTCCGACGAGGTTTATCGCGAGTTCATCTATACCGGTTCGCCCTATATTTCGGCCTGCCACCTCGAAGGCGTCGAACAGAACGTCGTGCTGATCGACTCGGTGTCGAAACGCTACTCCGAATGCGGCATCCGCATCGGCGCGCTCATCACCAAGAACAAAAAACTGCGCGACGCGGTGATGAAATTCTGTCAGGCGCGGCTCTCGCCGCCGCTGATCGGCCAGATCGTCGCCGAAGCTTCGATCGACGCTCCGCGCTCCTACAGCACCGAAGTCTACGAAGAGTATATCGAACGCCGCAAATGCCTGATCGACGGTCTCAACCGCATTCCGGGCGTTTATTCGCCGATTCCGATGGGCGCCTTCTACACCGTGGCGCGGCTCCCGGTCGAAGACAGCGACGACTTCTGCGCATGGTGTCTTTCGGATTTCGAATACGAGGGAGAGACCGTCATGCTCGCCCCGGCTTCGGGCTTCTACTCCGACCCGACCCGCGGCCGCAACGAGGTCCGCATCGCCTATGTCCTCAAGAAAGAGGACCTCGAACGCTCGCTGCTCATTCTGGGCAAGGCGCTCGAAGCGTACAACAACCGGAAATAATCCGGCATGGAACGAAGACTCAGGTGCGGCATGAAACATGCCGCACTTTTTTCATGCGGCAGCGCATCCCCCGCCCCACCCGTCCTTTCGGCCAATCCTATACCATTCAGGTCAATTTTCAGGAAATTTAGGCCAAAAAGTTTGGGCGGCGGGAATAGTTTTTATACTTTTGCCCTCGATTTTTCGCACTCCGCAGTGCGGACAGTATAAACCAAACCAATACGTTATGAAAAAAATCTTCCTACTTCTGGCCGCCGCTGCCGCCGCCTCCGGAGCATACGCCGAAGGATATCAGGTGAACAACCTCTCCTCGAAGCAGAACGGTATGGGCCATGTGGGTACAGCCATGAAACTCAACTCCGAATCGATCTGGTTCAACCCCGCCGCCGCTTCGTTTCAGGACTCCGAGTTCGACATTTCGGTCGGCATCACGGGTATCGCTTCGAAGGCTACCTATACGTCGCTCCCCGACTATACGGGCAAGACCAAACCGCAGCACTACACCTCGGACAACAGCATAGCCACTCCGCTTTACGCCTACTTCAACTACAAACCCCTCGACTGGATGTCGGTCGGTCTGGCCTTAAACACGCCGTTCGGCTCCTCGATGGACTGGGGCAACAACTGGCCGGGAGCACAGCTCGTGCAGTCGATCAATCTCAAGGCATACAACGTCCAGCCGACCGTCTCGTTCAAACTCTGCGAGCACCTCTCCGTCGGCGGCGGTCTGATGATGACGTGGGGTAAATTCGACCTTTCGCGTTCGCTGCTGCCTATCGGTCCGGACAACGCGCAGAACAAGGCGCTCATGGGCGCATTGCAAATGCTCAATCCGCAGCAAATGCCCAACCTCTTCGAAATGGCCGGGGACAAAAATCTGATGTCGCTGGGCCTCGAAGGCAAAGCCAAGATGGCCGTCGGCGTCAACCTCGGCATGATGTGGGACATCAACGAACAGTGGTCGCTGGGCTTCACCTACCGTTCGAAACTCAAAATGAAGGTGGATTCGGGTTCGATCGACCTGCGTATGATCGACAACGCCCAGATCGCTCAGGCAATCGGCCAGCTCCTGCCCCAGCTGGGTCTCGACCCCGCCAAACTCACGTCGGCCGTCGTGAAGACCGAACTGCCCCTGCCGGCGTCGCTGACGTGGGGCGTCAGCTTCCGCCCCGTTCCGAAGTGGGAATTCGCCGTCGATCTGCAATATGTGCTCTGGAGCGCCTACGACCAGCTCGACGTCCGGATTCTCGACCCCGACAGCAATACGCCCGTGCTGAACATTCCGGTCAGCGACAAGAAATACTCCAATACGCTGGCGTTCCGTTTCGGCGGCCAGTACCACGCTCTCGACTGGCTGACGGCCCGCATGGGTATGTACGTGGACGAAAGCCCCGTGCGCAGCGACTACCTCAATCCCGAAACCCCGTCGATGACCAAGCTCGCCTATACGGCCGGCGTCACCTTCCGCCCGATCAAATGGATGAACATCGACATCGCCTACGGCTATGTCAATTCGGCCGATCCGGAGCGCACGGGTTCCTATCCCTACACCAATTCGGTGCTGGGCATCGTGAACGAAAAACTGACGGCGGCAGGCGTTCCCGAAAGCCAGCTCACCAGCCCGATCGCCGATTTTTCGGGTAATTACACCGCCCGCGCCCACACGTTCTCGATCGGCGTAGGTTTCAGTTTCTAAAAACGGGAAAAATTATTATCTTTGCGGTGCGCTTCGTCGGAGGTGCACCGCTTTTTTCAGGGTCTCATAGTTCAAGGGATAGAACGAGGGTTTCCTAAACCGTGGGCCGGAACGAGATACAACATTTTCACGGGATTATATACAACTTTCCCGCAAGATTATATAAAACAGGTGTAAGCCCTTGTAGTTCAACGGATAGAACGGCGGTTTCCTAAACCGCAAATCCGGGTTCGATTCCCGGCGAGGGTACAAGAAGCGACGGAAAATTCCGTCGCTTCGTTCATCTTTGCACGCTTCGTTTGTATATTTGCTCGCAAATGTTGTCATATAGTTGTCAAAAACCTGCACCATGCCGACCACATTCAAACCTGTTGTCTACGCCGACAATAAACGGCAGGACGGAACCTACAACGTAAAGATACGAGTTACCCATCGACGGCAGACATTGAAGCTGTCGACGAATATGTACGTCGCAGCGAATCAAATGACGCGCGCGCTTAAACTCAAAGACCAAAGCATAATCGACGAGGCGAAACGAATCATCGACAACTGGCGCGCCATCGTCGGACGGCTCGGAGCTGCGGCCGACGTTATGACCGTCCGGCAGGTAGTCGACTACATCAAGCAGACGGAGCAGAACAACATGGCTTTCGAACTCGATTTTATCGCCTACGGACGCAAAAAGGCCGAAACGATGCGCCCCGGAACGGGCATCGGGTATCAGATCGCCTTAAATGCGTTGGTGCGGTATATCGGCACGGAAACACTTGACATCAGCCGGATAAATGCCCGATTCCTTACGGGTTTCGAACAGTTCATCGAGGCCGAACCCGTTCTGACGCACAGCAGAAAGGGCGCAATCCGCCAACTACACAAGACCAAGAAAGGCGGCCGCGCCATATCATCCTATCTTGCCTGCGTCCGCCACATCCATAATCTCGCAAAACAAGAGTTTAACGACGAGGAATTGGGCGTCATCCGCATACCGCAATCACCGTTCAAAACCTACAAGGTCAAGCAACCGCCAAAGGTCAAAAAACGAGCCGTCAGCCCCGATATACTCCAACAAATAATCAACCTCGGCGACGAACCGCGCCGCGCTGGGTCGATCTCTGATTTCACGCGCCGCGATCTTGCCCGTGATTGTTTCCTCCTATCGTTCGGCCTTGCAGGCATGAACGCAGCCGACCTGCTATCCTGCCCTGCGCAGTCCCTCGATGGCGACGTTATCGTCTACAACCGACAAAAGACCGCGAGCCGTCGAGAAGACGAGGCGGAAATGCACATCAGAATCGAACCACAGATCGCGCCGTTGGTCGAGAAATTCAAAGACCCGACAGGGGCACGACTATTCCGGTTCCACTTGCACTACCGGGACGGCAATACGTTCAACGGAGCGCTGAATCAAGGTCTAAAACGAATTGACGATGCGTTGCGGGCAGCCCGCGACGCCGACCAACGCCAGAACGACGCCACAGGCGAAGATCGCCCCCTGCCGGAACATATCACGTTCTATGCCGCCCGGCACAGCTGGGCAACGATAGCCCGTTCGGCCGCGCTCAAAATCGACAAATACACCGTACACGAGGCCCTGAACCACGTCGACGCAGATATGAAAATAACCGACCGATATATCGACCGCGATTGGTCGGTCATTTGGCAGGCAAATGCAAAAGTACTTGGCCTGCTCGATTGGTCGGAACTCAAAAAAAGAGAAGAAAATCGGAAATAATCGGCGGGAATTTTGCATAATAAACAAACGTTTATTATATTTGCATTGTCAATAAAGCCAAAAGGATATGAAAAAACCAAGCAAGGAACAAAAGGAGTTCGAAGCAGAGCTAATTTACTATTTAAGGCTTTACAGCGAGCTAAAAGGAAGAGAGGGAGCCGCAAAAATCCTCGCTTCCATTGAGGAGGAAATCAACAGGCTGGTCGAAATCCTCAAAGAATTGTAAAACACAGCTCCCCGCCTTGCGGGGCGGGGAGCATAAACAAAATAGACTATGGCAACCAAGAAAGAAATGGACGATTTGAAACGTCGTTTTATAAGCGCAGAAACGGAAGAAGAACGGAACGAAATCGGCAAAGAGATTTCCGCAGCAATCGAACAAAACGCCGAGGAGGTCGCCGCGATCACCCTTTCGCAGATCAAGGAAACGAACGAGCGCGCACAGGACGAATTAGTGCGCAATCGCCTTAAATCTGTGCTTCCGGCAATTTCGTTGTCCTACATTGCCAAGACTTATTTCAATAAAAGCCGCAGTTGGCTGAATCAGCGAATTAACGGCAATACGGTTAACGGAATGCAGGCCAAATTCTCGCAGGAGGAACTACGCACGCTCGATTATGCGTTGAAAGACCTTTCGGCAAAACTTGCAGAGATTCGCGTTTCATAGCCTTTGCTTTATTGACAATCTCGCAGAAGCGAACGCGACGCCCCGGCCAAACGGTCGGGGCGTTTTCTATACATATTTTCACAGGGAAAATTAACCCTTGCGAACATAATTTCTTACATATTTTCGGGCTATTTTGTAAACATCTGCCCGCGACCTATCAACAGCCAGCGAGGCGAAACTCCGTAATGCTCGACGATAAACGTCAGCCACGCCGTCGGAATCTCCCGGCGGCTATCCGTGTTGTCGCGCTTTTTATAAAAATTGCGCTTGTCGATGCCACCCTCGCGGCAAAACGTCTGTATCTTCGTTTCGCCCATCGCAAGCAAGGCATCGAACGCCTCGAAAAAATCTGTCCGCAACGGTTTGCATAGATCAATACATTTTGCAAGCAGCTATGATTTCATCCTTATACTTGTAAATATCGTCCAATGATTCAAGCAGATGTTTCTGTCCCCATTTCTCCACGTTGCAAGTTTCGAGATACTTATTTGAACTATTGAAATACAGGCGACAGATCGGTTTTCGGTTATTGTCGTCAAGCAGGATTCCGAAATACGACATCGTATCACGGTACTGCACGCGATTAATATCGTCGACCTCCGGGTAAAGAATTGACCGAACGATATAAAATCCCTGCAATTCCTCTTCCGTAGTTACGATTCGGTTATCCTCTATTTTTTTCTGCCTCATCCGAAGTTGCGGCCACATCCGCCCCCTGTTCGGTTTTATCGACCTTGTTTTCTACTACCGTATCGGCAGAGATCGCCGATTTAAGGCGTTCATTTATGTAATCGTTGGTGTATTGCGCAAATGCCTGCTTCACAATCGCGCGGAATTGCCCCATTACAACGTCGTTGAAACGGCCGGGATAAATCGGCCGGGCAAAGTATTTGACGAACTCGTCGCTGGGATTGTTGATTTCCCGGTCAATGGCATTTCGAATTTCATTTGTAAACTTCAATTCACTGGCGGTGTTGAGAATCGTGTCTACATCGAAATAACTCTTGTGGAACTCGCGCAATTTATCGACCTGCGATTCCCGGTATTTCTCCATATTGAATTCGAAGAACGGTTTTTCATCCATCTTGTTTTTCTCTACCAAGTCGGTATAAAAACGATAGATAATGCCGTTGGTCAGAATACCGAAGCGGGCGTTGGATACATGGAAATAACGAAACAGTTGCCCGTTATGCGATGTAAGGTCTTCTTTCCAATGTTTGCACTCAATCAGAATAATCGGTTGGCCGTCTTTATGAATGGCATAGTCGATCTTTTCCCCTTTTTTAATCCCTAAATCGCAAGTGTATTCGGGGACAACTTCCGTCGGGTCAAATACATCGTATCCGAGGGTTTGAAGAAACGGCATAATGAACGCCGTTTTGGTCGCCTCTTCGGTTTGGGTATTCTCTTTAAGTTTGATAACCCGTTCACTCAACAGCTTGATTTGATCTTTGAAATCCATTTTGATATGTTTTTACTGGTTATTGGCAGATTGGAAACCCGATTCGAGGGGTACATCTTCAAACTTAACGGCACCCCGGACGCTTGCCACACAGGGCGTTTGTTTGCATCCAATTCCCGGTAGATTCTTACACCGATCAAGCCGTTCGCCCCTCGCGTTTTAGCTCTTTCGACAAGCATATCAAGTATTTTATTAGGGGTTATATCATCCGCTGCGCCGGGGCCGAACTCCTCTCCGTACTCCATCGCAATCGAGGCAATAGGGAGGTATTTATATGTAGTTTGAGCCTCTGACGGAAAAATCCAAAAACCGCTGTTGATATAATCTGCATAGTCAACAGAATACCTTACCGTATAGGCTTGGTATGTGCAACACGTCAAACACAAAACGGCGCAAAGTGCGACAATTCTACCAACGCCGCGAGAGGCAGCAGCGGAGCAGTAAATACATTCGGCGTTTCGGCTTTGTTTGTCGCCGTCGAGGTCTTCACAGAGCCGCCGCGGGTCATAGGCCCAACGCCCGTCATCAACCATTCTGTATTAAGGTCAGGATAACGTGATGCAATGCGTTGTAGTTTATCCGGCTGAACAGATACGCGGATTGTGTTCACATAACCAATCGTCAGCCCTGCTTCGCGCTCAAAAGCACGCACAGAACGCTCTTTCGATTTAGCGAACTTGACAAGTCTTTCTTTTATAGTCATATATAAAAAAATTTCACAAAACTTTCACAAAATGCTTTATAAAGTTTGCATAATATAATGCTTTTGCTTTATATTTGCATCATAATTCACAGGGATTACGCATGAATTACGCACAAATATAACAAAAATTGTTTAATGCAATACATTATTATCACATAAAGCACAACGCACGATGAACACAACGAGCCTTAACAGCGCGACGGGCAGCGTGCTCGGACTTGCCGAACTTATCGGAATAAGCCACGGTAAAATGCGCACTCTTATCGGCCACCTATGCGCCGCAGGACTGATAACGAGTGAATCATCGAACAAAGGAACGGCATTTCGACTTACTGACCGCGGCGAACAGGTATTGAATTTCACATCGGCTGACGTCGACGATTTTTCGACCATTCTGTCGGTTATCCAACGGCCTTTCGGCATAGCTATTTTACATATTATTAAACAACTAACGCACAACGCACTATGAAAAACAACATCGAAAATGGGATTTACATCCCCGAGGAACAGCGCAACCTTATCCCCGTCGACGAATGGGTGAAGCGCGAAGATCCGACCACAGCGCAGACCGTTGTACTTGTAACCGATTTCGGAATGCTCGAAATCGCCAAAAAGACCTACCGGGCGGATTCAATTTCGAGGGCGCACAGAAAGCCGCCGCCGAATACCGCAAGGGCTTCCGCTGCCCGACCCGGCATGAAGCAATCGAAATGTACGACGCCCGGTTCCGTGGCCTCGACGAAGCATTCAAGAAAATCGGCGGCGAGCCTGTAACGACTATCGGCTGGACGAGTGAAGCCGATCCCGACCCGGAGTACAATTCCAACGGCGCGTTCGTCTACGGCGGCTACGCGGGCTACGTGTTCGGCAGCAGCAAGTATATCGCGCTCGCCGTGCGTCCGGTTTCCGCTTTCAAGGAATAGTTTCACAGTTCAATCATTCCCGCGCCCTTTACGGGGGCGCGGGTTTAATCCCCAAAAACCAAACAGAAATGAAAAAAGGCACAATCATCAAACGCACCGACTACGTGGCGACGATGCTCGCTATTCCCGTCGGAGAAGAACACGAATTCACGCTGACGGGGCGCGACTACGCATCGTATATGAACGCCGTCAGCCGTTTCAACAAGAACGGCAAGGCGAAATTCGAAGCCCGCACCGCTTCCGCATCCACCATCGTAATTAAACGCCTTTCGTAATATGTCGCTCCCCGAATTATACGAATTACAGCATTGCCTCGTCCACGTCGCCGATGTCGTTGCTTGCGCAATCATCAAGCGCCAACAGCCAGCCGCCGACCTCGTAACGAAACGCGCGCTGTATCGGGAATTCGGTCGGGGCTGGGTCGATAAGCATATCGCCCCGCATGGGAAGATCGAGGGCAAGCGATTCGGAACGGCCCCGAATTCACCGATCAAATACAGCCGCACGGAATTCGTCGCCCTGCTCGAAGCCGAACGTTTGCAACGCGCAGAAATCATTGGCAAATACGGACAACAAGAATAGGCGAAAATAAACCGTTTCGCAGCCTTTCCCGCACCGGACGACCGAACGCACGACAACAACACGAAAGTCGAAAAACAGCAAATTCGATAAAAATAACATGCAAGCACTCAAATACACATCAAGGGAGGTAAACCGGAATTTTCGCATCAAAGTTTCGGGCCTCGGTATCCACGAACTCAAAGGCTTCACGGGATTCGTCGGGTTGGTGGGGAGTGAACTCGCAAACAATCTACTCGACCGGGCATTTCGAAGCAAGGCGGACAAGGTAGAATGCAGACTGCGGCGGGGTATAAAAATAACCTTTTACTACAAATAGACATGAAGACCAAAATTTTAGCTATCCCGTGGTGGCTGTCGCTGGTCGCGCTCGGCGGAGCAATGGATGCAGACCCGATTTCATGGGTCGCCGTCGCCGTAACATTCGCCGCGTTCGTAACACTTTCCGCAGCCATAATCAGAGAACAAAGAAAAACCGCATAATAACCAATCATCACAAAACGCACGATGCTATGAACATCAAGATCAAATCAATTACCCTGCGCAATTTCAAAGGACTGCGCGACGTATCGTTCGATTTCGACGGCCGTAACGCCACGATCATAGGCGACAACGGTACGGGAAAGACAACCATTTTCGACGCCCTGACATGGGTATTGTTCGGCAAGGATTCGCACAACAGTACCGACATCGACATCAAGACAATAGACGCCACGGGCGAACCGATGCACCGCGCCGAGCATTTCGTCGAGGTGGCATTGGACGTGGACGGCTCCGCACAGACGCTGCGCCGCACGTACCGCGAGATTTGGAGCAAGCCGCGCGGGTCGTCCGATCTACGTTTCGTCGGACACGAAAGCGCATTTGCCGTCAATGGCGTGGAGGTCGGAACCAAAACGGCATACGACAAAATCATTTCGGAATGGATAAACGACGACGTATTCCGAATGCTGACCGACCCGATGTATTTCAATACTCGCGTCGACTGGAAAGGCCGCCGTGCCGCACTTTTGGCCCTCGTCGGGGATAACATCGACCGCACGGCGATACAGGCACAGTTTGCCGACCTGCTCGCGGAAATGAACGGCGAACCCCTCGCAGATTTCAAAGCGCGACTGGCGGCCGAAAAGCGCAAGAACAAAAAGGAACTCGACACGTTCGCCCCGAAGATCGAAGCATATCAAAACACGATGCCGCCGACGGAAGACTACACAGCGCTGGAACAGGAAATCGTGCAACGCGAATCTGTGGCCGCAAACGAGATCGCTGCCTACCAACAGCAAATCGACGCACTCGACACGCAGATCGCCGACGCATCGAAAATAGACGAGGAAACGCAGGCCGCCCACGACCGAAGACTGAAAAAGGTGCTCGACATCAAAAAGTCGTTGTCCGATCATATCGACGCTCGACTGACCGCGGCCCGTCGGTATAACTCCGACCGCGACGCGGCCATCATGGACGCACAGGAGAAAGCGGATTCAATTCTGCGCGAAATCGAGAAAACCGAAACGACGGCAAACTCGAAACGGGACACCCTCGAAGCCTGCGTAAAGAAGCAGGCGAATATCAAATCGGCGCTCGATACTATGCGTGCGAAATACGAGGCCGAGAAAAAGGCGGCATTTGAATATGTCGACACGACCACCTGCTACGCCTGCGGCCAGCCGTTACCCGCCGCAACCATCGAAGAGGCCCGCCGCGCGGCCCGCGAGAGCTTCGAAAAGCACCAGCGCGAAATACTCGACAAGTTGATCGCCGACGCCAATCTCGAAAAGGACACCTACAACAAATTGACGAAACTGGTTTCGACCACCGAACAGGAAATCGCAATGCTCGATCAACGCCTATCGCAACTGCGCGCGGAACATCACGCTGCGACGCTGGCTATCGCAACCGCGAAAGACGTTCCCGCAATCGACCTCGAAACGGAGGAAGAACAGGCGAAATTATCTCCCGAATACCGAAAACTCACCGACGAGCTTACCCGCGCGCAAACCGCCCTCGAAGCCTCGGCAACCATGAAAATCACGGCCGCTACGCTCACGACGCGCCGCCGGGATATATCCGCACAGATCGACACTGTGCGTCAGAACCTCGCAACCGCAACCGCCGACCTGCACCGTCGCCTTGCCAATAAGGAGCGCGCCGCAGAGGTACAGCGCCTTATAGACGAGGCCAAAGAATCGGAAAAGAAGATCGCCGAACGTATCGCCGAACTCGAACGCCTCGAATTCGCGGCGGCGGCCTACACGAAAGCGAACATCGAAGCCGTCGAAGCAGCGATAAATTCGCGGTTCAACCTCGTGCGCTGGCGAATGTACGAACAGACCATCGAGGGCGCGGACGTCGAAACATGCGTCGCCACCATCGACGGCGTGCCGTTCAACTCGCTGAACAGCGCCGGGCAGGTACTCGCCGGACTTGACATCATCCGCACGTTCTGCCGCTACTACGGCGCAACCGCGCCCGTCTTCATCGACAACGCCGAAAGTATTTCGCAGACCGATTTTGCGCTCGATTCGCAGGTCATTCGTCTGCAAGTGGTCGAGGGTGCTGCACTCGAACTTAAAGCAGCGTAACGACATGGCACAGATCGTCAGCAACGAAAAAGGATTCAAGGTTATCCACGTCGAAACGCTCGACATGTGGGTCATCGGAAGCCCCGCGAAATGCGACTACTGCACGGCGGATATGGCGACCCCCGACGGCGGCTATTACATCGCCGTGCTGAATAAGATATACTGCCCGCAATGCTATAAACGCTGGCTTTCCGAGGCACGCCGCCACCCGCAGGACGCCCCTATCGAAGACCGCAACTACAACACGTATCGTCAAATCTTTTATTTCAAATAACTATGGCACAGAATAATAATCAGAACGGAGTGCAGACCGCCCCGGCGACGCAATCGAAAGCGATTGCCGCAATGAAAGATGAACTTGCGAACAGCGTCCTGCGACGCATCGAGGAGCTGCAAGCGAACGGCGGACTGGTCGTCCCGAAAGACTACGCCGTAACTAACCAAATGAACCTTGCATGGCTTCGTATCTCCGAAATGCTTTGGGAGGATTCCAACAAAGTACAACACCCGGTTTTGGAGGTCGTAACCAAAGCGTCGGTGGCAAATTCGCTGCTCGACATGGTGCTGCAAGGCATGGATATTCAGAAGAAGCAAGGGTATTTTATCCCGATCAAAAACAAGGCGTCGGGGCAGCTCGAACTGACGTTCTGGCGGTCGTATTTCGGCGATGAGAAACTGGCCCGCGCACAAGGCATGAAGAAAGTCCGTTCGGTCGTCGTCTACGAGGGTGACGAATTCGAATACATGTATACGGAGGACGGCGAAATCAAGATAACGAAACACGTTCCGAGCCTGTCGAGAATCGACAAAGACAAGATCGTCGCCGCCTACGCCGTAACGACTATGGTCGACGGCTCGCACTCGACGACGATCAAGACGATGACCGAAATCCGGCAGGCGTGGATGCAAGGCGCGACGCGGGGCAACTCGCCTGCGCACCGAAATTTCACCAGCGAAATGGCAGGGCGAACGGTCGAGCGTTCCCACATTATCAACTCGTCATCCGACGCATGGCTGTTGAGTGAAGACGAGAAAGAACGCCGCGTAACGAACGAAACGGCGGCCGCGCCCGCCGGGGCAAATATCGAAGAAGCAAAATTCGAGGAGGTTGCTCCGGCCGCAATCACAGCACAATCGGCCGTACCTGCCGAAACGATGCCGCCGATCCCTACGCCGACGCCCGTTCCACGCGAGGAGGTAACCGAAGAGGCGGCCCCTGCTGCCATTGAAGACGACCCGTTCAACGTGTAACCCGATGAAGCTGCACGTTATATCCTCGTCGTCGGCTGGTAACTGCTACGTTTTGGAGAGCGAAGCGTCTGCACTCGTTATCGAGTGCGGCGCATCGCCCGAAACGATGTTTGCCCGAACTGGTATCGACGCCCGAAAGTTCGTCGGTGCAGTAGTAACGCACGAGCACGGCGACCACGCGGCCCACATCGGTAAATACGCCGACCGGGCAATCGACGTCTACGCCTCGCAGGGAACGCTCGCGGCGTGTCGCATCGACAAAGTGCACCGGGCGCACGCTTTGCGGCCGATGCAGTCCGTCACGGTCGGCGATTTCGTCGTCCGGACGTTCGATGTGAAGCACGACGCAGCGGAACCGTTCGGGTATATTATCGAACACGAGGAATGCGGAAAAGTGCTATTTGCTACCGACACGCATTTTATCCGGTACAACTTCAAATCCCTGCGACTGAATTATATTCTGATCGAGGCGAACTATTCACAAGAGGAGCTGGACGATAATATCGCCCGCGGGGCGATGAACCCGGCACAGGCAGCGCGCGTGCGAACGTCGCATCTATCAATCGACGCAGCGTGCGACATGGTCAAGGCGAACGAAACGGCGGAACTTTCGACGGTCGTTCTGTTGCACCTTTCGAACGCAAACAGTCTTGCCGATGCTTTTGCCGCGCAAATGCGCAAAACAGCCCGTTTTGCGCGTGTTTTCGTCGCGGACAAGGGTTTAATCGTCGAGCTGAATAAAAGCGAAATTTAACGGGCCAAATCAGCATCAATGGCAAACGAAACAAATACTGGTTGGGTGCGGTTGTATCGCAGCACGCTCGGATGGGAGTGGTTCGACGACCCGCTCACGCTGCAACTGTGGGTCGTTTGTCTGCTCAAGGCGAATTACCTGCCTACGAGATGGCGAGGAGTGGAGATTAAACGCGGAACTTTCGTTACCTCCGTCGATAGTTTGTGCGCAGAAACAGGACAGACGACACGACAGATTAGAACCCGTTTAGCTCGTTTGCAGGCGTCCGGCGAAATATCCGTCCGTGCGACAAACTACAAAAGCATTATAACAGTTTGTAAATTCGACACTTACCAGCCATTAGAAAATGAAAACGACAAACGACCGACAAACAGTTACGAAGGTTTGCGGAGGGTAGCGGGAAAGAAAGTCGCCAAAATCGACAAACCAAACGACAAACCGAAAACGCCTGTAATCAACAGCAATACAGACAATTATAGCGACAATACCGAACAAAACGACAAACAGAACGACAATCAATCGACAAACGACCGACAAACGCAACTGTTTTCAAGCGACAACAGTATAAGAATATATAAAGAAGAATATAAAGAATTAAAAGAATCTTCTCTTCGCGTGCGCGCGACGGAGGCAGAGAGAGAGACATTTTTTGAAATCTTTTTTTTTTCAAGAATTTCCAAAATCCCGATTACGAGGTCGAACGATTCTGCGCTAATTACGAGGCGTCGGGCTGGATTCGTAAAAACGGACAAGCCACAACCGACCGCCCGGCGCTTGCGCGTACATGGACGCAGGAAGATAAAAACGCCGCGCCACGCTTCAACGCCGATTTCCTTGCGAAATACCGACGTTTCTACGGCCTCGCAAAGCAATGAATCCGGCGCTTGCGCCGATATTCATTCACGATCTGAATTGGTATTTATCGACGCCGAGCGCAAGCGGCTGACGTTCCGCTGCACGCGGCAGATGGCCGAAGCCGGAGGCCAATGTCCGGTTCTTTCGGGATAACTTTTTTCGACAAACATTTCGCGGGCTGGACGCTACACTACCAAACCCCGCGAATCTAAAACCCCAACGCACGATGAAAACAAAAACGACAAGCGGGGTAAGTCCCCGGCGAATTTTTACAACGGAATCGCCGAAATGCTCGGCAAGGCGGCTATTCCGCAGACGATCACAGTCGAGGCCGAGGGAGTTTCGCCCGAAACATTCTCGGCAGCAGGAATCACGAAACGCGAACTGTATGCCACCGTCGCAATGGCAAGCCTTGCGCACGCTGTCATAACAACCCCACCCGTCGGAGGCGGCAGGCTTCGTTCAGACTGGGCGCGGCGCGTGGCTGCACAGGCCGCAGAGCTGGCCTACTACCTCGACGAAGCACTCGGCGAGATCGAACGAAACGGCGAGCCCGCAAAAGATTCAAGACGATGAAAATTCTGTATTTGTCACTCAAAAAGGAGTGGTACGAAATGATCGAGCGGGGCGATAAGCGCGAAGAGTACCGCGAAAATACCCGTTACTGGAAAACGCGGCTTATCGACCCGGTAATATACGACGAGGGGGACGAGGAGGCCGAAAGCCCGGTATTTATATTCTTCAAAGACTACGACGCAGTTTGTTTTTCCTACGGCTACACCCGCCGCCGGATGCTATGGGAGTGCAAAGGCATTGATTTTGGCCGAGGTCGCCCGGAATGGGGTGCACCCGATCACAAAACATTTATCATCAAACTTGGAAACCGCCTGAACGATGAGAGATTACAGTAAAGATTTCGCCGAATGGCGAAAATGGCGCGACGAAAAAGGGTTGCCGCCTATCTACGACAACCCGGCCGACGCGGGTATCGAAACGGATTTCCGGGTCGGGCAGCAGGTGTCGTTCACGAACAAATACGGCGTGCGGTTCGAACCGCACATAATAATGGGATTCTGCAAACCGGAGCTTTCGGGCCGGTGCGTCTACCTCGACTACGACTGCTAATGATACCCCGACCGACTTACATAGCCTCGTGTTCATTTGGCAAGGATAGTATCGCAACAATTCTCCTTGCCCTCGAACATGACGAACCACTCGACCGGGTGGTGTTTTCGGAAGTGATGTTTGATCACACACGCGACATCAGCGGCGAGATTCCGGAGCATATCGGATGGATATACGACACAGCTATCCCGAAGCTGCACGACATGGGCATCCACGTCGACGTGGTACGCGCCGAACGGGACTACTGCTATTTTTTCGCAAATGCCGTCGGGGGGGGGGGTACATGCAGGGAAGATTTACGGGTTCCCGCTCGGCGGCAAATGCTTCATCAATCGGGATTGCAAAGTCGCACCAATACGGAAATATCTTGCCGAAATTGCTGGCGGCCCCCTGCGTGCCAAAACGAATATCGTGCAATACGTCGGCATTGCTGCGGACGAACCGCGACGACTTGCCAAACTCACGGAGAACCGAATGTCGCTCTTGGCGAAATACGGCTACACCGAGCAGATGGCGAAACAGCTTTGCGCCGCTCACGGGTTACTGTCGCCGATCTACACAACCGGGACACGCGGCGGATGCTGGTTCTGTCCGAACTGCAAAATACAACATTTCGTCAACCTGCGACGCAATCATCCCGAACTATGGGCAGAATTGGTCGAGTTGAGCCATACGCCGAACTTGTGCAGCTACGGATTCAAATACGGCCTTACCGTGCAGGAGGTCGAAAACGGATGAACGCAGAAGAACAACAGCTAAAACTTTTTAATCACAACTTTCCATGAAAGACATTCATCATACCTGCCGATGCACCGGGCAACAGTTTACGTTCAAAGAGTGGTGCGCGTGGCTTGATAACCACAAAAAAGCCGGACAGGATAGCGGTAAATTCGTGGCGTTATCGTACAACGGTTTCGATTTCAACATTCACGACGTATGCCTAACGCCTAACAGACCTGTCCGATTATTCAACCACCATTGTATCGTGGAGGTTAAAACGGCGCAGTCGCCGACAGGACGCTGGGATTACGGGCTGGATGTCAACTTGCACAATTCGGGCCATTACGTCGGGGCCGGATTCGTCGACGATGTGCAAAAAGGGATACCCAACGGAGGCCGCCGCGATTCTTGCCGCCCTGCTCGATGCCCGCAAATCAGCCGAACGTGAACTGGCGAACTGTTCCGGTCGCTCCCGGTCGAATCTCGACAACGAGGACGACGAAGACGGATTCATCAAAGACAGCACGCTGGCCCCGTATATTCGGAATATCATCAAGCAAATCGACGATCAGCGCCGTGCAACGGCGTTCAAACAACTAACCCTATTTTGATTATGACACGACACGTTGAATCGCACATGCAACGAATGTGCGTCGGTTGGTTCCGGCTCCAATACCCCGCCGTCGGCAAACTCCTGTTCGCCGTTCCGAACGGTGGCGCACGGAGCCGCACGGAAGCCGCGATAATGAAAGCAGAGGGCGTAACCGCAGGCGTTACCGACCTTATCCTGCTGCTCGGACGCGGAGGCTTCAACGCCCTATGTATCGAAATGAAGACTACCGACCGACGTTCCGCCCTATCGGACGCACAAATCGAATGGCGCTCGCTCACAATCACGAACGGAAACAGACACGTCGTCTGCCGGACGTTAGAGGAATTTCAGTCGGAAATACGCTGGTACATGGCGCGCCCGGCAAATAACGAACCACGGGACGAAATCACCTGTGCACGCCCGATAGTTCCGCCATCCGTCGAAGAGATCGAGCGAGCATTTGGGAAAATCAGGCGACGCAAAATCAATCATCAACCAACAAAAACCGAGAAACAATGACAACACACAACCCGAAATTCAGAGGAACGCCCGGCCCGTGGCGGGTCGACGGACACGAACACAAAAACGGCGTCGTAGAATATACCATCGTTTCGATTTCCGGTGACGCTGTCGGCTGCGCTCCCGTCGCAGAGGTACTGCGCAATAACCCGCGCCCGATACCGGAACATCGCGTCGAGGCAAACGCCCGGTTGCTCGCCGCTGCACCCGACTTATTGGCCGCACTCGAATCCCTCGTCGAAACATTCGACCCGGATAGGCAGGTTATCTATTCATTCGCTCGCGGGAAGATCGAAGCGGCAAAACACGCCATCGAATACATCTATCAATCAAATCGTCAATAACAATGAAAACAGTCGAAGACCTTAACAGACTTATCCGCGACGAAATCGCGGCCATCGAAGCACTCCGAAGCGAAGACGAAAAAATATGGTCGGTTCGGGGGGGGGTAACAGAAGCCGCCGCAAAACGCAGCAAGAAGATCCGCCGCATGATCGGCGACCACAACAACGAGATCGCCCACTTGCGCCGCCTTATCCGCTTTGTCGAGGCAACCCCGGAAGAGGGTATACGAATGATGCTCGACCAGCTGCGCGGACAGGTAGATCGAATCACCGTATCTGCCGACCGCCAAGTTGAAAGAGCAGAAAAAAGAGTATATGAATCGCGCAGGCGCGCAGCTCAAACACACGCAAATCGCCGAACTTGAATTCTTACTACAATGAACGATAAAACGATTATCCCGGAAACAGGCTCCAAGCAGGAGCGATGCGCGATCTGCGGCCGCCCGCAGATTTACAAATACGACGGTTATTGTCGTCCCATCTGCGAACGATGCGCCAACGGAGGAGGCAGGACATACGTTCGAAGCGGGGATAAGATCGGCCGCAACGAGCCGTGCCCGTGCGGTAGCGGATTGAAATACAAACGATGTTGCGGGAAATAGCCTACTACAAAATTCTATCCGAAAGCGTGTATTATTTACACGCTTTTTGCATATCTTTGTGCTGGTAACCAATACAGAGTAAACGCATATCGGGCCTATGAAAATTCCGCAAACTATCGAAATGCAGGTCGGCGCGCTCAATACCAGCGAGCACAACCCGCGACAAATCACCGAAGACGATTTCGCCGAACTGGTCAAATCCCTGCTACTGCTGCCGAAAGGCTTGTATTACCGCCCCGTCGTCGTGGACGACCGGAATATCGCCCTTGCCGGAAATATGCGCTTGCGGGCGCTGAAATACATTCACGAACTCGGATTCGACGACCTCGCAGAAATCTTGCGGGCGTCGTATCGGTTCCGGCATTTCGACGAGGCGAAACAATCCGCGCTACTGAACTACTGGCGCGAATGGCAGATGCACCCGACCGTGCCGACGCTTTACGCCTCGGAACTCGACGAAGACGAGCAGCAGCAGTTCATCATCAAAGACAACCTATCGTTCGGCACGTTCGATATTGACATGTTGGCGAACGAGTACGACATCGCGGCGATCATCGACGACGGGTTCGACATCGACCTGCTCCCGAAATCGGCCATCGAAGCGTTGGCCGCAGCAAATGGTATCGACCCTAACGATATAACGGGGCGACGCTGTGGCGGCGACGGGGAAGCCGACGAGCACTACGCACAAAATCACGTCGCCCGTCTACGAGCCGAAGAACGAAAAACCGGACTTGTCGACGCTGACCGACGGCGGCCGAACCGACGAACTGCTGGCAAAGATCGAAGCGTCGAACGTATCGCCCGACGAAAAAGAGTTTCTGCGGCAGGCTGCCGCACGACATACGGTGTTCGATTACGCCAAGATCGCCGACTACTACGCACACGCCTCGAAAGAAATGCAGGAGCTTATGGAAGATTCGGCGCTGGTCATTATCGACTTCGGCAAAGCCATCGAAAAAGGCTACATCCGATTGTCGGACGAAATACGAAACGAATACACACGGGAGTATGGCAATGAGGCATAACGGGTTCGTCGCGTTCATTCTGACGCACGGACGCCCCGACCGGGTGTTGACCTACGAGAAACTGCGCAAACACGGGTACACGGGGAAAATATACATCGTCTGCGACGACGAAGACAAGACGCTGCCGGAATATCGCAAACGTTTCGGCGACGTGCTCGTCTTTTCCAAATCGGAGATCGCAAAGACATTCGACGAGGGCGACAATTTCGGCGACCGCCGGGCAATCATCTACGCCCGCAACGCCTGTTTCGAGCTGGCCCGGCAGATCGGGGCGACGCATTTCATCGAGCTGGACGACGATTACACATATTTCAAATTCCGGTTCGACGACCAGCTACGCTGGCACGGCGCAGACGTCCAAGACCTCGACGCGGTATTCGACATGCTGCTCGACTATTTCAATTCCGCCCCGATGCTGACCCTTGCAATCGGACAAGGCGGCGATTATATCGGCGGCGAAAAGGCGACGAGATTCAACGACGGAATACAGCCGATGCGCAAGGCCATGAACTCGTTCATCTGCTCCGTCGACCGACCGTTTCAATTCATCGGCCGTATCAACGAAGACGTCAATACCTACGTCCTGCTGGGGTCGCGGGGGGGTATTTCTGTCTATCCTACAAATCGGCCTCGACCAACTCGAAACGCAGAGCAACAGGCGGCATGACGGAATTGTACTTGGACGCGGGCACGTATGTAAAGAGCTTTTACACGGTCATGTATTGCCCGTCATGCGTGGTTGTTTCGGCAATGGGAACCGCCCATCGGCGGCTGCATCATCACATCAAATGGCGGTACGCCGTGCCGAAGATACTGCGCGAATCTGTTAAAAAGTAACGGCCAATGGCATCACACCCAAGCAACAACAAATCGGCGAAAGACCGCCGGAATGCCCGTCTGCCGCTCGTGTCGCATCTGCGCCTCGAACGGCGGATGCCGTTTCGTCAGATAGCCGCAGAGGTCGAACGGCAGTTGGGGTATTCGGTAACGCCGAAGACGATCAAGACCGATTGGGATTTGCTCGTCAGCGAATGGCGGGCCGAAGCCGCGAGCAACACACAGCAGGCGTGCGACGAGGCGCTGATGGAGTGCGACCGCGCCATCGCGGAACTGTGGCGGCTGTACGAAGCCAGCAAGCAGAAACGAGTTGTCAAGCGGGCAAAGGTTCGCACGGCACTCGTCGATATAAACACGTTCGGAAATCCTGTCGTCGGCAAGCCTCTCGACGCCCCCGTTCCGCTCGAATCGGAAACGTCGAGTGTCACGGAGGAACCCGTCGGCGACGTGCGAATCCTCGCCGAAATCCGCAAATGGGAGGAACGCCGCGACAAACTGCTCGGCCTCGACAAGGTACAGGTCGACATCACATCGGGCGGAAAGGAATTCAAGGGCTTTTCGTCGGTGCTACCCGTCATGCCGGGCATCGACGAAATCGTCCGCCGTATCGACGAGGAGCGCGAACGGAAACTATCGGAAGAAGACGAATAACGCATGTTTACCGACGGACTACAACAGCGCGAGGAACAGCAACGCGTCAACTACAAACAGCTGCTTGCCTACCGCCACTTGGCCGACCCACGAATCCGATACGTCGTCTATGGCGGCGCAGCGGGTGGCGGCAAATCGTGGCTGGGGTGCGACTGGCTTATGCGTTGCTGCTGGGCGTTCCCGAAAACGCGCTGGTTCGTCGGCCGAAACAACATCAAGGACAGCCGCGAATCCGTGCTGGTCACGTTCGGCAAGGTCGCCGATTCCTACGGGTTCACGGACTACCGGATAACAGACGACGGCATCAAGTTTACGAACGGGTCGGAAATCGTACTGCTCGACTTGACATTCTATCCGCAGAAAGACCCGATGTTCGAGCGGTTGGGGTCGAAAGAGTTTACAGGTGGTTGGATAGAGGAGGCCGGAGAGGTTCATTACATGGCCTACGAGGTGCTGAAATCCCGAATCGGGCGGCATCTCAACGAGGAATACGGACTGGAAGCGAAGATGCTCATAACCTGCAACCCGAAAAAGAATTGGCTGTATAAGCATTTCTACAAACCGCATATCGACGGAACGTTACCGAAAGACTGCGCATTCGTTCAGGCGTTGGTCTACGACAACCCGTTTATCACGCCCGATTACATCCGAACGCTCGAATCAATCGGCGTCAAGTCGATTCGGCTACGTCTACTGCTCGGCAAATGGGAATACGAGAGCAACGCAAACCAACTCGCCGACTACGACGCCATCCTCGACTGCTTCACGAACGAGCGGCAGACGGGCGACGGCGTGCGGCGTATCAGTGCCGACCTTGCCATGAAAGGCCGTGACCGCTTCGTCGCGTTCAACTGGACGGGAATGGCCGCTAAACTCGCTATCGACAAACCGTACAGCACGGGCAAGGAGATCGAAACCGACCTGCGCAACGAATCGAGGCGGCACGGCGTCCGGCGCTCCAACATCATCGCCGATTCTGACGGACTGGGGCAGTACCTCGATTCGTATTTGGAGGGCATCAAGACGTTCCACGGAGGAGCGCCCGCGCCGGATAACACGTATTTCAACCTCAAATCGCAATGCGCGTTCAAACTGGCGGAGGTTATCAATGCGGGGCTGCTCTGCATCGACTGCCCGGAAGAACTGCAATCGACCATTGCCGAAGAGCTGGAAGCCTGCCTTGTCGCCCGCGACGTCGACGCCGATACGAGCAAGAAACGAATCATCGACAAACGAGAGATGAAAGCCGTACTCGGTCGGTCGCCCGACTATTTCGACCCGCTGATGATGCGCATGTACTACGAAATCGTCCCGCAGCCGAAAGGTATGCGCGTCCACGTCGGGCGGCTTTCGTGAAAAGCTGTTTTTAGGCTGTTTCTGCTGGTAAAATTTGAAAGACAAATAAACTACCGCCCCGGCGGCAAAAAGTGGATTAAACAGGAAAACTGATGAAAATAACAATCAAGAAACGGACGACCCGGCAGGTGCTCGCTATCGAACGAGTACTGACGCCCGAATCGCGTGCAGCATTGCAAACCCTGCCGAAGCCAGACAAAGTATGCGGCGTGCGCACGCCGCGAAACCTCAACGATCTAACTATCGGCGATCTGTTCAGCTTGCAGGCAGACGGGACGCACGCCCTTATAGAGCGAATCGCGTCCGTCATTCAAAGTACATCCCCGGCGCTGCTACAACGAACGGGCAGACAAAATGCTCGGTTTTGTCTTTTGGGTCGGGCGAGAATTGGAGCGCATCGCAGCGTTGTTCGCAAGCACAAGCAACCAGCCGACGCCCGAAGAGATCAAAGCCGGAATAAACGACCTTGATTTCGGGCCGTTCGGCATCATCGACTGGTACGCCCACCGACAGGGCTACCAAGACCAAGACGACGCCGCAAAGGTGGCATGGGTGCGCGTCTGCGAGTGTATGCGAATCGACAACGAGCGGATTGCCTTTGAACGGCGCTTGCGCGAAATAATGGCCAACAAAAACAAATAGACCTATGGAAAAACAGACAGTCGAAAACAAAGTCAAGGAGATCGCCGAGGCGATGGGCCTTACCTATCTGTGCGAATCGTGGTTCCGCGCCAATCAAGCGTTCGACCGATTCCGGCGTCAAGGAGAGAGCCGCGAGGTTACGCACCCCGACGGCCTCACGCTGCCCGCCTGCCTCTACGTACAACCCGTGGCGGGTTTTCTGAATTTCACGTCGCAGGGCTTCGTGCGCGACGCTCCGTCCTGCCTTATCTCCTTTGCCGACGCTATGCCGCTCGACTACAAAGGAGCCGATTCGCAGGAGATCGCCGAGCGGCTGAAAGGTCTTGCCGTGCGATTCATCGTCGCCGTAAACGAAAGCGGCTTTTTCGTTCCAGTCGCCGGGCAAATCAATTACCGCGTCGCGTTCGACAAGATGGACGCAAACCTATGTATCGTAACGCTGTCGCTGACACTCCAAGAACAGGCGGGCGTCTGCTTCGATTACGGCTTGTAGCTATGGACGTACAAAGAATAGAACTCGAAGCCGACCGAATCGTCGCCGAAGAACTCGACCGGGCACGGCAGAAAATTATCGAGAACCACGTCGCCGCGGGACAACGGACGACGGGCACAACCGCCGACAGCATCACAATAGCCGTAACGACCAATGGCGGCGTAACCACGGGGACGATGGACGCCCGCCCATATTTTGCAGCACTCGAAACCGGCACGCAACCGTGGCAGTCGCAACATTTTCGCCGACGCCGCGACGGGTCGGTCTATCCGTCCGCCCCGAAATGGTTTATCGACATCATCGCGGACTGGGCCGCAACAAAGGGTGTAGATATTTCAGCGTGGGGAGCAGCGACCAAAATAATGACGGAGGGGTCGGCCCTATTCCGTAACGGCGGCCGCGAAGACATCTTCACGCCCGAAATAGCGGCCCTATCCGACCGCATCGCCGATAGGCTGGCGGGGCTTTTCGATGCACAGATCGTCGAATCAATTTTAAGACAATAGACCATGAGCAGAACATTTACACACAGCAGCACGGGAACAGTAGTCGAATATCCCAATGCAACGCATTTCGCATTCGTCCCGGCGATTTTCAAAATCACGAAAATTCCCACAACGTATGACAAATTAGAAATGGTCTTAACCGACCGCCAAGCGCAGCAATCGTACAGCGAGAGCGCGAGCCGCTCAATGGGGCCGCATATTTCGATGTACGGCGGTATCTGCAACTGTTGTTCAATAACGTTGCGCAGGGAGTGATTGATTACAGCAAGGCGTTCGTCGATTCCCCGCTGAAAAAGAATATCTACGCTACGATATACTGGTATCGCAACGGCAGTCAATTCTATCTCGGCACGTTTGGGATAGACGCTATTTGGGGCACAATATCCGCCCGCGAATCATCCGGCGGCATCATGCGTCGCAAATGGTTCGTCCGCTATCCGTTTACGGTTGATGTCTTCGCCAAGAACGGAACATCGTTCGACGTGCTGATCGACGGTAAACAGTCCGACATCATGTTTTACAACCACAACGAGGACGCGGAAGGTGCGACCCCATACCACCGCTACCTGCTGAATCCGGCAAGAGTGATCGACCCCTCGACCGTCGCCCGTTCGGTGCATATCGCCGTACCGCATAGCCTCGTGCTGAAAAACGACGAGGAGGCTGTCGGCATGGTTGGCTATACACTCGACATAGACCGGAGCGCAAACGGTGTCTATCTGCGCTGGATAGACCAACAGGGGCGCTATTGTTACTACCTGTTCAAGGAGATCGGCAGCGCGTCGACCGTTTCGACATCCTCGACATGGGAGCGTAACGATATGAATGTCCCGACCGCTTACATAGACGGCGTGAATATCGAAACGTCAGTCCGGCAAAGCCTATCCCGGAAAAAGACCCGTTCGCTGGGGGCAAAGTTGGTCGATTCCGAAACGTATGATTTCCTGCTCACACTCGCGCAGTCGGTCGTCGTGGATGTTTTCGACGGATACGACGCCAACGACGCGCCGCTGTGGCACCGCGTCAATATCGTTGCTGGCAGCTACGAGAAGACGACGAAGCATTACCAAGATTTTATTTTCTCAATCGAGGAACCTGCGCAGAGCGCACAAATGCTGTAACCATGACGGAGGGATTATATATCAACGGCGAGGCCGTCGACCTTAAACCGGATGCGGCGACGACCCTCAACTACAAGTCTAACCTGCTCGGCGACATATCGAAAATTACGTCGTCGAATTCGCAGACGATTCAATGCCCGAAGACAACACGCAACCGAAAGATATTCGACAATCCGGGGGCGCCCGCCTATGTGTCCGATAAGCGATACAACCGATATTCGGCCCGCCTTGTTCGGAATGGAATCGAGGTCGTCCGCGTCGGATATGCCGTGCTACTATCTTCGTCTGAAACCTACGAAATCGCGCTTTATTGGGGCGTGATGGCAAACTTTCAAACGTGGGTCGACAAAGCGGCCAAGTTGAACGAGTTGACCGGAACCGAAGCGCTGGCGTGGAATGCAAATACCACACCGACGACCCTGTCGCAAATGAAATCCACCGGATACGGATTTGCAAAATACAACTGCGGCGTGTCGAATGCCAACCTTGCCAATTTCCACCCCAGCGCTACCGCATGGTGGATTCTCGACAAGATAACCAAGCAGGCCGGATTCACGTTCGAAATGCCGAGCAAGTACGCCAGCGCATTGCGAGCGATAGCGATTCCATGCTTGAGTCGAAACGCATCAGACGCAAGCAATGAGGCGGAGGCCACGGTATCTATATATCCATTCCTAACATACAGCAACGGCTTTTGGGGGTATTCTATCGCAGGCAATAACGGGACGGACAGACACGGCGTTTTCGACCCGGACGATGGCACCAAAATCCGCAAGGTCGACAACGCGACAAAGGTGATTATATCCATTGTAAACCGATCGGGGGCACAGTTGGGAATGGTTCTATATTCCAATAGCTCCAACGGATTCCCCAGCCGCGTATATATCCGAGCGACACGATACAGCGACCGCGACGAAACAACGACGCAAATAGCCGTCAGTATCGGGTCGTCGTCGGTATCGTCGTCGACGGGGATGTATGCGTATGAGAAAACGTATTATTTCGCCGATATTGAAGAGGAAATCACGTGGGGAGAATATGACTACCTGCGCTTGTTCCCACATAACGGAACGTCGGTAATTTCCGGTTCGAGATTGGGAAATACCAAACTTACGATTACGGAAGACTTCGAAACCATCATCTATCCGAGTTTGTTTCCGATCCCTCAAAACCTGCCCGAAATCTCGCAAATCGACTTCATCAAGGCGATCTGCGGAATGCTCGGCATCTTTGCCGTGCCCGACCCCGCAAACGTCAATAATCTGAAATTCGTATCGCTCGACACCTTACAGGAGAACAAAGCGCAGGCGTGCGATTGGTCGGATAAATTCGTCCGAAGCAATGACGACGAGCCGAAAACCACAGAATACAAAATCAACGACTACTGCCGCAACAACTATTTCAAGTACAAAGAAGACGATACTGTTTCCACGAACGCCGACGGCAATCTGAAAATCGACAGCGAGGTTTTGGATGCCGAAAAGACCGTTATAACATTGCCTTTCGCTCCATCGGACGGCTCGAAGATACGGCACTACGAGCTGAACGACGACGGAACGGCTGTCGATACCGTACAAGTCAAAGACCGGATTATGCGCCTTATCAGCGACGGTTCCGGGCTGGCCATGCTTACATTCGACGACCTCGATTTCACGACCTTGCTATCGAAATACTATTCCACCCTATCGCGCCTGCTCAACAGCGCAATAACCATTACGGAACAGATCATGTTGGACGAATACGATTTGAAATCGCTGGACTATTCGGTTCCGTTCTACCTGCGCCAATACGGGAAATTCTATGGCATCGTCAGCATCCAGTCGACGGCAAACAAAGCCTGTGAGGTCAAGGCCGCGCAGTTGCCGGAAACGGTTATCCAAGAACCGGAACGCCCGTCGCAGACGGTATCTATCGGCTGGCAATGGGAAGACTCCGCCATTTACATAACAGCCAGCGCTGCGCCTGCGTCAGACCTCGATGTCGTGATAACCCCCTACACGTACGACGGTGTTGCCCTCGTACAGCAAACGATCATCTTTCCTGCCGGGCAAATGAAAGTGATCGGCCCGACAATTACGCGAATAGTCGGCGGAATCGAAATAAACTCCATCACCCCGGAATATGACGACACGTATAGCTACATCATTGCAGAACAAACCACGGAAAACGCATAACAAATGGCAGAAAACACAACAACCCGCGTCGTCGAGGTGCAAGTCGACAACGCGGAAGCTATCAAGCTGATAGCCGACTACAACGCCAAGATCGAGGAATCGATGGCAAAGGAAAAAGCCCTGCGCGAGGCGATCAAGAAAAAGGGAGAAGCCACCGCCGCCGACCGCGAGGAACTGGCGAAGCTGCGCGCCGAACAGACAGCCTACAAGCGCGAGTTGCGCGAGGTTGAAAAGGAGGTGCAGAACAACATCAAGGCAGCCCGCGAAGAAGAGGGGTCGAACCGAAAACTGCGCGCCGAACTGTCGAATCTCACAAAACAGTACGATTCGATGAGTGCAGCCATGCAGAAAAGCGCAGAGGGCGAAGCGCTCAAGAAGCAGATCAACGAAATAACCGATGCGCTGCTCGAATCGGAAGAGGGTACGCAAAGGTTTTACCGGAACGTGGGTAACTATCCCGACATCAAGCCGCTCGAAACGCAATTAGGTGTAATTCGTCAGCAACTCGCGCAGATGAAATACGAGGGCAAAGAAACGACGCAGGAGTATCAAGACCTGCTGGGCGTCGCCGCAAATATGAAAGATGCCCTTGCTGACGTCGAGGCTGGCATCAATGCCGGGGCATCCGACACGGCGCAACTCGACGTGCTCATCAAGGGGACACAAAATCTTTTGCAGCTATGGGCGCAATGGTCTATACTTTCAAAGCAGTTAGGGGTCGAAAATAAAGACCTCGACAAAGCTATCGGCATTATAACGCAGACGCTCGGCGCACTCGTGGCCATCCAATCCGTGCAGAACATGTTGCAGAAACAGTCTATCGTCATGCAAAAGGCGCAGGCGGTTGCAACATGGGCACAAACGAAAGCAGAAACCGCCCGGACATCGGCGATGGCCGCCGGGACGGTTGCCACAAACGCCGGAACCGCCGCAGTATGGAAATTCACGGCGGCGCTTTTTGCAAACCCAATCGGGGTTATCGTCGCGGCAATTATCGCGGCAATCGCGGCCGTTTATGCCCTCGTCAAGGCGTTCAGTTGGTTCAATTCGTCGACCGAAAAAGCGAAAGAGAATCTGAAAAAACAAGGCGAAGAACTCGATAAGCTCAATAAGAAATACGACGAGCACATCGAGAAAATGAAAGCCCTCGGCAAACCCGACGAGGAAATAACGCTGACGCGCCTTGCCCTGCTGAAAGACCTTGCCAACAAGCGCGCCGAACATTTCAAAGCGGCACAGCGGCTCTACAAAAAGGACAGCGAGGAATACAAGGCATCACAAGACGCCAAGAAAAAAGCGGACGAAGACTACCGATCAGCGCTGAATGATACAGCGAACCACCTGCGCAGCCTCGCGTCCGCCTATAACGACGCGGCGTTAAAAAAGAAACTGGGTGCGGTCAAATACGCGACGCAACAAGCCAATGAGGAATTCAAGAATCAGCGCAAACTACTCGTCGAATTGGTATATGCAGGTAAGGTAGCCAGCAGCGAAGCGAAAGATATTCTTGCGAGCCTCGAAGCCGCACGCGACAAGACAATAAAGGAAGCCTACAAAGAAGCCGCAGAAAAGCAGAAACAAGCCCTTGCGACCGAACTTGCCGCCGTGCGCGCAGCGACCGACGCCAAAGTCGCCTTGATGAAAGAGGGCATCAGCAAGCAGTTGACGCAGGAAGAGGTCGCATACCGCCGTCGGGTCGCCGATCTGAAAAAACGCCTCGAAACCGAAAAAAAAGGGTTGACGAAAAAGGCAAAGGCAGCAATTCAGCAGCAAATCGAGCTGGCCGAACAGCAGCACGTCTTGAACGTCGAGAAGATCAACCGCGCGGGCCTCGACAAGAAAATCCGGCAAGAGCAGCAGAATATCGCCCTGCGGCTGGCCGCCGTCAAGCAGGGAACCGACGCTGAATATACGCTGAAAGTCGAGCAACTACGGAAGCAGCAGGAAGCCGAACTTGCCAACATCGAACTGACCGAGCAGCAAAAGGTTCTCATCCGGGAGAAATACAACAAGCAACTGGACGACCTTTCGAACCAATGGATAAACGCCAACCTGCAAAAACAGAACGACGCTCTACGGCTCGAATGGGAGAACCGAATCAACGCCGCCGCCGTACAGGGGCAAAACACCCTGCAATTACAGTTGCAGATGCGGCAAGCGGAACTCGACGCCTTACAACAAATGGAGGGCGAAAGCGACGCCGCATTCAAGGCCCGACAGCTCGGCGCGCAGCAGGCATACGTCGACGCGAAACGAGCTATTAACGATTACGAGGTGCAAATCGAACAAGCAAAACTGGAAGCCCTCGCAGCAGTTACGAACGGTCTGTCTGGTTTACTCGAAGAGTTGGGCGAAGACAATAAGACTTTCGCCGTTTTGAGCAAGACACTTGCATTGGCCGAGATCGCCATCAACACCGGAAAGGCTATCGCAGCGGGTACGGCGCAGGCTCAAAGCGTCCCATTCCCCGGCAACCTTATCGCAATCGCTACGACTGTTGCGACGATCATGGCGAATATTACGTCGGCGATTAAGACTGTCAAATCGGCAAAATTCTCGACGGGCGGTTATGTGTCCGGGCCGGGAACGTCGACAAGCGACAGTATACCCGCCATGCTGTCGGACGGCGAATCGGTAAACGCAGCCTTGCCGACGTCTATGTTTGCCCCGATCTACTCGGCACTAAACCAGCTCGGAGGCGGTGCGCCGATAGTCGCCGCACAGTCGAGCAATCAGATAGCAGGCGAAGATATGCTTGCCCGCGCATTCGCAAAGGGGGTTTCGCAACTGGACATGCGCGTCGGTGTGGACGAAATAACCCGTGTATCTGACCGGGTGAAAGTGGTCGAATCATTAGGCGATTTGTAGCTATGAAAGTACACGAAATTTTACAACAGAACGCCGATCTACTCCGGGCACTCGCTCGCGCAGGCGCGGCTATCGAGGACGTCCGCTACATTCCCTTATGGAGCGACTACGAACGACTGCACCGCGACGGGTTCAAGGTAGCATATATCGTCGCCTACTTGTGCGATACCTACGAGGTCAGCGAACGCACCGTCTATCGCATTATCCGACGATTCGGCCGCGACATCAATACGAGCCGCTGACACAGCGTGTCAGTTGATTGTGCCTCAAAGCGTGTATTTATTACACGCTTTTTATTTAGCTTTGTTTCGTAAAATCAAATCTATGGCAACTCTCAAACTCTACAATCCGATTCTTTCCGAAGCGACAAAAGAATGCTACTGGTTCTGCGACGAGGCCGGAACGAGTTTCAAGGACGTGGACGAATTCATCAACGGCATCCCGGCAGGCGACGATAATATCGAATTACTATTGCACTGCGACGGCGGCGAGGTAAACGAGGGCTGGGCCATCGTCGACAAGCTGCGGAGCACGGGCAAGAAGATAACCGCGACCATCGAGGGGAATTGCGCGTCGATGGCTACCGTCGTTTTGTTGGCCGCCTCCGAACGCCGAGCATACCCGCACGCCTCATTGCTCATTCACAAGCCCTACTATCCCGAATACACGCTGGCCGACGCATACCGCGCCGATGATCTCGAATCGCTGGCCGCCTCGTTACGGGACGACGAACAGAAGATGCTCGATTTCTACGTCGAGCGAACCGGAGCGGATCGCGCGGAACTCGAAGCGCTTATGAACGAAGACAAGTTTATCGGGATGGAGCGAGCAAAGGAACTCGGATTCATTCAGACGATTATCCCCGCAGCGTCGGCATCGGCAGGCGGCCCGAACAGCGCGCAATCGGCTGCGTGGAAGCAGCAAAATTCAATAACCAACAATCAAAATTCTATGGCAACAAAAACCACGAAAAGCGAAGACAAAAGCGTGCTTCGCAAAGCCCTCGCAGCGCTGGCCGTTGCGCTGGGACTGGAAGCCCCGCAGCCCGTCAATTACGAGCTGAACACCGAATCGGGCGACACGATCACGATTGACAAGCCGGACGGCGAAGACCCCGCCGTCGGCGACAGCGCGTCGCCGGACGGAGAGCACAAGATGCCCGACGGCAAAACAATCGTTATCGAGGACGGCAAAATCACGGAAATCCGCGACGCCGAGGATGATGGCGACGGAGGGGGCGATGATGGCGACGGAAGCGACCCCGATTCCGATGCGCTGGCCACGGCTAACGCACGTATCGCCGAACTCGAAACCGAACTGGCCGACGCCCGCAAAAACGCGAAAACGACCGACGAGAAGCGCATCCTGAACCTCGTCGCCATCGCAGGCGGCGAAGCATGGCTTGTCAAGGCCAAGTCCGACTACAAGCCCGCCGCACGCCAGAACGCGGCCACGGCCACAGGCGAGAGCAAGAAGAACGCGGCAAAACCGCAGTCGCGCGTCCAGCAGCGCATTGCCGAACTCGAAGCGGCACATCAGAAAACGGAGTAAATCACAAACAACACCAATTCAATTATGGCAAGCACAGGACTTAACTTTGCGAATCTGACCCCCGATAACGGGGCCATCAAAGACCTCAAGCGTCTGATCTTCCTTGCGGTCACCGACCCCGAATCGCTCGGAAAGATTTTCAACTTCCTGCCGAAGCAGAAGCACGGCGAAAAAAGTCGGTTTCGTCGGCGAATTCGGAATGGTCGGCAAAGCCTCGCGGGGCTGTAATCCGACGTTCGGAACCAGCATCCTCGCAACGACCGAAAAAAGAGTGGGACATCCGCGAATGGGAGGTTGCCGAAAAAATCTGCTACAAGGATTTGGAGGGCACAGTCGCGCAGGTCGCCATGCGCACCAAGACGAACATCGCCGACCTCACGGGCACGGAGTATACCGACTATATCCTTGCGCCCCGGCTCGAACTCGCCATCCGCAAGATGCTGATGCGTTACGCATGGTTCGGCGACAAGGCAGCCGATACGGTCACAGACGGCGGCAACCTGCTCGATTCCATCGACCCGGCGTATTTTACCCTCGTCGACGGTTTCTGGAAGCGTCTGTTTACGCTGGCCGCCGCAACGCCCGACCGTCGCACCACATGCGCAGCCAACGCCGCCGCGACGTTCGCCGAGCAGAAAACCGCCATGCGTCAGAATTATGCTGCCGTCGATTTCCTCGACGCGCTGATCTCCGACGCCTCGACGGTTCTGCGGCAGGCCAACGGTCAGCTCATCTACATCACGCAAGCGCTGAAAGACGCGCTGGACGCCGACCTCAAACGAAACAACAAAGGTTCGGAATTGCAGTGGACGGCGCTGTTCGACGGCATCACGGAAACGAACTACAACGGCGTGCAGATGATCGCCATCCGTTCCTCGACGAGATCATCAAAGGCTGCGAAACCGTCAGCGGCGGCAAGGCGTGGAACAAGCCTTATCGCGCGCTCTACACGATCAAAGACGACCTGCTCGTCGGCATGGAGAGCGAAAGCGAGGTCGCCGACATTCAGGTATGGTTCAACAAGGACGAGCAGATGAACAAGATTCTGTCGAAAGACAAAATCGGAACGCTGATCGCCGACGACAACCTCGTACAGGTAGGTTTCTAACCCTCAAAACTCGATTACACTATGAATTGCGATAGCTTCATCAAGGCGAAAATCGAAAAAAACTGTGCGGAACCGATTACGAAGGGCGTTGAGCGCACCGCGTGGATCGGGAACCGGGCACAACTCGACATCGCCAATCTCGAATTCGTCGAGGGTTCGACGAATCAAGTGCTGAATCTGCCGCTTATCAAAGGCGCGCAGTTGTACCCGATCATTCAGTACGGCACAAAACCGTTCGAGGGGCTGAAAACCGATCTTGACGGCAGCGGCAAGCTGGGTGGCACGGCTTCGACCGAATTTCCGTTCATCGTACCCGACAACAGCCCGGCGGTTTGTGAGAATATCGACCCGCTGCTCGACGGAGAGTTTTTCGTCATTTGGCAGAACCGACACAAGAACCTGCGGGCCACGAACGAAGCGGAGCGCGGAGCGTCGGCATACCAAATCGCCGGACTTTTCAACGGCCTCACGCTGTCGTCCGGGTCGTGCGAGAAATACAGCGACGACACCCTGTCGGGCTGGGCTATTACGCTCAAAGAGGAGAAAGCGCCCCGTTCGGCGATGTTCCTCAACGCAGGCTCGCTCGCAGCCACCGAGGCACTCATCAAAACGATGCTCACCCCCTCGGCGACGGAGTAATGCACTATGACCGTCGACGAGGTAAAAATCCTGCTTTCGGACTTGAATAGGGGTTACAATACCCCCTATTCGAGCGCCGAACAGGCGACTATCGAAAGACTTTATTACGAGGTCTTGGGAAAGCGTTTGAGCGGCTGCCGATGTCCCGACAAGTGGCACGACGCCGTGCTCGAAATCAACTCGTACATCAAAAAACACGGAAAAATGAAAGAGAAATCGAATTACAAACTGCGTGCAGGGGTTATTCTGCAAATCGCAGGGTCTTCGGAAATTTACACGAACGATAATCTGACCGACGAGGTGGCCGCGGCGTTCCTCAAAGAGCACCCGAACGCCGCTGGGCGTTTCGAGGTTATCCCCACGGCAAAAAAGGATGCCGAAGCACCGAAAGCTGGCGGGGAATCGTCGGAACTCGAAGCGGCACACAACCGTATCGCCATCCTCGAATCCGAGAAAGCGGAACTTGAAAGCCGTTGCGCCGCATTGCAGGCCCGAATCGACGCCGCGGCGGCCACCGAAACGGCGGCCACCAACGACGAGAAGCCCGGCAGCGGTGACACCGGAGCCGAAAGCGCTGACGAAGCCGACGAACAGCCCGCCGGATACAATGGCAATACTGCCGATGACGCTATCCGGCAGGCTATCGCCGCCGAACTCGTGGCCGGAAAGTCGAAAACGGCTATCAAGCAGGAGTTGGCGGGCAAGGAGATCGGCGGCGTGAAGCTCACGCACCGCCTTATTTCCGACTACATCGAGAAGATCACCGCAGAGGAGTAACCACCCATGAACGTAAAGCACACAAAGAAGCCCGAAACGCGTGTAGACGTCAAATATCTGTCGTCGTTAGGTATCAAAACCTACGGCGACAATAACCTATACCCGCAAACGGTGCGCGATATTGTCGATTCGTCGCCCACAGGTCGCACCTGTGTCGAACGGCGTTCGACATATATCGAGGGGAACGGCCTTGCATCGCAAGCGTTGGCCGAAACCGTGTGCGACACGCGAGGGAATACGGTAGACGACGTACATCACTTGTGCGCCGACGATGTAGCCTACCAAGACGGCCTTGCCCTACACGTCAATTACAATATTCTCGGACAGATCGTGTCGATGGCGCACGTTCCGTTCGAGAATTGCCGCCTTGAAGAGGAAGACGACGACGGCGTTATAAGCCATATCGTCGTACATCCCGATTGGCGTAAAAAGACGCGCGGCGGCAAGGCCGTAAAGGTAACCATCGAAACAATCGAGGTGTTCCCGGTCTTCAATCCGTCGCCCGATGTCGTGCAGTTGCAGATACAGGCCGCAGGCGGTATCGAATTCTACAAGGGTCAGATTCTCTACATTTCACGTGCCGGGCGAAATGTCTATCCCCTGCCGTTGGTCGACGTCGTATTGACCGACATGTCGACGGACGAGGGGCTTTCGAACGTCAACAACCGAAACGTCCGAAATAATTTCCTCACGGCGGGAATGCTCATCACGAAGCGCGGACAAGGCAGCAGCACAGTCGACGACGACAAAGACGGCGTATCGTCCGACGACGGATTTACGGAGGAATTCGAAAAACTGCAAGGCGATACGAATTCGCTTAAAATCATGCAGGTTGAGATTGAAACCGACGAGGATAAGCCCGAATTCGTACCGTTCAAGACGAACAACTACGACAAGGAGTTTACAGCCACAACGAAAGCTGTAACCGATAATATCTATGCGGCGCTCAACCAAGAAACGTTCGGAAGATTACGCAGCGGCAGTATCGGGTTCACAGGCGACCTTGCGAACGACGTGAAGCGTGAATACTGCGAGCAGGTAGCGAAGCAGCAACGGATGTTATCGCGTGCGTATCGGGCTATTTTCAGCCATTGGGAACCGAACACGATTCCGTACACCGGAGCGGGCGATGCTGCCATCGAACCGCTCGTAAAATCTATTGCCAACGATGCGACATCTGATTGAACCGTGCGACGTCGATAAATACGCCCGCCCCTGCGACATGGACGACGAGATTATCGCCCGCGCCATCGAAGAGGCCGAATTGCTCGACATCAAACCGAAGCTGGGCGACGAACTGTTCATGCGACTGCTTACACACGTGCAATTCGCCGTACTCCTTAATGGCGGCGAATATACCGACGAGTGTAGAAACCGACGACATTTCGTCGGTTTGCGCCGGGCGCTGGCCTACTACGTTTGGGCACGCCTCGTCAAAACGAGCGTAAGCCATTTGACACGCTTCGGCTTCGTGCAGAAGCGCGACGAGTATTCACAGGCGACCGAATATCGCGAGCGGCAAACGGCGTACAACGACGCTTTCGCCATCGCTGACGGTTATATGAAAGAGTGCCTTGCCTACATCCAAGCAAAGCCCGAAATTTTCGCTGATTATACGCTCAAGGGGAAAGTCAAGGCCAATCGAACGAAATTCAAAATTTTAGGCAATTAACTATGTATGACATCAAATTAGGGCAGGGATGCGGCATCAAAGCCACGATGTTGACCCCGGCAGGCGGCGTCTGCGATCTGCGCCGAGCACGGTATATCGCAGCGTCGCTCGTACTGGTATCCGGCGCAACGATGAATTGCGAAGACGTCACGTTCAATGAGGTGACGAACGCTGTTTATGTGCGCCTGCTCGGAACCCGCGAACTGACCGCCACCGGGCGCTATGGCATCATCTTCAACGTCAAACTGGAAGACAAGACGATGTATTCGACGCCCGTTGTGTGGTTCGCGGAAGTCAAAGAGAACGCCCCGACAGGCTATCACGAACTGACGCTATCGCTGTCGCTCACCGTCGTAAATTTCCCGGACAATGTCTCCTATACGGGAGCGTCGCCAAAGATCGGCGACAAAAATACGTGGCTGGTCTACGACGACAATCTCAACGCGTATGTCGATACGGGTATCGAGGTCGGATATGCGAACCTGTTGTCACGCTACGACGGTAAGTTTGCCGAAATCGTCGTCCCGTGTACCGAGGCAACCAACGCGGCCGCAGCGGCCACGGTCGCCGCAAACAACGCGGCCGCAGCAGCCAATAGCGCAGCAGGAAGTGCATCGACGGAGACAACAGCAGCGAATACAGCCGCAGGCAAGGCCAACGCCGCAACGACGGCCGCAAATAACGCAGCAACAGCGGCCAACACAGCCACGGGTAAGGCAAACGAGGCGGCGACAGCAGCAAATAATGCAGCGGAATCCGCACAGCGCGTCGTCGACACCTACGACGACGTTATCAATACGCTCGCGCACTCCGACTGCACCCTCGACGAGCGGGTCGAGGCACTCGAAAAGGCGCTTATAGCCGTCTTGTCGGGTGCTGTCGTGATTCCCAAATTGCAGATCAAGGAATTGAACGTATGGGGCAATAACAGCCTTGCCCCCGTCGGCGACGGCGCACCGACGAAAGCCCCGGACAGAGCCGGGCAGTTCTACATCGACAAGACCGCCCGCGCGCTCTATTTCTCAACGGGTAACGCGGCCGTGTCAGACTGGAAAATTCAATAATGCAAACGGAATATGGCACAGGTTAACAAATACGCAGATCGGGCCGCTTATACGGCCGACGCGAAACGTCTTTCAACGAAATCGGCCGTTTCGTTCATCGAAAATGAAACGACAACGATTTACGACGGTGTGAATACCGTCGTCGGAAAATCGGCTGCCGCCATCGGCGATCTCGCCGTTTTCGATAAAACGGACGGGGTTATCAAATACATCAAAAGCGCAACGATTGCCAAGGCGCAGATTCCAGCAAACCTTGTACCGCTGGCCGTCGTCTATGCGCGACAAGGTGAACAGCTATTGATCGTATCGCTCGACCATGTTTCGGGCAGCATCCGCTGGGCACATACCTACGAGGTTGCATTGTCGGGTTTCGATCTCGCTGCGGGCGGCACAATCGTGTTGAAGCTCGGTTCCGACCCTGCCGCCGCAGAGGTGTCGATAGCGTATACCGCAGGCGCAACGCTCGCGGATGTTGCATCGGCTATCAACGCGAAACTCAAAGGTGGGACACCCAATTACTCCTCGACGGATTATGGCGGATGGGCGGCGACTGCGGCGGACAATTTCGTCGTGATGGGTTCGAACACGTATAACGCCTCCCGTGCGGCGATTGCCGTTGTTGGCGGTTGTCAGATCGCAAGGACACCGGAAGACATTAACTACCAAACAACGTTGACGGGGGTGTTGATCGAGGGGTCAACCGAATATGTCCGCCGCAACAACGGCGTTAATTCGTCGTTTGCGGGCTGTAATCCCGAAAAATTCCTGCAATACTATTCGGCCAACGGAACCGATACCACAGGAATCAAACCCGGAAGTAGCACCATAATTCGGGAAAGCGCTTTTACGGAAGAGGCCAACCCGGAACTGGTCGCCGCCTATCCAACCTACCGGGATTATCTGTTCGGAGAACATTTGCTGCAATATCCCGCAGCCTACGGCGCGCTGCTTCGTGATGGCAAGGCCAACACGCACCTGATCGGCGGTCTGCGGTTCGTCGACATCCACGGCGAAAGCGTTCCCCGTTATCCGGCCGCTGCGGCCGCGCTCGACTACGGCGTCACGGTCGAGGGCGCAACTACCGGACTGGAAGCGGGCGCATGGTGGCTGCCGTCCGTCGATGAAGTCTACCTGCTCATGCACGACCGCGTGCTAACGTCCGCCGACCGGGAAAGCGACCCTGTAAACCGCACTGTCGCGCCTCGGTAAGACGACCTGCTACGGATCGGGTTATTATCCGTGGACATCGTGCGAGTACAATTCCAACAGCGCGTTCGTCTACTACGGCTACACGGGCGGCGTGAGCTACTACAGCAAGTATAACACGGACGCCGTGCGTCCGGTTTCCGCTTTGTAAAAACAGTTTTCAGTTTTTAATTCCCGCGCCGCATCGCGTCGGCGTGCGGCGCGGGTTCGCAAGTTAGACCTATGGCAAAGAAATTATCTATCCTCGACAAAACGTTCCAACTGGCGTTGCTCCTGCATCGCCGGACAGCGGAATTCAATCGCAAATACAAATTCACTATCGGCGACCGCATCGACGTTGTGGCAGAGGAAGCGCAGGAAATGATACTGCGGGCGAATCATCAAACCGACCCGAAACGGGCCGCACAAATCATCTACGATTTCGTCCTGCGTATTGACACCCTGTCGCTAAAACTGCGGATGGCCGTTGCGCTGGGTCTGATGAGTGACGACGCAAAAGCACAATGCGATATGCTTATCGCAAAGATTAAAGACGAGGCGAGGGGTTGGCGAAACTATTTTCTTCGTGGCGAGGGTGTCGTCGGCAAGAGCAACGGGCCGTCGGCAGAGAGCCTATAATTATTATTTTGAAAAGGGTTTGCATACTATCATTCATAGTTATACCGACAATGCAAAAAACTGGCGAGTACAATTCCAACAACGCGTTCATCTACAACGGCAACACGGGCAACGTGAACAACAACAACAAGTATAACACGAACGCCGTGCGTCCGGTTTCCGAATTTCAAGGTAATGTAGACCCTTTCGCCTCGTTCTATAAATCAATGCGGGCGGCATATCGCCTATGCTTAAAAAACAAAGTGCATACCGCTAACGCGATACGCTTTTGGCTTGATGAAGAAAGCGAGCTTGTCGCGCTCGCCCGCGAGGTGTTCAACTGCGAATATGTCCCGCGGCAATCCATCGCATTTATCGTTACGAAACCATGCCTGCGCGAAGTGGTAGCCGCCGATTTCCGCGACCGAATCGTGCAGCACTATATCGTCATGCGCCTCGAAGCTCTTTTCGAGGAATGCGGAACACTCGACGATAACATGTTCAGTTGCCGCGTCGGGAAAGGCAACCTTGCGGCCATACAGGCCCTACAACAGCAGATATTCCACCAGTCGAAAGGTTATACCGCCGACTGTTATGTGGCAAAATTCGACCTGCAATCATTCTTTATGAGCATCGACAAACGCCGTCTTTACGACGAGTTGGTCGCATTGGTCGCCAAACGCTACGAGGGATGGGATAAGGATACGCTGTTGTATCTTATCCGCGTCGTTACGCTGCATAATCCGCAGGACAACGCCGTGCGGAAAACTCCACTTTGCGATTGGGCTGACCTGCCGCGCTCGAAGAGCCTCTACAATGTCGATTGGTTCCTCGGTTTAGCCATCGGGAACCTCACGTCGCAATCCGACGCGAATTTCTACAACGCACCCGCGATGCGGTGGATGCGCTCCGTTGGCCTCGCTCCTGTGAACTACGTCGATGATTTCGCATTCGTCGTCCGGGATAAGGCATCGTTTCTTACGGCCATGCCTTATATTCGAAACTATTTCGCCGCAGAACGGGGACTGACGATGCACCCGCGGAAATTCTACCTGCAACACTACTCGAAAGGCGTCAAGTTTTTAGGTGCGGTTATCAAATACAACCGCGTCTACACGAACAACCAAACCGTCGCACGGTGTTTCGGAAAGATTCACTACTACAACGAAGCATGCCGACACAGTAGCCGCCGCAAGGCCCGGCATGTCGAGAAGCTGGCGACAATCCTAAACTCCTATTTGGGGTTGATGCGGCATTTCGATACATTCAACATTCGTAAACGCATCGCCGCAGAGGTCGGAACCGTATGGTGCGACTATATCCGTTTCGACGACGACATCACGACGGCAACGGTCGTCAAACATTTCCGGCAACGGGAAATCTGCAAATACAACGTCCGCAAACAACGCAGACGCGATTTATTCACACTCAAAAACTTACTCAACGATGGAAACACAGCAGCAAATTAACGAATTACAGTCGCGCCAGTTGGAACTGCGCGCGATCATGGCATCGTCGGACGAACGGGCCGCGAAATGCTTCAAAAACGGAACGTCGTTTCGTGAAACATACCCCGACGATTTCGCCCGATACGAGGCCGCAAACACCGAATACAACCGAAACGAACAGACGCTGGCCAAACTCGAAGCGACGCGAGATGCGGAACGAGCCGAGGAAGAGCAGGCGCATAACATCGACGCCGTATGAACCCGCTAACCGAACAATCGACAATGACCGAAACCGTCGTGCAGAACTCGGCGACAGCGATATTGACGTCGATTTTCTATCAAGCGCTTGCGGATTCGATCATTTGGTTGGTCGTTGCAGCTGTGGTTATCGTCTGCGATCTCTTTTTCGGCTGTGAAGCAGCCCGAAAAAGGGGTGAGCGTGTGCGCATTTCGCGGGCAGTTCGCCGCACGGTCAACAAAATGTGCGAATACCTGTGCTGGGTCATGCTCGGCATTACTATTTCGATAGGATTTGCCGCCGACTGGCTGAAATACCTGATTTTCGCCATCATTTACGGTAATGAACTATCGTCGTGCTTGTCTAACTATTTTGCAGCAAAAGGCAAGCGGATAACATTTAACGTCTTTTCGTTGCTGGGGCGACGGCTCGGTATTGACGAACTCGAACAATGCCACATCGAGGAAGACAACCGGGCTGAAAAAGTAAATAAAGACACATATTAAATCGGATTCGATATGAATTACATTTTGAAAAAGGCCCTCGAAATGGCCGCAGTTTTGGAAAAAGTGAGCGACTTTTTCCTGTTCAAGTCGAACCGCATTCTGCACCTGCTCGGATGCCTTATCGGTTCAGCTTTACTCGGCTGGGAATTTGGCGTCGGCGCAGGATTGACGGCTGAAATCAAAGATATGCAGAGCGGCGGACGCTGGGACTGGCTCGATATTGCCGCCGACGCTATCGGTACGCTGGTCGGCGAGATCGTACATTTCGCAATCTTCAAACGCTGGTAGGTATGGCACAGCATTTCACTCTTTCCGAATTGCTCCACTCTGACACGGCGGAAGCAAGGGGAATTCAGAACACGCCGCCGCACGACGTTCTCCGACGCCTGAATTACCTAATGGATAACTGCCTCGACCCAATCCGTCGGCTATGGGGCAAACCTATCGGCGTAAACAGCGGGTATCGGTCACCAGCCCTCAATGCTGCCGTCGGAGGCGTGGCGACCAGCCAGCACGTCAAAGGCGAAGCCGCTGATATAACGACGGGAACGGTCGAGGGGAACAAGCAACTGTTCGACATGATCTGCGCAAGCGATATTTCGTTCGACCAACTTATCGACGAACGCAATTTCCGCTGGCTTCACATTTCCTGTAAAATGGGAGGCATCGGTAATCGTCGTGCTATCCTGCATTTGTAAGCCTATGAAAAGATACTATTTCGCAATAGTGGCAGCCGTTCTACTTTGCGCGTGTGCATCCACGCGCAACACCTCGCGTTCATCCACACAGGAGCGCGTCGAAGAGCGGGCCGAATCGGAGCGGCAAACCTCAACGCAGGAGCAGACGGAGGAGCAGCGCGACGTCGTAACGATTTCGAAAACCACGACAGAAACGAAATCGACGACAACCATCTACGATACGAGCAGCCCCGCCGCCGACAGCTTGGGATGTTCGCCGCCCCAGCGGACGACCACAACGGAAACGAAGACCACAAACACGACAGCAACCGTCGATAAATCCGTTATTCGTCAGATCGTCGACGAGCAATTATGCGAAGCCGCCAACAAACAAACCACGACGAACAAACAGGAAGACACAAGCACGGAAGAGATCAAAGAGGATTCGACACCGAAGAACCTGCGTTGGCTCGGCATCATTGCAATCTGCACAACTGTCATCATGGGATGTTTTTTCGTACTCCGTTTTGTCGGTCGAAAATAAGTTTATATCTTTGTACCGATGTCGTTTTACGGCATCGTGCGTTGTGCGGGTGTTGCTTCGGCGACCCCGCATTTTTGCAAAAGTTGTCAAATTGTTGTCAAATATTTTTCACCTCGATTCGCAATTTACTGAATATAGGGTTTATACGTTAGATAAATACAAGGTTTCCTAACCCTAGATTCGCGTTCGAGTCGCGGTGAGACTACAAGGGAGAAACCGAGGCTTCTCTCCTGTTTTATAAACCCGCCGGGCAGGCCTCCGATCTCTTCAAATCTCTTTCGGGAAGAGAATATTCCGACATTTACATTATCTTTGCGGCGGATAAACCTCCGCTCAGACAGGCGGCGTCCCGGCACGGTTCGAATAAATTCGTCTCTGCCCCCGGCCTGCACTGTCTTTGCCCCGAAAACAACGATACGATGGAATCACTCAAGGAGTTGTACAAAATAGGCAACGGCCCGTCGAGCAGCCACACGATGGGGCCAAGAAAGCTGCCGAACGTTTTGCCGAACGCTGTCACGATGCGGACGCCTACCGCGTGACGCTGTACGGGTCGTTGGCTGCCACCGGCAAAGGCCACCTTACCGACACCGCGATCCTCTCGGTGCTGGAGCCTCTCGCCCCGACCCAGATCGTCTGGAGCCGAAGGTCGTGCTGCCCTTCCACCCCAACGGCATGTTGTTCGAGGGCTGAAAGCCGGCAAGGTTGTCGACAGCTGGACGATATACAGCATCGGCGGGGGTGCGCTGGCAAACGAGACGTCGCGTCTCGAAACGCCGCACAGCATCTATCCGCTGACTACCGTCAGCGAGATCAAAGCGTGGTGCAGCCACGAAGGCAAGACTTACTGGGAATACGTAACCGACTGCGAAGGCCCCGAAATATGGGATTACCTCGACCGGATATGGACGGTGATGTGCGAGACGATCCAGCGCGGCCTGAACAACGACGGCGTACTGCCGGGAGGGCTCAAGGTCGCCCGCAAGGCGAGCACCTACTGGGTCAAGTCGAAGAGCTACACCGACTCGCTGAAATCCCGCGCCCAAATCTACGCCTACGCCCTGGCGACCTCCGAAGAGAATGCTTCCGGCGGCATCGTCGTAACCGCCCCGACGTGCGGCTCGTGCGGCGTCGTCCCGGCGGTGCTCTACCATCTGGCCAATTCGCGCAACTTCCTGCGCATCCGCATCCTGCGGGCGCTGGCCACGGCGGGACTCTTCGGCAACGTCGCCAAGACCAACGCTTCGATTTCGGGCGCCGAAGTCGGCTGCCAGGGCGAGGTCGGCGTGGCATGTGCCATGGCCGCCGCCGCGGCATGCCAGCTTTTCGGCGGCACCCCTTCGCAGATCGAATACGCCGCGGAGATGGGGCTCGAACACCACCTGGGGCTCACCTGCGACCCCGTATGCGGATTGGTGCAGGTGCCCTGCATCGAACGCAATGCGATTGCGGCAGCCCGGGCTTTCGATGCCAACGCCTACGCCACGCTCTCCGACGGCTCGCACATGGTGAGCTTCGACCGGGTCGTGGAGGTGATGAACGAAACCGGGCATAACCTGCCGAGTCTCTACCGCGAAACATCGACCGGAGGTCTCGCCAAGCGTTACAACGACAAAAAATAACCCGGACAGGCTCTCCCCGGCAGGAACCCGCAGTTTTTGCGGGCCGGGATTCGCATGGGTCCGCGTCAGCCGCCCGGCGTCATCGTATGAAAATAACGATCCGGCCTGCGGTATCACAGGGCAGCAACGCCGACATCCCGGCCTGCGCATCCTCTCCACTCCTCGCACTCTTTTTCGGCAGTTCCGGTCTGCCAGCTCTCTTGGCAGGTTTTCGCCGGTCCCGTAAGTTCGAACAGCGCCAAGCACGCTTCGCTGCAGCGTACAGGGTTTTCAGCTATTCGCAGCAACTCCGTCAGCGGTCATCTCCGCTTGCGCCGAAACACCCGGTTTGGGGCGGCCAACGCATCCGACCGATAAGAAAACAGCCAGCCAAGCCGCCGGGATTATGAACCATTTCGATTTACGCATAATTATCGGGACAGTGACGTGATAAAGACAATGAAATAATCCGGACACGGTAAAAAAGAAGCCGTTCCTTCTGGAACGGCTTCTTTCGAATCGTATATGCAGCCTCGGATTTACTGCGCCTGCTGGAGCGATTCCAGCTCGGCTTTCGAACCGACCACAAGGTTGTCGTAATCGCGCAGACCCGTACCGCCGGGGATCAGATGACCGCAGATGACGTTCTCCTTGAGGTTCTCCAGCGGATCGACCTTCGCTTGGATGGCAGCTTCGTTGAGCACCTTGGTGGTCTCTTGGAACGATGCGGCCGAGATGAAGCTCGAAGTCTGCAGCGCAGCGCGGGTAATACCCTGCAGCACCTGCGTCGAGGTTGCGGGAATAATATCGCGCACCTGCACGGGCTTCATGTCGCGGCGCTTGAGGCTCGAATTCTCGTCGCGGAGCTTGCGCAGCGAAACGATCTGTCCGGGCTGCAGCGACGTCGAATCGCCGGCGTCGGTAACGACCACCTTGTCGTAAAGTTCGTCGTTGACGTCCATGAACTCCCACTTGTCGACGGTCTGGTCCTCGAAGAAACGGGTGTCTCCCGGATCCTCGATCCGCACCTTGTTCATCATCTGGCGGACGATGACCTCGAAGTGCTTGTCGTTGATCTTCACACCCTGCATGCGGTACACCTCCTGCACCTCGTTGACGATGTACTCCTGCACCTTCGTCGGGCCGAGGATATTGAGGATGTCGCTCGGAGTGATGGCGCCGTCCGACAGCGGGCTTCCGGCCTTCACGTAGTCGTTCTCCTGCACGATGATCTGACGCGACAGGGGCACGAGATAACGCTTCATATCGCCCTGTTTCGAGGTGATGATGATCTCACGGTTACCGCGCTTGATCTTGCCGAACGACACCTCGCCGTCGATTTCCGAAACGATGGCGGGGTTCGACGGGTTGCGGGCTTCGAACAGCTCGGTAACACGCGGCAGACCGCCGGTGATGTCGCCGCCCGACTTGCCGACGGCACGCGGGATCTTGATGAGGATATCGCCGGCCTTGATCTTGGCGTTGTCCTTCACCACGACGTGGGCCGAAACGGGCAGGTTGTACTGCTTGACCTCCTCGCCCTCCTTGTTGACGATCTTGATGACGGGGTTCTTGGTCTTGTCCTTCGACTCGGTGACCACCTTCTCCGAAAGTCCGGTCTGCTCGTCGCGCTCATCGCGGTAGGTAACGCCCTCGATGATGTTTTCGTAAACGGCGCGGCCCTCGTACTCCGAAATAATAACGGCGTTGTAGGGGTCCCACTCGCAGATCATGTCGCCCTTCTTGACTTCGGCGCCGTCCGCCATGAAGAGCGTCGCGCCGTAAGGCAGGTTGTGCGTATAAAGCACGATTTCGGTCTTGGGATCCACGATGCGGAACTCCGACTGACGCGAAATGACGATGTCCATCGCCTCGCCCATGGCGTTCTTGCCCTTGACGGTGCGCAGCTCGTCGATTTCCAGACGGCCTTCGTATTTCGAAACGACATTGGTCTCGACGGCCGTACCGCCGGCCACACCGCCGACGTGGAACGTACGGAGCGTAAGCTGCGTACCCGGCTCGCCGATCGACTGGGCGGCGATCACGCCGACCACTTCGCCCTTCTGCACCATGCGGGCAGTGGCAAGGTTGCGGCCGTAGCATTTGGCGCATACGCCGCGGCGCGCCTCGCAGGTCAGCACCGAGCGGATCTCGACCGACTCCAGCGGCGACTTCTCGATCGCTTCGGCGATCGACTCGGTAATCTCCTCGCCGGCCTTGCAGATCACTTCGCCCGTAAGCGGATGGATCACGTCGTTCAGTGCCGTACGGCCGAGAATACGGTCGTAGAGTGTCTGCACAACGTCGTCGTTGCGCTTGATGGCCGTAGCCGTCAAGCCGCGGAGCGTACCGCAGTCCTCTTCGTTGATAATCACGTCCTGCGCAACGTCCACCAGACGACGGGTCAGATAACCTGCGTCGGCGGTCTTAAGCGCGGTATCGGCAAGACCCTTACGGGCACCGTGCGTCGAAATGAAGTACTCCAGCACCGAAAGTCCCTCCTTGAAGTTCGAGAGGATCGGGTTCTCGATGACCTGCTGACCGCCCTCGACGCCCGACTTCTGCGGCTTGGCCATAAGACCGCGCATACCGCTCAGCTGACGGATCTGCTCCTTCGAACCGCGGGCGCCCGAGTCAAGCATCATGTATACCGGGTTGAAACCGTCGTCGTCCTTGATCAGCGTGTCGATCACGACCTTCGTCAGCTTGGTATTGATGTTCGTCCAAACGTCGATGATCTGGTTGTAACGCTCGTTGTTGGTGATAAGACCCATGTTGTAGTCCTCCATGATGGCGTCCGAACGCTCGTAACCTTCCTGTACGAGTTTCTCCTTGGCGTCGGGGATAATCACGGCGTCGAGGTTGAACGACAGGCCGCCGCGGAATGCCATGCGGTAACCCATGTCCTTGATATCGTCGAGGAACGCTGCCACCTTGTCGGCACCGGCCTTCTTCATCACCACCGCGATGATGTCGCGCAGCGAACGCTTCGTGAGGATCTCGTTGATGTAACCCACCTCCTTGGGTACCACCTGGTTGAAGAGGATTCGGCCGATGGTCGTCTCCTTCAATTCGGTAATCGGATTGCCGTTCTCGTCGATGTCGTCCACCAGACACTTCACGATGGCGTGCAGGTCCGCCTGACGCTCGTTGTAGGCGATAATAGCCTCCTCAGGACCGTAAAATACGCGGCCTTCGCCCTTGACACCCTTGCGGGGTTTGGTGATGTAGTAGAGGCCGAGTACCATGTCCTGCGACGGCACGGTGATGGGTGCGCCGTTGGCGGGGTTAAGAACGTTGTGCGAACCGAGCATCAGCAGCTGCGCCTCCAGGATGGCGGCATTGCCCAGGGGCAGGTGCACGGCCATCTGGTCGCCGTCGAAGTCGGCGTTGAACGCCGTACATGCCAGCGGGTGGAGCTGCATTGCCTTGCCCTCGATCAGCTTGGGCTGGAAGGCCTGGATACCGAGGCGGTGCAGCGTCGGGGCACGGTTCATCAGCACGGGGTGTCCCTTTATGACATTCTCCAGAATACCCCAGATCACGGGGTCTTTCCGGTCGATGATCTTCTTTGCGGATTTCACCGTCTTCACGATTCCGCGCTCGATGAGCTTGCGGATCACGAACGGCTTGTAAAGCTCGGCCGCCATGTCCTTCGGAATACCCATCTCGTGCATCTTCAGCTCGGGGCCGACGACGATGACCGAACGCGCCGAGTAGTCGACACGCTTACCCAGCAGGTTCTGGCGGAAACGACCCTGCTTACCTTGAGCGAGTCGGAGAGCGACTTGAGCGGACGGTTCGACTCGTTCTTCACGGCATTGCTCTTGCGCGAGTTGTCGAACAGCGAGTCCACCGCTTCCTGCAGCATGCGCTTCTCGTTGCGCAGGATCACCTCCGGCGCCTTGATCTCGATGAGCCGCTTCAGACGGTTGTTGCGGATGATGACACGACGGTAGAGGTCGTTCAGGTCGGACGTGGCGAAACGGCCGCCGTCCAGCGGCACCAGCGGACGCAACTCGGGCGGGATGACCGGAATGACGTTCAGCACCATCCATTCGGGTTGTTCTTGCCCTCCGACGCACGGAACGACTCGATGACGTTCAGGCACTTGAGCGCTTCGCTCTTACGCTGCTGCGACGTCTCGGTCGAAGCCTTGTGGCGCAGTGCATAGGACATCGAATCGAGGTCCACGGTCTTCAGAAGCGTGTAGATCGCCTCGGCGCCCATCTGTGCGACGAACTTGTTGGGGTCGCTGTCGTCGAGCGCCTGGTTGCCCTTGGGCAGGGCGGCCAGCACGTCGAGGTACTCCTTCTCCGAAAGCGTTGCCAGACGTTCGATGCCCTGCTCGGCAGCGGCACCGGCGTTGATCACGACGTAACGCTCGTAGTAGATGATAGCCTCCAGTTTCTTCGACGGGATACCCAGCAGGTAGCCGATTTTCGACGGCAGCGAACGGAAGTACCAGATGAACCACGGTACGACCAGCGAAATGTGGCCCATGCGTTCGCGGCGCACCTTCTTCTCGGTCACCTCCACACCGCAGCGGTCGCAGACGATCCCCTTGTAGCGGATGCGCTTGTACTTGCCGCAATGGCATTCGTAGTCCTTGACAGGGCCGAAGATGCGCTCGCAGAACAGACCGTCGCGCTCGGGCTTGTAGGTACGGTAGTTAATGGTTTCGGGCTTGAGCACCTCGCCGCTCGACTGTGCCAGGATCTCCTCGGGGGAGGCCAAGCCTATCGAAATCTGGCTGTAACCATTATTCGTCTTATTGTCTTTGGAAATTGACATATTTGTTCTTCGTTTTTCTTATCCTAAATACACCTTACTCGAGTTTGACCGACAGGGCCAGGCCGCGAAGCTCGTGCAGCAGCACGTTCATGGCCTCGGGAATACCCGGTTTGGGCAGGTTCTCGCCCTTGACGATCGCCTCGTAAGCCTTGGCACGTCCCATCACGTCGTCGGACTTGATGGTCAGAATCTCCTGCAGGATGTTCGCGGCGCCGAAGCCTTCGAGCGCCCAAACCTCCATCTCACCGAAACGCTGTCCACCGAACTGGGCCTTACCGCCGAGCGGCTGCTGCGTGATGAGCGAGTACGGGCCGATCGAACGGGCGTGCATCTTGTCGTCGATCATATGGCCCAGTTTGAGCATGTAGATCACGCCCACCGTAGCCGGCTGGTCGAACTTCTCACCGGTGCCGCCGTCGTAGAGGTACGTACGGCCGCTGTGCGGGATGCCCGCCTTGGCGGTATACTCGTTGATCTGGTCGAGCGAGGCACCGTCGAAGATCGGCGTTGCGAACTTCAGGCCCAACTCGCGGCCGGCCCATCCGAGCACGGTCTCGTAGATCTGTCCCAGGTTCATTCGCGAAGGCACACCCAGCGGGTTCAGACAGATGTCGACGATCGTACCGTCTTCGAGGAACGGCATATCCTCGTCGCGCACGATACGGGCGACGATACCCTTGTTACCGTGGCGGCCGGCCATCTTGTCACCCACCTTGAGCTTGCGCTTCTTGGCGATGTAGACCTTGGCCATCTGGATCACGCCCGTCTGCGGAAGCTCGTCGCCGTTGGTGATGTTGTACTTCTCACGCTTGATGGCGGCGTCGGCCTTCTTCCATTCGATGGTATAATTGTTAATGGTAGCTTCGATCAGCGCGTCGGTGTGGGCGTCACCCGTCCACTTGCAGGTGCCGAGATTCAGATAACCCATCACCACGCCGGTCTTCTCGTCCGTGGTCTTGCGGGCGATCTCCTCCAGCATCTTCTGCGAGAATTTCGTGCCTGCGGGATAGAGTTCCACGCCGAAGTAGTCGGTGACGCCGGTCGTGGTCTTGCCCTGAAGCAGGGTCCACAACTTGGCCACCAGCCGTTTGGTCAGCTCCGCAATCTCGGCTGCGAACTTCTCGTCGAGTTTCTCGATCTGCACCTTCTCGGCGCTCTTGCCCTTCTTGCCCTCCTTGTTGGCGCGGCTGTAGAGCTTCGTGTCGATCACCACGCCGTGCAGCGAAGGCTGCGCCTTGAGCGAAGCGTCCTTCACGTCGCCGGCCTTGTCGCCGAAGATGGCGCGGAGCAGCTTCTCCTCGGGCGAAGGATCGCTCTCGCCTTTCGGAGTGATCTTACCGATCAGGATGTCCCCCGGATGCACGTTAGCACCTATACGGATAATACCGTTGGCATCCAGATCCTTGGTAGCGTCCTCGCTCACGTTCGGAATATCCGAGGTCAGCTCCTCGACGCCGCGCTTGGTGTCGCGGACCTCCATGATGTACTCATCGACATGGACCGAAGTGAAAATGTCCTCGCGCTGGATACGCTCCGAAATCACGATGGCATCCTCGAAGTTGTAACCCTTCCAAGGCATGAACGCCACCTTCAGGTTGCGGCCCAGAGCCAGCTCACCGTGCTGCGTCGAATAGCCTTCGGTAAGGATCTGTCCCTTCACGACCTTGTCGCCCGTCAGTACGATGGGTTTCAGGGTGATGGAAGTATTCTGGTTGGTACGGCGGTAGCGCGGAAGCTCGTATGTGGTCACTTCCGGCTCGAACGACGCCAGAATCTCGTCTTCCGTACGCTCGTACCTGATCTGTATCTTCGTCGCGTCGGCGAAAGTCACTTCGCCGTCGCCTTCGGCCACGATCTGGATGCGGCTGTCAGAGATCATGTCCTTCTCGATGCCCGTGCCGACGATAGGAGCGTCCGTAGTCACCAGAGGCACGGCCTGACGCATCATGTTCGAACCCATCAGGGCGCGGTTGGCGTCATCGTGTTCGAGGAACGGGATAAGGCTCGCGGCGATCGAAGCGATCTGGTTCGGAGCCACGTCCATCAGATTCACCTCCTCGGCGGTAACCACCGGGAAGTCGGCGCCTTCGCGCGCCTTGATACGGTCGGGTTGCAGGAAGTGGCCTTCGTCGTCGATCGGCATGTTCGCCTGCGCGACGATCTTGCCCTCCTCCTCTTCGGCCGAGTAGTAGCGGATGTCGTCGTTGTTCATGTCGATCTGTCCGTTCTCGACCTTCCGGTAGGGAGTCTCGATGAATCCCATCGGCGAAATCTTCGCATAAACGCAGAGCGACGAAATCAGACCGATGTTCGGGCCTTCCGGCGACTCGATCGGGCAGAGACGGCCGTAATGCGTGTAGTGTACGTCTCGCACCTCGAAACCGGCGCGGTCACGCGACAGACCGCCGGGGCCGAGGGCCGACAGACGGCGCTTGTGCGTAATTTCGGCCAGCGGGTTGATCTGGTCCATGAACTGCGAAAGCTGCGAAGTGCCGAAGAACGAATTGATCACCGAAGAGAGCGTCTTGGCGTTGATCAGGTCCACCGGCGTAAACACCTCGTTGTCACGCACGTTCATACGCTCGCGGATCGTACGCGCCATACGCACGAAACCTACCGAGAACTGATTCGACAGCTGTTCGCCCACGGTGCGCACGCGGCGGTTCGACAAGTGGTCGATATCGTCCACGTCGGCCTTGGAGTTGATCAGCTGGATCAGGTATTTGATAATGGCGATGATGTCCTCGCGCGTCAACGTGCGAATGGCCGGATCGGTATCCAGATCCAGCTTCTTGTTGATGCGGTAGCGGCCCACGTCGCCCAAGTCGTAGCGCTTGTCCGAGAAGAACAACTTCTCGATGACGTCGCGCGCCGTCGCCTCATCGGGCGGCTCCGAAGCGCGCAGCTGCCTGTAGATGTAAACGACAGCCTCCTTCTCGGAGTTGCAGGGGTCTTTCTGCAGAGTATTGTATATGATCGAGAAGTCGATGCCAGACAGGCTCTCCTTATGCAGGAGGATCGTCTTGGCGCCGCTTTCGAGAATCTGGTCCACATGTTCCTCTTCGAGGACCGTCTCGCGGTCCACGATAACGTTGTTGCGCTCGATGGAAACCACCTCGCCCGTATCCTCGTCCACAAAGTCCTCGACCCACGTCGAAAGCACACGTGCGGCGAGCTTGCGGCCCACGGCCTTCTTGAGGTTGGCCTTCGTGACCTTCACTTCGTCCGCCAGATCGAAGATTTCGAGAATCTGCTGGTCCGCCTCGTAGCCGATGGCGCGCAGCAGCGTGGTGACGGGAAGCTTCTTCTTACGGTCGATGTAGGCATACATCACGTTGTTGATGTCCGTTGCAAATTCGATCCACGAACCCTTGAAAGGAATGATACGCGCCGAATAGAGCTTCGTGCCGTTGGTGTGCATGCTCTGTCCGAAGAACACGCCCGGCGAGCGGTGCAGCTGCGAAACGATGACGCGCTCCGCACCGTTGATGACGAACGTACCCCGTTCGGTCATATAGGGAATCGTACCGAAATAGACATCCTGAACGACGACACCGAAATCTTCGTGCTCGTCGTCCGTGCAGTAAAGCTTGAGTTTGGCTTTCAGGGGAACGCTGTACGTCAGCCCGCGCTCCAGACACTCCTCGATCGAGTAGCGCGGCGGGTCGATATAGTAGTCGATGAACTCCAGAACGAAATTGTTTCTGGTATCCGTAATGGGAAAATTCTCCTGAAACACCTTATACAGCCCCTCGTTCTTACGATTCTCGGCCGTGGTGTCCATCTGGAAAAAATCCCGGAACGATTTAAGCTGTACCTCCAGCAGATCGGGATAAGGCACCCGGTTCTTGACTGTCGAAAAGCTAACTCTTTGTTGTGTTTTTGTCGTGGACATCGGTAAAATCCAAATTATGTTGAAGTGTAATTCTGGTGGGTTACGCTCCCCCGCGTTGCCGGGTATTTATTATCCCGCCAATGCCCCCGTTTGCAGGCGTATTTCGCCCCGGGAGCATCCTTTCTTCCAAAGAGTGGACACAGCTCCTGTCGGCACTTCCAGTCTTTAGACCAAGAAAAGGCATAGAGCTTACACGCCGGTAAGCCCTATACCTGAATCGTCTGAAACGACTTAAGCAGCAATGCTACTTAAGCTCAACTTCAGCACCAGCCTCCTCAAGCTGAGCCTTGATCGACTCGGCCTCTTCCTTGGAGACACCCTCTTTAACAGCCTTGGGAGCGCCGTCAACGAGAGCTTTAGCGTCGCCCAGCGAAAGACCAGCGAGGTCCTTAACGACCTTGATAACCTGAAGTTTTGCCTGACCGGCGGTCTTCAGAATCACGTCGAAAGTCGACTTCTCGGCGGCAGCAGCCTCGCCTGCGCCAGCAGCGGGAGCTGCAACGGCAACAGCGGCAGCAGCCGGTTCAATGCCATACTCCTCCTTGAGGATGGTAGCCAATTCGTTTACCTCGGTAACCTTGAGGTTTACCAGTTCTTCAGCAAGTTTCTTTACGTCTGCCATAGTTGTAAGCTTATTAAATTTTGTTTAATTCTTGATTGTGATTAGTTGTTTCTCGATTCGAGCGTCTTCACGATGCCCGCAATCTTTTGGCCTGCATTAGACTGCAATGCAGAGATAACATTCTTCGCAGGAGATTGCAGCAGGGCGATGATATCGCCGATAAGCTCCTCCTTCGACTTGATGTTACACAGAGCGTCCAGCTGATCGTCGCCCACGTAAACGCATCCCTCGGCGAAAGCCGCTTTCAGAACGGGTTTGTCGGACTTCTTGCGGAATTCCTTGATCAGGACCGCAGGAGCCTTCGCAACGTTGGCGAACATAATCGAGGTCGGACCCTCCAATACTTTTACCAGATCAGCGTCAGCCTTCTCCACCTTCTCCAGCGCCTTGCCCAGCAGCGTGTTCTTCACGACTACCAGTTTGACGTCGTTTTCGAAGCACTTGCGGCGCAGGGCAGCGGTCTGCTCTGCGTCAAGCGCCGCGATGTCGGCGATATAGAAGTGAGGATAAGCTTGGAGCTGCTCGGCAATGGCGTTAATAACGACCAGTTTTTCTTCCTTTGTCATCTCTTCTCTCCTCCTTCTTATTTGGTTTCTACTGATTTGGAATCAATCTGCAAGCCGGGACTCATCGTGGTCGAGAGATAAATACTCTTCACATAAGAACCTTTCGCAGCAGCCGGTTTCAGTTTGAGAATCATGTTCAGCACCTCTTTCGCGTTGTCCACGATCTGATCGGCCGAGAACGAAACCTTACCTACCGAAGTGTGAATGATACCGAATTTGTCGACCTTGAAGTCGATCTTACCCGATTTCACTTCCTGAACGGCTTTGCCCACCTCCATCGTAACCGTACCGGTCTTGGGGTTAGGCATCAGGCCGCGGGGACCCAGAATACGGCCCAGCGCACCAACCTTGCCCATTACGTTCGGCGTGCAGATGATAACGTCAACGTCGGTCCAGCCGCCCTTGATCTTATCAACAAACTCGTCCAAACCTACGTAATCGGCGCCGGCAGCCTGAGCCTCAGCCTCCTTCTCAGGAGTACAGAGCACCAGCACGCGCACCTGCTTACCCGTACCGTGGGGCAGCGTCACAACGCCGCGCACCATCTGATTGGCCTTGCGGGGATCGACTCCCAGACGCACGTCAACATCCACCGAAGCATCAAATTTCGTAAAAGTAATCTCCTTCAGAAGAGCTGCGGCCTCCGTAAGCTTGTAAGCCTTATTGGCTTCCACCTTGGCGTAGGCGATCTTTTGATTTTTTGTCAACTTACTCATCTTCGATTACATATTAGGAAATTCACCGACGACGTTGATACCCATACTGCGAGCGGTACCAGCGATCATACGCATAGCAGCCTCTAAGGTAAAGCAGTTCATGTCAGGCATTTTGTCCTGAGCGATCTCGCGCACCTGATCCCACGTCACCTGACCGACCTTGTCGCGGTTAGGCTGTGCGGAACCCTTCTGCACTTTGGCTGCTTCCTTGAGCTGAATAGCTACAGGCGGCTGTTTTACAACAAAGTCGAACGACTTATCGCTGTAAACCGTGATGATGACCGGGAGAACCTTCCCTGCCTTGTCCTGGGTACGCGCATTGAACTGCTTACAGAAGTCCATGATATTGACTCCCTTAGAACCCAATGCGGGACCAACCGGGGGCGAAGGATTGGCGGCACCACCTTTGATCTGCAATTTAATAAATGCAGCAACCTCTTTTGCCATAGTTTTCCTTGGTTAATTATTCTTTTTCTACTTGTGTGAAACCCAACTCCATAGGAGTCTTGCGCCCGAATATCTTCACCGATACCGTGAGTTTCTTGCGCTCGTTGTCGACGGCCTCGATGGTACCCTGGAAGCTTGAGAAAGGGCCATCGGTGACCTTGACGGTCTCGCCGACAAAGAATGGTATTTCGTTCTCCTCCTCCATGGCATTCATCTCGTCGACGCGGCCGAGGATGCGGGCCACCTCCTGCGGACGCAGCGGCGTGGCATTCATCTTGCGACTGTCTTCCTTGGTATCGCCGAGGAAACCCAGCACATTGGGAGTGTTACGAATTATAATCGGAATCTGACCTACAAACGCGGCCTCCACCAATACGTAGCCCGGATAAGAAACCTTCTCCTTGGAAACTTTCTTTCCGTTGCGGATGGTGTATACCTTTTCGGTGGGAATCAGCACCTGAGATATATACTCCTCCAGATTATTATGGCGGATTTCGGCCTCGATATACTCTTTGACCTTGTTTTCCTTACCGCCGATAGCCCGGACGACATACCACTGCTTCTTAATCTCGCTCATCGTTTCAGCAACAATTAACGGCCAAGATTACCCAGTGTCTTGTAAATGACGGCCATCAGGTTCTCGAACGTCAGGTCCATAGCCAGCACGACAATGGCGAAAATGACCGAAGCCACCATCACGACGATCGTAGAGCTTTGGAGCTGGGGAAACGTGGGCCACGTCACCTTGTTTACAAGCTCGTTGTAGGATTCTTTAACGTAATTGAACATACCTTTTTTTCTTTTACTCTTTGGCAGGAGCAGAGAGATTCGAACTCCCATCAACGGTTTTGGAGACCGCTATTCTACCCTTGAACTATGCTCCTAAAAGCGGGAAGCGGTGCGGAACACCGCTTCCCTATGGGTTGTGAAAATTATTTCACGATCTTCAGGATCTGACCTGCACCTACCGTACGGCCACCCTCGCGGATTGCGAAACGCAGACCTTCGTTGATAGCTACCGGGTAGATTAGCTTCACGGTGATGGTCACGTGGTCGCCGGGCATAACCATGTCTACGCCTGCGGGCAGGTGAACCTCACCGGTCACGTCCATCGTACGCAGATAGAACTGGGGACGATAGTTGTTGTGGAACGGCGTGTGACGGCCACCCTCTTCCTTCTTCAGGATGTAGACCTCAGCCTCGAACTCGGTGTGCGGGGTGATCGAGCCGGGTTTAGCGACTACCATACCGCGCTTAACCTCTTTCTTGTCGATACCGCGGAGCAGCAGACCTACGTTGTCGCCGGCCTCGCCCTCGTCGAGCAGCTTGCGGAACATCTCGACACCCGTACAGGTCGAAGTCAGGGTCTTCTCCTCAAGACCTACGATCTCGACGGGATCGCCTACGTGGATGATACCGGTCTCGATACGGCCCGTTACAACGGTACCGCGGCCGGTGATCGAGAACACGTCCTCGACAGGCATCAGGAACGGCTTCTCGTTCTCACGCTGCGGGATCGGAATATACTCGTCAACAGCGTTCATCAGCTCCATGATCTTGTCCTCCCATGCCGGCTCGCCGTTCAGGCCGCCGAGTGCGGAACCGCGGATAACGGGAGCGTTGTCGCCGTCATATTCGTATTTCGAAAGCAGGTCGCGAACCTCCATCTCGACGAGGTCGAGCATTTCAGGGTCGTCCACCATGTCGCACTTGTTCAAGAAAACAACGATGCGGGGAACGTTCACCTGACGGGCGAGCAGCACGTGCTCGTTGGTCTGGGGCATCGGGCCGTCCGTTGCGGCAACTACCAGAATGGCACCGTCCATCTGAGCGGCACCGGTAACCATGTTCTTCACATAGTCGGCGTGTCCGGGGCAGTCTACGTGAGCATAGTGACGGTTGGCCGTCTGGTACTCAACGTGCGAGGTATTGATCGTGATACCACGCTCTTTCTCCTCAGGAGCGTTGTCGATGGAGTCGAACGAACGAAGCTCCGACAGACCTTTCTTAGCCAGAACGGTCGTGATAGCAGCGGTAAGGGTGGTCTTACCGTGGTCAACGTGTCCGATGGTACCGATGTTCACATGCGGTTTCGAACGGTCGAATTTTTCTTTTGCCATAGTATTAAGTATTTAAAGTATTGTTAAAAATTGCTTTAAAGTTTTAAAAATTCATTTCGCAGAACGAGCGGGCGACACAAACTCCCCTATCAACCGATAGGAGACGTCCGTATCACACGCTTCTGCGTCTTGAGCGGAAGACGAGGCTCAAACTCGCGACCCTCAGCTTGGAAGGCTGATGCTCTATCAACTGAGCTACTTCCGCAAAAATATACCGTATCAGAGTCTACCCTTTCCTCCGCGCCGTCCGTCGATCGGACACCGCCGAAGATCTTGCAACTCCAACCGGCACTCTTTCTTAGTGGGAAGTGATGGATTCGAACCACCGAAGGCGTAAGCCAGCAGATTTACAGTCTGCCCCATTTGGCCACTCTGGTAACTTCCCAAGTTGTCTGCCCCTGAAAGATCGGCTCGCTTTTTGCGCGGGTCTTCCCCGTGAGGCTTTCGTTGCGCCGCTGCTCGTGTTCCGGAAGACCTTCGTCTTTCCGCTTCTCTCGCATCGGCTGTCCGAGCCGATGGAGGGATTCGAACCCCCGACCAGCTGATTACAAATCAGCTGCTCTGGCCAACTGAGCTACATCGGCAAAATCAACCGTTTTGGATTGCAAAAGTAGGCATAAAAAATTTACCGGCCAAATTATTTCCAATAAATTTTTCACTTTTTTACTCTTCTCAAAGAACGTCGGTCTACCGCCTTTTTTACAGGGGTGAAATCGGGTGCAAAGATAGGAAAAGTTTTATATTTTACAACAGCTTCTGCAAAAAATATCACCCTCCGCACCCAAGGTTATTACCGTTCCGCCCCTGCACGCTCCGAAACCGCAGTTCCTGCGGGTGCAAAACGCTCCGACACCTATTTAATATATAAAAAAACAGCTTCCCCGATTTTTCACTACCTTTGCAGCCAAAACCGGCATATACCATGAAAACGATTCCACTGTTCGACGACTTCTCGCTGCGTTCGCTGTGCAGCGGGGACGCACCGGCGATTTTCGGCGCCATAGACACCCAGCGCGAACACCTCGGACGCTGGCTCCCGTTCGTGGCGGCGACGCACCGCGTGGAGCAGACGCAGGAGGTCGTCGCAGGGATGCTGAACGACACGGCAAACCCGGTCTTCACGATCCGGAGCGGAGATGCGTTCGCAGGACTGATCGGCTTCAAATCGGCGGACGGCACGACGCGCACCATCGAAATCGGCTACTGGCTCCGCAGCGAGTTTCAGGGCCGGGGAATCATGACGTCCGCCGTGCAGGCGCTCTGCCGGCTCGCTTTCGAAGAGATGGGCATGGAACGCATCGAAATACGCTGCGCGCCGGGCAATCTCCGCAGCAACCGCATTCCCCAGCGGCTCGGATTCCGGCTCGACCGGGTGGAAGTCCGGGGCGAACAACTCTCCGACGGGGAGTTCGTCGATCTGAACATCTACCTGCTGGAGCGCTGAAAAAGAAGCGGAGAAGCCCACAGCCTCTCCGTTTCCACAATCCGACAACAAACCCAAGCTGCCGGCATATACTCTCCGTCTGCGGACGGTACGGGACAAATCCCCTACTACCCCTCCTTTATGGATGCGATCAGCTGCGCGGGCGTCGCCTGCAGGTAATTCTTGCAGAACCGGCTGAACTGCGTATAATGGCGGAATCCATACTTGTTCATCAGCACCTTCGTACTGTCCTCGCCGTCGCGGATATCCGTAAAGATCTTCAGCGCCTTCTGGCGCATCATCCAATGATAGACGCTGTCGTTGAAGTGCTCGGCGAAACGGCGCTTGAAGACCGAAAGGCTCATGCCCGCAAGCGCGGCCAGCTCCGCCACGCCCTGCGCCTTGTCGTAATTGTTGCACACGAACACGCGGAAGTTATCCTGCGGCTGAATCATCGACTGGAAGAAATAAGCATGCTCCGTCGGCGTATACAGCACCTTGATCATCATGAAAAGCTCCGTAGCCTTCATTTTGTGGTAACGGGCGCACTCGCTCAGCTCCGGAACGGCGAACAGATCGCAGAGCAGGCGTTCGATCGTAGGATGCATCGAAAGCCGCGGCACCGCTTCGGTCGGGATGACCGTATCGTAGGGCATCACCTTATCGAAGATATCCTGTTCGCAGAACTCGATGCGGTGAATCAGCGAAAGCACGACGACATGGGCGTCGTCCTGCGCCGTGGTGACGAAACGTTCGCCCCTCGCCAGACATACGTATTGTTTCGACGTCACAAGCCGCACCGTATCCCCATGCTCCATCATCAGCGAACCCGACATCACGAAAAGAATGCGCACCATGCGGTCTGCGGGAAAAGTCACCCCTTCTCCTGCTGAAAAAGAAATTTGCGCGAAACGGCAGTAATTCGAATCGCCTATGCGGCGAAACGGCGCAGGAAACGTAGGACAACTACTACAATCCGCAGGGCAATTCTCTTTCAAACCGGCCTCCACAAACTGCGGTTTGATTTGATAATCCATATTACAACTATGTATATTTTTTATTGTCCAAATGTACGTAAAAAAAATAAAAATGACAAAACAGAACACCGCGCATCGCAAATAACGGTTCGTCTCCATTCCGATCCGAATCAAAAAACGTGTCCGGCATGCCATACACCGCCCGTCTCTGACAAAATACATCCATTATCCGCCCCATCTCGGTTTCCTTGTCGAACTCACTCGCTCGCCAAACGAGAGAGGCATCCCGGAATATTCCGGGATGCCTCTCTCATTTCCGCGCGGCGCCGGATCATCCGGCCCTCCGCCCGTTATTTATAGCTTACGATCAGAATCTTAGACGATTCCCAAAAGCGGACGGGATCGGTGATGAGCAGTTTCAGCACGACCTTGTCGGCATCCGTCACCAACTCGTACGACTCTTCGGGATGCGTCGTCACGACCGAAACCTTTTTCTGCCCGATCGGCACCTCCGACAGCAACCGAGAATCGGACTTGGTAAAACTGGCCAGATTATCGGTCTTATTGACCGTCAGCGTACGCCCGATGAAACCCTGCTTGTTGATGATCTGCGCCTCACGCAGCTCTTTCTCGGTCCCGACGATGTAATACACCGTATTCAGCTGGTTCTCCAGTTCGATCTTCTCGGTGTTCAGGGTCTCGACCTGCTCGCTCCGCACGGCCACCTGCTCGGTCAGAGTCTCCACCTCGACGCCCATCTTGGTGAGATTCTCCCGCAGCTGGGCAATTTCGTTTTTCTTCTCGGTAAGCTGCGCGCTCATGTCCCGAATCATCTTTTCCAGTCCGTCGAGACGCAGATTGGCTTTCCGCAATTGCGCGACAGCGCTCTGCAGCGAAGCGATCTTGACTTTGTTTTCCCGCAGCAGCCGGTCGATGGCGGCGATATCGTTGTTGATCTCCTCCACGGGACGGCGGCCGCCTTCGGCGTCGCCTGCCACCGAGATCAGATTCTCACGCGTCCTGATCAGCGCAAGATTCTCGGAAATGGAGCCGATATCTTCGAAAACGGCATTGATCAGCGAGTCTTTCACGCTGACGACCACCGAAAGCGAATCGCGCTGCTCCTCGACCTTGACGACCGTCCCTTTGCTCACACACGACGCCAGAGCCAGCGCAGCCCCCAGCGCCATGACAATTACATGCTTCATAACTTTCTAACGTTTAAGTCATTGTTTGCCTTACGGCGGCAAATATATACATAAAAACGATATCGTGTGCAAAAAAATCGGCCCCAGAACGAAAATTCCGGCCGCAGAAACGTTCCTACAACTGCCAAACACGCCCTCGACCGCAGGACCGTTCCTACACGCAGAACACTCCCTCGACCGCAAAATAGCTCTCCCTGCAACAAACCGCACCAAAAACAAACGGGCCGCACACAAGTGCAGCCCGTTGTCTCTCAGTGCGGAAAGCGCCTATTTCGCGCCTTTCTTATCGTAGCGTTTTGCGTAACGGCTCATAAACTTATCGACGCGACCGGCGGTGTCTACCAACTTCATCTTACCGGTGTAAAACGGGTGCGACGTGTTGGAAATTTCCATCTTATACACGGGATAGGTTTCGCCGTTCACTTCGATGGTCTCTTTTGTCGAAACGGCGGACCGACACAAAAACACGTGGTCGTTGGACATGTCCTTGAACGCCACCAAACGATAATTCTCCGGATGAATACCCTTTTTCATTTCGTTGTTTTTGTTTTAATTGATTGCTTAAGCGGGACAAAGGTACGAATTTATTTGCAACAAACAATACTCCGCCCGATTTTCCGCGAAACTTTTTATCTCCGCATTACCTCCGCAGCGAGAACGCCCCGTGCCGAAGGCCGCGCCGGACGGATAAAAACAGCCCGCAGAAAGGCTCCCAAAGGCCCGCGACAAAATATCCCGAAAATTTCCCGCCGCCGGATAGGTGTTTCGCCCCGCAGCACGGTATTATATTATGACAAGCTTCCGCGCCGCGCAAGGGGCGGAGAGACAAAACAACAAAACACCTTAAAACATGAAGAGACTCCTTCTCATCGCGGCCTTCGCCGCACTGACGTCCGCTCAGGGCGCCTTCGCATGGGGCAGGCTGGGACACGCCGCCGTCGCCCGTCTGGCCGAGCAACACCTGACGAAAAAGGCCAAAGCCAATCTGGACAAACTGCTCGACGGCCGCTCGATCGTCTATTACGCTTCGTGGATGGACGATTACAAGCCCCAGATGCTCGTCGATCTGGGCTATACGCCCAAGATCTGCGTGACGTTCTTCAACAAGCCCGACGACGTGGCCCGGCTGCGGGAGGGCGCGGCCTACACCGTCTCCGTGAACATCGAGTCGCGCGAGTACAACGGCCGCTGGTACACCGACATTCGCGCATGGCGCATCCAGCCCAAACAGGAGACGCCCGCCGGAGCTCCGATGCCCGACATGCCGCCCATCGCCGAAGAGCCCGCCTACGCCTCCGCTCCGGCCGAGGCCGACGACCTGCCGTTCTGACGCACCGAAAAATACCGGGTCCGGTTCCCTCCCGTCCGGGAGAGGATCGGGCGGCCCGGGAAAAGCAGATGCCGCCGACGACCTGCGCCGTATTCCGTCGAGAATACCCGGCGCAGGTCGTTGCGTACCGGCAGCCGCCGTCCGAACGGCCCCGAACCGCCTCCGGTCATCCGCCAACGCTCCGGGACCGGAAAATCTTACTTTCTGAATCCGGCCGCCCTGAACCCGGCCGCCCGCTCTCGTATCCCGACAAGCCCGGGCGACACGTTTCCACTACCTCCCCGACAACGCCGCCGCCGTCATCCGGTCCCCGGACACATCCCTGCTCCGCCGACCGGACTGCCGCACAGCTACCGCCCCCGGGCACAACGCTTCCGCCCAAAAACGATTCGTCCCTGCCGCATTCGTGCGGCAGGGACGAATTCCTGATCTCCGGAAGATCCCGG